>Ga0065720_1004334_pt1 | contig 10519 bp, 9 predicted proteins | sample Thericmetagenome_FD_59107 | JGI IMG/M metagenome (GOLD analysis project Ga0065720, IMG submission 59107) | Thermophilic microbial communities from the Joint Bioenergy Institute, California, USA of rice/straw/compost enrichment - eDNA_2 v2... | ecosystem: Engineered > Solid waste > Grass >... | reverse complement strand
TACACCTCGTCGGTGGACACGTGCAGGAAACGGAAGGCGTCCCTCGCCTCGCCCTGAAGGCCCTTCCAGTGGTCGCGCACCGCCTCCAGCAGGCCCAGGGTGCCGACCACGTTGGTCTGGATGAAGGCCGCCGGCCCGTCGATGGAGCGGTCCACGTGGCTCTCGGCGGCGAAGTTGAGCACCGCGTCGGGGCGGTGCTCGGCCAGCAGGCGCGCCACCAGCTCGCGGTCGCCGATGTCGCCATGGACGAACACGTGGTCCGGATTGCCCTGCAGCGAGGCCAGGGTGTCGAGGTTGCCGGCGTAGGTCAGCGCGTCCAGGTTGACCACCCGCACCCCGCGGGCCACGGCCTCAAGCACGAAGTTGCCGCCGATGAAACCGGCACCGCCGGTGACGAGCCAAGTGGTCATAATCTATCTGCCATTAGAAATAATTAATTATTAAAAATTGAGAAGTTAACAGCTGGCCAGCAGTAGTTGCTCATAGCTATGAAGCACTTCATCCCAAGTGAACTGGGAATTAAACCGTTCACGCGAATTTCTCCGAAGAGAATCAACATCAATTTTCCCTGAAAGTAACTTATCCAATACGTCAGAAAAAGAATCAGAAGATGTAAAGTAAACTCCGGAGTTGCCTGCAACCCATCGGTTGAATTTATTGTCGTGCGCTATAACCGCATTTCCAGCGCCAAGTGCCTCCACCAAGGAGGGATTTGTGCCGCCGACCTGATGGCCATGAACATAGGCCAGGCTATAAAAGCGTAGCGCTTGCACTATATTTTTGTCGTAAATTGGCCCAAGGAAAGCGACCTCGTCGCTGGCTGCCTTAAGGACCGCCTCCTGATAAGGGTGTCCTTTCTCATACTTGCCGAGCACAGCAAGCTTTACGCCACGCGTCCGCTTGGAGAACCCCTGTACGATCTCCAAAAGGGAGTTCTCGGGCTCCGGGCGGGCGATGACGGTGAGGAAACGACCGGCTTCCAGCCCATATTTCCCAATTGCATCTTCAGGCGCGCCCTCAACAAGCTCGGCACCATACGGAATAGTGACTATCTTTGATTCAAGTGTCCTCGTGGCTAGATGTCGCTTAATCTCGGGGTGATCCGCGATCAACTTTGTCCCAAGCCAGCAGCCGGCCCAATCGTTCAGCCAGAACCAAGCCTTAGCAATACGGCCCCACTTTGCCCTAGCCCACTCGATTCCATCCATGTTTATGATGCTAGGAATCCCGCGAAGGCGCAGTAGCGATACAAAGACAGCGGTATTGTAGCCAAGCACCAAACAAGGCTCTCCTGCCCTAGCTGCATGAAGAGTTGATTTCAGATCAAAGACAATAGTGCCGAGCGGTCCGCGCTGCGAAACCGGAATGTGAACCCGATTCACTCCGTGCCACTGATCTTCCAGCCATTCCCTTTCGCCCTCCACCTGGCAATAGACAGTGACCTGCCACCCCTTTGCCGTCAGATATAGGGAAAGATGTTCGGCGAATGTCTCAAATCCACCATGAGCGGCTGGCACACCTCTAATTCCAAGAATACGCAGCTTCATGCCAAATAAACCTCTAATATCCCTTAATTAATGGCTGATTGGGGGGGGGAGCGGGCGGGCCGGGTTCCCAATCACAGTGACGCCAGGTGGGACTGACTTGGTCACGACAGAGAGTGCACCTATGCGTGCACCGTCTCCTATGTGAACTGGACCAATCACGACAGCCCCAGCGCCGAACTCAACGCGATTTCCAATATGTGGCGCTGTGGTTTCCCCCTCGGCCGTCAACTTGTTCCCAATCGTGACGCAATGCCTCAGAATACAGTCGTCTCCGATTATTGCGCCCTCATTTATAACAAGAGCGTGGCCATGGTATATGACTATGCGTCGACCGAGCTTCGTGCGGCAGGGAATATCAATGCCCAGTATCCAGTCAACGACGACGCGATAAATCAACCTAAGTGGTAAGAGGGTAGTTCTTAGAAGACGCGGGCCACGTAGACTGGCATGGGCGATTCGATAAAACGCGAGGACAAATTTTGCCTTGGCATGAGAATTGACAGAGAAGTCTTCGCGTATCAATTCAATGGTTTTCATGTCAATGATCGACCGTCGGAGCGAACTGCCCTCAGGAGGCGTCTAAAAGCCTTATCTGGCCTCAGCGCCGATGCCAGCCCTAAGTAGAAAATTTTGGCTGCAGCGAGCTCTGAGAATAGATACTTTCTATAACACTTTATGTGGGCATAGTAGGCCAGGATGTACCACCCGGGCGTCTTCGTCCCAAATATAGAATCGCGCAGCGAATAAGTTTTCCGAATAGTGCTAAATGGGAGTACGTTTGAAGCGCTCTTCTGGTGAACGCGGTAGCGCAGAAGCGGTCTCTTGATATTCGCAAACCTCGCACCGGACCTAAGCATCCTTGCGAATATATCGTAATCCTCCGCGGGCACGCAGCCTTGATTGTAGGGGTGGTTCTTAAATAACTCAGCGCGTGCTATCACTGTAGGATGGAGCACTCCATGTTCACCCTTACGGATAGTGCGCGCTATATCAGAGTGCGTGAGAGGAAAATTAGTGGTTCCAATAATGCGTCGCGTGCTTGAGTGAAAAATAATTGCGTTGGATCCGACCACATCCACGTCTTCGGATTCCAGAAGTTCCAGCTGGACTGCGAGACGATCGCTAATCAAGACGTCATCGGGATCTACCCTCATTATGTACTTGCAGGAAGCGCGATCGATCCCTGCATTAAGTGCATTTCCAAACCCACGATTTGTTCCGAGCTCGAGAATAACTAGGTTCGGAAGATCATCTTTGTAGCGCTTCGCAACTTCAAGTGATTCATCAGTAGAGCCATCATCAACAAAGATGAGCTCGGCTGGCTGTACTGTGCTTTGAATCCAGGACTGGAAGTAGTCGTCTAAGTACGCGGCGTTGTTGTAGTTCGCCGCAACCACGGATACATCAGCAATCGGGGTTCTAGTCTCGGGCGAGGGCATAGATTCCTTCCCTTGAATCACTTTGGATCTCCAATACGACCTCTCTATTTATCTTATAGTTAAGTGCAAGAATGAAATTCAGGAAGAACAAAAATCCGGCGTCCCAAAGTGCAAAGTTAAAAATAATGAATGTAGTAATTACCAAGAAAAATGCCAGTTTCGGCACGACCTTAGATGCGAACTTAAAGACCAATCTGGCTACGTAGAAAAGAAATAGCGCTAGGCCAAGCGCGCCATAATCAATATACAGCACGTAGATTGTGCTAAATCCAGAGTTGTACAACCAAGTCTTAGTTATAGGGTTGTAGTAGGTGAGTGGCCCTTGGCCAAATACATCAAGACCTTTGCTAACCATCTCACCGATTGGTGCAAACCGGGAGGCTGAAACCCATTCGTCACGGCGGAAATAGTCCTCCTGGGCTCGCGTGAGAAAGGCCGACGCGTAGTCAGACCAGATGGGAAATGTCACAGCTGCACATAGTATGGCTGCAGCAACGCCTAGAATGCCGAATCCATAGCGTTGAAATCCGACGCTATAACCAAGCTGCCTAACTGAAAGCAGCGCAATTAACAGCAATATAGAGCCTTGGGCCGCCTTCGAATTGGCAATAAATATTATGAGGATTGCCAACACTGTGAGTAAGAAACGCTCTCGTGCCAGACATGGCAAAAGGAAAGCGGCTATGACAATCAACTGACAAATGGCCGCCAAACTAGCGTCCGATTTTAGGAACAGGCTGCCAAACATCGCGTCCTCCGGGTTGACCGATCCGCGAGAAAACGCAACGACTGTCTCAGTAAATGAAAACTGAAATAGGGTGACTGCCAGTTGTATGACAAGAAACCAGCGACAAATTCGGAAGAAGTTTTTAAGTGATTCCAAGTCTACCAAATGAAAAGCATAAACACGCCCCGCCACTGATACGACAATTGTGCAGATAAGGTAATAGATATAGGTCAGTGTATTTGAAGCTGGCGGTTTATTGGCCAGGTGGTAAATGGAGACGAAAGCAAGAAAAATTAATATAGGAAGTTCCGATAATGCAATTCGCCATGTGGAACGATAGAAAAACACATGACAAAAAAGTGCGAGGAGAACGATAGTGCACTGAGTGGGGGACAATATGCCGATATACTGAATCGACCCTCCAATAAGGTAAAGGAGAGCCAATGGCGCAAGCCATCGAGCCGAAGGGTTTTTTCTTTGCATGACCAGCTTCATGCGCGCCCTCGCATGCGCTTAAGCAGCACGTATATACCGAGTTGCTTCGATGCTTCAATAAGCTTAATACGTGTAGACCTGAAATATTTACTCGACACTAAAAGGCTCTTGGCGGTCCGGTCGAGGCTAATATAAAGCGCGCGGTAGTACCGATAGTACATGTTTGGCGCCCCGGAGATTACGCAGGCATCCATTTGCAGAAGAAGGTATGTGCGTAAGCAGGATTCGGGAAACTTTGGCCGCCATTTATGAAGGAACCGAATCATCGACCTGAAGTCGAAGTTTCTTCCCTTACTGCGATCGTTACGGTCAAGATTTCCAGTGGCGTGTGGATTGAACGCCCAACCTTGTGCGTTGTACGCCACATTGAGGAAGAAATCGTAATCTTGATGACGCTTAAGCCTCAGATCCCAGTCGACGCCCCCAATTCGTTCCTTGTCCACCACATAGGTGGAGGTTTGTGCGCACCAACCCTCGCGGGAGAATAGGAGATGGAAGGGTGTCGGAAGCATGTTTATGTCGAAAGATCTATTAGTGTGTGAAACATTAGATCTTATGATGGATCCGCTATATACCCCGCTCTTGCCAGCCATCTGAAGGATCTTGAGTGATACCTCAAGATGATTTGATTCCCACCAGTCGTCAGAGTCGAGGAATGCAACGTACCGCGACTGGGCGAGGCGCATACCCAGGCTTCTAGCAATGTTGGCGTTTCCGTGCCGCTCTGTGGCGACATAACGAACTGGGACGGCCGAGGAGAAAGTGCTAATCACCCTTTTGAGCGCCTCAACTTCTCCTTCGGAAGATCCGTTGTCAACGAAGATTACGGCTGCGGGTTTGTGCGTCTGTTTCACTATGGAGTCGAGCAGCCGGCGTGCGAGCGCTGAACGATTATAAAATGGAATAACCACAGTAACCTCACCCAGACTCGTCGCTGGGCTGGCACCGGCAGCTATTCTCGCTTTCCCTTCCACGAATATCCCCTCGTCCGTCGCGCTCTTCAAATATGGGTCGCAAAGGAACTTCCCTTGCGGCACTCAAGAGAAAATCTTCTGGATTCCATTTACCAGTACTTGTCTCTGCTCGATTCCGTTAATTTGGGGGGCGTGGAGCGCCTTATCCAGCTTTGAAGATCCTACGTCTTGGGGGGAGATCAGTAGATCTACCCGATCAATGGTTCGGAACAAACCAGTGATCTTTTGGTTCATATGATCTGCATACGCAACAACTCGAGCGCCCCCGCTAGCAGCGAGGAGAAGGACATGAAGCCTGTTGGAAACCACGCTCTCTGTGTGCCTATAGAACTCCTGCATTCTGGCAATTTGTCGAGTTTCCTCAAATACGCCTGCTTCTATCTTGTGGTGTTTCAGCAGGAGCTCACGGAGCTCTTCCACACCCTTGCGGTCCCGCTCGACTTGAACAGAGAACCAGTATGTGGTGCTCTTCGGAAGAAGGCTTACAACCCTATCAATGATTCTGTAACAGTCACCGAGCTGAGATGCATGCTGGTCAGTTCTAAAACTGAAGCACACACTGCCGGAGCCGTCATTATTTGTACTCTCAGTGGTAAACAAATTGAAGGCGAAGTCGGGCAAAAGACCATGGTGCTTCACGCCGGCTTCGCTGAGAACACTAGATGACTCGAGGTCTCTAACATAGAAAGCGTGCAACAGAGGGTTACGCAATTTAAGGTATCGGGTGTGTCGCGGTCCTAGCCTCTCAGCGGAGGTGCCAATCTGACAAAACTTAACGCCGAGAAACTTCAGAACGTACCAAGGAAAGAGGAGAACCGTACGCTTTAAGAAATTAAGCGTGGAATAATCACCAAAGTTGCCACCTGGGAGAAAGAAGTAGAACGCCGGCCGCCCTCTTAGCCTGTGCCCGACTAACGAGTACATAAACTTTATCCGGCCTCGGACGATCTTGGCGCCCGAAGGTAACCTAAGTGCGTCTATGAACCACTGGGGAACCCCGCTGGCATCGATGACCAGGTCGCCGCGTTCGCTGAGTAGGGAGATGAGCTCGCGATTGATGAGCAGGTCACCAAGATTCTCAAACTGAGTCCGTACAGAGAGGAAACTAGTGGTCATGAAATGCTCGCCTGGTTAGCATGCTTTTTTGATTACTTTAAAAATGATTCTGTTAGACAGAATGTAGTGAATGGATAGAAACAACGAGTAGGTTGCTAGGGTTGATTCCAAGCCCAAGTCAAGCGGAGTCGATGCCAGAAATATCGCGGCAGTGATCGCAAACCGTGCAATATTCATGCTTAGCAGGAGGTCCTGCCGCCTGAAGAGGGTGAGGGCATTCCCAAGAGGTGAGGATATGAATTGAAACACTAAGTAGATTGAAAGAATTTGGGATATGCGTCCTGCCAGATCCCATTCAAATCCAAAAATAAGAGAAAATAGCCAGGGCCCGGTAAAGAGTAGTGCTAGAGCCGGCAGAACGGAGAGCAGAAGGAGGCGCTTTGTGACGGACCTCGTAATCTCGAGAACCCGCTCTGCATTGTTGCGGCCTACAGCGCTGATCTCGGAGAAATATGCATTTCCGGTCGTTGTGCCTAAGAGACTAAGAGGGACAGCGAGTACGCCGAGTGCCAAGCTTAGTTGGCCGGTCGCTTCCATTCCGAATAGATGTGCAGAGAAAAGGACAGGGCTCTGCATCGAAGCCATCAGCAGGAACTGAGAAGGCAACCGAAATCGAGGTGCGTCGCTAAATGAACTGGCTAGGGCGCAGATGCGGCGAATGCTTATATGGCGCCGGGTGCTGATAATCTGTCCAGTACAAATCCTCAGGAGCGCGAACGCCGCACCCCCTTGCTGAACTATTTGTCCAAGTAGAAGTCCTCCGAGCTTGAAGCCGAACAACCCAAGCGCGATCTTAATCGCATTGCCTGTGACCGCCTGTGCAGCCTGGCTGGCGGCAAGGATTCTGAATGCCCGCTTCCGTGTGCCCCACAGCGTGAGAACTTCATAAAGGGCGGTGCAAAATACAGCTACGGTTACTAGAGGCAGATATGGTGTAAGGGGATCCAGGGATAGAACACTCAAAATCTGTGAGCCGGCGAGCCAACTGAATATACTTAGTGTGACTACGAATATGGATAATGTGGCAACGCTAAGCACAAAAAGGTTGGCTGCGGTGGAGTCTCGCCTTGGAACGGGTAGGGCAGTGGCATAGCGGAGCGTGGCGAGCGGGGAAAGGACTGCCACGATCGACGTAAAGGTGCCAAGTACACCTATTTCTTCAGGCGTGTATATCCGGGTAATGATTGGCATTGCCGCAAATCCCGCCAACTTTGCGGCAGCTCCACCGGCGAGTAGGGTCATCATGTTGCGGAAGACCCTTTCGGAACCTGGGGTCTTGGGGCGCGTTTTCCAGGTCATTCGTATCCTTGGGATTACGAGCCAGTCAGGTGATCACGTCACTTCTGGCGTGCGAATGCCAGTTATGTACGCGACAGTTGACGGATCCGCCACTGATTAGTCTGCGCCAAATAGGTCACGACTATAGATCTTCGCCTTTACATCGCGTATATCTTCCGTAACGCGGTTGGCCACGATCACGTCGGCCTGTTGCTTGAACTCATTAAGATCAGATATGACCTTAGATCGGAAGAACTCCGCTTCCTTAAGTACCGGCTCGTAAATGATGACCTCAATACCTTTTGCCTTGATCCGTTTCATTACACCTTGGATGCTTGAGGCGCGAAAGTTGTCGGATCCAGCCTTCATGATGAGGCGATAAATCCCCACAACCCTGGGGTTACGCCGAAGGATATCATCCGCGATAAAGTCCTTGCGCGTGGTGTTGGAATCAACGATTGCGCGTATCAGGTGCTGGGGGACATCACGATAATTTGCCAATAGTTGCTTAGTATCCTTGGGGAGACAGTATCCGCCGTACCCAAATGAGGGGTTGTTGTAATGATTGCCAATGCGCGGATCAAGGCATACGCCGTCGATTATTTGACGAGTATCTAACCCATGCGTAGCCGCGTAAGTATCAAGTTCGTTGAAATAGGCTACGCGCATTGCGAGATATGTATTGGCGAAGAGCTTGATCGCTTCGGCCTCGGTGGAGTCGGTGAACAAGACGGGGATGTCGTTCGACAGGGCCCCTTCCTGCAGCAACCGGGCGAAAGTCGCGCCGCGCTCAGAGCGCTCGCCAACTACAATCCTGCTGGGATAAAGGTTATCGTAAAGTGCGCGTCCTTCACGCAAAAACTCAGGGGAAAATATTATTCTATCGGTTCCCAGTGCTTCGCGTAGGCGCTTAGTATATCCAACGGGAACGGTGGACTTAATTACCATAGTGGCGGTTGCATTCACCGTCATCACGTCGCGAACCACCGCCTCTACTGAGCTGGTATCGAAAAAGTTGGTGCTTGGGTTGTAATCGGTGGGCGTCGCTATCACCACAAAGTCAGCGCCTTCGTAAGCTTCATGGGGGTCGAGTGTGGCAGTCAGGTCCAACTTGTGGCTAGCCAGGTACTCTTCGATTTCCCGATCTTCGATTGGGGAGATCCGGGAATTAATGGCGTTAACCCGATCTGGATTAATGTCGAGCGCTATAACTCGATGGCGTTGGGCGAGTAGCACGGCGTTGGAAAGGCCGACATACCCGGTGCCGGCAACAGCGATCTTCATCGTATTTCTCGAGCCTATTTAATATGCGTTTTTGTTCACAAAGCCCTTGAACACGGTCATCAGGATGATGCGCAGATCGAACCAGGGTGACCAGTTCTGCATGTAGTACAGGTCGTACTCCACGCGGCGTGCCATCTTCTCGACGGTATCGGTTTCCCCGCGCAGGCCGTTGACCTGGGCCCAGCCGGTGATGCCGGGCTTGACCCGGTGCCGCTGCATGTANCGGTCNACCAGNGTCTTGTACTGCTCGTTATGGNCGATGGCGTGCGGGCGCGGGCCGACGATGGACATCGAGCCCTGCAGCACGTTGATGAACTGGGGGAGTTCGTCCAGGCTGGTGCGGCGCAGGAAGGCACCGAACGGCGTCACGCGCGAATCATTCTTGCGCGCCTGGGTGACCTTGCCGTCTTCCTCCTGGTGCACCCGCATGCTGCGGAACTTCCACACCTCGATGGGCTTGCCCCCCAGGCCATGGCGCAACTGGCGGAAGAACACCGGTCCCGGCGAGCTGAGCTTCACGCCGATGGCGATCGCGATCATCAGCGGCGAGATCATCAGCAGGATCAGGGAGGCCAGCACCTTGTCCATGGTGGCCTTGATCAGGTGGGCCGGGCCATCCAGGGGGCTGGAGCGCAGGTTCAGCACCGGAAGGCCACCAATCTGCTCCACTGAATGGTTCAGCAGCTGCAGGCCGAACAGGTCCGGCAGCAGCTTGATGTCCGCGGTCGAGAAATCCAGTTGCCGCAACACGTAGGCGATCTGGTCCTGCTCGCGCATGGGCAGGGCAATCCAGACCTGGTCGATGTGCCGGGCCTCCACGAAGGCGGCCAGCCGGTCCACCCGGCCCATGGGGCGGATGCCATGCAATGCGCAGCGGTCGGCGCTGGTAGCAAACCAGCCGACAACCTTGATGCCCATCCAGGGATTGCGGTGCAGCGTGTCGACGATGCGCTGTGCATCCGGGTTGCCACCCACGATCACGGCGGTACGCAGGTCCATGCCGCGTGCACGGGCCCACGAGGCGCAGCCGCGCAGCACGATACGGATGGAGGCGGCGCCGGCCAGGCTCAGGCCGAACCAGGCGCCAAGCCACAGCCGCGACAGTTCGCCGATCATCTGGATCAGGGTCGTGTAGAACAGAACCCCGGTGCAGATCAGCAGCCAGCACAGCCCCAGGTGCATCAGCTCGGCGCCAAGGCCGCGGCCACGCCAGCTGCGGTAGAGGGAGGAGGACCCGAAGATCAGCAGGCCGAACAGCGTGGTGATCACCACCAGGCTGACGTAGTCCTTCTGCAAGTGCCAGGTACCGAAGCGGATGCGGTACGCCAGCAGCGCACCGCCGACGAGGATCAGCGGGTCCGCGATTCGTATCAGTGCACTGATGGCGGCCGTGAACTTGCTCGCCGTCCGAGGTGGGGCAATGGTTTCCGACCTGATTGGCATGAGCAGCATGGTATTTCCCCTTCATCCTTGTGCGTTTCCGGCAGGCGCCGGTTGGGGAGACTCGATGTTGCATTGCGGCATCAAGCCTTGCAAGTCCTTAGTTTGTGCCTCCCGCTCATCCAGTCTGGGAGGCTATGTCAACGGGTTATGGATCTATGTATTCAATATTGTCAAAGTAAAAGTGGCTGTCGCGTTCGCCGGTGAGCGAATAGAGGC
>Ga0065720_1021459_pt1 | contig 10532 bp, 4 predicted proteins | sample Thericmetagenome_FD_59107 | JGI IMG/M metagenome (GOLD analysis project Ga0065720, IMG submission 59107) | Thermophilic microbial communities from the Joint Bioenergy Institute, California, USA of rice/straw/compost enrichment - eDNA_2 v2... | ecosystem: Engineered > Solid waste > Grass >... | reverse complement strand
GGCGGGGGAGGGGCCCTTAAATGACGCCAGCCGAGCCTGTCCACTACAGGGCCCAGGAACCTGCTTGACCCATCCTCCGCCGCAATGAGTGAGACATTTGTGCCGTTGTATCGGAGCACAAGTGCCGTTGCACCAACAATGGGGTTTCCTTAGGAGTCATGGTGTTTTGTCAGGTGTGGTTACAAAAAGTGAGGGTTAATTTATTAATGTGCTCGATGACGCATTCGGTAGGACACCAGTGGATTCATCTGGATAAAGAGAAGTTTGCACTCGACACCTCCCAAGAGATGGGGGAAGGCTTCATGACTATCGATGTCAAGATTCAAAGACACCAAAATCTCCAATAGATACTGACCAACAATCACTGACTGTATGAAACACTCAGCACTTCAACTTCAATCCCAAGCAATCCCCATGAAAAAAAAAAAATGACGACATCCTGGCCTGCCGACCTCAAGCTGAAACGTGCTCAAAGTGTGAATGACTCCATCCATTTGACCCGCGTCCGAGGGTACGGGAGCTTGCCATATCTACCACACCCCGGACAGCCAGGTTCCGTTATTGAGTACTCAGGAAGTTGGAAGTTGCCTGTTTTAGTAACTCTCCGTTATATCGAGGAGTTCATGGTTTTGCCCCAAGGATTCACCTCCAGCATGGCGATATTTCGCTGTTGCGCAATGTAGCAATCCTATACACAACTATACTTCTACAAAACATACACACTATTGCCCCCATTCAAGCTATACATCAAATATGGCATCCCGTTATACTCTTTAAACGCGACAACCAACGATACCCCCACAGAGTCCAACGGGCTACACCTTACCTACCGCGGTTCTGCTCCTCCTCCTCCTGTTCCTCACCATCATACTCTCCATAGAAATCATCTTCTCCCTCAAACTCATCAACCCCCTCGAAATCATCATCCCAGTCCTCTACCCATGCCCCAGGCACGCCCATCATCACATCAGCCGGCAACCCTCTATTCTCCGTAGGCGCCGGCCGGGGAACAATAAGATCAACCAAGGGCTCAATCCACTGCTCCCACCTCGTCCTCGCCTGCTGCTGCTCTTGAGCCTCCTCGCTCTCCGCCCTAGTCCCAGTCTCCTCAGCAGGCGCTGCCTCTGCCCTACTCTGCTCAGCTTCCCGGGCTCCAGCCTCTCTTCCTTCTCGAGGCGCCTGCTGCTCCCCCCCAAACCTCTCCACCTCCCTCGCAACTTCCCAGAACACAATCGCCGCCTCCGGCTGTCCTAACCTCAATCTCTGATCGCCCCTACGCCTCATATTTCTCGCCAGAATCTCCCTCTCCCGCGGCCACAGCCTTGCCAACTGTCCCCCCAAATTAAATTCTGCCATCGCACGCTCCGCCATCTGCCTGACCCTGTCAGCGCGAGGGGTATTCTCAATCTGGCGGTAGACTTCCTGTCTGCGTGACTCAGGGAGTTCTTCGATGTCGTCGAGGGTTGTGGAGTTGGTGATGGTGGCGCCATACTCTGCCCAGGGGAGGTGTTGGGCCGGAGAAGAAAATATATTTTGTTCGCGCGGGGGAGGCAAAGGGTCGAAGTCGAAGTTGGGGGTGTCGGGGGAGTGCAGGATGGACGGGGGGAGGAGAGCCATGAGGGAGGGTGTGTTATCCAGGTAGATAAAGCGGGCTGTGGGGAGGGAGATGGGAGGGGAGGAGGGGAGGGAGGAAATCGAGGATGGGGGGTTGGCGGATGCAGCGGCCGATTTGAGGAGGGCGATGGCTGGTTTCGTGTTCCAGAGGTCTTTTGCGGTGTGGATGTAGAGGCGCGTGTAAAGAGATTCATCTTCATTGCGGGGTTGGATGCCCCAGATGGAGCGCGGCGCGTCGAGGTTGAGTTCGCTGAAGAGGGAGCAGTAGAGCCATGGATAGGACTCGATGTTGCGCGTGAGGATGGATTTCGCAGTGTCTTCGTCGCCGAGCTGGAGGTATGCCAGGGGCTCGGTGTGCTTGGTGTAGCAGCCTGTGAAGGGGGCGTCCAGCAGGCCCGACTTGCACAGGTCAATGAACCAGTCGGCTTCGCGAGCCCGGATGGCTAGGACGTGCAGTACATTAGCGATGCCGTAGGGATCGTCATGGTTGATGCTCAGCAGCAGCTTGGCCCACTCGAGAGCTGTACGGTAGGTGCCCTTGAGCGCAAGTTTTTGAATCAGGTTAAAGCCGGCCAGGTAGAACTGCCGGTTCTCTGGACGATAGAAGCTCATACGAGCCTGACCCTTCTCCAACTTCTTGCGGAACTCGCTCAAGCTCACACGGCCGAAGGTAAACAGCGCGCGCTCGATCAGATCGGCTGCCAGAGCCTCATTCTGGTCCTGCCGCGCGACCTTGCTGCACTGGATCAGTGACGACACGTGGTAGGGATACCGGTGCAGGAAGTATACGATCTGCATCGGGTCGTACATCTGCACTAGCCCGAAGAAGCTGGCTTCCAATTCGTCGTAGGTCTTATCATGAGCGAACGAGAACTCATTGTTGCCTCCCTCAATTCGTATCATCTTCAGACCCAGCGCAGATCCCCGTGGCCACGTCCGCTTGCCCTCGATGAAGGGGTTAGTCCGTAGCACTGTCTCGAACATGCCCTGCTTGGCCTGGCGGCCCGGCGCATAGTAGCCCTGCTGCCCCCGAATGCTCAGGAAGGTCTCCAAGTCCACGTTCTGCGGGAGAGTTCGCTGCTGGCGGGCCTGCTCCGTCCGTTCTTCACTCTCAGCCACGTCCATGGCCTTACCGAACAAACGGCGCATCTCGTTCGCCGCTTTCAAGTGCTGGAAGTTGATGCTGAGGAGCTGGTTGATCTTCTCGGTCGGGTCGGCCGCAGGGATGGCTCCAGGGATCTCAGCACCTTTCTGCTGAGCCTCCAGTTTGAGCTCCTCTAGCACCCGGTCGATCTCATCCACGTCTCCTTGAGGTTGCTCCTCTGTGGCCGCGGGTGACCCGGTCTGCTTGGCCTTCTTCTTCTTCTTCTTCTTGGACTTCTTGCTCTTCTTGGCCGGCACGGCCTGCTCAACGGGCTTTTCCGCAGGCATTTGCTCCTCCTCCTCTTCGTTGCGTTCCTCCTCATCTTCATCATCGTCGCCGCCCATGTCACCTAGAGCAGCAAACCCAGCAAACTTGCTCCCCCGTGGCCGTTCGACGATCGGTTCATCGTCACTTTCCTCGGCCGCCTCGTTCTGGAGGCTGAGCAGCTCCTGCCTCTTACGCAACTTTCGCAATTGACGAGTCGCCATAATGCTTTAAGACCGAGCTTCGGAAAAGAAAAGAGGACAAGCGTGGCTGCTTGCTTCTGGCCTGGTTGTCGTTCAAAGCCTCTTTCAAAAGAGATGGTTTGGTGGGGCAAAGCTGGCAGACACGTTTGGAGGGGCAACAAGCTTCTCAGAGGTGTAACCGTCAATTGAAATGAATGCCCTGCGCAGCAAGGCTACAGGTCGAAGAGGGGCTTAGATACTTCGGATACGGTAAAATGCATGAAAGAGAACTGGTTTATCAGGACTTCATCCAGGGGCTCGACTGAGGACAAGCTCGCCGGTAGACTCACTTCCGGTCGCCCCTCGTTGTGGCGCTGTGGCTGTATGGCGGTGCACGACCTACGCACAAGCCCTCGCGGGGCTAAAGTCACGCGTGGATGCCCAAAAAGCGGCAAGCAGGCGGCTCCGCTAATAACAGCTCAGTAGCCAGTGGCAGACCTCCACTGATGGCAGCCGTGGGGACCCGGAAGGTCAGGCTGCTGAATTTTCAATGGCCTGTGCGCCTTTTGCAACTGGTTGACCTCTCCGCTGTTTGCTGCCCTTTTTCCTCTGCCAACCTCCACAAACCTTCCATCATCAATCTCACGACATCTTTGTCGCTCCGACCATGCTGCGCAGCGCGCCCGTCAATACTACCTCCTAGTTCGTTCTATTCGCCTGCGAGCACTTAATTCCCGAGTTACGCATAATATTTTTGTTGTTTCTGATTTTCTTCGATACCCGCCACACTTCCTTCAGACTACCATCTACCCTACCTCCTTCACCTACCAACGACCTCACGACTTTTACCTGCCGCCTAAGGTACTTTTGGTTGCCGGCCACGTTTTTATCGCCCGCTTCCTGATTTCAGACAACATCCGACATGTCTGAATTTCTCGGGTTCGTTGGCCTGTCGACCGGCTGCTTCTGGCTTTGCATCCGCTGATGGTCCCTCCCTGCTACAGATGCAGAATATCCCTGATATCGCGAAGCGATATCCGGTATGTCCTCTCTTGTTTCCCTCGTTCGTGGTGCTCCCGCTAACATTTCACAGCTATGTCGGCACCCTGCATAGCATCAACTCGGACGACTCGACCGTCTCGCTCGAGAATGTGAGGTCGTACGGCACCGAGGGCCGGAAGGGCAACCCCGACGAGGAAGTCCCGCCCTCTGACCAGATCTACGAGTACATTGTCTTCCGCGGTACCGACGTCAAGGATCTGCGCATCGAAGAGGGCCCGGCCCCGAAAGAGACCAAGCCACCTGCCATGCCCAATGACCCCGCCATCGTTGGTGTAAGTTGACTCCCTTTTCTTACGGCTCGTTGGGCTTCATGATGAACCATTGCGGATGTAAAAATTTGTCACGTCTGAACTGCGCAAACAATCTTATGTTGAGATTTCCGTTGCCTTCCTTCTGATCAATCGCCCACAAACCCGCGCATAAAAAATCAAAACTCTCATTTGAGTGGAGCCCGTGCTGACGAACCCCGCTCATTTCAGGCACGGCCTCGACCCACGGATTTGCCCCCCGGGCCGCCCGGCCCCCCTGGTCCCCCGGGTCCCCAAGGTTTCCAGGGCCCTCAAGGCCCGTTAGGCCAGCTTGGTCCGCAGGGTGCCGGTAACCAGCAAGGTCCTCCTCCTGGCGCCCCTGGTTTTGGCTACTATCCTCCCCCCATGGGCGGCTGGGGGCGTGGACCTGGTCCGGCTCCCGGTCCATTTGGCGGCATGCCATATCCTCACCCCGGCTGGATCCCTCCCGGCCAGGACTTCGGGCCTGTGAACCCTGGTCCCTGGGGCCCTTATCCCTACCAGCCCGGCTTTGGTGGCCACCCCGGTGCTCCCAGTGCTCCTGGCGCCCCCGGCACTCCGGGTGCTCCTGGCCAGGGTCGCCAGTCGGCCAACCAAACCCCGAGCACTCAGGGCCCGGCTCAAAAGCCCGCTCCTATTGGGCCTTCCAGCGACAAGAAGTCCGTGACATCACCCCCTGTTCATGCTGAGCTTCCTTCTGAGCCCGCCCAAAGGCAGCCAGCGGCAGCCCCTGGTTCTTCTGCTCCTATCGAGCCGCCTAAGCCGGCCGCTGTGGAAAAGAAGCCGGCTGCTCCGTCTACCTCGAGTCCTGCTCCTGGTGCTACCACCTCTCCAACTCAACAAGCTGATAACAAGGGCACTCCTACCGGCCCCAAGAGCAGCCGCCCTAGCCAGATCCTGCCTGCTGTTCCTCTGCCAGCTGCTCTAACCCAGAAGATCGCTCAGAAGTCTCAAACCCCCGCTGCCCCAACAGTTCCTGAACCAACCAGCGCTGCTGCCGCGGCTGCGGCTCTGCGTGATGCTACTCAGGCGGCCAAGGAAGCCGTGGCAGTTGCCATGGCCAAGCTCGATTCAGCTACCCAGCAGCAGACTGCTGCTGCCAATGGCGTGGACAACCTGACCAAGAAGGTCGGCGAGATGCACATTAACAACAATGCCCAACGTTCGGGTCAGCATAACCGTGGCGGTCGTGGCCGTGGTGGGCGTTCTCACCATGCTCCCAAGCCCGAGGTACCGGACACCGAGTTCGACTTCGAGTCTGCCAACGCCAAGTTCAACAAGCAAGATGTGGCTAAAGAAGCCATTGCTGGCTCGTCTATCAGTGAAGGTACTAACGGTCAGGCTGTTACCTCTGATACGGCGGCTGACGCCCCGACTTCAGTGGAGCCGGCCTATAACAAGGCCAAATCCTTCTTTGATAACATCTCCAGCGAGTCTCGTGATCGCGAGAGGACCCGTGAGTGGCGCGGTGAAGAGCAACGCAAGAACCTCGAGACCTTTGGCGCGACGAGCATCGACGGCGGTTATCGTACCAACTATCGTGGAAACCGCGGCCACGGCCGTGGTCGTGGCGGTCGCGGTGGCCGTGGTGGCTACCACCGTGGCGGCCGTGGCGGCAGCGGCGGTTATCGTCCCCGCGACAACCAGCAGCAGACGGCTGCTCAGTGAATGCATTCCCGATACCGATGACGAATGTTTTGCACGAAATGACATACGACGGAGATGACGATTTTTTGTACCACTAGTTAGCGATCTGGATCTGCGATTGCCATTTCATGGGTGACGGTGGTGACGTTTGCATCACCGGCCCTAATTTCTTTCTGGACCTCTGGGGACATTTTACCGAGGAATGGAGTGATGCTAACGAAGAAATCGAAAGCTAAACTGGCTATTATGCACGATGATGACGAAGGTAGTAGGGCTTTTTTCATTCGCAGTCTCTTCTCGGCATGATCATCGGTCTGGACTGGATGGGAACTTACTACTACTATTACTACTACTACTACTACTGGTGGGGAGGGGGGGCGTTTGTTTTGCCAGAACAGGAAGGACAGTGAAGGGAAAAGGAAAGGCTGCTGGGCAAGAAATGGATGGGGGGTGGGTAATGGCAGCGATCGGTCTGGTCTGTTTCTGTTCAACTATGGCACCGATGGACGGTCTGGCTGGGCAAGGGCACTTGCGGACATGAAATTGTCCACCAATGATGGATTGGAAGGATCAACGGAAAGGGTTGATGCTTCTTTGGTGGGCATCGAAGGGATGGTTTACGATACCTAACGAAACCTCACCTGCTCTACGTATTAAGGACAGTTATCTACCTCCTTGTTTTTCGTCGGATATAGCACGCGGTTTGGCGGTGATGGATCTAGCAAGATTTTTCTTGCTTGGTTCATTCCTGTCAGCTGCGATGAGCTAATATGACAAGATTCTGACGATTTTGCTGTGCCTTGTTGTGGTTGACCACTGTTTGACATGGTATCTAACAGTCTTCCGAGTGCAGCTTTGGCTGACAAGTTGAATATTTAGGCACATTGTAGATGTCAAACTCTCAAAAGCTTTCAAGCAACCGCGCCGTGTCCCAGGAGCGGCTATGGAACGGCTGCTTGCGTGATGGGAGAAGATACTGCCTCCAAATGGAATTATCTTGAGTGTGTAAGATGAGAAAAGTGTAGTGTATGTCATGAGTATTGCCCCTTCCCAAATCACTAAGTGGTAGACTTCACCTCTAGATCGATAAGCCGCTTCACTAGCTCCTAAAATCAGGGGTATCCTAAGCACAGAGAGCTACATTAAGTCAGCGCTAAGCATGGTGCCGCAGAAATCTATTCCTTGCTAATTTCGCATCGGAAAACGTGTTCCCCGGGGTAGGTTGAGATTTTGAAGAATCAAGGAAAATAATGCAGTGTTCTCCAAAGTCTTTGAGTCCGCTTCGACTGACCTACCTATTGAAGCCATGCACCGTGACCTGTCCTGGTCACAACGATCGGCTTTTTAAATCCAGGCGGGAGCAAGGGTGCATTTCTAAAACATTTTACTGACCAAGATACTGCACTGGCAGTCTTGATGGAGAAAGAAAGCGTCTATCGTTGTCATGACTCGAAGTTGTGAAGGACTTTTCCTTTTTTTTTTTTTTCACTTCAGCGCCTGAGCATCTATCTCCCTATGGTAAGCGTCGTCCGTCGTTTGATGAAACTTTCAGTTTGTGTCTAAAGCAAAGAAATTATGCGCGCATCTCTAACCGCTGCTTCTCCGCCTGTCTAGTTTGGCTGTGGCATGCGCTCAACAGTGGTGAGAATAGCGGACAAGAAAAACTTCCTTATTGGTTATGAATTACGGTGCATGTTTACCGACGTGGTTGATTAGTTGGCGGTATCCAATCTTGATTCTTTTGATCCTCAACTACTGTATTCTGCTTTGAAGACATAGGACAGGTGCTTAATTCAGAGGACTGAAAAGCCCGGGGAGCTGTGCTCTCCCTCTTTCGCAAAGTATCAGAAGGATTGTGGGCCGCCTTGCTCTGGAAGTACTTGTGAGGATGCTCAACTAGAAGAAATATAATATGTGGAGCATATATGGTGCTGGAGTTGGAAGATACGCTGTAATCTCTTGCCATCAGATGCTTTCTTCTAGTTCTGCGGCTTAACCCTCATCCGGTATAGGTCAACGAAATCCCTGGGCTATAACTTCTTGACATGGGGCAGTCATAAGACATTTGTCCGAAGGGTATATATATATATATATATATAAGAAGATACTTTCTCTAGGAGGACACTGTGTCTTCGAACTGTGTCTTCGACAGTTAGCTAATCTAAAAAGAAATCAGGGGGTTCCGCAAAAGCCCACAGTAGAGAGTGTACCTCCGGGGTGTGTATGGTGTGAAAACTCGAATTTTAGTTGCTGACGTCGTCAATTGACTCTTCTGAAATATTTTTTTTCTTGATCCTGAGAAGTGAGTTACCTACCGTAGCATAGGACATATGATTTCATGGGTAAATATCAGAGATCTGGTTCAGTGTTTGTTGTAAGCGCCGAAGTATTGACTTGGGTGGGAAGGGTTACCTTTCAAGAAGGGGGACTGATGTTACAGAGATGACATTCATGACATTGAAATACGAGAGACAGGCCAGAGGGTTGGATTTATCCCACAAGCTTTTCTACGTTTGGTATCTAGATGATCCAGGATCTTAATGCTCGAATCAGGAGGGCAGATAAGGATTTGGGTGTTCGTAGAGCTCAGATGCTTATCCCCCCCCTCACGACCCTTCACGGGAGTGGAAGCTTAAATGTTCTTATCCCCCTCATAAAGAAAAGAGAGGCCTCTTAGGGGCTTAATCTTCTAGCCCCTCTCCTCCTCACTTGTTTCCCCCATCCATTAATACCCCAGTTATTGCCTAACAAGACTGCTCCGAAGCATGCAACAGTCTCACCACTGCGTACACCATACATCTATGGGCCTTCCAGCCGGCCGGGTCCTATCCCCTCTTCAACCGGCAGTTTGCCATTGCCGGCACACATCATGCCGACGCAGGAACCGTTTCACCCATATCTGTATCCCTATGTATCACAGCCGCCACGCAATGCAGATTGGAGTCCGGGGCATACCGGCAGACTCATGCGTCGACTGGCGTACCTACATCTGACAGCGTGCCATCGCCATCGTGGTCCTGCATGCCGTCGGTCTATGACTCTGTTCAACCAACCGGTCTCTCTATCTGCTCATGTGGTCAACCGAGAACTGTGCGTAACTAAATGGTAAGCTGCAGTGCTTCTTGCTTGCTGCGTCCTGTGAGTGAGAGTTGCATCACGGATCTTTTGAATCCATATCGCTGGGAGGAGCAGATGTGCCTACCTAGCCGAAGACCCGCAGTGTGGATGGACGATCTGATCTGCAAAGGGGATTACATCTCACATTATGACACCGTCTTGCGTCGTTCACGTCATTGTCCTGAGCCACAGTGTGACGGCTGTCCTGGCTGTTGGTTCTTAACGCCTCGTTCAGCCGGAGGTTGGGTGGAAGGATGAGACATCTATAAGGAAGATATATCGCTAAAAGATGTGTGAGGCTCAAGTGAACTCCATGTCAGCGACAACATACTCTCACAGGATCTTTTGGGAGTGTGGTTGAGCAGTCAACTTAAGACAAGAATACCCAGAAGCTGGACGTCCTCTCTCTCATCACTCTCTCTCTCTCTCTCTCTCTCTCTCACACACACACACACACACATACACACATACACACAGCAAAACACTGACCAGAATCCTAGTCCCCAAGACCAACCTCTCATAGAAGAGGATACCAAAGCGAAGCAGCCGCATCGTATGAGCCAAGAGACATTATGCGCCCAAGAATGTGACATCCTCCAATGCTATCCCCTCGACAGCATGATAAGTAAACCCTCGGTATCTCATTTTACTCTCATCGGACGTGCGGCTGCTTGCTCAAACACGGTAACATCTTACCCTTCGTACCCTTGTTGATGCCCAACAAGCCAACAAGCCAGTGGATTCACGTCTCATTCACACCTTGATCTATCCCCGGACTATGTCAACATCCAAGCTCCACAAGACCTCGGTTGTTTCTCTCAGCAGATGTGGATCTCCCAGGATGAGTAAGAATGTGGGGGGGGGTAACAGAGACAAAGGCTCCTCTCTCACTCTTTTCTCTAGGGAACATGCGCATGCCAGACACCAGACACTCGCCGTTCGGTCGGTGTGGAGAGTGGAGAGTAAGGTGACACCAGGAACGGGGACTAGGGATGGGGATGGGGTCTTGCAACGGTGTCGAGCAGCCAGTGAACGTTAAGATACACCACACAAAGGCACCAACGACCAGCAAGCTTCCAGTCACTCAGGTGTTGTTCACAAGCGCTAGCACAAAACTGCAGAAGCATAGGAAGAGGATGGGACTGAGTTCCCCAGGAAGGAGAGAGGATGCGTGTGGCGAACTGCCCTGCCCGTTTAAGAAAATGCTTACTCCCC
>Ga0065720_1004475_pt1 | contig 10532 bp, 6 predicted proteins | sample Thericmetagenome_FD_59107 | JGI IMG/M metagenome (GOLD analysis project Ga0065720, IMG submission 59107) | Thermophilic microbial communities from the Joint Bioenergy Institute, California, USA of rice/straw/compost enrichment - eDNA_2 v2... | ecosystem: Engineered > Solid waste > Grass >... | reverse complement strand
GGCTCGCCCGGCGCGGCGGCGCGCCCGAGGGGCTCGCGCTCGGCGCCTGGCTGGCGGCGGCCGCCGCGATGGCCTGGCCGGCGACGCCGGGCCCGAACCCGGTCGCGCTCGCGCTCGTCCTCGGCGCGCTCCTGCTCGCGCGCCGGCGGCCGTGGCTGGCGGGGGCGATGTGCGGCGCGGCGGTCGCGTTCCGGCCCGAGATCGGCGGGGCGGGAGCGATCGCCGTCGCGGTCGCCGGCGGCGGGTGGGCGTCGCTCGGGGTCGCCGCCGCGGTCGCCGCCGCCGCGCTCGCCCCGTTCTTCGCCGTCGCGCCCGGCGACATGCTCGACGACACCGTCGGGTTCCTCGGCGTGCAGGACATGCAGCGCCTGCCGCTCGACCTGACGCCCGGCACGGCCGACCCGAACAAGGCGCTCGAGGCGCTGTTCCCGGCGATCCTCGTCGCCGCGACCGCGCTGTGGGCCGGGTGGGCGGCCGTCCGCCGGCCGCGGTGGGCGCTCGTCGCCGCGCCGCTGCTCGCCGTCGGGCTGCTCTACCTGCTCGGCCGCCCCGACGAGTTCCACCTGGTGCCGCTCGCGGTGGTGCTCGCGGTCGCGCTGGCCGTCGCCGCCGCGGGGGAGTGGGCGCCCGCCGCCCGCGCCGCGCTCCTGGCCGCGCTCGCGCTCATCGCCCTCCACGGGGTTGAGCGCCGCGCCGGCCAGCTCCTGCGCCCGCCCGCGCTGGCCGCGGTCCCGTCACCGGTCGCCGACGGGGTGCGCACGACCCCGTCCGACGCCGCCGCGCTCGGCGCGCTCCTGCCGCGCATCGCGGCGCTCGTGCCGCCCGGCGAGCCGATCTTCGTCGCCCCGCCGCGCTTCGACCGCGTCAGCGTCGGCGACCCGCTCCTCTACGTCCTCGCCCAGCGCCCGAACCCGACCCGCTACGACGTCATCCAGCCCGGGATCGCGACGACCGCGGCGGTGCAGCGCGAGATGATCGCCGACCTCGAGCGGGCCCGGCCGCGCGTCCTCGTCCGCTGGCTGGACCCGCGCGCGACCCGCTCGGAGCCGAACGCGTCCGCGCGCTCCAGCGGGGTGCGGCTGCTCGACCGCTACCTCGCCGAGCGCTACGAGCCGGTCGCCCGCTTCGGGCCCTACCGCTTGGAGCGGCGCGTCGGCCGGCCTTCGCGGGGCCATGGGGTCCTTCCCGCGTCGACCTCGGCGCGGGATGCGGCGCGCTGACCGGGCCGCTGGCCGCCCGCGCGGCGCGGGTCGTGGCCGTCGAGCGCGACCGCGCGCGGCGGGCGCTTCGGGGCGACCTGGGCGCCGTGGCTCGACCTGCGCGTCGTGCACCGCATCCCGGCGGCCGCGTTCCGGCCCGTCCCGGCCGTCGACGCGCAGATCGCCCCCGAGGCGTGGGCGGCGCTGACGTGCGCGCTCACATCCGGCCGAAGCGGAAGCGCACGAGGGCGGTGACGGCGTGGATCCCGTCCCGCCACGTGATCTTCTTGCCCTCCTCGTACGTGCGGCCGTAGTAGGAGATCGGCACCTCGTAGAGGCGGACCCGGCGGCGCAGGACCTTCGCCGTGATCTCCGGCTCGAAGCGGAAGTCGTCGCTGACGATCTCGATCGAGCGGACGAGGTCGCCGGCGAACGCCTTGTAGCCGACCTCCATGTCGCTGATCGTCGTGTTGTAGAGGACGTTCGTCAGCAGCGACAGGAAGCGGTTGCCCACGTAGTGCCAGAAGAGGTGGGCGCGCTGCGGCTCCCCGCCGCGCAGGCGCGTGCCGAAGACGACGTCGGCGACGCCCGCGAACAGCGGCGCCATGAGCTTCGGCAGGTCGGACGGGTCGTACTCGAGGTCGGCGTCCTGGATGACGACGAAGTCGCCGGTCGAGGCGGCGATGCCGGTCCGCACCGCGGCGCCCTTGCCGCGGTTGCGGTCGTGGCGCAGCAGCCGGGCGCCGCCGTGGCGCTCGACGATCGCCGCCGTGTCGTCGGTCGAGCCGTCGTCGACGACGATGATCTCCGTGGCGAACGGCAGCTCGCCGAGCCGGTCGAGGACGTGCTCGATCGTCCGCGCCTCGTCCTTGGCCGGGACGATGATGGAGACGGTGTGGTCCTGATCCGTCAAAGGCGTGGCATCGTACCGGGCCGTGATCGCTCGGATCGTCCTCGCCGCCGCCGCGCTCGCCGTCGTCGCCCTGCTCGCCGTCAGCCGCCACGGCTACGACGCCTGCCAGGACGCGCGCCGCGACGTGATCGCGGCCGCGACCGGCGCGATCCCGGCCGACCGCCAGGACCCGGCGATCGCGGCGGTGCGCGAGCACTGCCGCGGCGCCGAGCGGCTCGTCGAGGTCGCCGGGCTCCTCTACCAGCAGGGGCGGGTGGACGTCGCCGAGCGCCTCGCCCGGGAGGCCGTCGACGCCGAGCCGGAGAACGCGCTCGCGTGGCGGGCGCTCGCGGCGACCGCGGCCGAGCGCGACCCCGCTACCGCTCGGCGGGCGGCCCGACGGCAGCTGGAGCTGAGTCCGCTCGATCCGCCGCCGGTGCCGGCCGGCTGACGCGCCGCGGGTCCTTGAAGCGCAGCGCCGGCTTCTCGACGGCGTAGTAGCTGAGCGCGGCGATCGGGATCGTGATCGCCAGCGTCGGCAGCAGCAGCGACAGGAAGCCGGAGCCGGGCAGCCAGCCCTGCGCGCCGTGCTCGTTGAGCTCGAGCATGATGTTCGAGTGCCACAGGAAGATCCCGTAGGAGACGAGGCCGAGCCACGCCATCCAGCGGGTCGCCAGCAGCCGCCGCGGCCAGCCGCCGGCCCAGTCGCCGAAGATCGCCGGGGCCAGCAGGAGCGCGGCGCAGAGCGCGTAGCCGACGTGCTCGCCGAGGAAGTTCCACTGCGTGTACGTGATGAAGAAGCCGCGCGACAGGCCGAGGCAGAGCGACACGACGGCGAACACGACGGCCGCGGCCAGCCACGGCAGCCACGGGCGGCGGACGATCAGGCGCAGGACGGCGGAGTCGGCCTCGCGGCCGTGCCAGGCGACGCTGAGGACGGCGAGGATCATCCCGTAGGCGAACCAGTCCATGTAGCTGAGCAGCGTGTTGTGGAGGACGCGCCACTCGCTGAACGGCGGCGTGAACTCCTGGATCGCCCAGCGGAAGACGATGACGGCGACGGAGATCGCGGCGAGGATCGCGATCTCGCCGCGGACGCTCGGGCGCAGGCGGGCGATCCCGGCGGCGATGAACGGCAGCAGGACGTAGAACGACGCCTCGATGCAGAGCGTCCACGCGGGCGCGATGCCCTGGACGACCGAGTCGGTCCAGTAGATCTGCGTGAACGAGTAGAAGCGCCACCAGTGGTCGGCGAACCCGAGCAGGCCCGGGTAGATCGCCAGCAGCGACAGCGCGACCCAGTAGGCGGGGACGATCCGCAGGACGCGGCGGCGGACGAACGCGCGGATGCGGATCGGCGGGCGGCCCTCGCGGCGCGCCGCCACGAACGGCCGGTAGAGGAGGAAGCCCGACAGCAGGAAGAAGATCGTCACGCCGAAGTTCAGGCGCGCGGTGAAGTGCCCGAGCCAGTTGTCGGTGTTGAAGTTCGTCACGCCCGACGCGTGCGTGACGACGATCGACAGCGCGGCCACCGCGCGCATCGCGTCCAGCAGCGGGAAGCGCGGGTTGCCGGGCGGGGGGCGAAGGGCGTCGGGGGCGGCGGCCATCGGCGCCGCGGAGCTTAGAGTCCGCCGGCCGTTCGGGGACGCGAGGCCGTACGCTGCCGGTCCGCGTGTCCCGCTTCGGCAAGCTCCTCGGCCTGATCGCGCTCGGCGGCCTGGCCATCCGCTGGGCCTACGCGATCCACATCCGCGACTACCTCGTCCAGGGCGACGCGATGACGTTCCACCTCGTCGGCCAGCGGATCGCCGACGGGCTGGGCTTCACCGAGCACGTGCCGCCGGGCGGGCCGACGGCCGAGCACCCGCCGGGGCTGTTCGTGTTCTGGGCGATCCTCGACAGGCTCGGCGCGAACGGGTACCTGACCCACCGCATGGCCCTCGGGCTCGTCGGGACGGGGACGGTCGTGCTCCTCGGCCTCGTCGGGCGGCGGATCGGCGGCGACCGCCTCGGCCTCGTGACGGCGGCGCTCGCGGCCGTCTACCCGATGCTGTGGACGGCCGAGGGGTCGCTCATGAGCGAGGGCCTGTACGGGTTCTTCCTCGTCGCGTCGCTGCTGGCGGCGCTGTGGGTGCGCGAGCGGCCGACGTGGCGGCGGGCGGCGGCGCTCGGGGCGCTCATCGGCCTGGCCGCGCTGACGCGGGGCGAGGCGCTCGCGCTCATCGTCCTGCTCGCGGTGCCGGTGGCGATCGCGTCGCGGCCCGGCTGGCGCGGGCGGGCGGCGCTGTGGGGCGTCTCGCTGGCCGCGTTCGCGGCGGTGCTGGCGCCGTGGACGGTCTTCAACCTCACCCGGTTCGACCAGCCGGTGCTGATCTCGACCAACAGCAACGGCGTGTTCATCGGCGCCAACTGCGAGGACACGTACTACGGCGACCTCATCGGGGCCTGGCGGTTCCAGTGCTACACCGAGCGGCTGCCGGGGGAGGACGAGGCCGAGTTCTTCGCCCGCCAGCGGCGGATCGGGATCGAGTACGCGCTCGACCACGCCGACCGCTGGCCGGCGGTGATCGCGGCGCGGCTGGGCCGCCTGCTCGACGTCTACCGCTTCGATCAGTCCGTCTTCTTCAACAGCGCCGAGGGCCGGCCGGCCGCGTGGGCGGCCCGGGCGATCCGGGCCTACTGGGTCGTCGGCGTGCTCGCGATCGCCGGCGCGGTCCTCCTGGCCCGGCGGCGGCCGTTCGGGCTCGTCGTGCTCGCCGCGCCGATCGTCATGGTCGTTCTCGTCGCGATCGTCACCTACGGCGGGACCCGCTTCCGCTACGGCGCGGAGCCGTCGCTCGTCGTGCTCGCCTCGGTGACGCTGCTGGCCGCGGGGGAGCGCCTGGCCGCGTGGTGGCGGGCCCGCCGCCCGGACCGCGCCGGCGACGCGGGCGCCGCGCGGGCCTGACGCGCCGCCCCGGTCCCGGGCGACGTGTGGCACCTGGCATCGGAGGGGTCGATGCCAGGTGCCGCACGTCCGGTCGGCGGGGGACCGTTGGCGGATCGTGGTCGGTATGCGGCCGCGAGGCGACAACGGCCGCGGGCGGGGGTCAGGCGCGGCGGGCGGCCGCTTCGGCCTGGGCCAGGAGCATCCCGGCCAGGGCGACGGCGACGAGCGTGAGGGCGGGCAGCTCCCAGTCCCAGTCGACGCCCGCGTGGGCGGCCCAGACGGCGAGCGCGGCGGCCGGGCCGGTCGCCAGCGCCGCGTCGGCGGCGAGGACGCGCCGCACGGCGAGCAGCACGCCGGCCAGCAGCGCGCACAGGAGCGCGAACCCGACGAGCCCCAGCTCGGCCAGCGTCTCGAAGTAGAGCGAGTGCGCGTCGCGGACCGACTCGCGGAACGGGCGCTCGCGCAGCCACTCGACCCGGAAGCCGCCGGCGCCGACGCCGCCGAGCGGGTGGTCGGCCGCGGTCCGCAGCGCCACCCGCCAGTACGCGTAGCGGTTGGAGCCGGTCGACGCGAGCCGCTCGACGCTCGCGCCGAAGCGCGGGTTCTCCTCGCCGCGCTCGCTCACCGCGGCCAGCGCGAACGGCAGCAGCGCCACCGCGACCGCCGCCGCCCAGCCCAGCCGCCGCAGCCCGCGCGTCAGCGGCACCGCGTCGACCCGCAGCCGCCCCTCCTGCTCGCCGCCGCACATCCACGCCTGGACGGCCGCGACCGCGATCATCGCCGCGACGAGGATCGCCAGCATGAGCGCGCCCTGCGCCTCGCGGTGCCCGAGCGACCCGCTCACCGACGCGACCCCGTCGAGGCGGCCGGCGACCGCGCACACGAGCGCGGCGCCGAGCACGACGAGGACGACCGAGCGCACCTGCCGCCACGTCGGCGCCAGCAGCGCCAGCACGAGCAGGCCGCACGCGACCGCGGCCAGCGCCCCGCGCGAGTACGTCAGGTAGAGCGCCAGGCCGGTCGGCAGCGCCGCCGCGGCCGCCGCGACCCGCAGCGCCCGCGCGCGCAGCTCGTCGCCGGCGATCCGCGCCCACAGGACGAACCCGATCGCCGCCAGCGCCCCCATCGCGTTCCAGTACGTCAGCGGCTGGTCGAGGCGCCCGCCCGCGTACGTCGACGGCTTGAGGTCGATCAGCCCCGGCAGCGTCCGCCCGAGCACGCCGTAGCCGATGACGACGAGCGTCCCGAGCGCGAGCGCCACCTCGACGCTCGACGCCCACGCCCGCGGCCGCCAGGCCAGCGCGCCCGCGACCAGCGCGCCGAGGTAGAGGACGTCGCGCTGGACGTCGTCGCCGGCCGGGCCGGGCAGCGGCGCCCACCCCTTCGACAGCAGCGCCCACAGCGTCAGCGCCGCCAGGCCGCCGACCGCCAGCCGCGCCGCCGCCGTCCGCGGCAGCACCGGCCCGTCGGCGACGATCGCCAGCACGGCGACGAGCGCCCAGGCGACGATCGCGGCGACGAGGCGCGCGTCCTCGTAGTAGCCGCCCTTCAGGAACGCGAGCGCGGTCGGCCCGGCGAGCAGGACGACCCGCGCCGCCGCCCCCAGCGCCGCCCGCGCCCCGCTCAGCGCCGGCGGACGCGGATCACGCAGTTCCACGTGGCCACCTCGCGCAGACCGGGGATCCTGACGATGAAGCGCAGCCTCGGCCAGTAGCGCGGCTCGACGGTCTCGATCTCCAGCCGCGGCCGCGAGCGCACCAGCTTCAGCGTCGGCCCGATGTGCACGGCGAACAGCGCCTCCCCGTAGCGGTTCTTGCGCGGCGGCCCGTGACGGCGCTCGTACAGGCGCGGGCCGCGCTCCGGCCCGAGGAAGTGGTAGGGGGTCATGTCGTGGCCGCCCCACGGGGAGTACCAGTTCGTCCACGAGATGTAGCCCCAGCCGCCGGGCTTCAGGACGCGCTCGATCTCGCGGATGATCCCCTCGGTGTCGGGCGCGTGCTCGAGGAGGTTGGAGGCGAACACCCCGTCGACCGACTCGTCCTCGAACGGGAGGTCGGCGGCGTCGGCGAGCACGTGGCCCTCGGGCGGCTCGCCGACGATGCACAGCTCCTCGAGCGAGTTGTCGACCGGGACGCAGTCCGCGCCGGCGCGCCGGAACGCGCGGGTGTAGATGCCCGGCCCGCTGCCGAGGTCGAGGATCCGCTGCCCGCGCAGCGGCCCGTAGCGGCGGTCGAGGTCGGCGACGGCCTCGCGGGCGAGGACGGTGTAGAACGGCTCCGGGTCGGTCTTCTCGTTGCGGAACAGCCGCCAGAGCTGGCGGATCCGAGCCAGGCCGTGCTCGACGGGCGGCTCCGGGCGTTCGGTCTCCACGGGCCGGGACAGTAGCCTGCCGCCGCCGTGGACGTGCGCCGTCGCGATCGCCTGTTCACCGCCGCGCTGGGCGCCGGCTGCCTCGCGCTGGCCCTCCTGCAGCGCCCCGGGCGGGCGGTCACCGACACGAAGATCGACCTCCACGTCGACCCGGGCCGCTTCCTCGCCGACGCCGGCGCGCCGTGGACGGCCGACATCTCGCTCGGCCACGTCCAGAGCGGCCAGTACGGCGGCTACGTCTTCCCGATGGGGCCGTTCCACGCGCTCCTGCGCGAGCTCGGCCTGTCGGCGTGGGTGACGCAGCGGCTGTGGCTCGCCGCCCTCCTCCTCCTCGCCGGGTGGGGCGTCCTGCGGCTGCTCGACGCGCTCGCCGGCCGCCCGCGCGGGATCGTCCACGCGGTCGCCGCAGCCGCCTTCGTGCTCAACCCGTACGTCGTCACGTACACGAGCCGCGTCTCGGTGACCCTGCTCGCCTACGCGGCGCTGCCGTGGCTGCTGCTCATCGTCCACCGCGGCCTGCGCGAGCGCACGTGGGCGTGGCCGGCCGCGTTCGCGCTGATCGTCACCTCGTCCGGGGGCGGCATCAACGCCGCCGTCACGTTCTGGGCGCTCGTCGGCCCGCTCCTGCTGCTCCTCTACGAGCCGGCGATGCGCTTCGTCGGCTGGCGCCCGGCGTGGACGTTCACGTGGCGCACGGCGCTGCTCGGCGCGGTCACGTCGCTGTGGTGGGTCGTCCCGCTCGCGGTCCAGTCGAAGTGGGGGCTGCCGTTCCTGCCCTACACCGAGCAGCCGGGGACGATCTGGGGCTCGACGAGCGCGAGCGAGTCGCTGCGGCTCATGGGCTTCTGGCTGTCGTANGTCGGCGTCGGCTACGGCGACGTCCTGCACCCGTACACGTCGAACGCCGGGACGCTCGTCTTCTGGGCCCCGGCGATCCTCGGCTCGCTCCTGCTGCCCGCGCTCGCGCTCGGCGGCTTCGCCTGGACGCGCCGCTGGCGGTACGCGCCGTTCTTCCTGCTCATGACGCTCGTCGGCGTTCTCATCATGATCGCCGGCTTCCCCGAGGGCACGCCGCTGCGGCGGGGGATGAACTTCGCCTACAACCACCTCGTCTCGCTGCAGACGCTGCGCACGACGTACAAGGCGGGGCCGCTGCCGGCGCTCGGGCTCGCCGTCCTCGGCGGCCTGGCCGCCGGCGTCGCCTGGCGCGCGCTGGCCGCCCGCCGCCCGCCGCTGCGGGCGCTCGTCCCTGTCGCCGCCGCGCTCGTCCTCGCCTTCGCCGCCTGGCCGCTGCTGCGCGGGAAGGGGGTGGAGGACCAGCTGACCTGGAAGCGGGTCCCGGCCGCCTGGACCGACGTCGCCGCCGACCTCGACGCCGGCCTGGGCGACGACCGCCGCGCGATGGTCCTGCCCGGCCAGCTCTTCAGCTACTACGACTGGGGCGGGACGGTCGACCCGATCCTGCCGACGCTCGCCCGCCGCCCCGTCGGCGTGCGCCAGGTCGTCCCGTTCGCCGACCTGCGCTCGGTCGAGCTGCAGTGGGCGACCGACGCGCTCATCAGCCAGCGGCGCGTCATCGGCGACCAGCTCGCGCGGCTGCTCGACCTGCAGTCGGTCGGGGCCGTCGTCACCGCCACCGACGACGACCGCGGCCGCTCCGGCGCGCTGGACCCGAACGCGGCGGCGCGGGAGCTCGCGCTCGGCGGCCTCGACGACCCGGACGCGACGTACGGCCCGACCCGCCGCGAGCGCGCCCGCGACGGCGCGCTGGCCGCCCCGCTCGACCTGCCGCAGATCCGCCGCCAGGACCTCGAGGCGCGCTCGATGGTGCGCCTCTACCCGCGCGACCGGGCGACGATCGTCGACGGCTCCGCCGAGGGCATCGTCGAGCTGGCCGCCTTCGACGACCTGCCGCGGGACGTCCCGCTGCGCTACGCGGCCGACCTCACCGCCGGCGAGATCCGCGAGCTGGCCGCCGCCGGCAGCGAGGTCGTCGTCACCGACACGAACCGCCGGCGCGTCTTCGTCCCCTCCCAGCTGCAGGCGAACCTCGGCGCGACGCTCGCCCCCGACGACCCGATCTCCGCGGACGGCCACCAGCTCAACCCGTGGCCCGAACGCGACACGAGCGTGCAGACCGTCGCCCGGATCGACGGGGTGCGCTGGGTGCGCGCCCCGTTCTCCCCGCAGATCCCGCAGTTCCCCGAGCGGCGGCCGTTCGCCGCGCTCGACGGCGACCCCGGCACCGCCTGGGTCGCCGACCGGACGCTGACCGCCGACCGCTGGTACCTCGAGGTCCGCCTCGAGCGGCGCATGGACGTCCCGTACCTCGACCTGCTGCCCTACGGCGACGAGCGCGGGCGCGTCACCGCCGTCGCCGTCAACGGCCGCCGCTTCCCGGTCCACGACGGCTGGAACCGCCTGCCGGTCGACCTGCGCGACGTCGACACGCTGCGGATCGCGATGGTCGACGTCACCGACCCGCCCGCGGGCGTCGACGGCGGCGCCGGCGGCATCCGCGAGCTGCGCATCCCCGGCGTCACCGCGACCGAGGCGCTGCGGGTCCCGGCCGTCGCCCAGGACGCGCTGCGCGGCGCCGACCTGTCGCGCACCCCGCTCGCGTACCTGTTCGCGCGCACGACCGGCGCCGACCCGTTCCACCGCGACGCCGTCCACGGCCCGTGGTCGGCCGGCGACGTCCGCGACGCCGGCGACGGCGAGACCGGCCTGCGGCGGATCATCGACCCGCCCGCCGCCCGCACGTGGACGCTGCGCGGCTGGGCGAGCGCGGCGTTCGACGCCCCCGACCACGAGCTCGACGCGCTCGTCGGCGGCGACGTCCCCGGCCGCTTCGACTCCTCCTCGCGCTACGAGGGGCTGCCGGGGCGCCGCGCCTCGAGCGCGTTCGACGGGCGGCCCGGCACGGCCTGGATCGGCGGCTACGGCGCCTCGGCCGGCCGCGCCTGGCTGGCGTGGACGACCCCGCGCCGCACGACCGTCCGGACGCTGCGGATCACCGCCCCGCGCGAGGCGGTCCGCGTCCCCGCCCGGGTGCGCCTCGTCGTCGACGGCGAGGCCGGGCCGGCGCTCGACGTCGACGCCGGCGGGCGGGTCGCGCTGCCGCGCCCGGTCCGCGGCCGCG
>Ga0065720_1021456_pt1 | contig 10537 bp, 7 predicted proteins | sample Thericmetagenome_FD_59107 | JGI IMG/M metagenome (GOLD analysis project Ga0065720, IMG submission 59107) | Thermophilic microbial communities from the Joint Bioenergy Institute, California, USA of rice/straw/compost enrichment - eDNA_2 v2... | ecosystem: Engineered > Solid waste > Grass >... | reverse complement strand
AGGGAAGATTTTCTCAGATTCCTACATTGAGAACCTTTGGGGGGGCGGGGGAGGGGGGAGGGGGGAGGAGCCTAGGAGGTTGAAAGGAAGGTGACAGTTTGCTAAGAAATGCAACTTCTTTGACCGGTTGAGCTGCTACGCACCAGATTGGATGCGCTTTGACCGAGTTACGGATCACGGCCGGACAACCTCTGTCTCTCTTCCTTTCTCTCTCTCTCTTTCTCTCTCTCGCTCTGTCTTTTTTATTATTATTATTATTTTTTTTCGCAGACTTGTCAGAGGGCATGCCTTCTCCTTCGTTCAGCCGCGCAAGTTGTCCTCTTTTTGTCCTCTCTAACACAAGCCACAGCATTACGCTACAACCAGCACGACGCACTCCTCTGTCAAGTTTAATACTTAATCCTCTGCGATCCAGGCATCGAAGGATTGAGGAAGGGATTAGTGAAGGAAAGAGGGAGACTGCAACCACCATATCATCACAGATCACATACTGTCTTACACAGCACCACACCCTCACCACGCATGGCGTCCATGGTTTGGCACAGGAACTGGCATGGCATGGCATGGCATTGCATGGGATAGGATGGGATGGGATATGATCGGCATATCGATTTCATTTGCATTGTGTCTTTTTGGTTCATGGCGTGGAACGGATGGACAGGATGGATTGGGTAAAATCAGGGATTTTTCTTTAGGTTTTGTTGGGTTGGTCTGGGGCACCATATCATCCATCATCCACATCACGAGTTGGACTCGGGCACCATCATTATCATCTCCACCATTTCATCAGCAACATTATCATTACCGTCAGCAGTCGCAGCATGTCATTTCCTTTGTCGAAAGATTCTTCTAGTCTATTTATCACCTTATTATGTTGATGTTTTGCTTTATTGAGCCTTGAGACCATATGTCATCATCATTCAGGAGTTGGTTCATCCAAATATGCATACCCTCAAATCCCCTTGCTACACGCACGACGGGTACTATATTACTCCTACACCGTTATAGTAACTGTTTGTTTCTGGTATACCTTAGAGCTTGAGATGCTGGGCAACCGGCGAGCGTTGTATTGTACTGATTTGGTTAAGTTTTGTTTCTGGACTTTGGAGTAGGTTGGGTGGGTGCCTGCTTTTGTGTACTATCTATCTCATAATGGTTAACTATGTTTAAAATTAGATTTATTTTTTCTTTCTTTCTTTATTTTACGCTATTTAAAAAAAGATCTTGATGAAAGCATTTCCATGGCGATGCTGTCACCACTTTTCCTGAGCCCACGTTCGAACTTAATATTTTTACTCTGCGATGCCTTGTTGTTTGGATTTCTACTAACTTATTATTAATACTCCTATGACCTAAATATTTTAAGGCTTTACCTCTATCGTAATTTAACTGTTCTACTGGAATGTACCATCGCGTTCCCTTTCGAACTTAGCCCATGGTCTCTGGAAATCGTAACTATGGTGACATACAATCTGCCTGGTTCTGTGACTTTCCCAGTGGTGAATCCACAGGTAGAGTAGATACCTGTACAGAGTACGTGGGTATGGATGCGCTCTTCCCTCAACATGGTTGTCCAACGCAAGGTACCCGCTTTGGTACTGACTTTCCCACGCTCAGACATCCCTTGTTCCTGGAAACGAGGAGGGATGTCTCAGCTGCCATGACGAGCGGTGAGTGGTTGAACTGCTTTAATGAGAACCACGGCTACGAGTGCAGCACACATACACAATATTATACGAGGAGGCCATGAGATGTCCACATTCCTTTTTGTTGTCGCATATGATGCAGGAACCCTAGGCATTGGTGGATCGGTAACCCAGGGAGTTTGTTTGACGGAAACATGTCCGAGACAGACTGGCGATTCTACCTGCACGTTCCGAAGTTTTTCTTCTAGGCCAAGGCATAACTAGAGCTGAAAGGTGAAAACGAGCTTGGGATGGGGCGATGGAAGTGTTATCGCTGTGCAACTGTAACAGTGACTGACGGACCGGAGGACCCGGGAGGTGGTTGGGGTTTCAAAAGGTTCAGGGCCGGCTTAGATGTGAGCTGCCTCGGCAAGCGAGCTTTATCAGATACCAAAGAAATGGGCGTATGCTTACGTTATTGCATGGATCCTGTGAAGTCAGTGTGGTCGTTGTGAGCGTCACAGGTGCCGCCCTGACCAATCTTCGGAGCTTTGGGGCGCTTAAAATTGGTACTGGGAACGAATGGGAAATCAAGAAAAACGACAGGAATGTAATTGACCGCTGGGCAGCATAACGTAGAATATCCGGTCCTGAATAGCCTGAAATTACCTCTCTGTTCAGTCTACTCGAGGATTCTGCATCCTCTTGAATGTTAAAAATCGAAGGGCAGCGGTCTTAACAGCCACGAGGAATTGACCGGATATTTCTCTATTTCACCACACATACTTTTGGTAAATCTCTACAATGATCCGAATACATACCCACAGACTTGTCCAAAACTTTTGTGCCTTTGCAACAGGAGTTGGGAGAGCCGCACAAGGGACGAGATTGCGAGTTCGCGGTGCCATCAACGGCGAGGGTCAAGATCGCTCAATCTGACCCACACCACGCTCTTGTGGGCCTAACTAGCCAAACTTCGGTGGGGCACAGGGAACTCCCGCAGTGGGCCTGCACCTTCTTGGCGCGGTGGGTCCATCCACATGCCTGGGCCCGCACTCCGCTGCATGCATGCAGCTGTCATGGACTCGCATGGTTGCTTGTTGCCAACACTCTTCGCTCCATCAACTGCTGAGCATGGCCCACATCTGACTGACTGTCAACCTCGCTAACCATCTCAATCTCATAGCCGCAATAGTCCTTACAATGGACGAGACACCGCGGTCACCAATGCGCCGTCGCATACTGGCGGCCATGCTGCCGCCTGAGATAGAGGGCTCTGAGCCGTGGAGGAAGCGGAGGAAATGCAGCACGCGGAGTCGCAGTCGCGATCGCAGTCGCAGTCGCAGCTCCAGCCGTAGTCCGAGTATTGGGCCTCAGCCTCCACCCACTTCTGGCACAAGAAATGACGATTCAAGGAGAGCCGAGGAGGGAAGAAGGGAAGAGGAGAAGAGGGAAGAGCGTGAGAGAGGGCATAGAGAGAATGATCCGTTAGCGCCGAGACCGACGAGGTTCAGGTTTAAGGACAAGTCGAAGTCATCGTCGAAGTCGTCACGCTCGAGGGGTGGTTCGGTAGACGACGAAAGGGAGGGGCGATGTCGACACCAAAGTCGACACCGAAGGCATGGCAGCAGTCATCGATCTCGATCGCGATCACGTTCCCCCAGCAATAAGGACAAAGACAAGGACACCCACCGGTCCCGAAACCAGAAGCATCACCATCGGCACAGCCACAGACACAAGCACCGCACCCCCTCCCCTCAGCCCCCACCAGAAGACCCCTACGCTGATCGGCCCCTGACCCCTAACACCGCATTCCGCGAATCCCTCATGGACGCGTTAGCGGACGACGAAGGTGCCGCCTATTGGGAAGCAGTCTATGGTCAGCCAATCCATATCTACAACCGGCACCTGGGACCGCTGGAGCAAATGACGGATGAGGAGTATGCAGCGTATGTGCGGCAGAAGATGTGGGAGAAGACACGTGAGGGCTTGTTAGAAGAGAGGGAGAGGAGACTAAGGGAGAAGAAGGAAAGGGAGAGAATGGCGATGGAAGAAAGGGAACGGAGAAAGAAGGTTCAGATGGAGATGGAGATCGCGTTGAGGAGGGGCGAGGAGAGGAAGAGGAAGAGACGATGGGAAGGGTATTGTCAGAAATGGAAAGAATGGGAGAAAGAGCCAACTGTGGAGGGAGTACCGTGGCCGGAGGGTGTTGTGCCGCTTGAGGAGGAGGGAGAGGATGATGTTGCTGCAGAAGAGAGGGAGGAGGTCGTAAAACGGGATATCGTCAAGTCGTTCTTTGTTGATGGGATACGGCTTGCGCTCGGTGAAGGAGAAACGGATGACAAGGTGATTGCAGCACGGTTGAAAGAAGAGCGTGTGCGCTGGCATCCAGACAAGGTGCAACAGCGGCTTGGGGGGAAGGTCGAGGAGAGGATAATGAAGAGGGTGACGGCAATTTTTCAGGTTGTGGATTCACTATGGAATGAGGTGCGAAAGAAGGGAGAGAAATAGTACGTTGATAAGGACCTGGTTTTTGTTAATCGCACTGATACCCGAGACGACAAGGTACGATCGAGTCCACGCTGTTTATGAGGATGGCACATAGATCGCATCTGTACGACAAACCATCATCAATTGAGTTTGGAGGGACTGATCGCTAGCTCTAATATTGGATACTAAATTTCGCATTTTCTCCCGGACAAGAAGATTGACTGCAACAGCAAAGCATATAATCGTGCGTCAAATCTGTATCTGAACTCAAATTCTATTGCTGCTTGACTAAATGGGAAAGCATGACACATTAGCGCTAACACTTCTAGGTTCTGCAATGCATCCTTGACTTCGCTCCCGTTGACCCAACAGAGAAACTGCTCGAATCATGAGTGTCAGCAGAGTCCGCTCAAGACAATGCCCATGCCGAAAGTCGAGCTTGTGTACAAATCAGTCAAACTGAGGACTTCTCCCAAAGCGGCAAGCCGGACCTACTTCCAACAGGTTGGAAGATGCTCTGTTCTGCGTGGGAGAACCTGATGCTTAACCATTGTTCCTGGGACCGTGGAGGGGCTGGTTCCCTAGTAGAAAGGGAGCGCGCATGGGGATGCATATGCATGCCTTAGGAAGGAGAGGATGGACGAGAAGCAATGCAGAAGTACTTTAGAGGTAGAAAAAGGTCAACGATTGGTAAGCTGTTTGGACTCCATGGCAGCCGTGGTCCAAGCCCTCTCCTCACACTAGAAACAATGTCATGGTGACAGCGCTCTGTCTGACTTTAAGATAACTGAACGAGAGCTGAGAGGACTGACGACTGAGAGCTTGGAGCCTGACCTGTTCAGGCCTTCGTGCCCAGTGGATGAGTGCTGCTTCAACGTCACGACTTCTTTTCTGAGCTTCTATTTCTGTCACCGAAAGCATCAATCATTCCCGGGCGCAACGCACTTCGGTGATCTATCAGGAGAAAATGTCAATTCAGAGCCAAAGTTTTTCCTGTTGTACGTAGGCCTGGAAATACGCCTAGTGAGACCTTCTAACGGTTGTGACATCCCACAACGTTGGGAGGGTCTAACGACAAGTCGAAAGATCTTTATTTTCTGTGCACGTCTGCGAGAGCATTATTTTCGAGAGAAGAAAGGAAGGTGAAGAGAAAAGGAAGAAGGTAAGGCGTACCTCTTCCTCCTCGCTGCTATAACCCCTCCCACCCATCCCCCTTTCCCCCTTCCCCCTTCGCCAGCTCGAGTCGGAGTTGAGAATCAGATCCCAGCATTGTTGTTGCTGGATTAAGTGCCGAGAAAGTTTTGATGGAGGTCGTTTGCGACTTCAGATGAGCGTCGCACTTCGCGTTTATAAGAGAAGTGTTTAAAACGATTTTTTTTTTTAAAAAAAAAAGGACCTTCGTATATGTGACGGATTCTTTCACCCTCTTATCTGAAAATATTGCCGAGACACCCATATCAGATGGAGCCGTCTTCTCAATGCAAACTGAGACAGAAATAGCGATGCATTCATGAACAAGATCCAAGTAATACGCGCTGGTCTCGAAGTAGGATGAGAAACTGGGTTAGTTGAACTGTGATCGACCGTGCTTAGGGGGATATGTTTACCCATGGAGATGGTCATGGGGTCTTGAAGCTAAGATCGACTGACTCAACCAACCCAGTCAAAACTTTAGCCTCTGTACAGTTGAAACTATTCGAACAACAAAGATTTTTCCCACTTGACAAGTCCATAGCAACTCAGGAGAGGTCCAGGAGTCAGGGAGCGACCACAGTGCGGTTACACCGTGTCAAAATCCATTGCTCGCACGGAGCCGCTCAAATTTCCGTCCTCTAGTCGGGGGCCCCGCGAACCGCCTGCTGCCTGCTCTCACTCACAACTCAATTCCAACTCTGTTCGACTGCTCTTCTCCCACACACAGTCGGTACATCGCGATCGCATCGCGTGTTCATGACAGCTCACTGCACGAACACTGGCCCTGATTGCCATCATGGCTGAAGAACCCTTTGGAAACCAATCCTCCGCTTCCGGAGATGAGCTTGGCCTAAACCTTCACCTTCAGGTTCGCGATGGCACAGACTCGCTGTCTGGCGGGAATGACGATGACCTCGTGAGCGGGGTTGAGGTTGAGGCGGGCACCGATGCCAGCCATCTCAGGGAGGGCTCAGTCGACTCGCTCGACTCGCTTTTTGATGGGGATGGGGATGACGATGAGCTCTTAGTCTTTGGCCAGGCTGGCGCTGACGCTGATGCCGATACCGATGCCAACGCCAACCATATCACCAAGGGCTCAACTGACCCGTCGTCAGCTGCGGTTAGTGAGCAGCCAGCGCCCGCTCCTCCTCAGCCGGCAGCTAACTTGGCATCGATGCTCAGTTTTCCCATGATCTCTCTCCCAGTCTCTCTCCCAGTCCCTGATCCGTCGGGCGCGTCGCAGCGCAACGATGGACACACTTCAGGCGACTCAGTGGTTAGTAGTACTGTTCACACTCCCACCACTACTTCTTCAGCCGCGGCCACCGTGTCGCAGCCACAGGGGTCCCTCGACGATGCTGCTCTCAATGCTGAGCTCGAGGCCCTCTTGGATGCTGTTCCAAGCCAGAAAGTCCCCCAAGACCAACAGGAGCAGCCTGTTAATGATGAGACAGTCGATTCGAAGCCCAAAAAAGCGACTCGCCGCAGCAAACAGCCCATCAACGCGGCTCCCAGTCCCATGATTCTGTCGCCACATGACACGCAGCTCCCAGTCTCCTTGATTCCCGGGTTTCGGTACGCACATAGCCAGACCAACCGCATGGAAAAGCTCCCTCGCCGTGCCGACGTTAACCCAGAAGTACTTGAACTGCTGCCCTGGTTTCTCACTTTGAGTAAGTTCCTAGGCCCCGCTCGCTATTTCACTCATTCATATTCATTCTGCGGAGAGGAGAGGGCGTTACGTTACTAATGGTAAAAGCAGATCGGAGGTACAATATCGACGCCGCCCTAAAAATCCTCGAATTGACCCCCAGCGAGGGTAAACGCCTGTCGGCGGAGATCAAGGCGGCTTGCAAGGAGCTGGAGCCGCTGAAGGGACTCGTTGAAGGCGAGCACGCCAGATCCGCCCATACAAAGAAGATGCTTGTCATTGGCTGCCACCGCATGCTCACTGCTGGCGGCATGGGTGAACGCTACTTCAGTAGGCATTCCCGCACAGCAGCTACGCGTAGGTGGTTCTGGCCTGACGATTCCACCTAGTAAGTCTGCCTACCCGCGTACCTGGTAGGTATCTATGGTTTTTTTGTCTTTGCTGACTCTTCTCTACTTCTAGTCTTCTCAGCGGTTTTGTTATGCTTACTTACCGCCACTGCGACAATCTCCGGTCGACCCATCTGTTTTATCTGCGCGCCAAAGAACGCATGGAACGTGAAAGCAGCAATGTTAGTGACATGCCTTCTGTCAGTTCCCACTCAGGCACCAGCACCCCGAGTCCACTTCTCGATATGGAAGATGCCAATGACATTGTCGAAATCTCATCCGAAGTCTTCAATCAGAATCGAGTCTCCGCTCGGGCCGCTCCCGCTAATCTCGACCACGGCTCGTTACAGCTGACCCCCCCTGAGGGTGCTGTCCAGGGTTATACACAGCATGGCCCGGCCATCCCTGTCAGCAGGCCTGAGGTTATCAGGGTCGACGATGATCCTCGGCCTTCTCAGCTTGACAACATCTGTCAGGGCACTCAATCTGCTTATACTGGTTCTCACGTCGCGCAGGTTCCTGGTACCGTTCCTGAGATGATTTCCAAGGGAGACCCCCAGCTGCCTGTTCAACGGTCCATCACTCATGCCATCTCTCAGGCGTCTTCTCATCTCGACTCTAAGAACCCTCAGGACAACCATCTGGTCCACTACGCTTTACAGACCCATCAGCCTAATTTTGCTCACATGAGCGAAGGTCCAGCTGCTCCTCAGGCTGAGCAGCAAGGTGAGCTCCAAGCCAGCGAGGCCGAGTATGCTGCTTCTCCAGGCACCTCCGACCTCGAGGCTTTGCTTAAACGGGCCGTGGGCCAAACGCTGGGTGAAGCCGTTTCTCACAACCCCGAGCAGGGCAATATCCAGGGCAACCAACAAGCTGCTACGAACGGTGGTGAGGTTGTCGAGGGTGTTCGCATAGCTTATAACAACACCCAGATGGCTGAAAACAATTCTGCTCTTCCCCACGATGGGGCCGCCCAGGTTTCCCACAACAGTTCTCCGGTGATTCAGAAGAGCCAGCCTTTACAAGGCCCTTCCAATAATGTGCACGACTGGATTGAGAGGACGGAGTCTGACGATACCCCGGAGGCGTCCCAGAACACCTCCCTGGCTATGATCTCGGGCTCTGTAGGCAGTGCTGCTCCACTCAACCCGATCGAAATCCGTGCCGATATCTCACCGACACCTCCAACCTTCTTCCAGACCGTCGCATACGAAGTCACGGCAAAGAAGCACCTCAAACAGACCAACCAACTCCCTAACCCCTCCCGCAGCCCTCTGTCCACGGTCCCGGTCGATGCCAACATCATGTACTCATTGTATGTCAAAGACCGCCAGGATGGTGCTGATTTATGCGTCCCGCGCTCATGGTGCCATCGCGATGCGGGTACAACGCAAGGCGCCTATGTTGCTATTATGGAGGAGCTGCGGAAGGCAGGTCACAACCCCACTATGGTGATTCTGACGCCGTCTGGAAGGATGTCGATTGAGAATCAGGCTGATTGGGACAAGGCGGTGTTGCAGATTTATGATGTTCGCCGCGATGTGGCGATTGTGGAGGTGGAAGTTCACGTTTGAGGGACGAGGTTGGCGTCGTATGGTTTGTTTGAAGGATAGTAACTTGTAAGAATGTTGCTGGTGGATAATAAGTGGGGTATGGATGGTATACATACTGGCGCTGCTGGATGCGTGGTGGGTAGTTTGATCTGAAGGGACAATGTCCCAGGATGGATCGTACGCCGCTAACATTGCTGGCATGATGATGGAACCGGGTATCGGCGTTTGGAGGGTTCAGTAAGATACCCATGGTATGACAGACCTCATCTGTAGGACACAGAGGGTCGACATTTGCATGATGCAACTTGCTCTATAGTAGGTGATCACCTTGGAAGGCTTCAAGCCCTCTCTGTACACCTTGTCTCTTGCTGTGCGTGCTTGTGCCCAAGGCTTTGTCACTCCGCGTTCTTCCTCGCGCTGTAGCAAGTTGAGGTTGTAATGGTCCCGATTTGGCACTTGGGTCTCCAGTAAATACGCTGGGGCACCCTTCCCTTGATAGAGACTCTTTAAGCGTAGCGCAAGACGTTACCACAAGGAGCCCACTGGCTTGCCAGTTTTAGAAGTGTCCAGCGAGTAGTGATGGGTGATCACCTCGGCATCGACTTGCTAATTAACAGTCATTTACCTGCTTCTCAGTTTCATTCCCTACTGCTATCTACACACCCAGCTTTTTCTTCCCCTTGATCCATGCTTTCATGTAAGCACATAGCTGCTCTTTCATTATCCCCAGGGTACTCCCAAAAACCAACAAATGTCGTACCTAGTAGGCATTAAACAACTAAGGAACACTCGGGGGCTGTCTGTTGTCTTTTGTCCTCTAGTCTAAGCCAGACCACAGAGACCTATGGATACATCTGAGCCCGACTTAACAGCCCTACCACTTCATCAACAAAAGGAATAAAATGAGCGAGAAAGAAACTTCCCAACCGAGGGAAGGGAGATGCTTCTTTGTGGAAGAACAAAAACCAAACATTACTCAAAAGGCTCAATCTAACGAAACAAGTAGGTATCCAAAAAAAAACAACAACACTCAATCCACAACCACTCACACATTATCCAACACATCTGCCCATATATAAACAAAACATTACACACACATAACTATTCTTTGACCACGCCACCTACAAAAAAAGGCCACCGGACCGAACAGAGAAGACACACTCACGCCCTGAAAAGCGGAGCCGGAGCTGGGGCAGCCGGCTCGTTCAGGTTCTGCAGCGAGCGCTTCTTCTTGCTATAGATACACAAAGCATGTTAGCGTCAAGGCTAATCAAATGCGGAGATGGATTGAACAGGATTGGGGGGGAAATTTACCAAGGCCTCCGAGTCGGGGTGGGTCTGCGGGTAGACGAGGTGCTGGTCCTGGTAGAGGATGTGCTGCTGGCGGATGTGGAAGATGCCTGGGTGGATGTGGAAGAGATGGTGCTGCTCGAGGTTGTCTCAGTTACGGTAGAGCTGGAACTGCTAGCAGAGCTGCTGTCAGAGCTGCTGCTAGGGTTAACGCCGGTGGTGGTGGTGCTGGTAGTCTCACTGGTGCTAGCGCTGCTCGTCACAGGCGGCTCCTCCTCGCCATCGCACGTGCCCCAGAGGGTTTGGCAGCCGAGCTCGATGGAGCAGTGGTCGACGCTGGTACCG
>Ga0065720_1021455_pt1 | contig 10537 bp, 8 predicted proteins | sample Thericmetagenome_FD_59107 | JGI IMG/M metagenome (GOLD analysis project Ga0065720, IMG submission 59107) | Thermophilic microbial communities from the Joint Bioenergy Institute, California, USA of rice/straw/compost enrichment - eDNA_2 v2... | ecosystem: Engineered > Solid waste > Grass >... | reverse complement strand
GGAGCCGATCCCCGATCCGACCGGCCGCCCGCCCCCGATCCGGATCTGGCTCAACCACGCCATGTCAGCCCCCAGAACCGGTCCGGATCCGGGACGACGTCCCCGATCCGGCCTGGTGGAGGCGCCCCAGCGGACCCCCATCGGGCCCGCAGCGCCTGGCTGGGCGGCGCTCCGGCCTCTCCCGAGGGCAGAGCTGGGCGACCCCGTCCGTCCCATCGCCACCACCGGTCACACGCGTCATCAGGGACCGCCGCTCGTTCGTTCGCAGGCGGGGCGTCGCGGTCCCCTGGGCGGGCTGGCCGGAGTCCCACGGGGCGACGTCTGGCGGGCACCGACGAGGCCTGGTGGTTCTGGCGCAGGCCCTCGGAGGCGTTCGTGGGTCTTCGCTTGGGGAGGTTGAGGCCCGGCCCATGGGTGAGCCAGGTGAGGAACGCCGCGTCGCTGGCCGGGTGCGGGACGGCGGGCGCGCCGAGTAGCGGGCCATGGTGGGGGTGTCCGGCGGCTGCGGAGCGCGCCGGGATGGAGCAGCGTCCGGGCCGGGGCGACCGTCCGGGGCGATGCGCCAGGCAGGCCGATCAGTGGGCCCGGGCGGGGCGCGGACGCCCCCGCCAGGGCGACGACGCCCACCGGCTCGAGTGGGAGGTCGGGTCGGGATTACGGAGCCGCCGCGACGACCCTCTGGAAATCGCCTGGGCCTCCCGCAGAAGGAGGGCGACGCCCCATCGGCTCCGCCCGCAACGCCTGGGTGACCGGTGGAAGGACGGGCGGCCGAGCGAGCGCGACGGGTGGCTCCTCGCGCTGAGAACGGGCCAGACGTCGCGCCAACGCGCACGAGCAATCGGCGACGTGGACTGGGGGGTAGGGCCCAGCGCGGGCCCGTGAACTCGACTCGGTGGTGCTGGAGTCGGTTGAGCGGAGGTGGTGGCGATCCCGTAGCGGGCCGCAGGCCGACGTCGCCACCGGCGCGCGGGGAAGGTTCGGCCACTGTCCTCCCGGAGTCGGGAGGCGCACCCCCAAGGAGGCCCACGCCGCTCGGCCGAGCCGGCGGAGTGGGTGCCGGCGAAGTGGGTGCCGGCGGAGTGCCAGCGCCGCGGAACTGACTCGGGGCCCGGACCACCGCTCTGTCGACGGGCGCCGGGAGTGGTGGGGCGTGCCAGCGAGAGACCAGCGGGGACGCGCTGGACGAGCCAGTGGTGGGCCCCGGGGACGAGCAGGGCGGCCGTGCGGCCGGGGGCAGCCTGAGGGCGGCCGGCACGCTCCGGGTATGCCGCCTACGTCACGCCCGCCCGGCCTCGGCGAGTTTCACGTGAAACGGGTCATCCGGTCGTTAGGGTCGTCCGGTGCACAACTCCATCTCCTCCCCCGTGCCGCCGTCAGAAGGGGCGGCGTTCCCGGAAGACCCGTACCGCGCCAATGCCGGGGAGAGCCACCTCCCGTTCGTCGGGCCGCTCTCAGTGCGTTCGCTCGGACCAGCGACGGAGGAGCCGGACCGGCGGGACATGGACGAGTGCGACGCCTGCCGTACGCCCGATGAGGAGTACGTGTGGGTGGCCGACCGCTGGCGGGTCCGTGCCACCCGGCGTCCCACGGGGCTCCCCGTGGCGCTGGCCCTGGAGTCCCGACCGCACCTCGACCTCGGCGATCTGCCCAACCTCCTCGCCGCCGAGCTGGGCGTGATGACGGTCCGACTGGAGAAGGCGATCCGGTCGTTGCCCGGCGTCGCCCAGGTCCACGTGCAGCGCTGGGAGGACGGCAACAGCCACCTTCGCCTGTGGTTCCTGGGCCGGCCCACCGGCCGTCGCGATCTGTGGGGTCCGTACCTCCGCGCGTGGGACGACGTCCTGCCGACGGTGCCCGAGGACGAGTGGCGCAACCGGCTGGGGATCGTGGCGGCGTGGCTGGCCGACTTCGGTGGGCGGGCCGTCGTCGATCCGCCCCGGCTCAACTGGCAGGAGCTGCCCGGGCTCTCCGTCACGGACTTGCTGCCGCCGAGCGATCGCCCGGAGGCGGAGTAGCCCCGTGGGAGACACGCTCGTCCGTCGCCCGCGGATCTCAGATGGCTCAACCGTCCCGGGCGTACGATCAGTACACTTTCCGGGCTGGATCGGAGGTCCAGCCCGCCACGTCGGAGGACCGTGATGTCGCGCCGCTTGGTCAACCTCACGCTCGATACGCTCGAGGACCTCCCGCGTCGGTGCCGTCAGTGCGTCTTCTGGGAGCTCGATCCGGTCGCCGCTGAGCGGGCCTGCGCCACGGGCGATCCCGGCCTGGAGAAGGAAGCGTGGGTGTCCCAGACCCTGCTGGAGTGGGGGTCGTGCGGGAAGCTCGTCTACGTCGACGGCATGCCGGCCGGATTCACCCTCTACTCTCCGCCGGCGTACGTTCCGCGGTCGATGGCCTTCCCGACCAGCCCGGTGTCTCCGGACGCGGTGCTGTTGATGGCGGCCCACGTGGTGCCAGCCTTCGTCGGCGGTGGCCTCGGTCGGATGCTGATCCAGGGCGTCGCCCGCGACGTGTCCAAGCGGGGCATCCGGGCGATCGAGGCGTTCGGCGACGCCACGGGTGGCGAGCCCGACGAGCGACCCGGGTGCCTCGCCCCGGTCGACTTCTACTTGGCCGTGGGGTTCAAGACCGTCCGCCCGCACCCCCGCGTCCCTCGCGTCCGGCTGGAACTGCGCACGGCACTGTCGTGGAAGTCAGACGTGGAGTACGCCTTGGAGAAGCTGCTCGGCTCGATGAACCCGGAGTCGATCCTGCGACCGGCGACGCGCGCTCTGACCCGGAACGCCGCCGAGCCGGTGGGCCAGCACGGCTGACGTTTCACATGAAACGTCGCGCTACGCGGCGGCGGGACCGTACGTCGGGGCGAGCGGTCAGACCGTGACGAGGGTGGACTCGCCCGTGGTCGCGATCGCGTTCACCGGGGCCTCGAGTTCCGCCGGCACGTACAGCCGCTGCACGGCGGCGGCGATCGCTCCCGCCACGGCGTCGCGGAACGGCGGCGTGATGAGCAGCGCGCGGTCGTCCGGCGAGGTGAGGTAGCCGAACTCCACCCGGACAGCCGGCATGCGCGTGAGCCGTAGCAGGTCCCAGGTCTTGGCGTGGGTCCGGCAGTCGCGCAGCCCGGTGCGGTTCACGATCTCGTCCTGCACCAGCTCGGCCAGGCGCTCGCCGAGCGTGGACGTGACGCCGCCATCCGACCCGGTCGCGTAGCCGTAGTGGTACGTGGCCACGCCCGACGCGTGCGGACTGGGGTGCCCGTCCAGATGCAGCGACAGCACGAGCTCCGCGCCGAGCTCGTTGGCGAGCGATGCGCGGTTGGCCTCGCTCAGCGGTCCCGTCGGGTGGGCGCCACGGGTGAGGTGCACGCGGACGCCGAGCGCGGTCAGTTGCTCGGCCAGGCGGATGGCGAGGTCGTACGCGAGGTCCGCCTCGGTCCACCGCTGCCCCGCCTCGACGACGCTGACGCCCGGGTCGTCGCCGCCGTGGCCGGGGTCGAGCACGATGCGTCGACCGGCGAGCGCCGGTCCGCTGGCGTGCAACCGTACGGCCTCCCGCAGCAGCGTTGGCCGACCGCCGACGACCCGGCGGCCGAGGCGCCGCAGGGCGGCCACCGTCGCGGGACCGCAGACACCATCGGCGACCAGTCCGACCTCGCGCTGGAAGGTGGCGAGAGCGGCGGCCGTGCGGCGACCGAAGATGCCATCGGCGCGACCGAGGTCGTACCCGAGCTCCAGCAGCCGCTCCTGCAGCTGCCGGACGTCATCGCCGAAGAGAGGCTCGGGCTGCTCGTGGGCGAGCACTCGCGCACCAAGCGTCCATCGGGCCGCGTCCAGCGCGCGCCAGGTCTCTTCGGTGACGTCGCCAGTCACGGTCAGCCCGCGCGCCTGTTGGAAGGCCCGTACGGCCTGTTCGACGCGCTCATCGAACGTGTCGCCACCATCGTCGGCGTCCAGCAGCGACAGCGTTCGCAGGATGGCCCTGATCTCGATTACGGCTGGGCCGGCGTCCCCCCGTCCGATGACCAGCATCGGCGCCTCCCCTCTCTCGCTCGCGGGAGCCTACCCCGCATCTGCGGGGCGCGCCGGGCGATCGGACCATGAGCGACCACAGACGGAAACCGCCCGGCACGACGAGGCTGTCGTGCCGGGCGGTGTGGGTCAGTGAAAGGTCAGATGGTCGACTCGATGAACCGGATGATCTCGCTCTTCGTCTTGGCGCCGACCGATCCGACAACCTCACCGTTCTTGAACATCGTGAGCGTCGGCAGGGACATCACCTGGTACCGCAGCGGGATCTCCGAGTTCTCATCGATGTTCATCTTGACGATCTCGATCTTCTGGCCGAGCTCCGACTGAGCGATCTCATCGAGCGCGGTCTGGATCTTGCGGCACGGCACGCACCAGTCGGCCCAGAAGTCCACGAGCACGGGGCGGGGCGCGGCCAGTACATCAGTGGCGAAGGAAGCGTCGGTGACGTCCTTGACGGCCATGTTTCTCCTTCAAGGCAGGCGATACAGGGTGATGCAAAGCATCAGAAATCTTGTATGTTGAAGTTTCTATCGAATGACTCCGGCGGCCGCAGAGAGGGCGGCCAGGTAGCGCTCGGCGTCCAGGGCGGCCGCACAACCGGAACCGGCCGCGGTGATCGCCTGCCGGTACGTGTGGTCGACCAGGTCGCCGGCGGCGAAGACACCGGGCAGGCTGGTTCGGGTGCTCGGCGCGTCGACCACAACGTAGCCGTTGTCGTCGATGTCGATCTGGCCGGTGAAGAGCTCGCTGCGTGGAATGTGGCCGATCGCGACGAACACGCCCGTCACGTCCAGGACGCGTTCGGCCCCGCTCACCACGTCCTGCACCCGGACGCCCTTCACCCGGCCGTCGGCGCCCAGGATCTCCTTGACCACCGTGTTCCACTCGACCTTGATCTTGGGGTTGGCCAGGGCCCGGTCGGCCATGATGCGGCTCGCCCGGAAGGCGTCGCGGCGGTGAATGATCGTCACGGACTCGGCGAACCGGGTGAGGAACGTGGCCTCCTCCATGGCGGAGTCGCCGCCGCCCACGACCGCGATGTGCTGGTTACGGAAGAAGAAGCCGTCACACGTGGCACAGAACGACACGCCGTGCCCGAGCAACTCCTGCTCGCCCGGCACGTTCAGGGGCCGGTAGGCGGACCCCGTGGCGAGGATGACCGCCCGCGCCCGGTACGCCTTGTCGCCCACCCACACGGTCTTGACGTCGCCGGCCAACTCGACGGCGGTGGCGTCGTCCGTGAGCAGCTGGGCGCCGAATCGCTCGGCCTGCTTGCGCATGCCGTCCATGAGGTCCGGTCCCATGATCCCGTCCGGGAAGCCCGGGAAGTTTTCGACCTCGGTGGTGAGCATGAGGGCGCCGCCGGACTGGACCCCCTCGATGACCAGTGGCTTGAGGTTGGCCCGTGCGGTGTAGATCGCGGCGGTGTAGCCCGCCGGCCCTGAGCCGATGATGATCACATCACGCACGTCATCCATGGGGGCCTCCATCGGTCCGCTCGCACCGGAGCGGTACGGGTCATGGGCGGAGCGCCATCATTGGTTGCTCCGTCCGTCCGGCAGCAACGCCATGGTACGGACACCGATTCCCGGGACGGGTGTGCGCGGCGCGGCGTGGCGCACCCAAGCGATGAACGCGAGCGACGAATCCCCGAACGGCCGACCTCCGTCCGCGCGCCGGGTCACCTCACCGGGACGGACGCGATCTCATCCAGCCCGTGGATGCCGCACCCCGGGCCGAGGGCGACCACGGTCGTCGTCGCACCGTTCTGGACCACGACCACCACCGCGGGCTCACCCTCGAACCGGGCGAAGTCCACGAGCGTGACCACACCCGGGTAGTGGGACCCGAGCGCGGCGAGGCAGCGGCCGAGACCGTTCGGCGTGGCGACCTCCGTGAGCGGGTCCTCGATCGTGAGGCGGTTCATGTCCACGTCCATCGCACCGGGGGGCTTGGACGCGGCGCCGTCGTGGACCAGGTTCGGCAGGGTGTCGGTGGTGTAGTCCGTACCCGAGGCGATGATCCGGGTGCCGGAGTCAGCGGCGACGACGGGTGACTCGGCCGCCGATTCGATGCCCGGCTCGGACAGTGCCACTCCGGCGGCATCCGACGCCGTCATACCGTTGGTGACGCCCCGGATCGCCCAGGTCCCCAGGCCGCCCATGGCCACGACCGCGAGCACACCCGCGGCGATCCGCAGGAGGACGGGCGACCGTCGGTTGCGGCCCGGTCCTCCGCGACGCGGTCCGGCACCGGTCGGACGAGCGCTGGCCGGCCCACGGCTCGACCGGTCACTGCTCGATGGACCGGTGCCCGACGACGGGCTGGTCCGGTGTGAAGGCTTGGTCCCGCCGTCGGTGGCCGGCCGGTCGGCGCGGGCGTCGGCGAGCGCTGCGTCGAGGCGGGCGGCAATCTCGGCGGGCATGGTGTCCGCCGTCTCGGCGGCCGACCGCAGCGCCGCCGAGACGGCGGGCTGCGCCGCCAGAAGCTCGGCATGGGCGGTGGCCCACCGGTCGTCGGTGCGGATCAGGCGGGCGACCTCGTCGGCCTCGGCTCCGGAGAGGGCACCGGCGGTGTAGTCGGCCAGCCGGTCCAACTCATCCCACGTGAGACCGGTCCACGCCCCGCTCATGGCGCACCTCCCTCCACCCGTCGCGTGGGTACCTCGTGAGCAGCGTCCCGAACCGCTTCGGACGCCTGGCGCAACATTGCCGATCGGACGCTCGGTGCCGTGGTCGGGTTCCCGGCCTCGGACGAGGGCTCGCCAGGCAAAATAGACGTACTGCTATCGACGGAACCGGCGGCCGTCGGTGGTCGGTCAGCCACGCGCAGGTGCCCGAGCAGGACCGCCAACCGCGCCCGGCCGCGAGCGCACCGGCTCTTCACCGTGCCCTCGGCCACGCCGAGCATCTCGGCGATCTCCGCCACCGAGTATCCCTGGATCTCCAGCAGCACCAGCGGAACCCGCTGCTCGGCTGGGAGCTGGGCCAGGGCGGCCCAGACCTCGCGGGCGGTGTCCTGGTCGGGGACCGCCGCGACCGGTTCCCGGTTCGGGGGCAGATCCGCCAGCGCGATGGCCGGCCGCGCCTGCCGGCGCCGGACCCGGTCGAGGCACGCGTTGACGACGATCCGGTGCAACCAGGTCGTGATCGCCGAATCCCCCCGAAACCGGTCGGCCGCCCGGTACGCCGAGATCAGCGCCTCCTGCAGCGCGTCAGCGGCCTCCTCGCGGTCGCCGAGCGTGCGTAGCGCCACCGCCCACAGCCGGTCCCGGTGTCGACGGACCAGCTCCCCGAACGCGTCCGGATCACCCGTCACATGGGCGTGGAGCAGGTCGGCGTCCGTGGGAGGCTCCGCGCGACCGGTCATGGCGAAGAATGTATCGGTCCCGGCCCGCCCCGGCGGTGACGCCTTCACACACCCGACGACGGGACAAGGCCCGGGCGCGCCAGACCGCTGCCTACTCGGCCGCGGCCGAGGTCAGCACCTCAACCTCGTTGACCGTGATCTGGTAGCTGCCGGGCGATACCTCGGGCAGCACCGTGATCCAGATCAGCAGGTACTGCACGGTCTCCTGGTTCGACACCGGGAAGGTGATCGTCGTGCCCTCGAAGTTCTCCAGCTCCGGGCCGAGTGCGGTGTAGGTCGTCGCGATCTGGTTGTCGCCCTCGCGGGTGTTGCCCGGATCCGACGGCCCGGTCCGAAGCGCGACCGAGGCCCCGCCCTGGGTGGTGAGCACCCGGACGGCGTCCACCCGGGTCGGTTCGCCCAGGTCGATGAGAATGCCCATCCCGGGCTTGATCAGGCCGAACTCCGGACTGACGTACCGGTCGGTGCTCCAGCCGGTGGACGGGTCGCCGTCGACGAGGTACTCCACCCCGTCGACCTCCGTCCGGTCGCCGTTCGGCGGGTCCACGATGCGGACCTGGTCCGCCGTCAGGGCGATCGGTTGCGGCACGACGGTGGGCACCGTGGTCGGGGTCGGCTCGACGATCTGGTTGGGCTCCGTCGAGGATCCGGCCAGCAACCGGATGACCGTGTAGATCCCGGCACCCGCGATGACGGTGAGCAGGAGCACACCGGCGAGCAGCTTGCCGGTGGCCCGCCGGCGCCCACCGGAGTCCGCCTGGAATCCCATCGGCCCCGGGGGCTGGCTGTCATCCCAGCCCACCTCGGAGTACTCGCCGCTCTCGAACCCCGGATCGGTCGCGACCAGCCGGGCGAACTCGGCCGCGAGCGGGCCGGCCTCGGGTGGCGCGACCTGGGGGTCGAGCAGTTCGGTGGCGATCTCGTCGAGGTGCCGGGGTATGCCGCCGCGCACCTGCCGGGCCCGGAGCGGCCGCCCCTGGGCGTCGCGGGGAGCGTCGGGCAGGGACGAGCGGCCCGCCTCGACGTACGGCCAGTGGCCGGTGAGGCAGGCGTACAGGACGGCACCGACCGCCCGGACGTCGAACTCGGGATCGGTGGGGGCGTCGGCGTGGGCGTCCAGGAGCACGACGCGACCGTCGTCGGCGATCAGGATCGTGCCGGGGTGGACGTTGCCGTGCACGATGCCGGCGACGTGGAGGGCGGCGACCGCCTCGGCGACCGCGTGCGTCACCAGCGTCGCCCGCTCGCTGTCCAGCGGGCCCTGGCTCAGCACGTCCCGCAGGGCGACGCCCGGGACCCACTCCCGGATCAGGTAGGCCCGGTGTCCCTCGTCGATGGCGTCGTAGACCGACACGAGGTGGGGGTGAACCAGCCGGCTCGCGGCCACCGCGGCGGTGAGCATTCCGGCGGCCGCCTCGCCACCGGGTTGGCGGATCACCAGCGCGACGGGCCGGCGCAGCACGGTGTCGACGCCGCGCCAGATCTGCCGACCGGCGGTGTCGGTCGCGACGTGCTCCTCGAGGCGGTACCGGTCGGCCAGCACCTCACCGGCCGCCGCCGCGCCGTAGGTCATCACTCCTGGGACCGACGGGTACCCGCCGGTGCCGGTTCGGCGCGCGTCGCCTGCGTGGGTCACCCGTCCTCCTCGCGGAACCCGCAACCAATCCCCGGCGCCCCCCGGTCCGCTCCCCGTTCACCCACGACGACGGCATCCCGGCTGCGGCGCAGAGTCCCACCGACCCTATGCGGAGCCGGCAAGTGTCTGTCTCGCTGTGTCCTTACTCTATGCGCTGCCACTTTATGTGCTAGCCCGACCGTGCCCGGGGACGCACCCCGCACGACGTGCACGCGTCGCCAGCCGTCCAGAGGCCGGCACAGTCGCCTTACAGGTTGCCCTGCTCGGCTGCTCGCGTCCAGCGCACCAGCCGTGACGAAACGGACCAATCTCGGGTCAACCGAACGGTCAGCCCACGACCCTCATCGCCGGAGGCACCCTCATCGCCGGAGGCGGGAGCGGATCATGCCGGTCAGCTCGCGCACCTCGGGTATCCGCAACCAGGTGGCCGCACCGAGGTAGGCGCCGATGAGGATCGGTCCGCACAGCAGCAGCTGGAGAAGGCTCGCGCCCTTGCCATCACCCCAGAGCACGGACATCGTGATGAGCACGGCGGCCGTCGGCACGGCGGCGATGACTCCGGCCAGCGCCAGCCGGCTCAGCGTCGAGAACACCCGTTGCAGGCCGAGACGACCGATGCGCTGGCGCAACAACCAGTAGCCGAGGGCGGACGCGACCACGAACGACACGGCGTTGCCGAACATCAGGCCGGCGGCGACCAGGGTGGCCTCCAGGGTGAGGTACAGCAGCAGGTCGATGCCGATGCGGACGACCACCGCCGGCAGGTTGATCAGCGCCGGCGTCTTCGTGTCGGGCATGGCGTAGAAGGCGAACAGCTGCAGCTGGCTCACGGCGAACGGGATGAGACCGAGGCCGGCGACGGCGATCACCCACCCGGTGTTCACCGCGTCGGTGTGGTCGTAGTTGCCCCACTCGAAGAGGGTGACCGCGAGCGGTCGACCCAGGACGAGGTACGCCATCGTGGCGGGGACGAGCACGACCGCGGTCAGCCGGGTCCCGAGCGAGAGCAGGTCGGCCAGGTCGGAGTGGCGCTGCTCGGCCGCGGCCGCGGACATGCGGGGCATCAGCGCGGTGATCACCGACACGGCGATGATGCCGTGGGCCATCATGAAGATCAGGAACGCGTTGTTGTAGACCATCGGCCCGGCCGCGCCCGCCGCGGCGGCGGCTCGGCTGGCGAGGCTGAAGACCACGAGGACCGCGACCTGGCTCACGGCCACGTAGCCGAGCATCCACCCGCCCATCCGGGCCAGCTCGGACAGGTGCAGCTCCCGGAAGTCCCAGCGCCAGCGCCACCGGAAGCCGACCCGACGCAGGGCGGGCAGCAGACCAGCCGCCTGGACCACGATGCCGAACGTCGTTCCCAGGCCGAGCAGCCCGATCTGGGTGGCCGACAGACTCGTGGGGTCGTCCTTGACGATGTCGGGGGTGAGCAGGAACGCCCCGCACATCGTGATCACGACGAGGTTGTTCAGGATCGGGGCGAACGTCGGCATCGCGA
>Ga0065720_1021454_pt1 | contig 10538 bp, 5 predicted proteins | sample Thericmetagenome_FD_59107 | JGI IMG/M metagenome (GOLD analysis project Ga0065720, IMG submission 59107) | Thermophilic microbial communities from the Joint Bioenergy Institute, California, USA of rice/straw/compost enrichment - eDNA_2 v2... | ecosystem: Engineered > Solid waste > Grass >... | reverse complement strand
GGTTCAGGAGTCGTGGTCCCGGGCGGGCCGCAGTGCCGTGGCGCCGTCGCCCACGGGCGCCTGGTCGGCGAGCCAGTCGGGGCCGAAGCCCTCCCACTTGCGGGGAGGAAGTCCGTAGTACACCGCCCGGCGGACGAGTTGGGCCATGGAGTAGTCCGGATCGGCCTCCAGCGCCCGCGCCAGGGCCGCGTCGGCCAGCACGGGGTCGTCGTTCTGCCAGGCGGCGAACCCGAGCAGGGACGCGGGCGCGGCGGCGTAGGCGGGATCGACACGGCACAGCACGTACGACCACAGGCCGACGTGGACGGCGACGTGCTCGCGGTCGATGTGCGCCCATGCCTCGTCCCGGACGCGCAGGTCGACCAGGAGCAGCCCCAGCCAGGCCACGGTCGCGTGGTCCGGCGGCGGGGCGCCCTCCAACGCGGCGGACACCACGGCCCGCACCGTGCGGACGCCCTCGGCGGTGAGGGCCTCGTGGCGCGGGCTGGGTGCGGCTCCCCACAGCCGCGCCGCGCGCTCCTCGGCCTCCCGGGTGGCCCGGGTCATCTCTGCGCGCTCGGCTCCGCCGACGGGTTCGACGAGCGCCAGGATCTCGTCCCGGTCGGCGCGGACCCGCACTCCCGCCGCGACCGCCGCGGCGGGGATGGTGGAGCGGTGGACGTCGTAGGCCACCCCCTCGGGTGGACAGCAGTCGGGATCGGAGCAGTCGTAGGACCAGTAGCGGTCCTCGGTCACCCGGAGCGTCTCGGCGACGGCGACGCCCCGGTCGACGAGGCTGTTCCGGGAGGCCAGCAGGCAGGGGGCGACCAGCTCGGCGGGGCCGTAGCCGAGGACGACCGCCCGGGTGCAGCCCTGTTCGGCGAAGGAGTCGGCGAGGCGCGTGGCGATGTCGGAGGGGTCGTGGTCGCTCTCGGAGAGGGGGCCGCAGCCCGAGGCGAGGTTGATGAAGCCGTCGCGGCCGTCAGAGCCCAGCGCGACGATGCAGTCCTTCGGGTGGAAGCCGATCAGGTAGGGGACGGCGGCGATCAGGTCGACGGGGTTGCGTACGGAGAGGCGGACAGGGAAGCGGAACTGCTCTTCGGTGTTCATGCCTCCACCCTCCGTGACCGCTCTCACGGCGGCACAAGTCGCAGTCGCGGGCTGTGGACAGCCGTTCAGGAGTCGCGGGACTCCGCGGACGGTTCGTCGGCGGAGCGGACGGAGACCCCCACCGACTTGGCCACCGGGAGGCAGACGCGGTCGCGTCCGGAGTCCTTGGCCCGGTACAGTGCCAGGTCGGCCGCTGCCATGAGTTCCAGCAGGTCCCGTCCGTGCACCCGCAGCAGGGCCACCCCGATGGAGACGGTGACGGTCACCGTGGTGTCGTTGACCGGCAGCGCCATGCGTCCCACCCGGGTGCGCAGCCGCTCGGCGGCCCGGCAGGCCTCGGCCATGTCGGCCCCGGGCAGCAGGACCACGAACTCCTCGCCGCCGAAACGGCCGATCACGTCGTACTGGCGGAGCTGGTGGCTGAGCGTGGTGGCGACGCCGAGCAGCACCTGGTCGCCGATCAGGTGCCCGTGGGTGTCGTTGACCTTCTTGAAGTGGTCGATGTCGACGATGAGGACGGCCAGCGGGCAGCCGGTGCGCAGCGCCCGGGCCAGCTCGGTCTTGGCCACCCGCTCCCAGGCGACCGCGTTGAGCAGTCCTGTCTTGGGGTCGGTGCGCGCCGCCGTCTGCAACTGCTGGAAGAGCAGGCTGCGCTGGAGCAGCAGCACCGGCGGCAGCACGACCAGGAGGAGGAAGAGCGACAGCGCGCACAGCACGGCCACGATCAGCCCGACGCACACCTCGACCGTGTCGAGCAGCAGCGACTCGGAGTTCCAGACCGTGGTGCGGCGCGGCTCCTCGGGCACGCTGAGCCGGATCGCCCCGGCGATGAGCACGGTGTTGCACACGGTGAACAGGACCGCGCACAGCACGGCGGCGCCGATCCCCGGGCCGTTGAGCAGCACGCTGCTCCGGGCCGATCCGGCGACCCCGTCGAGCAGGACCACCTGCCCGGGCCGCAGGGCGTGGAACACGGTGGAGGCGGAGAACCCGGAGAGCGCGACCACCGCCGCGCTGAACACGCGCCGGAACATGACGGCGCGCTGGATGCGGTACTGCATCAGCACGTACAGCGGGATCGGGGTGAGCAGGGAGTACAGCGGCGGCAGGAGCAGCACGACCGGTATCCACCAGACGCCGAGGAGGTCGCGGACCATCCCCTGGGGCATGCCCAGGCGGCGCATGGCCTCGACGCAGACCGCTCCGGAGGCGACGATGACCGCGGCGGTGAGCAGCTCCCCGGCGCGCGGAGCGGTGGTACACACCCCCACCGCAGCGAGCAGCACGTCGACGGCGACCAGCGCCACCACGAACCCGACCACGGCTCGCGGCTGGGTGAACAGCGCCCATTCCCGGGGACGGAACAGCACTCGACGATTACGCTCGGTGATCGGATGCCGGGTGAGTGTCATCGGGGCCTCCTCGCTGTCGGCCGACCCGGTACGGCGGGTGCCTCGACCCCGCCGCCGCCCGGTCCTGTCCTCCGGTCCTGCCCGCGGAAACGGAGCACCAATGGGAGACTACTTTAGGTAATATTCTAATCGCCATTCGTGAAAACCGCCGGAGAACCGGCACATTGACACGAGGAGTCTCCCGTATCGGGTTCCGCGGCACCGGGGCCGAGCGGCGTCCGGCCCGGGCCCGTCACCGCTGCGGCGCCGGACGGGAGGTCCCGTCCGGCGCCGCAGCGGGGGCACGACGACGTCACCTGCGCCTGGCGGGCTGCGCCTCCTTGAGAGCCTGGCAGTACCTCTCGTAGTTGCGGAGCTCCGCCTCCAGCGGCGCGACCACCCGCTCCACCGCGATCCGCTTGACCTGCTCGGTACCGTGCGTCTCGACGTACTCGCGGCGGCGAGCGGCCTCGACCGTGACGAGGTTGCGACAGCCCACCCCGGTCAGCCAGCCCAGCAGCAGGGAGCCGGCGGTCAGCGCGGCCGCCAGGAACAGCAGCGGGGGCTCGGCCAGGCCGCCGCCGATCCAGCCGACCAGCAGCGCCCCCAGCCACACCAGCCCGACCCCGGTGAGCGCCACCAGGAGGTACTGCACGACCCGCACCGCACCCCACCACGAAGGTGCGACGCTTTCGTCGGGAAGCGTCCCGGCGACGGCCGCGCCCAGCTCCTCGGGGAGCGTGTCCAGGTGGGTCCGCCCGGCGGCGCGCACCCGCTGCGGCCACGGGTCCGGCAGGGAGGCGGCCGAGGCGTCGGCCGCCGCAGCGATCGCGGTGGCGATCTCGGCGTGCTGCGCGCCCATCGGACCGGTCCCCGTCCCCGCCACCTCCTCGGTGAGGAACCCCAGTTGGGCCGCGCGCAGCGGATCGCGGCGCAGCCGCCGCACCCACCGGGCCAGCGGCCAGCCCACGGCCCGCGCCCCGCGGCGCTCGTGCGCGGTCTCCACCGCGTCCGCGATCGCCTCGACCCCGCTGGCCTCGGCCAGCCGGTCCACCAGGGCGGCCCGGGCGGGCGGGGGCAGTTCGGCGGTGCCGTCCGGCTCGCCGTACACCTCGAACCCGGCGACCACCTGGTCCAGGTCGGCGGCGAGGCGGTCGATGGCGGCGCGGCGGTCGGCGACGGTCTCCACGAGCAACTGGCGCAGCTCGCGCAGCCCTTCCCCGGTGACCGCCGAGGTGGTCAGCAGCCGCGGGTGCACCCCCGACTCGTCCTCCAGCAGCCTGCGCAGGTCGGTCAGGAGCTCCTCGGTCTCCTCCGGGTCGATCCGGTCGATCTGGTTGAGCACCGCCACCATCACCGCCCCGTGCCCGGACATCTCGGCCAGGTAGCGGTGGTGCACCGCGGCGTCGGCGTACTTCTGCGGGTCCAGGACCCAGATCAGCAGGTCCGCGGTCCTGATGAGGTGGTCGGACTCGGCGGTCTGCACGGCGCGCACGGAGTCGTGGTCGGGCAGGTCCAGCAGGATGAGCCCGTTGAGGTCGGAGTCGTCCCGGTCGAGTTCGCTGACCCTGGCGTGCCGGTACCTCGGCGGCACGCCCAGCCAGCCGAGCAGGTTGTCGGCCCCCTCCACGCCCCACACGCAGGCGTGCGCGGCGGTGGTGGTCGGCCGGGTGACGCCCACCCGCGACAGCTCCAGCCCGCACAGCGCGTTGAACAGCGAGGACTTGCCGCTCCCGGTCCCGCCGGCCAGGGCGACCACGGTGTGGTCGGCCGACAGCCGCAGCCGGGCCCCGGCGTGCTTGAGCAGCCCCCGTGCGCGTTCGACGAGGTCCGGGTCGAAGTGGTCGCGGCCCAGCTCGACGAGGACGGCCAGGGCGTCGAGCTTGGAGATCAGCTCCTCCCGGCTGGTGGTCGGCCTCGGCTGCCACAGGTCGCGGCGGGTGGGCTGGTACTCCTCGTCGTCGGGCGACCAGGCGGAGTCGTCCGGCTCTGCGGCGGGCTGCGCGGGGACCGTGGGCAGCGGCCCGGTGCGCCGTCCGGCGATCATCTCGCCCTCCTCGACCGCCGCGAGGCTGCCCACCCAGCCGGCGAGGTTGTCCGGGTCGTCGGGGTCGGTGCGCTCCTCGGCGGGCGGCTCCTCGTCGGCCTCCACGGTCACGACGGGCGTGCCGCGGGCCGGCGTGGCCTGCCCGGCCCGTGAGGCGAGGGCTCCGTCGGAGGCCGGAGCGACGGGGACCCGGTAGCGGAACCCGTCGCTGGGGCCGTAGGGACGCGGCTCGCCGTCCTGGTCGGGCCGGGGCGGCGCGTCGGCGCCGCCGGAGTGCGGGGAGGCGCCCTTCGAGTGCTCTGCTTCGGGATCCGCCATGTCAGGTTCCTGCCCGGGGCGAGCGGGGTGGGAAGGAATGGTCATCGTGCAATCTCAAGGTGGTCGTTGGCCTGGTAGAGCTGTGCGGCGACGGCAGGGTCAGGCAGGTTGGTCTCGGCCAGCGCCTCCGCGAAGCGGAGTTTCTCGGCCTCGAAAAGGGCGCTGACCCGTGCGCGCAGGTCGTCTCGGGCCCGGCCGCCGATGACCCGGAGCGGTTCGGCTCCGAACAGGGCGCGGAGCAGCCGGCTCGGTGCGGCGTTGGGCGGTGGTGCGGCAGCGCTGTCGTGGTCGGAGATCCCGAAGCCGAGCAGGCCGACGATCAGGACGAGGCCGAACGCCTCGACGTCGTAGGTGAAGAACCGCGACACCGAGCGCTTGACCACCCCGTCGGAGGAGATGAGCTCGGTGATGTGGGCCTGCCAGTCGGCGACGGCGGTGCGGGCCCGGTAGGGGAAGTCCGCGGGAATCCGGTCGAGCGAGTGGCGTTCGGCGATGGCGGAGGCCCCGGGGATCTTCCGCCAGTGCTGCATGGCCGTCTCGATCGCGCGTTCCGCGGCGGAGACCACGAGCGCCTCGACGGCGTCCTGGATCGCCTGCTCCAGGGCGCGTACCCGGGTGCGGTCCTCGGCCTGCGCCCTGGTGCGCTTGTTGCGGATGCGCAGGGAGCGGGCCAGTTCGCCGCTGGCGGCGATGTCCTGCCAGCGGGCCAGCACGTTGCCGCGCAGCAGGGAGGCGTCGGAGGTGCCGCGGTCGACCTCGGCCATGGCCTGGGCGAACGCGGTGCTCGCCGAGGTGGCCAGCACCCGCCCCACCTCGACCTGGGTCTCGACGTGCTTGGCGAGCTCGGGGATGCGGGTGCGGAAGCTGTCGAGCACGCCGAGGAGGGTGCGGCGCGTGATCCGCTCCCGTTCCACCTCGTCCCCGGCGATGTCGGCGAGGTACCCGCGGATCTGGTCGGCGGTGTTGGCGGTGAAGCGCCCCCCGGCGATCTGGTCGGTCTCCGGGATGACGAAGCGGGGCGCCGACCCCAGGCCGTTGGCCTCCAGCATCGCCCCGAAGTGGGCGACGATCTGCTGGCGTCCGCGCCGGGGGACCCGGGACAGCACCACCGCCAGCGAGGTGTCCCGGTCCCGGGCGACCTGGAGGAACTGCCACACCCGGGCGTCGGCGTAGCGTTTGCTGGTGGTGACGAACACCCACAGGTCGGCCGCGTCGAGGAACTTCGCGGCGAACTCGTGGTGGGCGGCGACGACCGAGTCCACGTCGGGGGTGTCCAGCAGCGCCACCCCCTCGGGCATGTGCTCGGTGGCGGCGAGCACCAGCATTCCGTCCTTGCCCGGCATGGCCAGACCCTGCTGGCGGACCCGGGGCAGCGACGGCAGGAACGACGCCTCGCTGAACCAGTCCACGTCGGCGGGGTTGCAGGCCAGCACGGGGCTGTTGGTGGTGGGACGCCGCACCCCGGTGGTGGTCACCTGGGCGCCCACCAGGCTGTTGACCAGGGTGGACTTTCCGGCTCCGGTGGAGCCCGCGACGGCGATCAGCAGGGGGACGTCGGTCCTGCGCACCCGCGGGAGCACGTAGTCGTTGAGCTGGTCGAGGACGTCGCTGCGTGCGGTGCGGCCCTCCTCGGCTCCGGGCAGTCCGTCGGCGAACTCGACCGCGCGGATCCGGTCCCGCAGCGCTTCGAGGTTCTGTTCCAGGCGGGTGTCCCGGGCCGTGGCCCCGCGGTGCGCTCCTCCCCTGCCGCTTCTGCGGGGACGCGCCGTGGTGGAGGCGGTCGGGGCGTCTCGGCCCTGGACCGTGCTGTGTCCCCCGCCCATGCTGCGCACGGGCGCGTCCGGCGTCAGTTCGCCTGGTCCTGTCGCTTCCGGCACGGCAGGCGGCCGGGTCATGGCGGTTCCGCCCTTCTCATCGGTATTCGTGGTCACAACACCCGATTCCCCGCTGCCCTCGTCACTCCGGTCCGGCGCCCCTGACCGGAGCGGTCGGAACCTCTGCGGTGTTCTGGCCTCTGGGCAGTATGTCAAGCTCTCGTGCCGTGTCCACCACTTCTCCGATGACGAGTACCGCCGGATGGCGCACCCCGGCCTCCTGCGCCGCCTCCTCGACCGTCTCCAGCGTGGCCACCAGGGTGGTCTGGGTCGGCAGGGTGGCGTCCTGGACCACGGCGATCGGCGTGCGGGGGTCACGACCGTACTCGACGAGCGCGGAGGCGATCCGTCCGATGCGTTCGACCCCCATGAGCACGACGATCGTGCCGCCGCTGCGGGCAAGCGCGGCCCAGTCCACGGTGGAGCGCTCGTCCCCCGGAGGGACGTGGGCGGAGACGATGTGCAGGTGCTGGGCGACGCCGCGGTGCGTGACGGGGATGCCCGCGCTCGCGGGGGCGGCCAGAGCACTGGTCACCCCGGGAACCACGGTGACCGGAACCCCCGCGGCGACGCACGCCGCGACCTCCTCGCCGCCGCGGCCGAACAGGAAGGAGTCGCCGCCCTTGAGCCGGACCACGAACTTGCCCTGCCGGGCGCGGTCGACGAGCACCTCGTTGATGCTCTCCTGGGACATCGAACGGCCGTAGGGGATCTTGGCCGCGTCGATGACCTCCACCTCGCCGGGCAACTGGTCGAGCAGCCCGGTGGGGGCGAGCCGGTCGACCACGACCACGTCGGCCTGGGCCAGCAGTTGCCGACCGCGCACCGTGATCAGACCGGGGTCGCCCGGACCGCCGCCGACCAGGGCCACGCCGCGCATCGGCGCACGCCCCCGGCGGGCGTCCAGGGTGCCGTCGGCCAGTCCGTCGACGATGGCGTCGCGCAGTCCGGCGGCGCGCCGGGGGGCGCCGCCCGCGATCACCCCGACGGTGATCCCCGAGGCGCTGCCGGTGGCGGGGGTCCACGCGCTGGAGGAGTGGCGCTCGTCGGCGCGGACCGACCAGATGCGCGCGGCCTCGGCCTCGGCCGTCACGGCCGCGTTGACCTCGGCGGAGTCGGTCGCCGCGTGGACCAGCCAGAAGCGGCCGAGCCCGGTGACGTCACCGGGCCGGTAGGCGCGCCGTTCCCAGCGCACCCGGCCGCTCTCGGCGAGTCCCTGCAACGCCGTGGTGACGTGCGGCGAGACCACGGTGACCCGGGCACCCGCGTCCAGGAGGACGGGGACGCGGCGCTGGGCGACACGTCCCCCGCCCACCACGAGCACATCCCGTCCCTGCAGTCGCAAACCGAGGAGATAGGTCACCGAGGAGGCCTCCAGATTCCGCTTACCAGCCCCAGGCTCCGGGGGCTCCACCGCGTTCGTGTGCCGGGCCCGTCCCCACCGGCCACGGGGACAGGGGGGATCGTCGCGGTCTGCTCAGGAGCGGTCCGGCACCGGTTTCCGGCCGTGTGGACGAAACGGGGCACGACGCGAAAGCCCTATTCCGCACATGGTCCCAAAATACCGTGCCGACCGCTCCCTTACCGCTACTACTGTCTAACGTGAGGAATCCGGATTGTGGCGGTGACTACAGCGCTGAGGGGCGGGTGGCTCAACCGCTCCGGGACACCCCGGCGGAGTCGAAGGTCGCCACGTCCCGCAGCGCCCGCGCGGCGCTCTGCACCAGCGGCAGCGCCAGCAGCGCCCCGGTGCCCTCGCCCAGGCGCAGGTCCAGGTCGACCAGGGGGCGCAGGCCCAGGTGCTCCAGCACCACGGAGTGCCCCGGTTCGCTGGAGCGGTGCCCGGCGATGCAGGCCAGCCGCGCCTCGGGGGCCAGCGCCACCGCGGCCAGGGCCGCGGAGCCGGCGATGATCCCGTCCAGCAGCACCGGAACCCGCAGGAACGCCGCGCCCAGGATGAACCCGGCCAGGGCGGCGTGCTCCAGGCCGCCCACGGCGGCGAGCACCCCGACCGGGTCGGAGGGGTCGATCTGGTTGGCGCGCAGCGCCGCGCGGACGACCTCCACCTTGTGCGCGTACACGGCGTCGTCGACACCGGTGCCCCGGCCGGTGACCTCGGCGGCGTCACGGCCGGTGAACGCGGCGACCAGTGCTGCGGAGGCCGTCGTGTTGGCGATGCCCATGTCGCCGGTGACCAGGCAGCGGTTGCCCGCCGCCACCAGGTCGCGAGCCACCTCGATGCCCGTCTCGATGGCGTACTCGGCCTGTAGGCGGCTCATCGCCGGGCCCCTGGTCATGTCGGCGGTGCCGCGGGCGATCTTGCGGGGCAGCAGCCCCGGCACGGCGGGCAGGTCGTCGACCACGCCCACGTCCACCACGGTGACCTCGGCGCCGACCTGCGCGGCGAAGGCGTTGACCACCGCACCGCCGGCGAGGAAGTTGTGCACCATCTGCGTGGTGACCTCCTGCGGCCAGTGGGTCACCCCCTGGGCGTGGACGCCGTGGTCGGCGGCGAACACCGCGACGGCCGCGGGTTCGGGGACCGGCGCCGGGCACTCCCCGGCCAGACCGGCCAACTGCACCGAGACGTCCTCGAGCACGCCCAGGGAGCCGGGCGGCTTGGTCATGCGGGACTGGCGCTCCCGGGCCTCCTCCATGGCCCGCTGGTGGAGCGGTCCGATCCCGGCGATCGTCTCCTCCAGCAAGCTGGCGGACTCCTCTCCGGGCAGCCCGCGCTGCCCGTACTGCTCGCGGTGCACCGCCCAGGCCAGCGGTCGGCGCTGCGCCCAGCCGCCCAGGGCGAGCTCGGGTTCGGGCGGGAACTCCTCCACGTAGCCGACGCACAGGTAGGCGACGATCTCCAGGTGCGGCGGCAGGTCCAGTTCGCGGGCGAGCTCCCGCTCGGAGAAGAAGCTCACCCAGCCCACGCCGAGCCCTTCGGCGCGGGCGGCCAGCCACAGGTTCTCCACGGCCAGGGCGGTGGAGTAGGCCGCGGTCTGCGGCTGGACGTGCCGTCCCAGCGTGTGCCGCCCGCCCCGGGTGGGGTCGACGGTGACCACGATGTTGAGCGGCGTGTCCAGGATCGCCTCGACCTTGAGCCCGGAGAAGGTGCGGGCCCGCGCACCGGGCAGGGCCATGGCGTAGGCCTCGCGCTGCCGCTGCACGAGGTCGCGCACCCGGGCGCGGGTGCCGCGGTCGTGGATGACCACGAAGTCCCAGGGCTGGGAGAAGCCGACGGAGGGCGCGTGGTGGGCGGCCTCCAGGATGCGGACCAGGACCTCGTCGGGAACGGGGTCGGGGCGGAATCCCACCCGGACGTCACGGCGCTCCCGGATGACCCGGTACACGGCCTCGCGTGCGGCGTCGTCGTAGGCGTGGGCGGCCGGGTCGGCGGGCGGTCCGGCCTCGGCGGGCTCGGCCGGTGCGGCGGCCGCCCCCACCGGTTCGGCGACCGCCTCGTCGGGGTCGTGGACGACCGGCTCCTCCTCCGCCGCGACCGGCTCCTCCGCCTGTGCGGGGGCCGGGGCGGCCGGTCCGGGTTCGGGTGCGGGTCCGAGGACTGCGGTCTCCTCGGCGGGTTCGGGTTCGGGCACGAAGGCCGCGGATGGTGCGTTCACAGGCTCGTCGTGACTTTCGGGCTGTGCGGTTTCGTTGTGGTGCGGCGCAACGGCGGCGGGCTCGACCGCCGGCCGCTGCGGGGCAGCGGGCTGCCGGGGAGGCTGCCGTACGGCGCTCTGTCCGACAGCGCCCCGCAGCGGGACGACGTTGTGCGCGGGACGGTCCCCGGCAGGGGTCGCGCCGCCCGGGGCGGGCGGGACC
>Ga0065720_1004656_pt1 | contig 10544 bp, 7 predicted proteins | sample Thericmetagenome_FD_59107 | JGI IMG/M metagenome (GOLD analysis project Ga0065720, IMG submission 59107) | Thermophilic microbial communities from the Joint Bioenergy Institute, California, USA of rice/straw/compost enrichment - eDNA_2 v2... | ecosystem: Engineered > Solid waste > Grass >... | reverse complement strand
GAAGCACTTTACAAAAAATATATCTCAGAGAACAAAGAAGATGAAATAATGAAACAAATTGAGGATAAAAAGAAGCAGCTTTTGGAGAAGTATTTTCCAAAAGAAGATATTGAAGATGAAGACGTTATCACTAAAAAGATCATATATGGCCAGGATTAAAATGTAACTCATGCTGCCCTTTGGGGCTCACTACTTAATAATACAATAAAAAACCAGAAAAGATAATTTTTGTAATTTTACAACAGAAAAATATGTGTTTTGTAGAGTAAAAGTTGGCCTTACAAGAAGAATCACATCCCTAAAGATTGAGTAACTTAACATACTCTGTGGAATGTGCTTTAGCTGTTTCCACATCTTCTTCTGTATTTTGATCATTCATTAAATAGCGCCATATTATTCCTGAGGTCTACAAAGCTTAATTGTGTCTTTTATCAATTCTACATTCGAGGCAAGATAAACCTGTTTGTTTCTGTAGATCTCTAAACAATCAAAGCTGCCTTTTCCTTTCAAGACACTTTCTATTTGAGAGAGATGCTCTCTAAATATCTTCACAATAAGACCTTTTAGATTAAGTTATTATGATGAATTTTATTAATACCTGTTGCAAGAGACAGAACATATATTCCATCTTTCATGGACATGTATATATAACTTGCTCTTAATGGGTCAAAATTGTCTTGAACCTAATCATGGATTAATAATGCTTGAAAATTTTAGATTACAATAAAATCAATCCCTTGATTAAGCTTAGGCACTTCTAGAGTAATTTTCAATTTCTTCAGTTGATTTGTCAATGTGTTAAATCCCACAAATACAATATTACTGGATTCTGGGGTAATATTATTAATGAGAAATAGATTACCTGGTTTTACTTTATGTGGGAGGACCAGCTGAATATATAAAAATCTATTGTTTGCAGATCCTTGGACACCTCCAACAAAGCCAGATTTTCTTACTGCTTTGTATTGCTGTTCAAATTCTGAGATAACTTTTTTTTGTTCATAATTGATGATAATTGATTCGAAAATCTCTGTTTGACCTTCTGCAGGTAATTTGGTTTTGTATATCAAGATTTCCTTGAGAAATTAACAGTCTAACATCTCGCTTACAGTTAAATCTTTGCTTTTGGTCACTCCCATAATCTTAGTTTTGAAATCCACGGAGCTCTCATATTTCTTGAATCTCTCTTGCTGCTCTTGGCTCAGAGCATTTTCATCTTTAGCCTTTGTTTTTTGATTGGGGAAAGTTTGCTTTTTGGTTCCTGTTGGATCGAATGAGATTCCTTCTAACTTAACCCTAATTCTTAGAGAATGCTGATTGATTACTTACTTAAATTTTTGCTTAGGGAGAAATGTTCCATCTGAAGCAAAAAATTCCTCCTCATATCTCCAAATAAATATTCTTCCATCTTTATCAATGGTGAGGATATTTTCAGGCCTTTCAAGAAATCCAATGAAGACTATCTCATTCCTAAATAGTTTTGCAAATATTGGCTAATTTACTCGTGTCCTTGAAAGAATTCTCTGTATATATGAGGACTGTCACTGTTTTTTGGGCCAGGCTTTGCCTTTATCGGATCAGCTCCTTGTGCAAATTCTGGCTCACTTGGATTTTACATAATCAGACTCTAATAATTTACCCTTTGGGAATGGTTTTCATATTAAATGTTCGGAAGACATCATTCTTCATAAAGTTGCCATCAGCACCCTTATTGCTGTTGAACTTCATTAAAGTGCCATCTAATCAATTTATTGGAAGATGAAAGGAAACTCTAACTTTTCGTTCCTAGAATAATGTTGGGCTGAAACCCTAAAATTGTGTATTGAGAGAAGAATTCTCCCGTTGTTATTGCTAAGTTGTCTCTTTCATTCTGGACTTTTGCTTGGGCTCTTGTGAGAAATTTGAAGTCAAGCTTATAATACTCTTCTAATTCAGATGGTTTAGGGTCACTCTCTTTTTGAGTCTAAGAAATAAGTAACGGAAGAATGTAATTCTCTACAAGCCATCCAATAGCCTTGTTCAATGGTGGCCCATTGATTAAAAAGATTTTTAGGATTCCCATAGAATCCAAACACATTAATTGACTTCCAGAATCATGACTAAATTTGAGGAAGTATGGAACGTAGGTAGAGTTCTCAGTCAGTGAATGGAGGCTATTCGTATTATTAGAGGAAATAAGCTTAGATGATTACGACAGCCCTTCCTTCTTGATGTTAAGAATGGCAATCAGCCCATTAGTTGAAGAAACGCTAACAAAATGTCCATTGGCTGATAGTTTTAGGGATTGAATTCCACCCTTTATCTTGGAAAATATTTCTATTTTTTGACTATTAACTAAAAAGATTAACAGGTGAACTTACTCTGCATGTAAACTAATATTGCTCCAATAATCAAGCTCGAGCTTTCTGATGTCAAACTCACCTAAATTTTCGATGCATCCTTCAAGATCTAACTCTGTTTGTCCGTAATCAACAACTTTCTTTTCTTCTTCAGAAATTGGCGCAATAGTTTTTTCTCTTAGTTGTCTTCTTGTTGTTACTTTTATCTAGATGATTGCAGCATAAACTAGAAATTGAAGTACATCTTTGTCAGCTATTTCAGCTCTATCTTTGAAAAAGAATTTGAATTTTTCTTTTTTCTAAAGTGATTAGCCTAGTGGGTGATGATATTCTACTTTTTTAAAATCAGCCCCTCTCAAATTATAAAAGTTGGCTTTGAGCTCTTCATCACTCTTAGTTAGATTTCTAAAAGCCATGGATGCTTTAACTTTATTCGTTACCTCTCTATGCGCAGTGCTTTCATTATAACCATTATACTCATTGCCTTAGCATTCTCGTTTATTTTATAAGTCTCAAAAGCAATCTCACGACACATAGAAGCCACTAAAGCATCGATCAGGTCAGAGCCCATCCTATTTAACATTAAATTTAACCCATAATTTATCTATACGATCTAACAGCCTGTGTGAGGATGATTTGTTTTTGTTTTTTATTGACTTTTTTTGCTTTTTGCTCTAGCTGCTCTGACTGGGCTTTTGCAGCTTTGACAAGATCATCTAATTTTTGAATGTGATCAAACACTTTCTCAAGGACAATTTCGATTATGTATTTTGCTATTCCAAGGCTAAATGGATTGCACTATAATTTTTAGTATTTAATGGAGATAGATACTTTGTTTAGAAAAGGCTTAAGCTCTCCTTTATATTCTCTCATTAAATATAACTCTTGTTGCAACTTTTCTTGCTATGAGAGATAAGTGTAAGAGCTATAAATTTACATCTTCAATGATCTCATTAATTTTATTTTGTGCCTCTTTTATGTATTGCTTGCCATACTTGAGGACATCGCTAAGTTCTTTTTGTTTTCTATAATCATCAGGATTTATCTTTAGATTTTTTTCAATATATTCGATTGGAGGGGCATGGCCCAGTTCCATCTCAGCTAAATACTCTATTCTATCAATCACTCTTAATAATAACAATGTAGGAGATACCCTTTTTTCATGATTTCAGCCTGGATAGCTTTCTTTGTTAAAAGTTGTTCTTCTTTCTCTAGTAAGGCAAATCTGATGTCATTTAGATTTTTTATTCTCTCTTTTGTATCCAGATTTGCTTTTTGAGATTCTTGGAATCTATGTGCCTGAATCTGATACAACAATCGTTCTTGTTCCTTTTTATTTTCGAGGCTCTCTTGTAAATAGGTATCAGCTATTTCGATTAAATGTTAATAATAATTGAATACCTAATAAACGTTTATCTTTTTCTGATAGTGCACCCTTGTAAATTTGTGATTGAATTACCTAATGATTTAACAAGTTTCTCATTTCTGTTGATACATTTGCTCTTTCTAGTGCTTTCTCTAATAGTTTGAGATTATTTATATCTCTAACTTCTCTTTCTTCTTTAATAACTTCTAATTCTGTGTTAATCTTTCGATATTGTTCTGTGAGTTGCTTCTTTTGTTCTATTATTTTTTCTAACTCGATTTTCTTTCTGACAATTTTCTCAAGTTCTTGCTCTTTTCTTTTTTGTATTAGTTCCTGTTATGTTTTTCAAATTTTGAGTCAATATTACGTCCTGCTTTTCTTTCTCTTCAATCTCTAGACTTTGAATTCTTCTCTTTAGATCGACTGCTTTTAATTTTTCTGTGGAATCTTCATATTTTGGTCTTTGTTCAATCTCTCTGATATAAATAAAAGAAAATTATTCCAGTTACTGTAATCGACTACGTAGCTTCATTTTCTGTTCCTCTATGTCATGAATTTTCTTTTCAAGCATTCTGTCCTTAAGAACTTCCAATTCTAATCTTTTTTGTTCAATCTTTCTTGATCAATATACAAAAAAAAGCTTATGTTACTTCTTTATTTAACTCCTTTAGCTTGTCCTCATCATCGACTTGCTCTCTAATTTCTTCCTCTCTTGAGATATGATAAAAACTCTCTGAAATAGTTGATCGATCTGTCATAAATAAAAGAAATAAATTAAGCAATAAGTTTTTTTTTTATTTCAAGAGAAAAAAAGACTTTGATTTCTCTTCAATTAACATCAACAATTAATTGTGAATGCTCATACTTAGAAAGTTGCAACATCGATAACAATATAAATGTTCCATCTTGTGTACTAGAGAAAAGTGTATGAGATTTCATTTGAAGTGAGTCGATACAGAGTTAATTAAAAGGTGTGCTATTAAGTAGCTTATTCTGAATCATCATAGTATTGTAGCCTGAATTACTCACTCATCTCGAAATAAAAATACTTGAGCTATGCATAATAGACACTCAAATAAATAACCTTTAACTGATTCCCATCCTTATTATTAGTTGAGATCTTTTGTTGAGGCTTACATGAGAACTAATTTCTTTCTTCCTTTCTTTTATCAAACAGGAAAGAGCCTGAATTTATCCTTATCAAAACTTACATTCTAAAAATGTCTATATCCCTTGTTGCACCTCCAATAATCATCTGCTCAATAGACAATAACACACGACTGTTTTATTGTAGAAAAGGCCTCATTCAGAGAGACAGTAATAAATGTCATAATACTATCCATCATCTAAGATTTATAAGATATAGTTTTGAAATACATTCCTAAAATGAGGAAGTTATTAATGGCTGAGTACCAACAACTTTTTCATTGTGAGATAACTTGCACAGATACCCAACCCTGTTTCTGGAACAACTTCAGCCTTAAACACTCTTGAAATTAAATTCTATGGTCCTCACTAAGTTACCACTTAAATGAGACATTTTTTAAATTTGACCCTCGTTATTATATCAATTGCTAGGAAGCTCCTAACCAAGTTAAACACAAATCCTCGCTGTCAAAATTAGAGTATTGACCAACCAACTTTGATGACAAAGAAGATGTATTTTAGGAATAAAGAGATAAAACCCAATAAACCGAAATTTTCAAGTTCTTCTCACCAAGAACATATAAATTATGAAATAGTGTCTTTAAATCTTAGTTTTCAATGACATCATTCGTGAGCGAATTACTGTTATAGGTTAAAAGTTCTAAATTCTATCATCTAATTTATTACGTCAAAGCGTGTCTCTGCGAATCTTTATAAATTTAAACAAAATCAATGGGAGGCCAAACCGAAAATAAGAAAACAGGAGATATTACCCTTGAAGAAATTCAGAAAGCTATTCCAGCACACTTCTTCGAAAGAAATGAACTTAGATTCCTGGTTAGCGTGTGTTTTTCTGTCTCTCTCACACTGCTAACAGGATATCTTGCATATAAGTTCATTCCATTGAACGTTTATATGATTCCCGCTTGGGTTCTCTATGCGATTGTTAATGGTACCATAGCAACAGGAATCTGGGTGCTTGGCCATGAATGTGGCCATGAAGCTTTCTCCAAGAGCAAATTAGCTAATGACTTGCTTGGATTTGTGCTTCATAGTGCTCTTCTTGTCCCATACTTTTCTTGGCAACACAGTCATTTTGTACACCACTCAAGAACCAATCATTTGACTGAAGGAGAAACACATGTTCCTGTTAAAAATACTAGTGCAGGAGGTAGAGCTTATATTAGATTGAAGGAACTCATTGGTGAAGACGCTTTTTCTCTCTTCAGTATGTTTAACATTCTCTTTATTGGATGGCCTGCTTATCTCATTTTTGGAGCTACAGGAGGTCCTGCTAGAGGTTTCACAAGCCATTTCATCACCCCTAACAAATTATTCCCACCTCGCTTCATGCCTAAAGTTATAGCCTCTAATGTTGGTTTGGGAATCACCATTTATTGCCTCTACAAATGGGCTCAACTTACTTCATTTAATGAAGTATTAGCACTCTATATTGGTCCTTACTTAGTTGTCAACATGTGGCTCACAGGTTATACCTTCCTTCAACACACTGACAAGGATGTCCCCCATTATGATGAAAGAGCATGGAATTGGCTCAAGGGAGCTCTATGTACAATTGATAGAAACTATCCTGCTTTCATCAATGCTCTTCATTTCGATATCGGAAGCACTCATGTGTTACATCATTTGTTTAGCCATCTCCCTCATTACAATGCCCCTATTGCCAACGAATACCTTAAGAAAGTCTTGGGAGATCGTTACCTATTTGATCACAAAAATCCTTGGAGAAGCTTCTTTGAAACCTGTAAGTTACCAGCTGTTGAGCATATTAAGGATGGTGAATGGAGATTTATCACAAAGAGTAAGAAGGAATAATCTTATTGATCTTATTGTATGTGAAATTCATAAAGTTAATATTACATTCAAACATTTCACCTAATCAGATGAGAATTCTAAACAAAAAACTGAAAAATTAAGAAATTAAAGCTTGACATGAATAAAGCTCATTTATCTAAGGCTAAAAGTTATGACGTTGATCCTGAATTGGCCGCATTACAAGATAAGCTATTCAAATCTCTTGGTTCAGTCTTTGATCCCTTGGCAAAGCCAAAATCAGATGAATTATTCTTAGGAAGTGATTATGGATTAGGAACTTATCATTTAGACAATGATGATAGCACAATTCAACCAAAGAATCCCTATCAAGAGTTGGCAGAAAGAGCAAAGCAACATGCTGCAAAGTTAGAAGCCCAACAAAGTGATCCAGCATATAAGAAAAAGAAATCAACTAAAAAAACTGTGACTTTTACAGGCGAAAGTGAAACATTCCAGCTCACGAACATAGGATTAGAGGGACAATTGAGAGAAAAGACAAAAGATATCCCTGAAATTCCTGACAAAGTTGAGGAAGTGCCTGAGGTTGATCTACAAGACGTGCTTGGAAATGTGAACACAATGATCAAAGATTTTGATGATCTTGAGGAGCTTCGAAGAATGATTAGAGAGACAAAAAAAGAAATGAAGAGCTATGGAAAAGACTTAATCGCCTTAAAAAATAATATTACAGAAGTCAACGATTATGCGAGCAAAGAATTAGGATACTCAGCTGATTTTGATTTGCTTCATAGCATGGAGTATACATTGAATGAGCTCAAAGAGAAAAAGGGCTTCAAATATATAAAAAAGAACAATGTGTCAAGCACTACTAACCTAAAAACTTTATCAAGCAAACCAAAGCCAACTCTGTCCCATGCTAGTTCAATTTCTAGTACCAGATCCACATCTCTAACTAGCACTGCTCCGAATATAAGGATAAAGACTGGCCCTCCTATAAGAGGTACTCTCGGAAAATAAATTTGTTCTCTTAGTATACTTTTTGAGCACTTTGATTTTATCTGTAATATATNNNCANTGTCGGCGGAGACTCTGAAAAGAACACCTAAGGTCTAATCAAATAGTGTTTGACTAATTCTATCACATTTATTCTACTAATAGTTAGACATCTAATAAGATTTCACAACCGTCTAGAAAAATTTAGATTCATATCATGAATCTGGCTAAGGGCTATGAATGTTGAAGAGCTTCTTTTTTTTTTTTTCCTGAGGAGTGTACTATTTTTATTACTTCATCTTATAAGAGATATACCCACTTCGATAAAACTGTAATTGTGCCTTTTGCTTTATAAAAGAATTGTTCTTGGCACAGCAAAATGTATATTTGCATTAAAGCTGTTTAACTTCCTGTAGAAGACAAATTATGAGCCAAATTAAATAAGAGATTTAGTATAGGATTATGCAACAGAAGTCTTAGTTTTCCTTTTGTGCTTAAAGAAATTTAGGAAGTAACTAGCAGCATCGTCAATGTCTTTAGATATTTGCTGTTGTATATCATTTTCAATTGAATAGTCATTCCCATTGATCATACTATTTGCCTTGTTAAGGTCATCCTTAATTTTACACATATTATTAGTAATTTTCATGTAGGTTTGGTGGGAGGAGCGAATGTAATTATTGCATGACTGTGTAATATTCTTGTATTTCCTGCTTAACTCACTATTTAAGTTCCCTGAATTATTGATGAGTTCTTGTGCTTTTTTGAGAGCTCCTTTGATACTCGTAGGACTTTTAACAAGATTCATCTTACCTGGTGTAATAACATTGGCCACATTACTTTTTGTTCTCATTGACACAAGAGAAGCAACATTCTCTTTGGTTCTGTCTTTTTTTAGGATACCAATGGGAGAACGAATATGCCTTCCATACTTTGAATCCATAACCATCTCATGGACTTTTTGTTCAATTCTTACATAGGCGTCCTGGCTTGTAGTTTTATTCCTTTTCTTCTGGTTGGGAATGTTCTTAATATCAAAAGTTTGGATCTTTTCTTCAACAGAACCTTCTCTAGAAGGTGGTTGGCTGAATGGAAATCTTAATTGATTAGGGCTAAGAAAGGTTGGCTTAATTAAAGGTGATGGCTTAAAAGTCTCTTGATCAACCTGACTATCTGAAATTTTTACTGGCTGTTCGGGCTCGAGACCTTCTGAGATATTTGGAGTTGAAGAATGCCTTATAATCTGTGGCTTGATATGATCAACACGCTTAATTAAGTTTAAATCGCTCTGCAAAAATTCTGACAATGTTTTACCAAATTTAAGGCGTTCTTCAATTGCTTTTGTTTTTGATATTGGCTTTTTCTTTGATTTAGAAGCTGGAGAGAAATCAGCCAATCCAGGCTGAATTTCTTCAAGCAAATTAGGCTTATGCATTAAACCCTCTTTCTTTTTGATCATCTTTTTTTTCTTCTCGATCACATTTAATCCTCCTTTGAGCATTTTTAGTTGTTGATAATTATACTCAAGGTTTGGTTCTTCAACAAATTCTTTCGGAGATACAACTCCTACAAAATCAATTTGCTGGAGATCATGAATCGCTTCTTTAAAATTAATAGGCTTGTCCTCTAGCTGAGAACCTTGATAAGGTATGGTTGGCTTTAAATTGGTAGTCGAGATATATATAGGGTGCATGAGCTTATGTTCATCGAGAGGAACATTAGTTAGATATTTAATTATCTTTTTGGGATGCTCCTTTTCATGAGTTATTTCTTTCATTTGTTTGATAATATGTTGATACTTTTTTTCCATATTCTTTTTGATAGCATTGTTTGTAAACTCGTATCTAATTGGCTCCTCACTTTTTTTCATTTTCATTTTGAATATGTCTTCAGTAGAATAGGACTCTATTTTTTTCTAATGAGGTTAACAGAGAATTAGAGAACACTTACCATTTCATTATCAACCTCTTCATTTTTTTCATTGATCATCTCAATATTTCTCTTGATTAGATTTGCAGATTTGACTCTGATTCGTTTCATGTCACTCACCAAAGAACTATATTTCAAGTCAATCTTTGCTTTCCGATTTATACAAGCTTTATTTGAGTAGATAGCTTTTGGGCTAATGTCAGGATGTTGTAATAATTGGCTGGAATTAGGAGAAACTTGATTGGATGAAATACACTCCCATTTTTCCTTATTTGGTGTCTCTGAATTTAGAAAGAGAATACTTGAATTGGGTGAAGCTGGTTGTGATGTACTTGGCCTAAATAATGTTTTTGATATTAAAAAAGAGCTTCTACGAATGGGTGTGAAGATTTCAAAGTTTTTCTATCTCTATGAAAAATCTAGGAATGGAAGGTTACTGTAGAGTCATAATCCACTGTGGACACGGTTGCATTTGCAGATTCTGGTAATTCTCTCATTAATAGTGTTTTCTTCATATAAGTGGAAGTAAAGTTTGTAGTATGCTGAAAAATAAAAATAATTTTTTTCCTATATAGCACAACGAGAAATTATACTTCATGAAGGAGGAAATGAATTGTGTATAACTTAAATTGAATTATATGAAGACCACTCTTGTTCAAGGGATTCAACTTCTAAGAGCTTTATTATTTGATTAGATTTCTTGATGATATATATCCCTGATGTGAGTAGTAATAGATCTAAGCAACCAGCTATTCCAATTAATTTCCCTACATATTCCCATTCCTTGATATCCACACCAGTTTGTGGAGTATTGTTTCTATGATAATAGAAAATGAAGGCAGACCATCCAGTACAAAGAATTGACTTAATCATTGCTAACCAAAAATAAAACTTGGAATCCTTTTGTTCTTTTCTGAAATAGAACTTTCCTTTATAATATGTCATTATTAAGAAGAAGATATTTGGTAAGGATA
>Ga0065720_1021453_pt1 | contig 10548 bp, 10 predicted proteins | sample Thericmetagenome_FD_59107 | JGI IMG/M metagenome (GOLD analysis project Ga0065720, IMG submission 59107) | Thermophilic microbial communities from the Joint Bioenergy Institute, California, USA of rice/straw/compost enrichment - eDNA_2 v2... | ecosystem: Engineered > Solid waste > Grass >... | reverse complement strand
AAAACATCAACAAAACGTGTGCCTATGTAATTTTGCGTTTTTTTCTATCTCCAGTCCCCAAAAACCTTGCTGTTATGCGATTCTTTATTTTTCATGTGCCTAAAATTGCCGATTTACTGTCGAACTCGGGGCCAGACGAATACTGCTGAAATTAGTGCTAAAAATATATCGACCCCGATCTTGGCCCAATATAGATCTCCCGAGAAACTATTCAAAAATAAGGATGCTGCAGGTCCGAACGTAAATACAACTTCTTCACCAAACTTGAGTCCATTCTCCATAAAATAGTTATATGACTGACTCCATGAAGGATCCAATCCTTCAGGCTCGTTAAACTGTTGGATATTGACAACTAAAATAAACGAAACCATTATAAAAAGGACAGAAGTAAGTACGTCTCTGTTCCCGATCAACATTTTATATTTACTCATTTTTTCTCTCCTCCTCACCTAAATCCTGTATCGTCTCCCGGATGCCGGTCTCATAATCGTAATTCGGCTGCCAGGTACGCGTTCATAGCAGATGTTGTTTTATGAAGCCGGTTCCACCACAAAATATATTACAAAAAGTCACAAACATAAGTTCAAAAAAATCTATAATAATAAATTTAAGGATGCCATTCTATATTAGACTTGATTACTCTCGCAGGATTCCCGACTGCCAATGATCTGGGAGGAATGCTTTTTGTAACAACCGATTTGGCCCCTATTACACTACCCTCGCCTATGGTAACATTTTTCAATATTGAAACACCATGTCCGATCCACACATTATCCTCGATACAGATCTTGCCCGCGTTGTATTGTTGATGTGCCAAGTGATGAATATCCGAATCAACTATCGTCACATCCCAAGAAATTAGGCAATTTTTCCCTATGGTCACTTCTCTGAACGCAAAAATTTTCGAAAAACCTGAAATATGCGTGTCTCCGCCCACCACGAGCTTGGCTCCCGGCAGCACTTTCACCCTGACTCCAGGAGCAAAATTCACCACACCCTTAATGTCCAATACCGCCCCATCATTGACATTGACGATTGTAATGTCCTTGCCAGGAGTACTGCCAAATCCGAATTCAGTTCCTATCTTCAGCGTCTCTTCAACGTATAGCCTCGCCCCGTTACCTTTAGTAATAACAGACTTGGGATGAATCAAAATTGGCAGCGATTGGGTTTTTCGTGCATTATCTACATACTTTGAGGCAGCCCTGCTCTTTTTCAATGTATAATACTTCAGTACCAAGCTTTTCAAGATAACGATCTCCCTCACATATTTGAGATCCCGTTTATAGTTACGAGCTTGCCTGATTCTCTTAATCTCCTGGCCACTTCATCATCCGCATAATCTGGATACGGCGAAAAGATAACATCAAACTTATCCAAATTTCTTGACAAAACCCTTTCCTGATCTAGAAACGTTATTTTTATTCCTGCTCGATCCAGCAAATGATATATTCTCTTGACATCGTCCATACCTGTCACTTTGCTCGAGCCATGATACAGATAAGAGTCTTCCATCGATAGATAGATTGCAACAGACCTGTCTTCAAATTTGAACGGCGAATATTCCCACATCGGCCAATCTTGAGTCGAGAAATTTTTTACCAGATCATACAAACCTACACCAGCGAGATTTTTGGGCTCGAACAGTGGAATCAACAGATCATAGAGATTGAATTGGGCCGCCGGATTTTCTGCATACCGATGCTCAACTAATGTTGGCTTACTAATTCGTTCCTCTATATACTTGGTTAAATGGTTAGATGATGCTCTGTTATTTGCATAAAGATCAATTACTACTAAGTCCGTTTTGGAAGCCAATTTTTCTATGGCATTAATATTGATAGCATCTTTCATTGTATAATAAGGTTCATCAAAATGCAGAAAAGTATTGTTGTACTTGGAAACGATGTTCAGCGCTCCCTGTGTAAAGCTGATTAGCTCCTGTTCCCTAAAGGTTTGTGTTACGAGATAATGTTTATCCTTGTCAGCTTGATCTTCAGCATTATAGTCGATCCGTTTTAACCCTACATCCTCCCATTTGGAAAAAGAGGTTTTCCAGTCTTCATTAAGTGCATCTATGGTTTCATACTTGTTTTTAAGAAAATTCACAAATTTCTGGTTCGAATAATCATTATAATCTTGCCATTTATAAAATTCTTGGTAATATTTTACCTCAAGCCCTTTTTGAAATGCCGGTTCAATAGCCAATACGTCATGGTTGGCGGATATCCACTTGGCCGCTTCATCATAAAATTGATAAATCTTTTCAGGTTTTTGAAACGAAACAACCTCATATGGACTTGAATCAAAATCCGTCGCCAAAGCATCACGATGTTCATTCTTGTACCAATTAGGAATCGCACTCCCATCCAATACGATTAAAAGATCCAACCCTTCATCTTCGATAAGGTCCAACTTGGCTCTATAACCTGAAAAATCAAAATTTCCTTCAGAAGGTTCGACTGCATTCCATGGCACTGTGAATAAGATGGTATTAAAACCACTGTTTTTCATGTTAACAATATATTCATGAAAATGATCGATACTCTGAAACGAATGAACTTTTTCATTAATAACTACATATCTAATGTTCTTAAATGAAATATTCCCCGAGGAGTTGTAGTCAAAGTTATACAATACCAACGCAACTGCTATAATAAATCCGCCCAGAATCCATTTTTTCAATTTCAGTGCCCCGCTTTGCAACAATTAATCTCTTCTGAAGAAAGAGGCGAATTTCCATAACTTTGAGTTCAAAATTTGATTCAACGTTTCTTCCAAAGAAGCAGTCTTGTTTTCCATATCAGCAATTCTATGTCGATAATATTCTATTTGCTCGAGAAGATCGCCGATCCTTGAGTTTAAATCTTGTATTTGCTGTTCATTATCTTTTATGGTCACACGCGCTTTATCCAGTTCAGATCTATACTGATTTATTTGCTCTTCTTTTAAATTCAGCTGACTTTTCAACTGACTTTCAAGTTGTTGATGTGTCTGACCTTCTTTTTTCAGAAGATCGATCATTTGATTCTTATTTTTTATATTTTGCTGATAGAAAAAGAAATAATCAACTATGGGTGGTATCCTAACGTCCGTTTGATCTTGCGCTATAGCTTCCTTATATATTTCCACAAGTTTCTCTACATGCCGCTCAATGGAAAAATTTTGTACGACAATTTCTCTGTTGATTTCCCCCATTTCGGGATCATACTTTTTCATTTCCTCAATTAACTGCTCTACATCATACTTGATGGCAAACCTTCGACCAGACAGGTTGCACTTGATGCTCTCATGAAATAAATCCGGAGTGATCATTCCATCTCCGCCATGAATGTCATAGATCAACACAGCTCGTTCACATGACATGCTTTCCAGTGCGCCTCTTGCCAAAGTGATGACCAAATCTGCTTCATTGATGAAACTTTCTGTATTCCAAACCATATTCGGATAACCGATATGTTTAATATTCAACCCCAGGGATTTGCATGCTGATTCAACATTGTTCTTGACTTCATCTGTATAGTGATTTGACATGACCAAGACATTTTTTAATACTTTATTTATTTTTTTTAATGCTTTGAATCGCTTTATATCAATTCCATTATGCAGCAATTCAATATTATGGATATTATATCTGCTCTTCAAATGGTTCGTTACTTCTTCACTAACTGCAATATATTTATGAACGCCCAATTCAATTGCAGGTGGTTGTTCCAAAAAGGGGAGTACCCCATGAACCATCAGGACCATTGGAGTGTCCGGAAAGTAATACCTCGCAATAATTGCGGTTGTATTATGTTGACAATGGATAATATCATACTTGCAATAATCTCTTACAAGATTTATATCGTCTGACACAAACACACCTAACGCACTTATTTTTTTAGCCATTTCGCCTATAAGAGGCGTGTAGATTGTCACCTGATGTCCTTGTGCAATGAGTGCCTGTGTGACGGTATATACATATGTCTCTGTGCCTGCGTAATCTTCCAAATGATGTGTAACCAATAATATTTTCATCCATCATCCCTCAATGGCAAGTAGCCAGGCGATTTGACTTCGATTCTTGAATTCAAATTCGCAACGCCTATACTCAGGTTATTAGGCATTACCGCAAATTTTTTAAAGTCCAATCTCCTGTCTATTGCAATAATATCGTGTTCCATTTTCTCTGAAAGTCCGGAAGATAAGAAATAGTCTCCTTTCCCCAACGAGAGCACATGTTTGAACTCTACACAAAACACATTGCCTTTCTTTTGGGGCGGAATGACCACCTTTTCATTATAGGTATTCATCGCAAACACTTCGATCCCGTTGATCGTTTTTATCGTAAATCCGATAATCGGATAATCCATGTCCTTATGAACCTTTGCGATAACTCTGAATACGCACTCTTCGCAGGAATCAATCTTTTCGACGATCTCGCCTTTGGAATTGATAATTTGAACATCTACAATCTCTCCCTCCCGGGTTCCATATCTCGCCTCCTGATATTCGACCGGTTCATCTTGAGCACCTTTTGCATTGTTCAGAGTTGCCATTTCTTCATCATTTGCGTAAATAATCTGATAGTACGAGTTCACTACCTTATTCGGCTCACCATAGTCTATAATCTTTCCTTTGTCGAGCAAGTACGCATAATTGCAGTACTGTTTTACGGTTTGCACGTCATGGGTGACAAATAAAATGGTCTTCCCTTTTTCCTGGAATTCTTCAAACTTTCGAAAACATTTCATTTGGAAACGACTGTCACCCACAGCAAGGGCTTCATCGACCACCAATATATCCGGATCAACATGAATTGCAGCGGAAAAAGCAAGCCTGACGTACATTCCGCTTGAGTAGGTTTTTACTGGTTCATCAATAAACCTTCCGATTTCGGCAAAAGCCTCGATAGCCTCAATCCTCTCGTCCATTTCTTTTCTGCTAAACCCCTGGATTGCACCATTCAGATAAACATTTTCCCTGCCTGTAAACTCGGGATTAAATCCCGCACCGAGCTCAAGCAACGCAGCTACTCTTCCGTTTAGACAAACATTGCCGGTTGTTGGTTGCAGTACACCTGTAATAATTTTAAGCAAAGTGCTTTTTCCACTTCCATTTTGGCCCACAATGCCGACCGTCTGGCCTTTCTCCACCTCAAATGATACGTCTCTTAGAGCCCAAAAATCAGTATGAAACTTTTTCTTGTTCAACAAAAGCATTTCTTTCAATTTGTCCGATGGCTTTGAGTACAACTTGTAGTATTTTGAAACTGACTGAACTGTAATCGCAGTCATTTGCCGATTAGCTCCTTTTTAATATCGACTCCACTTTTCTGGCTGACTTTTCCCAATCGAACTGTTGCACATATCTATATGCTCTCTCAGTCAATTGCTCTCTTGCTTCTTCATTTCTCAGTAAATGAATAATTTCGTTGGCAATGCTGTACGGATCAGGATCGGCCAAGACCGCTTCGCCACTCTTAAATACTTCTTGAGTGCATTCTGATTTGATTTCAACTACTGGCAGTTTGCATGCCATCATTTCGTGGGGAATCAACGAATAATTTGTCATGGAGAAGACCATGCCAACCGTGGCGCGACTGTACAATTCGGCCAACTGATTGTGATTCAATATTCCACCGTTTGTATACTCAAAGGGAACGCCATGATAATCGTTCCAACCAAACAGTACAATCTCACAATCCGGAATAAGTTCTTTGACTATGCTTAATGCAAGAATCCCCAGTTCCACACCTCTGCGAGGTGTAACATGACGGGCATAAAAGGCTATTGTATTTTTGCTTCTTTCCACATTCCTCGGGTAATAAACCGAATGATCAAATGCGAGATCAAAATAATCAGAAATATTGTTATATCTATTCCTCATAATTTTTGTCAGCCATGGACCAGCCGTGATGCACTTGTACCCCATTTTGTATGTTTCTTCTGCGAAAATATATTCGGAGCTCATGGCATAAAAAGCAGGTTCATAATCCTGTACGAAGTAATATTTCTGCTTAGTATTATTAATTAAGTACACGTAATATGCGGTGACCCAAGAAGTGGCAATCACAATATCCGAGTCCCTGGATGGCTCATGGCCAATCTCTACAGAAGCATTTAAATCAATAAAGTTCTTTAAAATCACTTCTCTCGCTTCGTTACCAGATGAATAGTTGGTATGGCCTACAATGTATATCCTGACATCATGTCCGAATTTCTCAAGGTAATGAATCATTCGAAAAATGGTCATATGACCGCCTGAACTTACACCAAAGTCAGGAATATACCAGTTGATAACCAGTCTTTCGGAAGTTATTTTTTGAGGGGTGAAATTATACAGCACCTTGTTAACCTTAATGAAGTCCCAAAAAAAACCGTTATGTCTGGAAACATAGCTTCCAGCAATATGGCTTCGCTTTATTGCACGTTTACGAACCAGATAGTTTCGGGCCATTCTTAACATAACCTTGATTCCTGACGTTCGCCAAATAAATAGAGCCCTTCTTGCCAAATACAAAATTCTCCTCAAGATAATTCCTCCAAGTTTTACGCTCTTTTTTCAAGTGAAAAAAATCTCTTTGCTGCGGTAGGCAACTTGTCATGTCGCCCACCAAAATACGCTCCCAATCTTCGGAAAACATTCAACCAGAATGCAAAGTAAATCCAGTAAACTTTCTTTAGTGTGCTGTACTCACATTCATTCCAAATATACTTTGCATCGTTTATAGTTGCCTTAATACTGGCCGGGATCAGCCTGACTAATGTGATTTGATCTATGTAGCCCAATGTGAGCTGCAATCCCCTGTATTCATCAAAGAAACGTTTCAAATACTGCCCCAACGGGTAATTATGTGAATGAATTACCGCTGCCTTTGGGGAATAGACTTTCTTATATTTATTTTCCATAATGTCGCGACCCATTAACTGATCTTCCGAATAAATTACATCCCTAAAGGGGATCTTTGCCCATATGTCTTTTCTGATGGCGGAATTGACATTCGAATTGAAGGCCATCCACCCTTGATTCTTGTAGTAGTGATCCCATCCTTCTTCGGTATCCGCAACATATTGAAGCAATGGTTGATCTGATGTTGTGAAATTATTGAAATGTGCTACGATATCATGCTTAGTAATGGGATTGCAATCCTCTCTCGGAATATGTCTTCCAAAAACACAAGCCACTAACGGATCCAAGCTGAAGCAACCAATCAATTCATCCAACCATTTTTCATGAGCTGGCGTAGCATCTTGGGTTATGTACACCAAAAACTTCCCTTTCGCCAAGCTCGCTCCGTAGTTTCTAGTTTTTCCGTGACCAAAATCTTTTTTGTCGATTGAGTAAAATCTAGCTGGATATTTCTTTACAATATCTACTGTTCCATCGGTCGATCCCGAATCGATCACGATGAGCTCATATTTGTAGTTTGTTTGTTGGCTAAATATTGCTTGCAGCACTTCGTCTATGTATTCAATGCCGTTATACGTCGGCAAGATGATACTGACATCAATGCTTTGATTCGCATCCATTCAAATCAATCCTCCCTATCTAAATTCTCTTTACAATACATCAGCAAAGCCCTTCTTCAGTTTTCTAAAAACCAATCCGCCCACTGTGAAACAGACAATTCCTGTTCCATACAGATATAATAATCCAAAATGATTGATTGGTTCGTTGCTCAGAAAGATAATGCGATAACCTTGTACAATATAGTACACAGGATTCAATTCCAAGTAGACTTTGAAAGCGTCTGGGATGGCGTTGACTGGATATATGATCGGTGTGAAATAGAACCAGAGATTAAGCAACACACCTATAACTTGCCCAACGTCTCTCAAAAAAACATTTAGACTGCCAATAATCCAACTTAATCCCAGCATGAAAAACGAAATCCCCACCAAATATACTGGAACATACAAGATTGTGATCTTAAAGTGAATTCCCGTAATCGCCAGGTAAACCAAAAACATAAACATGTAGATTCCGTGATTAATCAGACCTGATAATACATTGTTTATAGCTAAGATTTCGCTATTAATTTTCATTTTTGTTACCAGACTCACATGATCCAAAATAATATTCGGTGATCGTGAAAGCACTTCTACAAAATATAACCACGGGATAAGCCCGCAAATGAGCCATTCCGTAAAATTTACACCCACAAATTCCGGGCCGATTCTTATCCTCAATACAATCGCAAATACAAAACTGAATATAATGATTTGACTTATTGGATGAACAATTGTCCATATCAATCCCAAATATGATCCAGCATATTTTGTATATATATCTCTTTTTACCATAGCCGACATCATGTGCCGATTATTATAGATAGTATATAAGAAGTTTTTTATTAGCTTCATGTCTTCCACCTTTTATATAACTTCATTTTTTTCTTTGCTTGAATCAAGAGGAGTTTAAGCAAATAATACGCTGTGCTTTTAGATTGTTTACGGCATGGATCTGTAATCGGATTTTTACAAAAACAGATAAGAGGAGCCAATGTATTTTCCCAGAAAAACTCCTCTCTAACTTGATTAATTCGTGATCTCATTTTTGCCAGTATACTTGGACTTTCAGAGAGTTCAAGCAAAGTGTTGGCTATACTTTCCGGATCTCTGTAACGTACGGTTCTTCCAATCTGCTCCTTTTCGACATAATCTGCAAAATAATCTCCTTCAGTGGTAATTACAGGAATACCACTCCATATATAATCCAATACTCTGGTTCTGTGAGAATATCGGGTTTCAAGAATATCATAGTGAGCAATAATGCCGACATCAGAAGCAAGCAGGTATTTTTCTCTCTCTTCATATGGAATCCAATCTGTCAGTATGATATTTTCATGCAATTTATGCTCGTCACGAAATCGTTTGACATGTGGATTATCTTCTCCGCCCATTATAAGCAGCTTAATATTGTCGCTTCGTCTAGATAATAACTCAAATGCACTTAATACACTCTCTATATCAAGCCACTCCCATACCCCACCTGCCCATGTTACCAAAAAGTCGCTATCTTTTAAATTCAACGACGATCTGATTTCTCGGGGACTGGCAGTTGGCGGTGCACTTGAAATCCCCATCGGAACGACTGCAATAATATTTGACGGTTTGCTAAATGTACTATAATTATCCAACTTTATCTTTCCTAACATACAAAGACTTCCTACCCAAAAATCAAGCTGTCTTTGATTCGAGCACAGAAAAAAATCACCTTTAAGTAATTGCTTCCTTAGCATCTCCAGATCAATATCGTACAGAATGGATCCAAACTTGCGGTTCTTTCTTAATTCCAGATTCTCCAAAATAAAGGGATCGTACAAATCTACAATCAAACACTTACTTTTGGTTGAAATTGATGGATAATGGAATAATGTTGTTCCTTGAACGATAACAACATCTGCCCACTTTACATATTTAATAATACCTTGTCTGGTGAGCGGAGCTGCGGCTTCTTCAATAATGCATCCTTTCAAATCCGGTACAATGACTTTTACATCGAAATGTTTTTTTAGTTCTTTATACAAATGGTAATATCGAATTGCCGGCCCCGCCATATTGCTTGAAAGATTTACAGGGGACATCAGTAAAATTCTTTTCACAGCCACTACTTACGCTCCCTTACACTAGCCGACTGTGCTTGGATATGTCTGGTTGGAGAGGGGTTATCTACTCAATCAACGTTGTTTTTTGAGACCAGCTCATCTACAATATCCAACAGCATATTATCCCAGTCTACTGTTCTAGTCTGATCCAGTAACCTGTATAATTGCGGTTGAAAGCCTAACACAACTGTATTTTCTCCAAACAGCAAAGTCTTCTTGAATTGATCATCAATTCTTGTAAATCGGAGATCATATCCATCTTTGGTTGCAAAATGAGCAATGTTAAATTGCTGCTTCTCCGGGTAGTATGGAATGGAATGGGCCATTCCATCGCTCAAATATACACCGTCGCTTCCTTCCCACGAGATCCCCTCTATTCCAAACACTTCATTTGCCCAATCTTGTGTCCATGATCCATCGGGCAGGAATTCCCCAAATCTCCAATCTTGAATTGCTTTCCCGCCGCGCTTAATATAATCAATCACTGCTTTCTTGGTATCGCTCGGAACAACTATTTGAGTCGGAAGCAGAATAACATTGGACCTCTGTCAATAGATTGGACACATGGAATCGAGAAAATTACGCAACACAATCGTACATTTGTTCGCATTGAATGGGTGTGAGATACCCGATCGCCGAATGGACTCGTTTGCGATTGTAGAAAAACTCGATATATTCAAAAATCTTACTTTGCGCTTCCTTGCGGGTCTTGAACTTTTCCAGATAAACGAGTTCCTTTTTGAGTACGCTGTGGAACGATTCGATGCAGGCGTTGTCGTAGCAGTTGCCCTTGCGGCTCATGCTGCCCTTCATCCCGTATTTTAGCAGCCGTTGTTGGTACTCATGGGAAGCGTATTGGCTGCCCCGATCGGAATGATGAAGAACCTTACCTTTGGGCCGCTGACGGCTGTAAGCCTGGTCCAGAGCTTGCAAGACCAGTTCCTTGGTCATCCGCT
>Ga0065720_1021443_pt1 | contig 10549 bp, 9 predicted proteins | sample Thericmetagenome_FD_59107 | JGI IMG/M metagenome (GOLD analysis project Ga0065720, IMG submission 59107) | Thermophilic microbial communities from the Joint Bioenergy Institute, California, USA of rice/straw/compost enrichment - eDNA_2 v2... | ecosystem: Engineered > Solid waste > Grass >... | reverse complement strand
CGCCTTTCAGCACTTGATATTCTCCTCTCTCAGGTTCCTTGGTCGGAAATCTCTGAGAGAGAGATTCGCTGAAGGTGGGTCATTTTCATTCCGGCGCCGGTGGGTCAATTATAACCCGGCTGTGACAAAGCAGGCCGTCCGGGGCATTGATTTCACGATTCCGCAAGGACAATCCGTAGGCTACATCGGTCCCAACGGCTCGGGGAAATCGACGACGATCAAAATGCTGACCGGCATTCTGACCCCCACACGGGGAACGGTTCGGGTAAGCGGCATCGATCCCGTCCGGCACCGCAAGGATAACGCGGGGCAAATCGGCGTCGTCTTCGGCCAGCGGACCCAATTGTGGTGGGATCTCTCCATCCGGGAGTCCTTCGAACTGTTTCGCCACATATATCGGATCGACGAGGCGAGATTTCGCCGCAACCCTCCAGGCCGCAAAGCTGGGGGTCATCCTGCTGGGAGGGGTGCTTGTCCAGTCCGGGCTTACGCTCATATGGGCGACGCTTTCGTTCCGGCTCATTCAAGTGGGATCGTGGGCGCTTTTCGGCTGGACTGTGAACGCCAATTACATGACTTATCCGCTATCCGTCTACGATTCGTTCATCCGGTGGATTTTCACCGTCTTCCCCATGGCCTTCATCACGTATGATCCCGCGGGATGGTTTCTGGGAAAATGGCCGGCGGACAGCCTGGAGTATCGACTCGGGGCCCTCACCCTTCCGGTCGGCGTGCTGTTTCTTGCAATGGCTTACCTTTTCTGGCTGTTTGGCACTTTCTTTTTGGTCCGGTAACCCATTTCGTTAATGCGTAAGCGACAAATAGCGCCGCCCAGGGTAATGATGTTCTTTTTCCAGGCCATGAGGGCATGAGACAACCTCCGTCAAAGTCGCTCCTTACTTCTTCGAGGAGGATTTGTAAATATTTGTTAGTTATTTAGTCTGTAGCAGAAGAAAATTCGGCATTGTCGAATTGTTGGTCGGAATTATACACACGTTTTTTTTGCTGTGCTATATTGATTCCAAAATCGAGATGAACATGCTGTGCAGCCGGGAGACCTCAGGTTCCTGCAAGTACGGATGGACAGAACGGAAAGATTTAAGGGGGATGACATATGGAATTTCGATATCTGACAGGCACAGGCATCAAGGTTTCGAGATTGTGTCTCGGCGCCTTGACGTTCGGGGGACAAATCGATGAGAAGGACGCCATAAACATGACTCACTATGCGATGGAACAAGGCGTGAATTTTATCGATACGGCAAACTTCTATACAGATGGACGCAGCGAACAGATCGTAGGCAAAGCCATTCGCGATCGCCGGGACAAAGTGATTTTGGCAACCAAAGTATGCATGTCTGTCAGCGACGGGCCCAACGACTCCGGTTTGTCAAGGGTCCATGTCATCCGTCAATTGGAACTTTCGCTAAAGCGCTTACAGACAGATTACGTGGATATCTACTACATGCATATGCCGGATATTCACACTCCGCTTGATGAAATTCTGGAGACTTTCTCCATCTTGGTGCGTTCCGGCAAGGTTCGCTACATCGGCGTGTCGAACTTTGCCGCATGGCAAGTATGCCAGATGCTGTGGAAAAGCGACAGAAACCATTATGTTGCTCCTGCAATGTCGCAGATGGTGTACAACTTGATTACAAGGGGGATTGAACAGGAATTCGTGCCTTTTATTCAAGAACACAAATTCGGACTGGTTGTGTACAATCCGTTGGCCGGTGGTTTGTTAACCGGCAAGCATAGACCGGATTCGGTTTTGGAAAACACCCGATTTTCGCTCGACATGGGCAGGATTTACAGAGATCGTTACTGGCATGAAGAAAATTTCAAAGCTGTCGAAACGCTTTCCAATATCGCCAGGGAATCCGGCATCAGCATGGTTGAACTTGCGATGCGTTGGTGTGCAACCCGGCCTTATGTCGATTCGATCATCATCGGATTCTCAAAATTCGAGCAGCTCAAGCAAAACTTGTCGAGCCTGAAAGACGGTCCGTTACCACCGGATGTGATGAAAGCATGTGACGAAGTGTGGGAACAGCTATCGGGCAATCGTTTCAGTTACAACAGATGACTTGTGCCTTATTTGACGAATATCGCGACGATTGAATTGGCGTTCAAATTCATCAAGAGGAGGTATTGACGGTATTGTCCCAAAATGAACGGGGAGTTCCGGCAAATGTGATGTCCTCGCAACCGACACAAATCAAGTCGCTGCAAAAAGCAATCCGGATTCTCGACATCTTGAAAGATGCAGCGGATGGCATGTCATTGGCAGAAATTTGCTCCCGGATAAAACTGTCGAAAAGCACGGTGCACGGCCTGATTTCGACCATGCGGGATGAAAACTTTATAGAGCAATCGCCGACAGACGGCAAGTACAAGTTGGGAGTCCGGCTTTTCGAATTGGGAAACGCCGTCGCACGCAACTGGGACGTGCGAAAAGTAGCCCTCTACCACATGAAAAAACTGCTGGCCGACTTTGGCGAAACCGTGCATCTGGTAAAACTGGATCAAAACGAAGTGTTGTACATTGACAAATTGGAAGGGATCAAGGCACTGCGCATCGTTTCCGAAATCGGAACCCGACTGCCGCTGTATTGCACTGGCGTAGGAAAAGCAATGATGGCCTATTTGCCTGAGTATGAAATTGAACGGTTCATGCGCAAAATAACGTTTGTGAAATTTACGCCGAATACCATTACGAATCTTGAGGCGCTCAAACGGGAACTGGAGTCTGTTCGGAAGCGGGGCTACGCTGAAGACAACCAGGAAATTATGGAGGGGTTGACCTGCATAGCCGCCCCCATATTTGATCATGCAGGCAACGCCATTTATGCGATCAGCGTATCCGGCCCGACTTACCGCTTTGACCACGAAATGCGCGAAAAAGCGATCCATATGGTCAAGGAAGCAGCTATGAATATTTCAGTCCATATCGGCTACCGCAAGAAGCGGGGGTAATCAGGATGGCGAAAAGTTCGTTGAGCAAAATGAAACGAATTGACCAAAGAACGGGATACTTATTTTTGGCCCCTGCTGTCATCACACTGCTGGTGGTCCTGATTGCTCCGTTATTTACCAGTTTGTATCTCAGCTTTACAAAATGGAACTATCTTGACAGCGGAAGCAAGCCGGAATTCGTCGGATTGGACAACTATACCAAAATATTGTCAAATCCGTATGATCTGTATTCTTTTAAGGTCACGATCATGTATGTGCTGGTGGCCGTATTTTTCCAATTGTTGCTCGGACTCGGAATCGCTTTGCTCATAAGCCGTGAAATGCGCGCCAAGAATACGATTCGGGCATTGATCCTTTTCCCGATGATGATATCCGACGTTGTTGCCGCCCTTTGCTTCCGATATATCCTGCACCCTGATTTTGGAATCGTCAATTATTATCTCCGCATTTTCGGGTTAAATGTGGAATGGGGAAACCCGACCACAGCGTTTCTGATCATCGTCATGGCGGAAGTGTGGCAAAACACGTCTTTCGCGGCGCTCATCCTTCTTGCGGGCTTGCTGGGCTTGCCGAGCGAACGGTTGGAAGCGGCGCAAGTGGACGGGGCGGGATACTTCCAGAGGTTCTGGCATATTATCCTGCCGGCTATCAAGCCGCAAATTCTCGTCGTCATTATTTTCCGGATCATGTTTACGATCAGGGTGTTTGCTCAACCCTGGGTCTTGACTGCCGGCGGTCCCTCAGACCGGACTTCGGTTCTCGGCATTAATATTTATCGCCGCGCCTTTCGGTACTATGAGTTGGGAGAAGCGAACGCATTGGCCTGGCTGCTCATTGTTCTGTCCATGGCTCTCATCTTGACTTTCGTGTTGTTGCTCGATCAACGGGAAGACAGAGTGAAAGAAAGGAGCAACGTTTCTTGAAAGATTTGCGAAGAAGCAAGATTGCGGAATTGTTCATTGGGGTGATGATATTCGCGGCAATCACGGCTTCATTATTTCCCATACTGTGGTCAGTTATCGGCAGCTTCAAATCACCCATGGATATTATTTCGATAAAACCCAAATTCGTCTTTCGGCCAACCCTCGAAAACTTTGTGGACATATTCTCATCCAACAGGCCGTTGCTTCGATATTTGTACAACTCGGTCATCATAAGCGTAACGAGCACCGTTCTGGCGGTCTTTTTTGCAAGTCTGGCCGGGTACAGCCTGGCGCGCATTCGTCCGAGGGGATATAACTTCATTTCATTGTCCATGGTTGCGACCCGGGTTCTCCCGCCTGTTGTCATCATCGTGCCGATCTTCCTGTTTTACAGTAATACCGGCCTGCTCGATACGCAGATTGGTTTGATCTTGCCGTATCTTGCGCTTAATATTCCATTGGCCACCTGGATGATGCGGAGCTTCTTCATTGATTTGCCCGAAGAATTGGAAGAAGCTGCCAGCATTGATGGATGCGGAAGATTGGCAACCTTCTTCATCATCATATTGCCGTTGACGGCACCGGGTATCGCGGCGACTTCCCTGTTTTGCTTTATTCTCGCCTGGAACGACCTGGTTCTGGCCTTGCCGCTGACGAGTTCAAACGCGGCGCCGCTGCCTGTCGTGGCATCGATGGCCCGTGCGGAAGAAGGATTGCAATGGGGAAGAATCGGAGCCATCATCTGCATCATGGTTGTACCTGTGTTCGTTTTCACATTGGCGGTTATGAAATTCATGATTGCCGGGTTGGCGATGGGATCCGTTAAAGAGTAACAGCCTCAAGCTGTTAATCTATAAAAATCAAACAAAAAGGAAGGGGATTGCAAATGAAACGATGGATGAACTTTTCGACGCCGGCGTATGTGAGTCCGGAAGGAAGTTTGAGTGGAGGTGTGTCCCCAATCTATGGATACCATCCACCGTACAATGTTGTGATCGAGCCGATCTCCAAAACAAGACCAATCAGTGACATATTGGGGTACTTTGAACTGAAGACGTACTTGATGGGTCCGTTTCCGGGCGAATTGTTCAGTCAGATCATATTGACCACAAAGCCACATACGACGTTTGCCACGTTCAACAAGAGCAATCGGAGAGATTTTTACGACGCCGGCAATTTGTCCACACTGCTTCCTGAGCAGTTGAGCGGCAGGATCAATGTGATCAATGTTATCAATCCGAAAGGGGATATCAAAAAATCGGATATTGCACACCATGAGATTCGAGGCGGAGATATTGTACTTCTGAGAACGGATATCAGCAAAAACCACAGACAACTTTACCCGACAAAATCTTATTACACCGACCATCCCGGATTGAGCTTTGAGGCAGCGGAATATCTGGCGGGAAAAAATATCAAAGCGGTCGGCATTGACGCCAGAAATATCGAGCCGATCGATCCGGCGAATCGAGGAACGATCTCGGTCGTGCAATTGTTGAACGATGCAGGAATCGTCGTTGTGCAGGACCTCGCGGATTTAAGCGTGATCAGCGAAAAACAAACATGGGCAATTATCGGCATTCCCCTGAAAATCGAAGGCGTTATTGGCGGACCAGCGCGGGTTATCGCCATCAATCCGGAGAATCCGCTTGATTACAGTGACCTTTCCCACAAAATAAAAACGTACCCAAGCAACCGTTATGATCGCAAACATGGCTGGATGGCACCGCTTCCGAAGCGGATCGAACCGCGTGATATGCAAAACGAGTTGCAAGCTTCATGCCGGATTTTGCCGTTCATCTTGCAAGGGGAAGATACGAGAACACCCGACGGCACCAGCCAGGAAATGTATATCTGGCAAAGCCATGGGACGAATACGCACGCCGAAAGCGCATTCTTTGATCCGCTGGGTGTACACAACACGCCTGAAGAAATTTTGTGCCGTTATAAGGAAATGCCGCTGGACAGGCTTATCGGCCCAGCATGCTTGCTCGATCTGAACGATAAGATCGGCCCGCGTCAACAAATCGACGTCCACACTCTTGAGGAAAGCGGTGTGCAGATTCAAAAAGGGGACATTCTGTTCATTCGCACCGAAATCAATGATTGGTATATGTGGGGCAATGCAATGGATATTACTCCGGGATTTACCTTGAGCGCGGCCAAGTGGCTTGTCAGCAAAGGCATTCGCGCGATAGCGGTTGACTTTACGTCCGTGGAACGTTCGAATCCGCCGAGCGGCATACCCAAAATGCACTATACGGCGAATGATGTCCATTATACGCTGCACAACAATGATATTCCCGTTATCGAACGTGTGGCAAGATTGGGACTTATCCGAAAGGAAAGATTTTCGGTCGCCGTCCTCCCGTTTCCCGGGCATAACCTCGGCGGATTTCCGGTCGATATCTTCGCCTGGGAAGATTGGGATTGACCAATAAGCAAGTTTTGATTGTTCGTTGGGGATCGTTGACACTTCATAATACCATAATTAGTTAATAATGAAAAAAAAGAGGGGGATTATGGGCATGAGGAACAAACGGTCAAGGACGATTTTCATGGGATTGTTGGCGGTCATCGTCATTTTGGCGACCGGGTGCCAAATCGGAGGAAGCGCCAACAGCGGGGAGAAAACCGCCGGTGGAAAAGAAACCGGCACCGGCTCCGACGCCCCGATCAAAATGATTGTTGCCCAGGGCGGGTTCAGCCGGTCAGTGGAAGAAGCTGTAGCCGAATTTACGCGCCAAACCGGTATCCAGGTCGAGCTGTTGATTTATCCGTATCAGGAGTCCCGGGAAAAACAAATCCTCGAACTTCGTGCCGGAGGATCTGTCGATGTCGTGCAAATTGACGGACCGATATGGCTGGCCGAACTCAGAGACTATTTGGAGCCACTTGTCACCTATATTAATAAGGACAGTTTGGATACCGGCATCTATGTTCCGGCTATGCTCGAAATGTTCAAAAACGACGGGGAAATTTACGCATTGCCATATCGCGTTGGCGGATGGGTATTGATTTATCGCAAGGATTTGTTCGAGGCCAAGGGATTGACGCCCCCCGCTACATTTGACGAATTTGTTGACACCGCGGTCAAACTTACCGACGGCGACGTATTCGGATTTGCGGGTGCTCTCAAACAAGGCAATTTTCTTGTGGTCCAGTGGATTCCTTTCCTGTATAGCCGAGGTGGAAATATATTGAATGAGGACATGACTGCAGCGGCTTTTAATTCGCCGGAGGGAATCGAATCGGCACAACTTCTCGTCGACTTGTACCGGAAATACAAAGTGATGCCGGGTGCGGCTTTGGAGTATGAGCAAGACAGCATCATTTCTTCCATGCAGCAAGGAATTGCGGCCATGAGCATTACGTACTCGCCCTATTTTCTCGAGATGAACAATCCTGAAAAATCGGCCCATGCCGGCAATTTTGCTATCGCCGCTACTTTGCCGTATGCCGAAAACTCCGGATTGTCACAAGGGATCACCGAAATCGCCGGGTGGGGTTTCGGGATCAACAAAGACAGCAAGAACAAAGAGAATGCATGGAAACTCATTAAGTTCATGACATCCGTTGATGAACAACTCAGACTGGCGGTTCAGTTTGCGAACTCGCCTACCGTTCAAGCGGTATACGAAGACGAACGTTATCTCGAAGTGTATCCGGAAGCCCCGGCCGTGCTGACTTCATTGCTGGGAGCCAAAACACGGCCCGGAACGCCACAGTGGGCGAACATCGAGGATATACTCGCCCGCGAGCTTTCCGCGGCCGTGACCGGGGTAAAGTCGGTTGAACAAGCATTGTCGGATGCGGAAAAAGCTACGAACGATCTGCTGAAGTAGGGCGCAATCTGCGTTTCGGGCGATTCGTTGAAGCGGCGAATCGCCCGAAATCATGTACCATAGGGTTTACAGGGAGGAGCATCCGGGAAATGTCCAAATTGAAAGCGGCGATTATCGGGTCGGGCAATATAGGTACGGATTTGATGTACAAACTGCGACGTTCGGAAGTGCTGGAACTGACAACGATGATCGGAATCGATCCTCAATCGGATGGTTTGAAAAGGGCGAAAATCCTGGGATATGAGACAATAGATACCGGGATTGACGGATTCCTGGAAAGACCCGAGCTTGCCGATCTTGTATTCGATGCCACATCGGCCAAATCGCATATTCTGCATGCGAAAAAACTGCGCGATGCGGGCAAGATCGTATTGGACCTGACACCCGCCGCGGTCGGAAGACTCGTCGTGCCATCGGTCAATTTGCATCAAAATCTGGACCTGGACAATGTCAATCTGGTGACGTGCGGGGGACAAGCGACGATTCCGATCGTTCACGCGATTGGCAGTATAAGTCCCGTTATTTATGCGGAAATCGTCGCCACAATTTCGAGCAAGAGTGCGGGTCCCGGGACACGGGCGAACATCGATGAATTTACGGAAACGACGGCCCGCGGAATCGAGAAGATTGGCGGTGCCAAAAAGGGAAAAGCCATTATCATTCTGAATCCGGCGGAACCCCCGATTATAATGAGGAACACGGTTTATGCCCTGGTCGCCCCGGAGGGAATGGACAAGGACGCTATCCGGCACTCCATTATGGAGACCGTCGCGTATGTTCAAAATTATGTGCCCGGGTACCGGCTCCGATCCGAACCGCTGTTTGATGACAACAAGATAACCGTACTTTTGGAAGTGGAAGGAGCAGGAGATTATTTGCCGAAGTACTCGGGAAATTTGGACATCATGACAGCTGCCGCGGTAAAGGTAGCCGAAGATTTGGCCCGTCATCGTCTTTCAGGCAAAATGGAAAAAGGAGCCGATCAGAAATGACGCCCGAGCGGGATGTACTGATTACCGAAGTTTCTCTTCGGGACGGCAGCCACGCGATTGCACATCAATTCACACTCGAACAGGTGGTCAAGGCGGTCGCAGCTATGAGGGATGCCGGCATACCGTATATCGAAGTGTCTCACGGGGAAGGATTGGGCGGTTCGTCGTTGCAATACGGCCTTTCCCGTACAGACGAGATGAAACTGATCGAAGCGGCCGTCAGCATTCGTGGCGAATCCCGGATTTCCGTCCTCGTCATTCCCGGCATCGGAACCATAGCCGATATGAAACAGGCGGCCGAGCTCGGCGTCGAATCGGTGCATATCGGCACGCATGTTACCGAAGCGGATGTTTCAGCGCAGCATATCCATAAAGCGAAAGAACTCGGACTTGAAACGATCGGATTCCTGATGATGTCGCATATGGCGCCCGTCGGCAAACTCGTTGAACAAGCGAAGTTAATGGAGAGTTACGGAGCCGACGCGGTATACATGTACGATTCGGCCGGCGCCCTTCTGCCGAATCAGGTGAAGGAAAGAGTACGCGCACTGCGGCAACATCTGGGCATCGATATCGGGTTTCACGGACATAACAACCTTTCTCTCGCAGTTGCCAACACACTGGTTGCCATTGAGGAAGGGGCACGCCGGGTCGATGGAAGCATTCGTTGCTTCGGTGCGGGGGGAGGCAATGCCCAGACCGAGGTGCTGGTTGCCGTTCTGGAGCGGATGGGCATCAAAACGGGCATCAATTTGTACCGGATCATGGACATTGCCGAGGAAATCATTTCACCGCTCATGGCAAGTCCGCCGGAGATTACGCGCGATATTCTGATACTTGGATACGCAGGGGTATATTCGAGTTTCCTGCTTCATGCAAAGCGTGCGGCGAAACGTTTCGGTGTCGATACGCGAGACATTCTGATCGAGCTTGGACGACGCAAAACCGTTGGCGGTCAGGAAGATTTGATTGTGGACATCGCCGCGGAACTTGCACGCATGCAACACTCGGCTCCCTGACATCGTCGGCCGCGGTGCCAACAGCCTGAGGAGAGGCGAATCGCCTCTCCTCAGGCTGTTTGTGCCGCATTCTATCCTGTTGTTCACAGATCGACCTTCCAGTTGCCCATCATCTTGGCGACTTCCGGGTCAAGATAGGACAGGAAGAGACTTTGGCGCGTATCAAGGGTGGAGATGCGCTCCATATCGTCCGGGCTCAACTCGAAATCGAAGATTTCGAAGTTTTCGGCGATCCGCTCCTTGCGCACCGACTTCAGGAACGCCTGTGTCTCCGTCTGCTGGTGGAACGGATGCGTCTCGATCTGGTTGACGGCGGGCACGACCTTGTTGTGCACGATGAGATCCATCAGGCGATCGGGCAGGAAGTTGCTGACGCCGATGGCTCTGATCAAACCTTCGTTGTACAGTTCTTCCATCGCGCGCCAGGTGCCGTAATAGTCGCCGAACGGCTGGTGGATCAGGTACAGGTCGAGGTGGTCGAGCTGCAATTTCTTCAGCGATTTCTCGAATGCCCGCCGGGTGCTCTCGTAGCCGGCGTTCTGAACCCAGACCTTGGTCGTGACGAAAATGTCCTCCCGTGGAATTCCGCTGCGCTTGATCGCCCGGCCGACCGCTTCCTCGTTCAGATAACCTTCGGCGGTGTCGATCAGGCGGTAGCCGGTTTTCAGCGCTTCATCGACCGCGTTCTCGGCTTCCTGGGCATCGTTAACTTGCCAAAGTCCGATGCCGATGATCGGCATTTTCACGCCGTTGCTCAGCGTAACGGTTTGCATGGCGATTCCACTCCTGTT
>Ga0065720_1000571_pt1 | contig 10553 bp, 10 predicted proteins | sample Thericmetagenome_FD_59107 | JGI IMG/M metagenome (GOLD analysis project Ga0065720, IMG submission 59107) | Thermophilic microbial communities from the Joint Bioenergy Institute, California, USA of rice/straw/compost enrichment - eDNA_2 v2... | ecosystem: Engineered > Solid waste > Grass >... | reverse complement strand
CAGCCATCATTCCCGCCGACGGCTTCGAGATCACGAAGGGCGAGCCGGTGATCGGTGGCCTGCACGGGCCGGACCTCCACCACTATTTCTGCGGCCACTGCATGACGTGGATGTTCACCAGGCCCGAGGGCATGGACTGGTTCGTCAACGTGCGGCCGAGCCTGTTCGACGACGTCAGCTGGCTTCGCCCCATTATCGAAAAACCTGTGTCTCGACCAAACTGCCGTTCGCGGAGACGGGCGCCGTCAGAAGCTTCGAGACCTTCCCGGAACCGCACCAGTACGAAGAGTTGATGCAGGCCTATGCGCAATGGGCCGGCTGAGCGGCCCGCCGGCCGCGCTCCTCATCCTTGCCGTGACCGGCGCCGCTCCCTTCGGTGCGGGTCCGGCGTCGCCTTCGCCCCGTCCCTGCTGCGCGCCGCCTTGGGCACGCGCATCGGCCAGGTCACGATGTAGTCGACGATGTCCTCGAGGCTGACGTCATTTTCGCTCGCCGAGAGGCGCCCCCTGACGGAGACGCCCGCCGCATGCACCGTCTCGGGATCGCCCGAGACGAGCGGATGCCACCAGTAAAGATCGCTGCCCTCGCGCACCAGGCGGTAGGCGCAAGTGGGCGGCAGCCAGGTGAGCGTCCGCACCACATCGGGTGTNAGGCGCACGCAATCGGGCACAATGGACTGCCGCTGGGGATAGTTGCGGCACCGGCAGCTTGTCCCGTCGAGCAGCGTGCAACCCACGTCGGTGAAGAGGATTTCACCGCTGTCCTCGTCCTCCAGCTTCACGAGGCAGCAGCGGCCGCAGCCATCGCACAGGCTCTCCCATTCGCCAGGCGTCATTTCCTCCAGCGTCTTGCGACGCCAGAAGGGCGTGTCGTCCTTCATCGATGCCCGGCCAGCCTGCGGCCGCTCCTTTTTCTCTCACTACTGCGTGAACGCACCTTTTGCCTTAGCGTCCGTCGCACAATACGATAAGCGCTGCTATCAGCAGAGTGGTGCGTCGGATCGGCGCTGCCCCTCTGCAACCGATGCGAGAGCTGATCACCGTGGCATTCTTCGGCGAGACAACGCTTCTTATGCGCATCAAGCGCGCTGCGCTCGCCATCGATTCGTGGATCGACGCCTCCCTTTACACCGCCGGCCAGCGCGCGAGCGAGGCCTGGGTCAATTTTTCCAGCGTCTTCGACCGTTTCGCCGTCCGCGGAGGCTGGCGTCTCCTCTTCGAGGGGCTCAGCGAGGCGGTCAACATCGGCACGGCAGGCTGCGTCCTCATGCTGGCGCTCGCGCTGCCGGCCTTCCGCGAGACGAGCGAGGACTGGCTGAAGCAGCAGGAGCTGGCCGTCACCTTTCTCGACCGATACGGCAACGAGATCGGCAAGCGCGGCATCCTGCACGACGACTCCCTCAAGCTCGAGGAGTTTCCCGACCATCTCATCAAGGCCGTGCTGGCCACCGAGGACCGGCGCTTCTACAGCCACTTCGGCATCGACTTCATTGGCACGCTGCGGGCGCTGTCGGCCAATGCCCGCGCCTCCGGCGTGGTGCAGGGCGGCTCCTCCATCACCCAGCAGCTCGCCAAGAACCTCTTCCTCAGCAACGAGCGTTCCATCGAGCGCAAGATCAAGGAGGCCTTCCTCGCCCTCTGGCTGGAGACGCGCCTCACCAAGAACGAGATCCTCAAGCTCTATCTCGACCGCGCCTACATGGGCGGCGGCACCTTCGGCGTGGCGGCGGCGGCCGAGTTCTACTTCGGCAAGAACGTCAAGGACATCAGCATCGCCGAAGCGGCGATGCTGGCCGGCCTCTTCAAGGCGCCGACGCGCTTTGCCCCGCACGTCAACCTGCCGGCGGCACGCGCTCGGGCCAACGATGTTCTCGCCAACATGGTCGAGGCCGGCTTCATCTCCGAAGGCCAGATGCTGTCGGCGCGCCGCAATCCGGCAACGCCGGTGGACCGGCAGCGCGATCTCAGCCCCGACTACTATCTCGACTGGGCCTTCAGCGAGGTGCAGAAGATGGCGCGCGAGGGCCTCTTCGGCCATGAACGCGTGCTCACCGTCAAGACACCGCTCGATCCCGCCATCCAGAAGCGCGCCGAGGAAGCGCTCGAGAACGGGCTGCGCCAGTACGGCAAGACCTACGGTGCCAAGCAGGGTGCCATCGTCGTGCTCGATCCGGACGGGGCGGTGCGCGCCATGGTCGGCGGTCGGGACTACGGCACGAGCCAGTTCAACCGCGCCACGGACGCGCTCCGCCAGCCTGGTTCGGCCTTCAAGCCCTTCGTCTACACCGCGGCGCTCGCGGCCGGCCTCTACAAGCCGAGCAGCACGGTCGTCGATGCCCCGGTCTGCATCGGCAACTGGTGCCCCAACAACTACAGCCGCTCCTACGCCGGGGCGATGTCGCTCACATCCGCCCTCGCTCGGTCGATCAACACCATTCCAGTGCGCATGTCGCTGGCGCTCGGCAAGGGCAACGCCAAGGCCGGCCGCGCCAAAATCATCGAGATGTGCCGGGCCATGGGGCTGACCACCGAGCTGAAGGACACGACCTCCCTGCCAATCGGCGCCGCCGAGGTGACGGTTCTCGACATGGCGGCGTCCTATGCCGTATTCGCCAACGGTGGCAAGCGTGCCCGGCCCTATGCCGCTCTTGAGGTGCGCAACAACCGCGGCGAGACGATCTGGCGGCACGACACCGATGCCAAGCCCGCCGAACAGGTGGTGGCGACCTCCGTGATCGCCGACATGAACTTCATGCTCAACAAGGTGGTGGAGGCCGGCACCGGCCGGCGCGCCCTCATCGACGGCGTGCAGGCGGGCGGCAAGACCGGGACGACCAACGCCTATCGCGATGCCTGGTTCGTCGGTTTCACGAGCCGTCTCGTCTCGGCCGTGTGGTTCGGCAACGACGACTATACCTCGACCAACCGCATGACAGGTGGCACGCTGCCAGCCATGGTCTGGCACGACGGTGATGTCCTTCGCGCACCAGGGCGTCGAGACGCCGCCACTGCCCGGTCTCGACGGTGGGGCCGCCACCGTCGCCAAGGCGGGCAACACCCAGAAGGCCGGCCCCGAGCAGGCGAGCGGCGGCAATCTCTCCCGCCGCTCCTTCGAGGTTATCGAGAGCATCGGCAACCTCCTGCGCCAGCCGGCGCGCTCCGACCGGCAGGCGGGCCTCCCCGGCGCGCGAGCTGCCGCCCGGATGGCACAGGAAGGCGTGCGGGCGGTCGGCGGCCGTATCGCCCTGCCCTGAGACGCTGCAGTGATCGCCCGAGCCGACGCCGGAAAGGCCCCTGCGAGGCTGTTGACGAAGGGCCGCGCAAGCGGCTGGTATGCCCCTCGCTTGCCTTCCGTCCCTCATGCGACGAGATCCGTGCCTGCTATCCTCTGCATTCTTGCCACCTTCGCGATTGCGGCGCTGGTCGGTGTCACCACGGTCGACTGGGCGACCTCCGGCCGCCCGCCGCTGGGCGCCCTGTCGATCGGGCCCTGGGTCACCTGGCCGGCGCTCGGCGGGCGGGACGTCGACCCCTATGCGCGTGCAATCACGGTGCGCTCGGGCGCGCTGCCGTTGGGGACCGGCGAGGGCATCGAGTTCCTCGCCTCGCGTGACGACGCAGGCCAGCCGCTGCACGTCTCCTGCAACTACACCGTCAGCGGTTCTATGCCGGCAGCTCGCGCCTGGACGCTCACGGTCTACGACCCCTCCGGCGGGACGCAGGGGGAGCGGGCCGGCCTGACCTCCGCGGAGGTACTGCGAAGACCAGACGGCGCAGTGGACATCACCCTCTCGCGCCGCGCATTGCCGGGCAACTGGCTGCCGCTGCCTCCCTCGGGCCGTTTCATCCTCGCCCTGCGGCTCTACGACTCTCCCCAGTCCGCCGATCCGGCGGCCATTGAGCCGGCCACCATGCCGCGCATCGTCCGGGGAGACTGCTCGTGACACGTGTTGCTGGATCGCTCGCAATCGTGCTCGCGGCGGGCCTCGTGCTGGGCGGCATCACGCATCTTGCCATGGTCCTCGCCATGCCGATGCTGGCCGGCAACACCGCCTTCCACCGCCATGCCGCTGCCCTCTCCCCCGGCGAGACGCGGCTGCTCGTCGCCCAGCAGGACGGGACGGACGTGCCCTTCGCCGATCCGGCCGTGGCGATGGCAGTCTGCGCTTTTGACATCACCGAAGGGCCGCTGCGCGTCGAGGCGCCGATGCCGGAGGGCTTCGGCTCGCTGTCGGTCCATGGCCGCGACGGCACTGTGCTCTATTCGGTGACCGACCGTACTGCCGTCAACGGCGTCGTCACACTCGTGGTGATGACCCGGCAGCAGCACGATGAGGCGCTGGCCGCTGGCCGCAGCGACGAGGCGAGCCNGGAGCTGCGCTTCGTCTCGCCGCGCCTGCAGGGGCTGGTGGTGGTGCGCGCCCTTGCCCCCTATCCGAGCAGCCTGCCCGAGGCGCGCGAGCGCGCCGCGGCGATGGAATGCATGTCCGCNAACGACTGAAAGNTCAGGACCTGCGAACGACGCCGCATCCGGGACGGGCGGACCGCCNGCGCGCGCGGCCGCCGCTGCGGCCGGCAGGACCGGCATCGTCGCTTCCCCGGCGGCTGTAGCGCACGCCCGTGAACAGAAGGATCCTGCCGCACTCCTGCGGTGGAACCGGCGCGCGCCCGAGACGGCGCGTAATCGGAAAGAGGACGAGATTGTCTGCACCGGGGCCGGTGATGTCGCTCATGTCGCCCTCCAGGCCGGTTCGAGGAAGCCCACGCCGACAGCCCCGTCATTAGGCATTTGTCAAGGTTAACAAATCGTTGACGCGCGCATCCGCTGCCGGACCCGCGATGGTTAACCGGGCGCTAAGCAACGGCGGCCACTATCAGTCGCCGCGTTCACGGTTTCGTTTCACCCCGATGGATGAGTCCTTGCTGCGCGATTGCGATCTGTCGGGCCTGGCCAGGCTCGCCTGCACCGGCGCGGCTGAGGCACGCCCGGCGCTGCTGCGCGTCCAGACGCGGCTGTTCCTCGATGCTGCCCCCCATTCGCACGAGGACGTCGAGACCTTCGCCACCCTGGCGTGCGGCCTGATTCCGCTCGTCGATCCGGACACGAGGGCCGTCGTGGCACGGGCCCTGGCACCCCATCCGGCCGCGCCGCGAGCGGTGCTTGAAGCGCTTCTGCACAGCGGCGGCGCAGCGGCCGCCGCGGTCGTCGCGGCGATGCCCGCCCTGCCTCAGGAGTGGCGAGAGTCCGTGCTGGCATCGGGCGAGCCCTCCCTTCTCGTCGCGCTCGCGACGCGCCCCGACCTGCCGGCCGCCGTTGTCCGGGAACTCGCTGCCCGGGCGGACGACGCGGTCATGCTGGCGCTCGCGCGTAACAGCGCCCTTGCCGTGCCGGATGATGTTCTGCGCGACCTCGTGGTTCGTGCCCGGCGCAACGCCCCCCTCGCCGAGGCCCTGCTCGCGCGCTCCGACCTGCCGGCGATCGACGCGGCGGCCCTCCTGCCGCTTGCGCCGCCTGCCCGACGCAAGGAGATCCTCGCGCGGCTCGCNGGCCAGGCCCGCGTCGCGCCGCGCCGGACACGCCCCGCCGGCTCGGCCGTGGCCCGGGCCCTGCTCGATCATGCCGCACGCCGTGACAAGCTCGGCTTCGGCGTCCTCATCGCGAAGGCGATCGGGCTCGATGCCGACGTCGCCGCGCGCGTGCTGACCGACCCGTCGGGCGAGCTTCTGGCACTGTCGCTCATCATCGCGGGCCTGACCTCGGACGAGGCGGTGCGCGTCTTTCTCACCCTCGATCCCGCCCTCGCCCGCTCGGTGGAGACGATCTTCACCCTCGCCGACCGTGTCCGCACGACGGACGCCGAGACCGCGCGCCTCGCGCTTGAAGCCTGCCTCGGCAGGCATCTCGACCGCGCGGCAGGCCGCAGTGCCAGCCACGTGCCGGCAATGGCTCCGTCAGGGACGCCGGAGCGCGGGGCGAAGGGTGCCCCGCTCTCTCCGGCGGTCGAGCAAGATACGATGCGTCGGCAGGGATGACGGACCGGGCGAGGCCGGCGACCGCCTCAGACTTCGACGACATCAAGGAAGTGGCGGCCCTGCCGGTCCTCGACCTCGACCACCCACAGGTCGGGATCAAAGGAGATCTCGCGCTGCAACCTCTCCTCCGCAGCGAGCGCCGGGATGTCGCCCTTGAGCGGCAGCTCGACGAAGAGACGNTCGGCGTCCCTGTCCTCCACCGCATATTGGGGTGCTGGCCCGAAGAGCCGCACCATGCCGTCAAGCGAATCGACCTTGANGAAGATGGCGCCGGCTTCTTCNGCGCCGCGCCGGCGCAGATAGGCGAAGGCCCCCTCGATGCGGCACCGGCGCATGTAGGCCGATACCCAGATGTCGCTGCGCAGTCGCACCCCGCTCACCGGCTGGCGTTGCCGGCCGCGGCAGCGAGCAGGGAACGCATCTTTTCGGTGAGCTCCCCGGCCACCGGCAGGCCGCGGTCACGCTCGAACTGCTCGATGGCCTGGCGGGTCTGGGGCCCCCACAGACCGTCCGGCGTCACGTTGTAGCCGAGCTTGGCGAGCGCTCTCTGGGCGTCGAGAACGGCCCTGTCGCCGCCGAGGCTGCTGCGGATGAGATCGCCGATAGGGTCGGCCGGACGCGGGCGAGGCTTCACCTCCCCGCTGGCTTCCATGAGATGCTGCGTCAGGGCAGACGGGCGCGACGGCGGCAGCGGCTCCGCCTCTGTCGCCCCCGTGGCGGATGCCAGGTCGCCGCCTGCCGCGGCGGACGGCGGCGGTGCCGGACGGGCGGGAGGAGCGGCAACGACCGGCACGGGCTTCTGCCGCGCCGTGAAGAGCGGCGCGGGATGGGGCCGCGGCTGCATGACGAGGGCGTTGACCGCAACGGTGATGGCGAAGCCGCCCGCTATCACGACGCCGAGCGTGCGCCCCGGGCGGTGCAGCAGAAGGCTCTTCAGGTAATCTGTCAGAATGTGCCGCCGGGAAGCGGCCACGATCCGCCCGCGCTGCTGCGTCCGCCCCTGGGGGCGCTCGTAGAGCACGAAGTCGTGGTCCGAACGGGCGAGGGCTTCACGCACTTTTCTTCATCTCTTCCTTGAAGGGGGACACCGGGCCGCGCGCACGCGCAATGGACTGGACGACGGAGGTGGCAGCGGGCCGGGCGCCGGCGCCGTCACGCGGCAGCAGAACCGTCACCGTCGTGCCTTCGCCGCTGCGACTCGCCACTTCGACCGTCCCGCCGTGCAGCGCCGCGAGGCCCTGCACCACGCAGAAGCCGAGACCGGTTCCCTCATACGGGCGATCATAGGACGAGTGCGCCTGAAAGAAAGGCTTGCCGAGCTGTGCAAGATCGCTTTCCGCGATGCCGATGCCGGTGTCGCTGACGACGAGCGCAACCTGCGCGCCCGCGGATTTGAGCCGCACTGTGACCTCACCTCGCGGCGTGAACTTGAGGGCATTGCCGAGCAGGTTGAGAAGGATCTGCCGGCAGGCGCGCGGGTCAGCCACGATCACGCACGGCTCCACAATCTCGCGGCGCAGCTGCACGCCCGCAGCCCGGGCCTTGACCTCCATGAGGTCGCAGCAGTCGCGCATGAGTGCGGCGAGGTCGAAAGGCTCCGGGGCGATGGTGAAGTTGCCCGATTCGATGCGCGAGACATCGAGCAGCGTGTTGACCACGTCCAGCAGATGGCGACCCGACCCGGCGATGATGCTGGCATATTCGCGCCGGCGCGCCTCGTCCGTGGGGCACAGCGAATCGCTCGCCAGCATGTCCGAGAAGCCGATGATGGCATTGAGCGGCGTGCGCAGCTCGTGGCTGACGACGGCGAGGAAACGGTCCTTGGCCTCGTTCGCCGAGACGGCGGCGTGGCGCGCCTCCTCGAGCTCGCTTTCACGCCGGCACTGCTCGCTGACGTCCCGCGTCACCGCGATGACGGCACAGCCGTCGGGCGCGTCGCAGTCGGCTTGCGCGATTCGCATTTCGACCCAGCGCACCGTCGGGGCGCCGCGCCCCTCCGGCGGCGGGACCATGAGGCGATATCGGACCTCGACCGGCCGCCCGAGGTGTCGCGCATCCGCCAGCGCCTTGAGGAAGGCGGGCCGGTCCGCCACGTGCACGCGCTCGAAGAAGCCGCGGCCCACGAGGCTTTCCGGCCCTTCGCCGAGAAGGGCGCGCGCCGCGTCGCTGGCGAACACCACCTGCCCGGCGGCGTCGTGCCACGTCACGAGATCGTTGAGAGCTCCAAGCACGGCGCGGTCGCGCAGGTGGCGCGCNGTTTCGTGCCGCTGCCTCTCCCGGTCGCGCCGCTGGGCGAGCAGCACCAGGGCCGTCGCGCAGGCGATCGCCGCGGCCGCCGAGAGCGGCCATGCGACCATGGGTGAAAGAAGATCGGCAGCAGGATTGGCGAGCGATTCGATAACGAATACGCCCACGACGGCAGAGAGCGCGATCGCTGCCGCGACGAGGGCGGTCCCCCGCTCGCCCCAGACGAGAGCCGTCAGCGGCATCAGCGGCAGGAAGAGCAGCGCGGGAGAGCCGATGCCGCCCGTGCCGCGGCTGACCGTGAGGATGAGACCGGCGATCGCCAGCGACGAAACGGCGCAGGCGGGCAGCAGTCGCCCGGTGCGGGACAGGACGGCGGCGGCGACGACCGGCAGCGCAAGGCAGCACAGTGCAAGGGCCGTCAGTCCCCCCGGCGCGCCCCAGCCGACGAGATAGATAGGCACCAGCGCAAGGGCGGCGAGGCCCGCCCCCAGGTGCGCCAGCATGAAGTCCACATGGCGCCGGCGCAGGTCCTCGTCCTCCACCGCCGGGTGGACGAGGACGCCGATGCGCGCCCGGAGGATCGACAGGATCTGCGCTGCAGCCACTCTACACACGTACGCACGAGGCTTCTCGCGCGCTCCTTCAACTCGTCGCTGCAGCTTGCCACTGCCCGATTAAGCGAACCCTAAAGGCGGCCGGGAAAGTGCCGCAAAGGGCGGCCGCGGCGAGGCCGCGGACCGGACGCAGCTTCTATCGCCGTTAACGAAGGGTGAAGGGAGAATCTCAAAGCCCGGCAACGGTTTGCCACGCAAGGAGCGGGCGCTGCAATGCCTGCCCAGGCCGGCCTTCCCGGATTGCTCGAATTGTAGCGGTCGCGTTCATCGGCCCTTGCCGAAGGGCCGGCAAGCTTGGCGCACCCAGCCGCCCTTGTACCCGGCGAGGGCACGGACCTGCGACCCATGAGCTTTCTGCTGCGCAGTGCGCTCCTCATTGGCGTGATCTTCTTTCTCTCCCCGGTGCGGGAGGGAGCGGAGGAAGACCGTTCCACCACATCGCAGGTCGGCACCCGGCCGTTGGCCGCCGTGAACGAGAGCCTGGCCGAGGTTGCGGGGTCGGCGGACACGGCCGAGCGGGCGCTCGCCCTGTGGCAGATGCTCGACGACGAGACCCGCCGCCGCCTCGTCGAGGCCCTGACAGGCTGGCGGGCGGAGCAGGCCCCGTCCGCATCCCGCCCCGGCGGCCGAGATACGCTGAACGAGCTCGACCGCGCCGTGCCCTGGCGCGGCCCCGACGCCGGCCGGGGCTGACCGAAAGCCCGCTCGCCGCCGCGGAAACCGTGCAATCCCGCGCCGATGGTCTATATAAGCGTGAGTGCCGGGGCGCGGGCGTCGCGTTGCGGCGCACCGGCATACGGATGACATCGGCCATGCAGCCTTCTCTCGACGAGATCCTGGAAAACTTTGAACTGCTCGACGAGTGGGACGATCGCTATCGCTACCTGATCGAACTCGGCCGCACGCTCGAGCCCCTGCCGGAGGAGGCGCGCACCGACGCCAACAAGGTCCGCGGCTGTGCCAGCCAGGTCTGGCTCGACACCCGCGTGGTCAGACAGCCGGGGCAGGAACCTGTGCTCGAGTTCCTCGGCGACAGTGACGCCCACATCGTGCGCGGGCTGGTGGCGCTCGCCTTCGCCATCTTCTCGGGCCGCCCCGCCAGGACGATCCTCGAGACGGACGCCCTCGCCATCTTCAAGCAGCTCGGCCTGTCGGAGCACCTGACGCCGCAGCGGTCGAACGGGCTGCGTTCCATGGTGGAGCGCATCAAGAGCGAGGCCCGCGCCGCGCTGGCTGCCGCCTGAACGCTGCCTCGCTAGATCCGGGCCGCCGCTCCTTCCTCCCGCCACAGCCGTGTGGTGCGAGCCCTCACCGGCCCCCGCGCCTCGACAGCGAGCCCGTAATGCTCCGCGAGCCGTGCAAGCGCCATGCCGAGCACCAGCTTGGCGGAACGGGCGGGCCAGCCACGCTCGCGCTCCACCGTCTCGAGGCCCTTGAGAAAGCCGCAGACGTCAAGCAGCAAATCGGCGAATTCCGGCCCGACGGCCTTCAGGGCGCGCTGCACGCGCTGGCGGGCGGCGATGACGGCATCGCTGGCACTGGCAGGATCGCGCAGGTTTCCTGCCCCCTGCCCGCCCACCGGGTCCCACCTTGAGGTGACGCTCGGCAGGATCTGCCCCATGGTGATGTCCCGCCGCAGCCGTTCGCCCGCCTCAAGCCC
>Ga0065720_1021451_pt1 | contig 10557 bp, 12 predicted proteins | sample Thericmetagenome_FD_59107 | JGI IMG/M metagenome (GOLD analysis project Ga0065720, IMG submission 59107) | Thermophilic microbial communities from the Joint Bioenergy Institute, California, USA of rice/straw/compost enrichment - eDNA_2 v2... | ecosystem: Engineered > Solid waste > Grass >... | reverse complement strand
ATCTTGGTATTCCCAAAAAAAAAAAAAAACGTCCAGGAAGAATTGGAGCGCTTTTGACCATCTGGTTCGACACAATTCATGTTTATAGTGACACTTGAGCTTAACATTTTCCTCATCTGTTGAGATTGACTGGTACAATTATCATAGTGTACATTCCAAGTACTCTTTGCTCACAGCCTTCTGCGCTATATTCCCCCTCGACACAAATTACCAGCGGTTGTACTGTGTGTCTGTTTTATGTGGTAGATTACATGATATGAATTAAGTAGAGGATAAGGGGGAAAGGCGCGATATACGTGATCCGGTAATAGTCAAGAAATGGGTATCGCTTGAGAACACAATATCTCCCGACAAACGCCATGCCCCTGTGCAGTGCTTTCAAATGATCCAAACCGCCCCCCTATTGTTAGATTAGATGATGACAAAAGAAAAATATAAATATTCGGTGTCCTAGTGGATGCTCTTTATGCGAGCAGTGAGGATACCGGGATAGACTTGTATTCCTCATCCCTGGGCTTGGAGACTGGCCGATGAACATCGGCCGGAGAATTCGGTGCCGTAGGGAGCCAGTGCCTCGAGGGGTAGGCATCAATGCCTTGTTGCTGAGGCTGGTGGTAGTACTGACGAGGCGAGACAGGAGCCTGAGGACTGGCTGACCCCGGTGAGGGCAAAGGAACTATCGAGTTCAAAGGGGGGAGCTTTGATGTGGGAGGAGGAGTCCAATCCCTCCCAGGAAGAACGGCACCCTCTCCCGGAATCATGAGCGGAGGGAAGGATGGAGGGCTGCGCTGCCTTGATTGGTACTGGGGCTGAGGTTGAGGCTGTGACGGAGTCTGGAACAGCTCCCTCTCCGAGGGCAAGGAGATGGGCGAGGGGGAAGGCAGCGGCGTCTCGATCCTGTAACTGCTGATGCTGCTGGAGCTGCTATGAGAGAGGGAGTATGGTGGCGGCAGCGTGATCGAGGTCCGCCTGGGATCCGGGAGAGTCCGGTACGAGACGGGGCCCGAGACAGAGTGATGGCGCTGTTGTTGCTGTTGGGACTGGGGCTGTTGTTGCTGCTGTTGCTGGCGCTGTTGTTGCTTCATCTGTTCCAGCTGCTGAACCCGGGCCTCGCGTCTCTCCTCCCTCTTCCTACGATTCTGGGCACCGTTCCACCAGTTCTTGATGGCATTGTCGCAACGGTTCGTGCCCAGTATCCTTGCAATTTCAGCCCACTTAGGGCCAATTTCACGAACAAGCGCCTCAATCTGCTCGCCCTCCTGCTGGCTGATCGGCGAGTGGTTGAGCCCGGGCTTGAGGTTCTGGTGGAAGCGTTCGCGGCACTGTTTGGGCGTCCTTGTGCCCATGGCATTGGAGATCTTGACCCAGTTGGGATGCTGGTTGCTTTCACCGATGAGGAGCAAAAGACGAGTATCCTCGGCTTGTGACCAAGGGCCGCGCTTGTGGCCGCCAGGATAGGGAGCAGGAGTGGGCGCCATAGTGAACATTGGTCCCGATTGGTCCATAGTCAAATTCATGCTTGAGAGGGAGATGTTGATGTAGGGAGAACGGTGGTCCTCAACTATTGGGGTACCACCACTCTTCGATGTAAGTGGTCAATCTAACTTGGGAGGGAGCTCGGCGAGTCGTGATGTTGGTGAGGTGGTGTAGTGTGTGAGTATGTGTGTGTGAGTGAGAGAGAAAGAGAGAGAGCGTGTGTGTGTGTGTATATGTGTGTGTGTGTGTGTGTGTGTGTGTGCTGAGAGAAGCCCAAGACTCGAAGAGACTCGGCTTGTTGATCTCGATGCTGATATTAGTGAGAAGAAGCTGACCGCGAAAGGGAGGGTGCAGGCGGGAGTTGAAGAGTTGAAGAAGGGCGAGCAGAGCAGGAGCTGGCGTCTTAGCCTGGTCGGTAGGTGCCACTGTCCAGGGTCAGGGTGGGTGGGCCATGGCTTGAGAGCCGGATGGAGACGATCGGCTGCCACGAAGCTGGAAGGGGAAGGGAAAGGGGTCCAACCCGTGTCATGAGTCCCGTCGTGGGGAAGTGAGCGCGACGACGATAGACAACGGGCGTAACATGGGGCATGTCCCTGCTGCCGCCCCACCCGGGTGTGGTCTGGACATGGTTGTGACAAGGGCTATCAACAAGGGCCTCGACAGAGCAAGAGCATGGCTTCCAGGTTGCCATGTTGCAAGCCCCCCCTGCCGGGCCCCCAGCGCACTGGGACCCTGGGACCCTGGCCGGCCAGGATACTCGCGAGGGAAGGGTGCCCATGGCGCTGGGTTGCTCCATCCGACCCACCGGTGGAGCTGCTGCCGCCATTTCATTTTCATCTGCCATCTGCCATCTGCCATCTGCCAAGCGGAGCTTTGTCCACATTGATGACCCACCCCAGTCGCCAGCTCCTGGTCATTCTCGGTTTTGTTTTCTTTTCTTGATCAGACCTGTCCCAGCGCTGTGGTTACGATCGACTCTCGTCGGGCGCTAATCAACAGATCTAACGGTGTCATCAGTCCATCCAATTGCTTTACGCATAGCCCTGCGCGCACCACGTGTCTGCGATGAATCCAACGCTGCTATCTTCTCTCCCTTGGTTGCTACATCCCGGGACGTGCTGAGTGAGAAACGAGGTGAGCATCGTGCGAAAAAGGAACTGTTGCCCCAGCAAGCTCTCTTCACCAGCCCATTCGTGCTCCGTCGTCCGCAACAATAGCCGTGATATTTGCTGACCTGCGCGGACGGGCGGGCTTCTCTCTTCAGGGCTGCGGAAAGGCAGGGAGGGAGGTTTTCTTGTACTGCATGTCGTGTGTATGCCTCGTATATTGAGCAGCCTGATCCCGCTATCAAGTCGACAAAAATATCCGAGAGGCACACCCCCGACGTTCACTCTCCCGTCCATCAACCTAGCCAACCTGCCGGAAGAAAACCGGAGCACATGAGAAAACAGCAAGCATATTGTAGCATGTTCATGAGGTTCAGAGCGTGCCGGACCTTTAGTGGATTTTTCACCCTGGACGGCCAGTTTGTCCAACAATTCGGCCAGGGCGTGCTGTTCATCTAAGAGTCAGTGTGGCAGTCCGCAATTCTCTCTTCTGGTAAGAGCCCGCATGGGATCTGGTTGTGCTGAGTGACAGACCATGCGCAGTACGACCTCGGTTCGTAGAGGAGCGTATAGTAGTCCGTTCGTTGGCCTGCGCACCGCGGGTCCCTCCGTTGCTCCCGCCCTTCCCATGGCCTTGGCAGGCTCCCCCTCTTTCACGGCCATCCAGCGTCCGACAATGCAGCATAAGATGCAAAGACGGTGCCGACAGCTGCCCACCCGATCCTGAGGTGTTGCTTTCTTTGGATGGCTTGCAGGGCGGGGTTCAAATCTGTACGGCACTTTACACACATCTGCCCCCTCTGCGTATCTCCGGAGGCCCTCTCGCGCAGCATGCCGGGGCGATGACGAGATCCTTTAACCGATGTTTTGGGATGATAGGGGCCTATAGCAAATGTAGTATAAGCAAGGACTTAGGGCTATGTTCTCCAATCTGCCCACAGTATCTGCATCGAGCGGTGAAGATTATCTGTCATCCCGCGTGGACGACGAATCATGACGACACAGCTGAAGTTAACCGAACAAAGAAGCGGGGCAAGACGCTCCCAGCCGGCTGGCACCGGGTCCCTTCTCCTTGGGTACTTTTTGTGGGCTGAGGGAGCAGGATCTGGTCGAGGCTGAAAAGCCACATGGCATCGCGGCCACCCGGAGCTGAGTCGAGGTTACAACAAACAATTACCAGCACAATACCCTCGGCAAGGCGCGGCTGCTAAAGGACGGCACGTTCGCGAAAACATGGTACTGGGTCGTATTCATCTTTGTTTTGCTTTTGGGGGCTTAGTTACTGCTACGGACTGCCTACTTAAATGATGTAGGGTGGCTTTACGGATAGTTTGAAGGAGTGCTCATTTTGCTAGTTACTATCAAGGCTCCGTGCAATAGATTAGCTGCAGAATGCCTCTCAGATATGCCACTAATAACAGCCAGTTTCAAGGGAACGGGGTTGAAGACAGCTGTGGGCCGTGGAAAACAAGCAAGCTTCTTCGCATGGTGCAGCCGAGTTTGCAGCCACCTGTCAGATGTGAACGAGAGTCCATCACAGATATTGAAACAGCTGGAAGTTGTCTTTAACAGTACATCACAACCCGGCATTGCCCTCGTTTCCAGCTGTCAAACGTCGTCAGACTGGCGATCTCTGGTCGAGATCTGGGTCCCAGGCCCAGGCCTCAGGGCCTTGATCCACGACCCAACAAATCGGTCAGTGCTGATCCTTGCGGGTGGCTGTCCCAGCGACCCATTCACTTGGGTTTCCCGACCGGCTAAATGCAGGTTCAGGGGTTGGTTGACTTGCAACGGCGCCTAGTGCACATAGCGCTGACTTCCCATCCCCAGAACGGCGTACGTAGCGCACCGTGCGGCGACAAGTCCCATGCAGCTTCAACCCAGAGAGGCATAGGGGCACTCTGGTCAGCAGGTAGCTATCAAACGCTAAGAAGCTAGTGCCAGCAAGAAGTCGTTTTGAAGCAATGTTTTTTTTTCTCAGAGAAAAAGCTGTGATTTTTCTTGGGTTGCAACCAGCAATCAAAAAGGACATTAACAGCGAGCGCTGCGCAACAGCATCCTCTCCAGACTGCTGGATGCTGGAGTGAGCCCGCTGCAACCTCTCCAACCCAGTTTGGAAAGCAAGTCGCCGCGCGGAGCGCTCCACGTTTCGAAGGGTAGCATGGTGTCTGTCGATGGAGCTCGAGGAGCGGGGCAAAGTTGCATGGACGGGAGATCGCCAAGTCCTTTGGTATCGAATAGAACTCGTTTCCTCAAGTACGGATTGTTTGGTTTGGCACCTCCGTCTCCCCAGCTATGAACGCAATCCGGGCCAATCATGTTCTTGAAACCATGACAAAAAGCAGCGAAGACACACAACCGGGTTTGCAACAGCGGGATTGCATACGACAGCAAAATCCTATTCTTGGATATCTCGACGTACATGCATGCCTTGGCCTATGGATAACAAGTCAGAGAGAAAGAGAGAGGTAGAGAGAGAGAGAGAGAGAGAGAAACAACCTGTTTCACGATCACCAGACGAACCAAGGGATTGGTCCGAGATAGTATGGTTCTTGATGGCCGCAGCAACTCTGGGTTGATTTTTATTAGCATGCTTTGAGCTTACCTTCATCTAAATTTTCTTTTGTCTAAAGTTTGTCCAATGACGTTGCGCTCCGACGAACTGTCCCCACGTCATGCAACATGCAGCAAGCGAAGAATGATGAGGGGCAACGCTCGCCTGCCCCTCTTCCACTCAGCCTCGCAAGTCTTACGGTTAACACTTGCTTTTTCCCTTCCTTAGCGGTTCCATGTTTTGTTTCGCCTGCCTTTAAGTTGCTGCTCTTGCCTGGAGCGCTGCATTGATCATAATGCTGGCTGTGTCACGAGGGTTTTTGTAAGATCTTACGGACGCCTCGTCAGGGTTATCTCCAAGTCCAAACAGCTCATCAGCGTTGCTACGGAGTAGGTAGCATCACGGCACGCACTGTCGCCCTCAACACCCCGTCAGCTGCGCAACAAACAACGACAACTCAAGATGCCGACTGTTCGGACTCTCATTAAAATGCCGAGTCAATCCTTGCCTCTCTGTTTACCATTGCAGCAAATACAAGGTAGAGACCAAATGAAGGCGGTCTTAGTCTCTGAAGCTGCTGTGTAGGCTACTTTTGAGTTCGACAAACTTGGGGTGGCATTCGTAAAGGTGGCAGGCCCCGCCGGAAGCAGCACACGCGCATGCCGGAATTACAACGGTACATCCAACGACATCGTGGTGGATGGTGGATGGGGAAAGCCGCTGATGGAGAGGTGGGCTCTGCTGTCCCGCGCAGCTGGCCTGCATGATCGTCCCGCTGACCGTCGCATTCCTATTCGCCAGCCAGACCGTCATTGCCTCGCCCCTAGTGTTGGCGAGCCGTGCCCAGGGAGCTGAGCTGACACTGCGACAGCAGCAGCCGCGGGGTGATCAGTGAAGTAGGCTCATAGGCTCGTGGCCTTGCAGCGAATAATCTGCCCACACGTCTCCATCCTTCCCTCGTGGCCCCAGGTGAGCGACTCGCAAACTGGACACTCTTACCCTGGAGCGATTCCGCAAAGGAAGAGCAGAACGCAACGGGGTGAGACCCGTTCCACCGGCGGCCACCTACGGTAGGTTTCTTACTGGCTGACAATCAGTGGATGGAGTGTTAGCATGACGGCCGCTTGCACTCCTGTCGGCGGGAAGAGTAGCAGATAATCTCGATCGTCAGCGTTTCGTCTTCGCCCCATCGCCATCATCGCCGTCGTCTTGACCTGCCAACGGTTGCGGCCGCCACCTGTCGTGGCCAATGCCCCGTTCAATCGACTCGAGGCTCGTTCCAGCGACTCGGGCTCCTTCCACGATGTGGCTAAAGCCCGACTCGGCGACCTGGGACCGGGAAAGGGAGCGATCCGCCCGCCCAAACGTCTTAGCGTTCGCGCAAAAACCGTTGTCACACAGCGTCGGGTCGGAGGCGCCCAATCATCGATGGCAGATCGCCAGTGGCGCACCTAGCCCGCCCGCGCCCCCGCCCTCGTTGGCACGAACTGGGCCGTTTTAGCCTTTCCTGGTCAAATCTAGCGAGTTTTCAGCTGAAGTTTCAATGCCCGATGCCCCAATCGGGACGCTCTGGGCCTTGGCTTTTGGCTACGGGGAAATGGTTTGGCAGGGCCCCTGGCAGAAATACGGCACTCTCCGCGATTGTGTGATCCTCGCCGCCGGGGCAAACGTTGGGTATGAAATACCTACATACTTGCTGCACAGTCCGCGGATAGTGCTTACTGTGTGTATAATTGTCGTTAATGATCTCATACGGAATTACCCATCACGTCTCCTGGGAGCCTTATGTCTGCTCGATATCTCTTCGTCCCATCCTCCGCATGTCCTTCTAGTAGGCAGGGTTGTATTGAAATTCCTGTTAATCTTTGCTCGCATGGCCATACCACCAGAACACGCTCCCCCTTCCCAAGGGAATGGGAGTCGGGAGACGGGAGACGGGATGGGCTCGCACGATGCAACGTCTTAGGTGTAAGTGTGGGCTCCTTGTGCCTACTTGTAGGCTTTCCGCACTTCATACGAAGTCATATAACTAGTAACTTATAGGTCTGGGGTTGACGTAGTTCATATCAGAGTAGTCAAAAATAGAAAGGTAATATAATCGTGCAGGTGCAATATTCTCGCTAATCCACACAGGTGACCTAGGCTGTGGACAAGAGGTCATTAGCTGGGTAGGAAGCTTTTCCGAGGCCACTGGGTTCAGAACAAACCAACAACAAAAAGCCCTATTTGCGACGGCAAAGCTCTGCACTGCATTAATGAGAATGATAGCAATGTGTGAAGAATGGAAATTCAGCGCCATCAAAGCATCATCTGTGCCACGCCCCGTCAACACAACACTACACTTCACGTGTGGGCAAAAACAGCTTCTCCTTGAGCTTTGGTGCCCGCACTGCGCCGGTTAGCGGCACAGTCTCAACGCCATCAACAGGGAGCCGCGTCCGTTTTGCTGCACGAGGTGAAGGGACCAAAGCCCGATGCCCCACGGGAAACAGCAGCAGCAGCAGCAGCAGCAGCAGCAGCAGTAACTCACGCATCGCAAGAGTGCGTGGTCGATGCATCTGCATCTCGCCGTGCCAATGCCGCCAAATCAGCCTCGCTGATCTTTCCGACCAATCCGTTGGGTCCTATCCCCAACGTCCAACCCTATTCAGCTAGACATCCAGACCCGCCTCCTGGAAAGGCTCTTCAATGTCTCAAGGCAAGGTCGGCATGCTGACCCTCGCAAATGAGTGCAAAGTTCCTGGACTTTGGGACCGTTCAGATCCTCAGGCGATGTTGACGAAGTGAAGAACCATTCCTCATGGCTAGGGTTAGTTCGCAAACAAAGCCGTGCTTGGGTGATGCTGTCACCAGACAGCTCCTGACATTCATTTCACACAAAGCCTCTCTGACTGGGCGCTTCCAACTGCAGGTTGCTAATTGATGGGTTACGCCCTGTCAAAGAGTTTATTCTCATCCTTCGCCGCCCACACAGGGAAGAATCTTTCCTCCATCCTTACCCGCAGAATATGAGATGCTGGTCCCGTATTGTGGCCGTTGTGCTGGGTGAGACAAACCAAAAGGCTTGGCTGCATTCTTGTCTCTTTGGCGTTTTCGAAGGCTGGCGGGCTGTTGGAGAATCAGGGAAGGATGCCCACACACCTCCGAGACATTCAATGCAGACAAACAGGTCCTTTCCAACGGCTGGTGGGCCATGTATCGTGGCCGCAGAAGCCGCTAGGCTTAGGTTAGACTACATGCACCGCGTAGGGAAGGTGATAGACATGTTACATACGCGATCCGTTCTTCTGTACAGTACACACTAGCTCTTCTCAGAGAACAAGAAAGCCATGAGCTGAACTACCTATATTGGGTATCCTTCAGTTCAATGTCATTGTTGCCCTGTGATGCAGGCTTCGCTAAGGTTGACACACTCATAGCTTCCTTGCCTCAATTTCGTTCAATTCCTTGAGGTTGATAGTCCCCTGCTAGATAATTTATACGCACGGAGCTGGTTCAGGCCATGCCGTTGCTCATCTTTGAGTGTGAGTGGACGAGGATCGATCGTGGAGTCGTGACGTGGCTTGTTGCGTATGTCGTTGGGACGTGCGTACATCACATACGCCCATCCACATATGGACGCAAAAGTTCCCTCATCGGAAACACCCTTGGCTTCTGTCCTTCCAAATCAGTGATATCGCTTGGACACATGCAGCACTGACCCTACACTTCTGCCGTCATAACGGCAGTTCGTAAGTGCCCTATGAGGAAAAGTCTTGCAAAGGACTCCCTCTTCCCCTTCTTTCGGGACCATACAGCCCTAGGCTTCGATAGTGAGCATTGCTTGCTGCATGTATGTCTCTCATTTATCGAGGGCCGGCCTCGGACTTGAGCCTCAGTGGCCTTGAGTAGGCGGCAATGCCCCCCAGCAGACACCTTGGAGTCCTTCCCGACCTGCAATTCACCATTATCCTTCCCGCATGCACTCCTAGAGAGGCATTTGGTTTCGGGCGTGGCCCATCCGGTGCTCATCCGTTTTGGTTGACCCGCATGATGTATGGAAATGCGCGTCTGATCCTGCCTTGCCTTGATCAAGACGGGATAAGGATAGAGAGGCGTCCCCAGTAGAGAAGGGCCAGGATTGAGAGGTATATCGAACATGATTATCTGGAATCCCGATGATATTCCTAGCTCTTGTGGACATAGGAACGACGTCGGTTGAACTAGGAAGCCGGGCGTGTTCACATCCAGCTGTCCTCCTCGATGCCGTTGATACGTACTAGCAATAGATTCCTTCTCCGGCCACGATGAAGTAGACAAGCAACAAATAACGCACGTCAGTTTTTTTTTTCTCGATACATCAACACACTTTCGATATGAACTCCTTGAAACTTTCCCTATGGGCGAGTGTATCATATCAAATTCCATGGACACAGGCTCTCTGTACTTCGTCGAATGGCAAATCCAAGGGGCCGTTCAGAGCATATCCATGATAGGCCATCTTCTTCACCCATCGCACCAGTATCGGCATTCTCTTTTCCGAGCCCTCCCCTCCATAAAATTGCTCAAGCAAGCATCTGCACACGACCAGCAGCCGACGTCTCTCATCCACTCGATTGGAACTTGGTGATCCCGGTCCGTCTTCCGAGCCCATTACCGTGTATTACTTCAGAGCTGCTTCTTCTTTAACGGCTTCTCTGTCCCGAGTTCTTTTTGAGGGAAGGAGGCCAAACAAGACCGGTCTGCTGACCAAAGGCCATAAAGTTGTGTATCAATGTGCTACTGCATTCTCCCAAGGTAGTCGGTGGGATTGCTTCCAGCCCTAATTGCACTTCCAGAAGAGATCAAGCCAAACATCAACTGGGACTTCCTCAGATCCTGATCCAAGACTTGGACGGATAGATAGGGGAAGACTTGGTGGGTGTCACTGGCGCTGTCTCACTTCTTTGTCGCCTAGTAACCGGTTCATCATCATCGGTACACCCTCGCACGGATCTTGTTTGCCGTTCCTTCACTATTCTTTCTAGTCCCTCATTTGCCTGCCATCCTCACCACACTGCTGCTGCCATGGTAACATCCTGACCGATCCAACCTATATCTGGCCTTCTCTGTCGTCTCCCCTCCATCTCCGCGTGGACAGCCAACCGGGTATCTTTCCTGTTTTCCAACCTGTTCTGCTTTGCCATCAGACCAGGCTGCAAGTGCAAAAGGAATAGCTCCGGTGGAGAAGTAGGATGTCTCATATCCTCATGACCCTCAAGCCCACAATAAGATGATAGAACGCAGAACAGAATGCCATTTTTCCTTATCATGGAGGTATACACTGCAAGATAGCAAGTTGCCTACCGCAGACTGGTCACAAGGAAGCAGGGCATCATAGTCTTGAACATTGCGACTTACCTGCTGACCTACCAATGTCGATCCCCCCCCCCCCAAAAAAAA
>Ga0065720_1021449_pt1 | contig 10561 bp, 11 predicted proteins | sample Thericmetagenome_FD_59107 | JGI IMG/M metagenome (GOLD analysis project Ga0065720, IMG submission 59107) | Thermophilic microbial communities from the Joint Bioenergy Institute, California, USA of rice/straw/compost enrichment - eDNA_2 v2... | ecosystem: Engineered > Solid waste > Grass >... | reverse complement strand
AGAACAGCAAATGCGGCATGAGGCGCTTCCCGGGACGCGGAACGGCAGCGCAAACGGGACGGACTGGTTCCGGAGAGCGCTGGCGAAAATGGAACATCTGGTGAAGCTGAAGCCGGCGCGCCGACCGGATGAAAAACGCGGCGAAGGATCCATCAGCGGCTTGCAGGGCGGCGTTCCGGACTATGCGTTCGCGGCGGAAGTCCGTGCGGCGGTTTCACGCGGTTCCGGCCAGCCGGACGGGAAAACGCAAGTATTGTCTTCGGCGGAAGGGCCGGTGTCCGAACGCAATCTGTGGCGGTTGCGCATCAAAAAGCGGGATCGCGAGGAGATTGTGGAAATCGAGGGGGACCGTTTTCTGGTCGGCAGAAGCAAGACCGGCGTCCATTACACCTTCGCGAGCGAGAGCATCTCCCGCGTTCATTGCGAGTTCTCCCGCACGGATAACGGCTTCGAGGTGAAGGACCTGGGTTCGCTCAACGGCACGCTGTTGAACGGAGAGCCGCTCGTGCCGTTCAAACCTTATCCCTTCGGCAGCGGCGACAGGGTCGAGCTGCCGGAGACGGAGATTTGTCTGGCCTAAACAGCCGGATTTGCAAAAAGAAAAAGAAGGCTTCGGCTACGAGTGCGCCTTCTTCATTGAAGCTCCGATCGGGGAGGGGCGTACGGCAATTTTGGCGAGATGGCGGAGCGGAAAACAGACGCGGTGATTGATGACGATGCAGTTGGTCTTTTCCCGGTATCCGGTAATGATGCCGCTGAACAGTTTGATCATTCGCGTATCGTAGACATCGACGACGCACTTGTTCATGATCTCCGTTTCAAACATGCGGAAATTCCCCCTTTTCTTTTATAAATTAGACAAATTTCAACGTATTTCCGTTGCAAGAAAGTAAACAAAAGTTTATTAAAATTTCAAAATATTAAAAAAACTCCGCAAACTATTCTGAAATCCGGGACGACCGAAATCCGCGCAATGCAGTTCGCCGCAGGCATACGAAATCCGTTCGTCAAAAGTCACGGTTGAACGGTTCTCCGCGAATGAATATGATGAAAACAGACAGGAAGGGATGGAATCGATATAGGTGATCCCCCGTCTGCACGGAAGCGGCCGGGGTCCAAAAAATCGAATCGGACAGGCGGTGACGATATGCGGCTTAAGGAAATGAAAACGGAGCAGGATTGGCTTGCGGCGCTGGAAGGGTCGGAGGAGCGTCCGGCGCTCATTTTCAAACACAGCACGCGCTGCCCGATCAGTGCGGGAGCCTTGGAGGAATTGAATCTTTATCTGGAAGGCGAACCGAACCCCGATGTCGATTACTGGCTGGTGAAGGTGATTGAGTCGCGGCCGGTCTCCAACCGCATCGCGGCGGACACGGGGGTCAGGCACGAATCTCCGCAGGTCATCTGCCTTGAAAACAGGCGGGCGATTTGGAACGCGTCGCACGGTGCGATCACTTGCGAATACCTGGAACGGTCGCTGCGCCGGCAGGCGCCTTGACCGGAAGCTGAGGATTTTCGGAAGCGGCCGGCCGCGGTACATAATCATAAGTCAAGACCGCAAAACTCAAGGCAAGGAGGGCAAACCGACGATGCACGAATTCCAATCGGGACAACTGGTGCAATTCCGCTACAAAACGGGGCGTTACATCGGCGAGTTCATGGAAGTTTCCGCAAACAGCCCGCGCGCCGTCATCAAGGTGCTGGCCGTGCTGGAGCACCCTGATCAGGGCGATCTGCATCATCCCTATCGCACCGATGTGCCGATTTTCCACGAACGCCGGGCGTCGGCCAAGCATGAGCGAGTGCTGGTGCCATTGCGCGACATCGAGCCGTATACCGGGGACGTGCCGGAATACCGGACCTCGCTGTTGGACGCCGTCCGCCGCAAAAAAGAGGAGCTGGCCGCCCGCCGGGACGACTGGTCCGCGCGCGGGCTCGAGCTCCTCGAGCGGCTGGAGGCGGAGTATGAGCGGCCGCTTTATTGAAGCAGCCGGTACAGCCTGTGCGGATAATCGGTAATGATGCTGTGCACGTTCATCGCCAGCATGCGCTTCATTTCGGCCTCGCTGTTCACGGTCCAGACATGAAGCTCGATGCCGGCCTCCTTCAATTTGGCCGCCAGGGCCGGGTCCACCGTCTTGCTTTTCACGCTGAGCACGGAGATGCCGCTTTGCAGCACCGTGTCGGTGATTTCCTGCGCGGTTCGGACGATCAGCCCCGTTTTGATTTGCGGGTTAAGCGCCATGACCCGCTCGATCGCCGCGAGGTCGAAGGACGTGACGAAGATTTGGTCGAACAGCCGCTCCCGGGCGACGATGGAGGCGACGATTTCGGGAAGCGGGGAGTCCGGGTCGTACATCTTCAGCTCAATGTTCAGTTTGATGCGGTCCCTGGCGGCGGCGATCACTTCTTCCAATTCCGGGATGCGCTCGCCGCGGTAGGCGGCCCGGTGCCCGCCGATGCGGACGGCGGCAAGGCGCTCGTACGTCAGTTCCGACACTTTGGCGGGGATGCCGTATTTGTGCAAAGTCTCGTCGTGAAATAGCACGACTTTGCCGTCGGCGGTAAGCTGCACGTCGATTTCGGCGATCCCGGCGCCGTCTTTGACCGCTTTGAGCACGGCGCCGATGGTGTTTTCGGGGGCCGTGCCCGAGCTTCCCCGGTGCGCCGTGATGAATTCGTAATTGCGCATGGCGTCGGCGGGTTTCGCTGTAATTATCAGCGACAAAAACAAAAGGATGACGAGGGGAACGGCTGCGGCCGGCCTGACCATCGGGATCACCCCCATATGCCGGTATCAGGTCCATTGGCTACCATATTAAGCGATATTGATAACGCTTTCATTACAGCCTTGTTACAAGATGTTTACAGATGAAAATTTTTGGCGAAGGCTGTCCGGCGTCCGGCATGCCGGCGCTCGTCGGAAAGTTGCGGCTGCAGGTTAATCAGTTTTTCGAAAACGGACAAGAGGAATGGAATCAGGTGGAAGTAACGCCGATGGAAGGTGAAAAGCGGAATTCCGCCGGAGTACGGAGGGAACCGGGAAGTTTGGCGGAAGCGCGGAGGAGAGCCGGCCGAGCGGGATTGCTCAGGCGCGGAAGACCGGGATGCTCCGGCCGGGGCCGGGGATTTGTCCCCGTTAAACGCGAAAAACCGGCATTTCGCCATGCCGGTTTGTTTCAAATTTCATTTTTTTTCGCTGAGCCATTTCGACAGATTGGCGATTTCCTCCGCGCTAAGCGATCCCTGAAAACCGGGCATAATCCCTCTGCCCCGCTCGATGACGCCCTTGATTTGAGAGACGTTGAGCCGGGAACCCACGTCAGCCAGCGCCGGTCCGACGCCCCCTTGAAGTTGGTCGCCGTGACACGAAATGCAGGATTTTCCGTAGATGGCTTCGGCTGCCGCCACGTCCAGCGGCACGTCTTCGATCGGTACGGTTTCTTCATGGGCGTTTTGTTCGGGAATGGTCAGAAACAGCACCGAAAGGCCGAGCAAACATGCCGCACAGAAGAGGGTAAACATCGTCCATTTCATCGTCTCGATCCTCCTTCATGAACCTATTATCGTGTTTTTCCCGCCAATTTACAAGGGGAACGAAAAATTTCACGAATTCGTGACATTTTTGAAAAATGCGCATCGCCGCGGCCGGACGGCGGGCGGTTTTGAAAACAATTGCTAAGCCGGCGGAGGCGGTGTAATCTTGTAATAAACAAGAAAACTTCGCGGGAGCGGTCATAGCGGTGATTACGGTCAGAAACCTGAAGAAGACGGTCGGACCGGAGCGCCGGGAAGTGCTGAAAAGGATCGATCTGCACGTGGAACCCGGCGAATTCGTCGCCGTCATCGGCGCCAGCGGCAGCGGCAAATCGCTGCTGCTGCGCTGCCTGGCCTTGAGGGAAAAATGGGATGAAGGCGATATTCTGTACCGGGACAAATATTTGAAATCGTTAAATCCGTGGGAAAAATACGTGTACCGCAAGGAGTGCGCCTATCTGGCCCAGCAGCCGGAGCTGAATCCGAACAAGTCGGCGGCCAAAAACGTCCTTTCCGGACGTTTCCGCGCCTCCGGCCTTTTGCGCACCATGACCGGCCTCGTCTCGAAGAGCGAGCATTTCACGGCGTACGATTATCTGGACAAGGTCGGGCTCCTCGACAAGGCCAATTTGAAAGCCGGGCAGCTGAGCGGCGGGGAGAAGCAACGGGTGGCGATCGGCAAGGCGCTGGCCTGGGGGGCGAAGGTGATCTACGCCGACGAGCCGGTGTCCGGCCTCGATCCGCAATCGGGGGCGCGCGTGATGGAGGATCTAAGGAAATTGTGCAGCGAGGACGGGATGACCGTCATTTGCTGCCTGCACAACCTTGATTTCGCCGAGCGGTATTGTTCGCGGATCGTAGGCCTCAAGGACGGGGAGATCGGGCTGGACGTATCGAACCGCCGGCTTACGGGCAGGGAAAGGGAACTGGTGTTGTCGTGACCGCCGGCGGCGCCCGCATGGCCATCGAATAACAGCTTCGGTTGGCGAAAACGGCGGCGCGGGACATGCCGTCCCTGCGCCTCGTCAACGCGGCAAGCGGCGAAAGCGAAAGGAGGCGATCGAATGAGCGCGGTGCAACCGACCATTTTCATATGTTCCGATGCGATCGGTGAGACGGCGGAGGCGGTGGCGAAGGCGACCATCCGCCAGTTTGAGGCCGACAAAGTGCGGCTGCGCCGGTTCGGATTTATCAAAACGGCGGAAGAAATCCGCTTTATCGTCGGACAAGCGCGCGAACAGGGCGGGTTTATCGTCTATACGCTGGTGGAGCCCGTGCTCCGGGAAACGATGCGGGAGGAGTCGATGCGGCAGGGCGTGCGCGCGGTGGACGTGATGGGTCCGATGCTGCAGGCATACATCGACACGTTCAATGAAGTGCCGAAGCGGCAGCCGGGCCTTTTGCACGAACTGGACGATGACTATTTCCGCAAAATCGAAGCGATCGAGTTCGCGGTCAAATACGACGACGGCAAGGACATCCGCGGCGCCTTGAAGGCGCAGGTCATCCTGCTCGGCGTATCCCGCACCTCGAAAACGCCGCTCAGCATCTTCCTGGCGCACAAGGGCATCAAGACCGCCAATTTTCCGCTCATCCCCGAGGTGAAGCCGCCGGAAGAGCTGAATGGCATCACCGGCAGGCTGGTGGTCGGACTCACGATGTCCCCCGAGCATCTGCTGAAGATCCGGACGGAGCGGCTGCGCGCCATGGGTTTGCCGGAAGGCGCCAAATACGCCAGCTTGAAGCGGATCCACGAGGAATTGGAGTTTGCCCGGGAATTTTTGGACCGCAACGGATATCCGACGATCGACGTGACGGATCGCGCCATCGAGGAGACGGCCGGCCTGATCATGGGCCATTTGAATGCGTAAGGCGGCGCGGCCAAGCAAGACGGGACGGCACGGCGCTTCACGGCGGGGGCAGTTTCCCCTGCAGAAGCCTCAGCCGGTACCCGTTTTTCGCGTTTTCCCCGATTTCCTCCAAAATGCCGTAGTTGGCCCAAGCCCCGGCGGCGGCGCCGATCCCCGGCAAAAGCTGCAGCATTTTGCGGAAATCGAGGGCGTCCCGGTAATCCTTCTGAAACTGTTCCCAATCAAATTCGCGCATGAACTGCCGCTCGTCCTGCCACTTCTTTGCCGTCTCCGGCCAATCGCGGATTTCGGCGAACAGCCCCGGGCGAAGCCCGGTGTTGGCATAGGTGAGCCTGAACAGGTGCAGGATAAACATCCGTTCGCTGAAGACGGCGGTGGAGAAGCCGTAGGCGTGGGCCATTTCGAACAAAAATTTCATTTTGATCGCGATGAGCGCCGGAAAATCGACGGCGGCGAGCAAAATGCCGCCCGCTCCCGTCCCGGCTCCTTCCATCGCGGCGATTTTCTGATAAAGGGAAATCAGCTCGTCCGCCCGCTCGTCCGCCTCCATTAATCCCGTTCCGTACCGCACCTCGCTTTTCGGCGTGTAATCGGCGCCAAGCAGGGCGGCGCGGACGATCGTTTTGACGGCGGCGGTGATCGCCCGGTGAACTTTGGATGGAATCAGGCGGTTGAGCCCTTCGCTGATTTTTTTCGAGGACCGCTCGAGCAGCCCGGGCGGCGTGAGGATTTTCATTTCCCAATTGGCGAGTTCGCGCCGCACTTTGTCTTCGTAATTCACTTGCCGTCCCCACTCCTTGCGGCATTTGGCTTTTTGGCAAGAACGGATTCGACGCAGGCGATGCGTTTTTTCTTTTAAAATTGGTACATCCGGCGCATTTTGTCGGCAATTTCCGCGCAAAACGCTTGTTCCAAACCCGCCGTGAAGGTAAAATGAAGGGGATTACCGATGATTCAGGAGGTTGGAAGATGAGCCGGCGGTTTGTCATTGAAGCGGTCATGGTGGCAATTTACGGCCAATTGCTCAAGCCGGGTCGTCAAGTGGAATATTTCATTCCCTACACCACCATTCTGGAGCTCTACGATATGAAAGACGGCAGCGAACCGGTGATGCCGGATGAAGATGAGGACCGCCACGTCAAGGAAAAAATCGGCGAACTGATTGAATTTTTTGAAATTCCGCTCAATCGCAAAAAGATCGAGCGCGCGCTCATGCAGCCTTGGCGCAAAAGCCCGCCGCTTATCGTCAACGATGAGGTTACGTTCACCGTCATCAACGCCGTGGAAAACGCGCAATACGGCGAAGGGTTCGATCCGGTCGAAACGGAGCTGATCCTGACGTCGCAGCGTGAGCAGGCGCCGATCATCACCGATCAGTATGAATTTTTGGACAAAATCGTCGAAGGCGACGTCCCGGTGCAGGCTTACGACATCGAGGACTTCGAATTCGCCGTCGAAGAAGGACTAACGCTGTGAAACGATGTGCCTGGCGATCAGGTCGCCGTGGAATCGCCCGGTCTCGATGAAAATTTCATTCGCTTCGCGGCCGGATGCGATGACTCCGGCGATGTACAAGCCCGGCACATTGGTTTCCATCGTTTCCGGATTGATGCGCGGCTTGTCGGTTTCCGGATCCATCTCCACACCGGCGGCGGTGAGAAAGGCCCGATCCGGCCTGAAACCGGTCATGGCCAGCACGAAATCGTTGTCCAGCCGCTCGACCGTTCCGTCGGCGGAGGAGACGTCGATCCATTCGTCGCCGATGCGGACGACACGCGAGTTGAACATCATGCGAATGCGGCCTTTATCCACCGCGCTGCGGAAGGTCGGCAACACCCACGGCTTGATTTTCGGGGAGTAATCCGGGCCGCGGTAAACGACCGTGACCTTCGCGTCGACGCGCAAAAGTTCCAGCGCGGCGTCGACGGCGGAATTGTTGCCGCCGATGATGGCCACGTTCGTCCCGGCATAAGGATGCGCCTCCCGGAAAAAATGGCTCACCTTGGGCAACTCCTCGCCGGGAATGCCGAGCAGGTTCGGATTGTCGAAATAGCCGGTGGCGATGACGACCCGCTCCGCTTGGTATTCGCGGCGCTCGCCGCTCCGCGTTTCGCTGCGCACGGCGAATCCCCGGCCGGGACCGAGCGGCTCCACGGCGGTGACCCGCTCGTAGGTGTGAATTCTTAAATTGTGCCGCTTGGCCACGTTCCGGTAGTAAGCCAGCGCTTCGGCCCGCATCGGTTTTTCGTTCGGCGTGCTGAACGGAACGCCGCCGATTTCGAGCAATTCGGGGGTGCTGAAAAATTGCATGTAAGTCGGATAAAGATAAATGGAACGGACAATCATTTCCTTTTCGATGATCAGCGGACGAAGGCCGATATTCTGGAGCGCGATGGCCGCGGCCAGGCCGCACGGTCCGGCTCCGACCACGATGATCTGTTCATGACGCATGCCGGGATTACCTCCTAATAGCTTTCCAGTATCACTTTACCACAGCGTATTCGAACATACAAAGGGAGCAGAGCGCGACCATGAACCGGAATTTGCAAACCACCGATACGGTAAGCGTGGAGGACATCATCCACGCCCATCTCACCTTGAAAGACGTCATTCGGACGACGCCGCTGATCAGGGACGAGCTCCTGTCGTCCCTTTACGACTGCAACGTTTACCTGAAGCGGGAAGATTTGCAGGTTGTCCGTTCGTTCAAAATCCGCGGCGCGTACCATGCCATCCGGGGACTGAGCGCCGAACAGCTCGGGCGCGGCATCGTCTGCGCCAGCGCGGGCAATCATGCCCAGGGCGTCGCGTATTCGTGCAGGGTGCTTAAAATCAAAGGGAAAATTTTTATGCCGACCACGACGCCGCGCCAAAAAATATCGCAGGTGGCCCGTTACGGCGGCGAGTATGCCGAAATCGTCCTGGTCGGCGACACCTATGACGACGCCTATGCGGAGGCGACCCGGTTCGCGCGTGAGTCGGACATGCAGTTCATCCATCCCTTTGACGACCCCCGCATCATTGCCGGAAACGGCACGATCGGCAAAGAAATCGTGGAGAAGATCGAAGGCCGCATCGACTACATCTTTTTGACGGTCGGCGGCGGCGGACTTGCCTCCGGCGTCGGCACGTACGTCAAATCGGTCAGCCCGGACACCCGCATCATCGGCGTGGAACCGGAAGGAGCGCCGGCGATGCATCGCGCCCTGGCCGCCGGGGAAGTCATCACCCTGGATGAGATCGACAAGTTCGTGGACGGCGCGGCGGTCAAGCGGGTCGGCGATCTGACCTTCGCGGTCTGCCGTAATGTGCTGGACGAAGTGGCGCTCATTCCCGAGGGCAAGGTCTGCACCACAATATTGGAACTTTACAACCAGAACGCGATCGTGGCCGAACCGGCCGGCGCGCTGCCCGTCGCCGCGCTGGATTTTTACCGCGAGCAAATCAACGGCAAAAATGTCGTCTGCGTCATCAGCGGCGGCAACAACGACATCGACCGCATGCAGGAAATCAAGGAAAGATCGCTGATTTACGAAGGGCTCAAGCATTATTTCATCATCAACTTTCCGCAGCGCGCCGGCGCCTTGCGGGAGTTTCTCGACCAGGTGCTCGGACCGACGGACGACATCACCCGCTTCGAATACACGAAGAAAAACAACAAGGACAACGGGCCGGCGCTGGTCGGCATCGAGCTCAAGCACAAGGAAGATTATCAAGCGCTGATCGAGCGGATGAACCGCAAGGGCGTCGTGTACACGGAGCTCAACAAGGATCCGAATCTGTTCAACTTTCTCATCTGACCCGGGGGGGCATCCATGCACGCCAATTTGCGCAGCTTTCTTTCACAGCTCCGCAAGGAAAACGAACTTGTGGAAATCGCCGCCCCCGTCGATCCGTATCTGGAGATCGCGGAAATTCACCGCCGGGTGATCGCGGAGGGCGGACCGGCGCTTCTGTTCACGAATGTAAAAAACAGCGCGTTTCCCGTCGTGACCAATTTGTTTGGCACGTACAGGCGGGTGGAGATGGCGGTCGGCAAGCGGCCTGAAACCATCGTCCGCCAGGCGGTCGAGGCTCTGGACAGGCTGTTCCCGCCAAAGCCCGCATCGCTCTGGCGCGAACGCGGCTGGATCCGGGAGATCGCCTTCAAGACCGGGCTGAGGACGGTCTCGAGCCGCCGCGCTCCGGTGCTTGAGGCGGGCATGGAAAAGCCGGACATGACGAAGCTGCCCGCCCTCACCACCTGGCCCGAGGACGGCGGGCCCTTCGTCACGCTGCCGCTGGTGTACACCGAGCATCCCGTTAGCCGGGCCCACAATCTCGGAATGTACCGGATGCAGATCTTTTCCCCCGATCTTACGGGGATGCACTGGCAAATCCACAAGGGCGGCGGCTTTCATCATTACGAAGCCGAACTGCGGAATGAAAGCCTGCCGGTGACGGTGTTCCTCGGCGGCCCGCCGGCGCTCATACTGTCCGCCATCGCGCCGGTGCCGGAGATGCTGCCCGAACTTATCCTCGCCTCGTTCATGATGGGCGGGAAACTGAACCGGACCACGGTCAGCGGCCATCCGCACCCGCTCATCGCGGAAGCGGAGTTCGCCTTCTGCGGCGAAGTGCCGCCCCATGTGCGAAAGCAGGAAGGCCCCTTCGGAGACCATTACGGCTATTATTCGCTCGCCCACGATTTCCCGGTATTCCGGGTAAAACGGGTATATCACCGCAAGGATGCGATTTATCCCGCCACCATCGTCGGCAAGCCGCGCCAGGAGGATTACTACATCGCCGAGTACCTTGTGAACCTGCTCTCGCCGGTGTTCCCGGTGGTGATGCCCGGCGTGAAGGAACTGTGGGCGTATCCCGAGTCGGGGGCGCACGCGCTGGCTTCCGCCAGGGTGCGGGAAAGCTACTACCGGGAGGCGGTCGCGCACGGCTTCCGCATCCTCGGGGAAGGACAGCTCACCCTCACGAAGTTCCTTATTCTGACCGACGCGCCCTGCGATCTGCGCAATTTCGCGCAGCTGATGGAGACGGTGGCGGCGCGCTTTCAGCCGCACCGCGACCTGCTGATTATCGACGACACGTCGATGGACACGCTGGATTACACCGGGCGCGCCTTCAACAAAGGAAGCAAGGGGATCCTGGCCGGCGTC
>Ga0065720_1021448_pt1 | contig 10561 bp, 10 predicted proteins | sample Thericmetagenome_FD_59107 | JGI IMG/M metagenome (GOLD analysis project Ga0065720, IMG submission 59107) | Thermophilic microbial communities from the Joint Bioenergy Institute, California, USA of rice/straw/compost enrichment - eDNA_2 v2... | ecosystem: Engineered > Solid waste > Grass >... | reverse complement strand
AAGGCTCGCCGGCACACCCTCACCGCGCTCGAACAGCCGGCCCAGCCAGTACTGCGCCACCGCGTCGCCGGCCTCGGCCAGCGGGCGCCACTGCGCCATCGCATCTTCGTAGTTGCCGGCCTCGTAGGCGGCGATGCCGTCCTCCACATCCGCGCGGGCCGCGCCGGGCCCCGCGGCGAGAGCGTACGTCAGGGCGCAGAGCGCCGCCGAAGTCCGCCAGAAGTCGCGCTTGGCCATGTGCCCATCTCCCTGCGAGGTGCGTCGCCCGAGCTGCCTCGAGCTTGGGAGCGAATTGCGGGCAAACTGTGGCATCGCACCCGGGTTGCATCCTGCGGCCGGCCTCGCCAGAATGCGGCGCGGCGAGGGGTACATTGCGGAATTGATACAAATTCGAACCTGATTTCGAATTGTGCTTCCGCCGGCCGCGCCCGTAAATTGGCGACGGTGATTCGGGGGCTGGTCGATGTGCGTCGCAGGGTCGGTGCAGGCTTTGCGCAGGCGCAGCAGGAGACGGGGATGATTCCGAGCGACGACAGCATTTCCGCGGCAGGTGAAGCCGCCCACCACCCGGTTGCCGACGACAGCCGGCCTGCCTCCTCCCCGCTCAGCCGGAGGGGTCTGATCCGTTCCGCCGCGATCGGCGTCGGGGCTGCCGCCGTCGGCCTCGGCCTCGCGTCCCGCAGCGCCCGCGCCGCCATCGGCATCATGCCGACGGACGAGGTGTTCAACTGGCGCGAGGCGATGATGGTCCGCCAGGCGGAGACGGTGAACACCTCCGCATCCCGGCGGGCCGAATACGGCCTCTTCCACAATCCCAACCCGGACGCGCCGGCATTCGATGCCAGCCAGAACAACGACCGGCTGATTCCGTTCACGCCCGGCGAACGTTTCATCGTGCTCGACAACCGCCGCGGGGACGTGTTCAGCGGGGTCTATTTCCGCGACGGCACCTACGTGCAGAGCGCGCTGCAGCAGATCTCCTACCTGTTCCGCGACCGCCGTAGCAACGAGGTGCGCCGGATCGACCCGAAGCTGATCGACGTGATCTACAGCGTGCTGAAGATGCTGGACACGCGCGAGCCGGTGCAGCTCGTGTCGGGCTACCGCACGGCGGCGACCAACGCGATGCTGGCGGCGCAGTCGAGCCGTGTCGCCCGCAACAGCTACCACATCCGCGGCATGGCGGCCGACATCCGCATCCCGGGCCGCAGCGTCGCCGGCATCCGTCAGGCGGCGCTGAGCATGCGGACCGGGGGCGTCGGCACCTACCCCAATTCCGACTACGTGCACCTGGACACGGGCCCGTTCCGCAGCTGGTGAGCGCAGTCCCGATACCGTTCGCAGGGGCCGGCCTCGCGCCGGCCCTTTTTTGTTTGCGCCGGCGGAGATTGCGACGGATTCTCAGCTGCCTGCGACACCGTGACGTGCCCCGCCGGAACCGGGAGGAACAAGCCTTTCAACTGCTTGACCTCGCCGTTCCCTCTATTCAGACTGACAACGGTGAACATTCTCGGCGCGGCGGGCGCAGGCGTGCCCGCCGCCGCAGCATGCATCAACCAGCACGCATCATGGGCGTTGGCAGCACAGGCAGCCGCCGCCCGGAATGAGGGAGGAGCGAATGCCCACCGTGTCCATGACGGTGAACGGAAAGGCTGTGTCGGCCGAAGTTGAGGAGCGGACCCTGCTGGTCAGCTTCCTCAGGGACTCGCTCGGCCTCACCGGCACCCACGTCGGCTGCGACACCAGCCAGTGTGGCGCCTGTGTGGTCCATGTGAACGGCGATTCCGTGAAGTCCTGCACCATGCTGGCCGTTCAGGCCGAGGGTGCGAACGTGACCACCATCGAGGGTCTCGCCAGCGGCGAGGAGCTGCACCCGGTCCAGAAGGCGTTCCGCGAGCATCACGGGCTGCAGTGCGGCTTCTGCACCCCGGGCATGGTCATGAGCGCCGTGGACCTGCTGCAGAAGAAGAAGTCGCCGTCCGAGGCCGAGATCCGCGAGTGGCTGGAAGGCAACATCTGCCGCTGCACCGGTTACCACAACATCGTGAAGGCGATCCAGGCAGCCGCGGGAGCCATGTGATGGGTGCGCAGGGTATTGGCGCGCGCGTCCCGCGCGTCGAGGATCAGCGGTTCCTCACGGGCCGCGGCCGGTACACCGACGACATCAACCGCCCGCACCAGACCTACGCGTGGATCCTGCGCTCGCCGCACGCCCATGCGCGGATCCGGAGCATCGACACCAGCGCCGCGAAGTCGGCGCCGGGCGTCGTCGCCGTGTTCACCGGCGCGGACATGGAGGTGGGCAGCCTGCCCTGCGGCTGGCAGGTGACGAGCAAGGACGGCACTCCGATGAAGGAGCCGCCGCACCCGCCGCTCGCCAGGGACTACGTGCGGCACGTCGGCGATCAGGTTGCCGTCGTCATCGCCGAGACCAAGGCGCAGGCTCGCGACGCGGCCGAGCTCATCGAGGTCGACTACGAGGTGCTGCCGGCCGCGGTGTCGATCCAGGCGGCGCTGGCTCCGGACGCGCCGAAGGTGCACCAGGACCTGCCCGACAACGTCTGCTACGACTGGGAGCTGGGCGACAAGGCGAAGACCGAGGAGGCGTTCGCCAACGCCAGGCACGTGGTCAAGCTCGACATCGTGCAGAACCGGCTGATCCCGAACGCGATCGAGCCGCGGGCGGCGGTCGGCGACTATGATTCGGGCACCGGCAAGTACACGCTCTACACCACCAGCCAGAACCCGCACGTCATCCGGCTGCTGATGGGCGCCTTCGTGCTCAACATCCCGGAGAACAAGCTGCGGGTGGTGGCGCCGGACGTCGGCGGCGGCTTCGGCTCGAAGATCTACCACTACGCCGAGGAAGCGATCGTCACCTGGGCCGCCGGCAAGGTGAACCGCCCGGTGAAGTGGACGGCGGAGCGGAGCGAGTCCTTTGTCGCCGACGCCCACGGCCGCGACCACGTCACCCATGCCGAGCTCGCCATCGACGCCGACGGCAAGTTCCTCGGCCTCCGGGTCTCGACCCTCGCCAACATGGGCGCCTACCTCTCCACCTTCGCGCCCAGCATCCCAACCTACCTGTACGGGCCGCTGATGGCGGGCGTCTATGCCACTCCGGCGATCTACGTCGAGGTGAAGGCCGTCTTCACCCACACCACGCCGGTGGACGCCTACCGCGGCGCCGGCCGGCCGGAGGCGACCTACCTGCTGGAGCGCATCGTCACCAAGGCGGCGAAGCAGCTCGGCATCGACGAGGTCGAGCTGCGGCGCAAGAACATGGTCCAGCCGGACATGTTCCCCTACCAGACGCCGGTGCTGCTCCAGTACGATGTCGGCGACTATCCGGGCACCATGGACGCGGCGGTGAAGGCTGCGGACTGGTACGGCTTCGCACAGCGGCGGAAGGAGTCGGAGGCGCGCGGCAAGCTGCGCGGCATCGGCATGTCCACCTACGTCGAGGCCTGCGGTCTGGCGCCCTCGGCCGTTGTCGGCCAGCTCGGTGCCCGCGCCGGCCTCTACGAGTCGGCCAACGTCCGGGTCCATCCGACGGGTTCGGTCAGCGTCTATACCGGGCTTCACAGCCACGGCCAGGGCCATGAGACGGTCCTCGCCCAGATCGTCCACGAATACCTGGGCGTGCCGATCGAGAACGTGACCGTCGTCCACGGCGACACCGACGACGGCCAGTTCGGGATGGGCACCTACGGCTCGCGCTCGGCGCCCGTCGGCACCGCCGCGCTGGTCAAGGCGCTGGAGAAGGTGGTCAACAAGGCGAAGAAGATCGCCGCCCATCTGATGGAAGCCTCCGAGGCCGACATTGAGCTCAAGGACGGCAACTTCGTCATCGCCGGCACCGACAAGTCGCTGCCGTTCGCGCAGGTGGCGCTCGCAGCCTACGTCCCGCACAACTACCCGATCACGGAGCTGGAGCCGGGGCTGGAGGGTCAGGCGTTCTACGACCCGATGAACTTCTCCTACCCCAACGGCTGCCACATCTGCGAGGTCGAGGTTGATCCGGAGACCGGCAAGGTCGATGTCGTCGCGATGACGAGCGTCGACGATGTCGGCCGGGTGCTGAACCCGCTGATCGTGGAGGGGCAGACCCACGGCGGCCTCACCCAGGGCATCGGCCAGGCGCTGCTCGAGCAGTGCGTGTTCGATGAGGACGGACAGCTCGTGACCGGCTCCTTCATGGACTACTGCATGCCGCGCGCCGACGACGTGCCGTCCTACAACTCCTCGACCATGGCGGTGATGGGTGCGTCCAACCCGCTGCAGGTCAAGGGTGTGGGCGAGTCGGGCACGATCGGCGCGACTCCGGCCGTGATCAACGCCGTCCTGGATGCGCTGGCCCCGCTGGGCGTGGAAGACATCCAGATGCCGGCCTCGCCGCACCGCGTCTGGCAGGCCATTCAGGCCGCGAAGACGCCGATGGCGGCCGAGTAAGGGAGGGAATTCGAACCATGTACAACTTCGCCTATCACCGCCCGTCCTCGGTCGCCGAGGCCGCTGCCGCGCTCGCCGCGGCGTCGGAGGGCAAGCTGCTCGCCGGCGGCATGACGCTGCTGCCGACGATGAAGCAGCGCCTCGCGCAGCCGTCGGACCTGATCGACCTTGGCGCGATTGCCGACATGAAGGGGATCAGCACCACCGGCGACGGCGTCCGGATCGGCGCGATGACCACCCACGCCTCTGTCGCCTCGTCGGCGGAGGTGAAGGCCGCGATCCCGGCCCTCGCCCACCTCGCCGAGAACATCGGCGACCCGCAGGTCCGCAACCGGGGCACCATCGGCGGCTCGATCGCCAACAACGATCCGGCGGCCGACTATCCGGCGGCAGTGCTGGCGCTTGACGCCACCATCCAGACCAACAAGCGGACCATCGCCGCCGACGACTTCTTCACCGGCATGTTCGAGACGGCGCTGGAAGAGGGCGAGATCATCACCGCGGTCAGCTTCCCGAAGCCGCAGAAGGCGGCCTACGCGAAGTTCCCCAACCCGGCGTCCCGCTATGCGCTGGTCGGCGTCTTCGTGGCGCAGACGGCGAGCGGCGTGCGCGTCGCGGTCACCGGTGCCGCCCCGTGCGTGTTCCGCGCCAGCCAGATCGAGCAGGCGCTCGCAGGCAACTTCTCGCCGTCCGCGCTCGATGGCCTCACCATCGACTCCAGCGGGCTCAACAGCGACATTCACGCCTCGCCGGAATATCGCGCCCACCTCATCGGCGTGATGGCGAAGCGGGCGGTTGCCGCCGCGGCCTGACCGGGGCATCGGCACGAAAACCGAGGGCCGGGCTTTCGCCCGGCCCTTCTTCTTTGCCGCGCCGGTCGGGGCTACGGCCAGTACGGCGGCACGCCGTAATGGGTGTGGATCCGGCTCTCCCAGTCGCGGTCGCCCCAGATGTCCTCGCTCTCCCGGTATTCGGGCGCATTCTTCACCTGGTCGGCCGTAACGTTGGTGACATAGCCGTTGAGGCCGGTGTCGTACTTCAGCGTCGCCCACGGCAGCGGATATTCGCTTTCGCCCATCCCGAGGAAGCCGCCGAAGGTCATGACCGCGTAGGTGACGCGTCCGGAAACCTTGTCGATCATCATCCGGTCGATCTGCCCGATCCGCTCGCCGTCGGGGCCGTAGACGTCGGTGCCTTCGACCCGGTCCGACGAGATCTGGCTGCTGACATATGCCTGTGCCATCGCTGTCTCCACTGTGTGAGGATGAGCGCAGAACAGAACGCACGGGCTTTCGTTCCGAGGTGCGCGCCGGCGGAGCCGGTTGCGCTTCCCTTTCGCAGGCGGCTGTATTACCTCGTCTGCGAGCGGAGCGGCCGCGCCGCGCCCGCCGGAAACGGGACAACCACAAGCACATGAGGGATGAAACGATGGCGATCCAGGTTGGCGACAAGGTTCCGGAAGCGACCCTCAAGGCCATCGGCCCGGACGGCCCGATGGACGTATCGACCCAGGACCTGTTCAGCGGCAAGACGGTGGCGCTGTTCTCGGTGCCCGGCGCCTTTACCCCGACCTGCACCGCCCGGCACGTGCCGAGCTTCCGCGACAACGCCGAGGCCCTCAAGGCCAAGGGCGTGGACGAGATCGTCTGCATGTCGGTCAACGATCCGTTCGTGATGAAGGCCTGGGGCGAGTCGCTGAACTGCGACGGCAAGGTGCGGATGGTTGCCGACTGGAATGCGGACTTCGCGAAGAAGCTGGACCTCACCATGGACGGCAGCGCCTTCGGCCTCGGCACCCGCGGCAAGCGCTTCTCGATGCTGGTGAAGGACGGCGTGGTCAAGGCGTTGCATGTCGAGGAATCGCCGGGCCAGCTCAGCGTCTCCGACGCCGAGACGATGCTGAAGGACCTCTAGCTCACGCCGAAGGATGCGAAGGGAAGGGGGCGGCAACGCCCCCTTCCTCATTTCCAGCCTGGAGCTGGCGGCGCCTTCACGATCGGCGCGCCGATCTCCGCGATCGTCACACACACCGCGCCGCGCCGATCTCCGCGATCGTCACACACACCGCGCCCGGCTTCCTCGATCGTGCCCCGTCCGGCCGGAGAAATTCGGCACCCCATGTCGGATGCTCCGCCCCCCGCCCGTCATACTGGCACCGATTCCGGCGACGCCCTTCCGCATGCGGGACGCCAACACCGACGGAGAAAGCCGATGCAGTTCCACGCCTACCTCACCTTCAACGGCCAGTGCCGCGAGGCGTTCACCTTCTACCAGCAGGTCCTGGGCGGAAAGATCGAGGCGATGCTCACCAACGACGACATGCCTGCCGGTGAGGCGATGTCGGAGGAATGGCGCGATCTCGTCGTCCACGCCTGCCTGGTGGTGGACGGCGCGGTGCTGATGGCGTCGGACGCGCCGCCGCACCGCTACGAGAAGCCGCAGGGGTTTTCGGTCTCGATCCAGCTCGGCGACCCGCAGGAGGCGGAGCGGATATTCACCGCGCTCGCGGAAGGCGGCGAAGTGCGGATGGCGATCGGCAAGACCTTCTGGGCCGAGCGCTTCGGGATGCTCGTGGACCGCTTCGGCATCCCGTGGATGATCAACTGCACACAGGGCTGCTGACCCGGGCGCGCAGCCCGGGGGGAGCGCGTCCCGCGCCCCCGGGCCGTCGCGTCACTCGACGAAGCAGTTCCGCAGTGCGTTGCGCAGGGAACGGGCCGAGCCGATCAGGGTGAAGTTGATCGTCTCCGAGTTGAGGCGCACCTGCATCTCGAGGCCGACGATCAGCTCGCGGACCATCGGCGCGATCGCCGGCCCCTGCGGGACATAGCCCTGGAGCTGGGTATCGACGCGGTACCAGCGGGCGTCGTCGATGATGACCTCCGCGGTCATCACCCCGCCCTGCCCCGGCGGAAACCCGGAGAAGTAGATGAACGGCGTCTGCGAGTCGTAGCAGTACAGTCCGACCTGGTAGGTCACGCCGGCGCGGCGCGTTTCGACGAGGGCGGAGGTGACCCCCGTGGCGCCGGTCTTGACGCTCCAGCGGGCGTGGGCGCTGGCTGCCGACGCCAGCAGGATGAAGAGGGCGCCGATCAGGATTCGCATGCGTTACCTCGCTTGATGAGTCGGGTGGCGCGTCGACGCCTGCATCATAGGGGATGGGCCGCCGAAAATGCGGCGATTTTGCAGCGTCGTCGCGGCGCGCCGATCGCTCAGTCGAGGATCTCGGCGCTTTCCATGAAGGCGATGGTGCTGGGAAGGTCCACGATGCCGGCATCCGAGCCGAGGCCGGTGGCGACCAGGCCGCTTGCGGCCGTGCCCAGCCGGCAGGCGCGGTCCGGACCCCAGCCCTGCGCGAGCCCGGCGATGAAGCCGGCGCAGTAGGCGTCGCCGCAGCCCGTGGTGTCGGACACCTCCACCCTGTACGCCGGCACCCGCTCGCGATGGTCGGGCGTGGCGTAATAGGAGCCGCGCGCGCCCCACTTGAACACGCAGGCCCTGGCGCCGAGCCCAAGGTAGAAATCGGAGATGGCGTCCGGGTCCGTCATGCCGGACATGAACGCGGCCTCCTCCATCGAGGGCATGAAGTAGTCGACGTAGGGCAGGCAGGGCTTCAGCAACTCCAGCGTCCCGGCATTGGGCGCGATCAGGTCGAAGGTCACGGTCAGCCCCCGCGCCTTCGCCGCCTTCAGCAGCTGCTCGGTCGGGTAGCCGTCCATCATCTGCAGCAGGCCGGTGCCGCCCATGTGCAGGAAGCGGGCGTCGAGGATCCGGTCGTAGTCGGATTCCTCGACCTTCAGGTGGTCCGATGCCCCGCGGACGTGCAGGGCCGGCCGGTCGCCATTGGGCCGCACGTTGAGGATGGTGGCGGAGGTGGGTGCGGCATCGGTGCGCTGCATCGCCGAGATGTCGATGCCGAACCGGCGGTAGCTGTCGAGGATGAAGTCGCCCTTCTCGTCGTTGCCGACGCAACCCACCGCCATCGAGTTCAGGCCCAGCTTGGCGCAGTCCACCACGGTTCCACCCGCGGTTCCGGCCACCGTCAGCCGGATCTCCTCGATGAACTCGACATTGCCGCCGTCCGGGATGCGCTCGACCGGGCGCCCCAGGATATCAAGGATCATCAGTCCGACGACGGTCACGTCGTGGCTCATGCAGGCCTCCTACCAGAGTTGCGGGCTGGGTCCGAATGTGCCGATGGCCGCGCCGGACTGCGACGCGGCCATCGGCCCTCGGTTCGTTCGCGATGGATGCGACGCTATTCGGCGGCGATGCGGTTTGCGACGGCCTCCGCCGGCGGATGCTTGTGGAACGTTCCGTCCTTCATGATCGCGATCAGCCGGTTCCGGTCCTGAAGGATGGAGACATCCTGCGCCGGATTGCCGTCCACCAGCAGGATGTCGGCCAGGTAACCTTCCTTGATCAGGCCCAGCTCATGACCGCGCTGCATGATCTGCCCGCCCAGCTGCGTCGCCGCCTGGATCGCTTCCAGCGGCGTGAAGCCGAGCAGCTTGACGAAATGCTCGATGTCGCGGGCGTTGGTGCCCATCGGAGTCCAGGCGAAGCCGTAGTCGCCGCCCGGCAGCACGCGCACGCCGCGGCGCTTGAACTCCTTCATCACCTCGATGCCGGTCTCGAGCTCCTTCTTGATCCCGAGCCCCTCGCAGACCTCCTGCGACAGGCCGAACGGCCCGGCCTCGTACAGCGTCGCATAGGTGGCGCCGATGGTCGGAGCGACGAACACCTTGTCCTTGACCGCGGCAACCATGTCGATGGTCTCTTCGCTGCAGAGCATCGCGTGGTAGATCACGTCCACCCGGTGCCGGATGCACATCCGCACCGACTCGTCGGAGCGGGCATGGGCGGACATCAGCTTGCCGCGCGAGTCGGCCACCTCGCGCACCGCCGCCATCTCCTCGTCGTTCATGACGGTCTGGTAGGCGCTGGCGAACGGCACCAGCGCGTCGCCGGCCGGATTCACCTTCAGCGTGTCCACACCCTCGCGCACCATCTCGCGCGCCATGCGGCGGAACTCGTCGGGGCCGTCGCAAATGACGGCGAAGGTCTCGCGGTGCAGGTGGCTCAGCCGCACGTCGCCGAGGCCGCCGGTAACCGTGAGCTCCGGGCTCGAGGCCAGCATGCGCGGCCCGGGGAATTCGCCGGAGTTGATGGCGTTGCGCAGCACGATGTCGAGGCGGGGCTTCGCGGCGGCCGCGCTGAAGATGCTGGTGAAGCCCTGGTCGAGCAGCAGCTTGGCGTGACGGATGCACAGCAGCGTGTGCTCTTCCGGCGGAATGTCGCCGAGCGCGTCGAGAGTGTCGGTGTTGGCGAAGCTGGGATGCGCATGCGCCTCGACGAGGCCTGGCATCAGGGTCGCGCCGCCGGCGTCGATGATCTGGGCGCCATCGTGGTCGACCTTGCGGTCCGCCTTCGCCACGGTCTTGATGCGGTTGCCCTGCACCAGGACCTGGCCCAGGAACGGCTCCGCGCCCGATCCGTCGATGATCGAAACGTTGGTGAACAGTGTCTGCGGCATGCGGATCCTCCCCATCCACGGCCGCCGACGCGCCGCCAGCGGCCGGGCTTATGGTCAGCTTTGGCGATTTTCTAGGTACAGAGAGTAAAGTTCGGCCGAGCCCAGAGCAAGCAGCACGACCACCACCAGCACGACCAGCACGATCACGGCTGCCTTCGCCACGCCGCCAATCCGGCGTCCCGGCACCGACAAGGGCACGAGGTTGAACGCGAGCCCGCCGAGCACCACCAGGCCGGCGCCGACGGTGTACAGACCCATGATGTTCGGCTGGAAGATCATCACCAGCGCCGCACCGCACAGCAGGATCACCGCCCGGGTCAGCGCCCGCGCCTGGCCGACCTTCATCCCGCCCGGCACGCCCCCAAACACCGGAATCGCGTTCAGCCGGCGGTCGAAGGCGGGCGCCATCACCAGGAACAGGGCGGCCGCGAGCGCAATGATCGCGCTGATGATCAGTCGCGTCTCGCCGAAGGCGATCAGCGCCGCGTTGCTCTCGCGGATGTCATCGAAGTGGGCGCGCAGCGGGTCGAGACCGGTGAGCCCCGGCAGCGGCGGCTCCAGCCGGTCGCGGCC
>Ga0065720_1021447_pt1 | contig 10561 bp, 6 predicted proteins | sample Thericmetagenome_FD_59107 | JGI IMG/M metagenome (GOLD analysis project Ga0065720, IMG submission 59107) | Thermophilic microbial communities from the Joint Bioenergy Institute, California, USA of rice/straw/compost enrichment - eDNA_2 v2... | ecosystem: Engineered > Solid waste > Grass >... | reverse complement strand
AAAAAAAAAAAAAAAAAAAAAAAAAAAAAGAAAAGAAAAGAAAAGAAAGAGGGCAGGGTATCCATATCCTTCAAATAGGTCAAGGTTGCTTGGTAATATAGTACAGCGTTTAATGTTACAGAGGAAAGCTCCAGGAAAGAACGGCCAATCGATTGACGGTGGATGGTTTATGATCGGGCTGTTGAGTGGCTGAAGAGAAGACTGTTATAAAGGCGAACAACCTAGTTGTGTTTGGAAGAGGGGGATGGATGGATGGAGTATGCAGACGCCTGAGCTGCCTTATTCGCTGGAATGCCTCGAGGTGGGGAAAGTTCTGGAGTCCCAGGTCTCTGTCTGTTTCTAAGTATGCATCACGATTGTCGAGTACACTTGATGGGTAGTAAATAGTACGATGAAAAAGCGTCCACTGCCCTTAATAGAAATCATCCACCGTCCGGATATGGTAATCATCCAGGCAGTTGAGCTCAGTCGTTGGTTACTTGATGAACGTATTCTCTCCAACACGCTCGAGATCACGGATAAGATCGTCGATATATAGTCGCATGCTATGCAATTTGCACAAGAAAACCCTTGTGGTAACAAAAATAGATACCCGAATCGAGGTTGATTTGAGTTGACTGATTGACAACAATGGAAGTCGAACAGTTGATTGCTTCCTCTCCCGAAAAAAAAGAAAAAAAAAAGAACTTCACAAGGAGGCCTCCTCTCTTTTATCCTGATCGATTCCATATCTCGACTGGGCTGAGCGAAGAGGTCGATGTATGCATATATGTAATAGAGAAAGACATGAAACAAGTGTATGTAAAGGCATGTATCCTCCATTCTAGCAGGTAGGAATGCTCTCTGACTTGACTTGCTGATGACGGCTGAAAACACGAGACGATTGACGAACGACGAGAACGACGACGATAAATGACGATATAACTCTTGTAGTCCGGTTCCTTCTCTCTTTCCTTGTCACGAACCTATCCTTTTCATCCCCTTTCCTTTTGCGTCCACGCATTTTATCCCTCTATCCCCCCACAAATAGACAGCAAACCCAGCTTTACTAACGCCTAGGCCGCTTGTCTACATGTCCTCCATGTCCACCATGTCCATGCCCATGCCCAGAAACCTCCATCGGCGGGCCCTCGCCCCTTCTCTTCCTGTTATTCCTGTCATCACCACCTCCGCGATGACCATGATGATCATCTGGCGGCATACCACCGCCCATTCTCGACCTCAACTCTCTCGGCTCCCTGGGAGGACCGGGCGGGGGAGGAGGAGGAGGAGGAGGAGGAGGAACGCTCGTGGGAGGGGCGCCGCGAGACGATCGAGCGGGAGGATAATCCTCACTCATTCGGGAGCTGGACCCCTCGCGATGGTGGCTCCCGCTGCGATGGCCGCTTCCATCACGGGGTTCTCGCGGCGGAGGGGCAAGCAGATCCCTTACTGGACCACCGGATGGAGCAGGCTCGCGTCCAGATCGACGCTCGGAGCGCTCCGGCCGCTCATCCCTTGCGCCACTACGATCGCGGTGGTGATGCTCGCGATCTCTCTCCCGCTCGTTGCGATCACGATATTCGCGGTCACCACGGTCTCTGTCCCTCTCCCTCTCTCTGTCCCTCTCACGATCTCTTTCCTTTTCACCGCCCCGTTCACGCTCAGACCGGTCCCTCTCCCTCTCCCGCTCACGCTCACGTTCCCTCTCACCCCTCTCTGACGGCCTAACCGGCGAGCGTTCGCGTTCACGCTCGCGCTCCCCACGCTCACGACTACTACGCCGGGATGAGCGTGCACCGCTGCTACCACCGCTGCCGCGAGAAGGACCCTCTGGTGCTGTCGCGCTACCAGCCAAGCCCGAAGACCGATGATGCTCACGCCGAGCCCTCTCATGCTCGCTCCGGCTGACGGCGTACTCCTCTTGAGCCCCGTTGACCAGTCCAGCTGGACCATTACGACCGTGGTGGTCACGCTCGCGGTCCTGACGCTCCCTATCGGCGCGATCCCTGTCCTTATAGGTATTCTCTCTCGAATCGGGAGCAACCTGGATCGACATGGTCAGAGGCATTGGCTCACCTCTGCCTGAGCTAGTCGGCGGGCCCGGAGGACCACGATCCGAGCGAGTCGACTCCCGAAGAGGATGATCTTGTGGCGGCCTGTCATGAGTAGGCGTTGACACCGGTGACGTTCCGGCACCACCAGCCAGGATCTGCGCATCTGAACCGGCAAGGCTCTGCCTAGATGTGCGCTGAGACATGCGCAGGGACCTGGGATCCGGGCTCGCGGCCGCTGCCGCTGCCTTGTCGAGGGTATTCTGGATGCCGCGCAGCTGTCTGCCACCAGACCGCAGCCTATCATTCATGGTGTTGCCAGCTGCCGGACCAGTGGGCGTCGAAGCAGGGAAATCGTTGCTAGGTCCCGTTGGGGCAGGCCGTGATCCAGATCCAGATCCAGATCCAGATCCAGATCCAGATCCAGGAGCAGACATGCTGGGCCGGTCGGGAGTCGACATCGGGGGAGGACCGCGCGAGTGAGGGCCTGCAGGGCCTGTGGGCTGACCTCCACCAGAAATGTGGCTAAGACGGTCAGGATGGATGCCGGATGGGCCGCTTGGGGGCATACCCTGCTGCATGTGTCGCATCCTATCAGGGTGAACGCCAGGACCGGCAGGCACGCTAGTCGGAGGAGAGTGCATGTTGGGGTTACTGTCGTACTGTCCTCTCCTAGGCGGTCTTGAAGCAGACGGACCAGTAGGTGGGTGCCGCTCGGATGGGCTGGGGGGACGCATGGGCTCCATCATGCTAGGGAAGCGAGGGTCGGATGGGCGCATAGGGGGACCATTGACGGGTCCAGGGCGGGTGGCATTCCTACCACCGCGGCCGCGCGGGCCCGAAGGAGGACCGCCGCCGACGTCGACAGTCGGAATAGGGTTGAGCCGGCCATAATTAGGGTCTTGCTGGTTCAGCCTGCCTGGATGGTCGTGGTCAGAACGAGACGGCGGGCCACCGTATGGCTGGTCTCTTGGTGGCGGCGGCGGCGGCGGCGGCGGCATCCTCTCCTCACGCTCTTGGTTCCTATCGCGCTCCGGGCGCGGATGGGCATGCGAAACAGGCGGCTCATGAGCCTCGCGTGGCGTGCCAGGACGATCGGAATGACGATGACGGCTGTGGCGATCGTCGCGACTATCGCGGGCACCCTCCTGCTGCGGGGCACTCGGGGGCTGACGGTCACGGTCGCGGTCGCGGTCGCGATCGCGATCGCGGTCCCTATCGCTGCGTCTGGGCGATTCGGTACGTGGGGGCCTCTCCCGCGAAGGCTGGTCACGAGGTGGATGATCTCTAGGCGAGCGCGACGGAGGCTCCCGTGACGACTCATTGATCAAGGCGGCGCGGGCGGGATTTATAATTTCCGGGCGGTCAGCCTCGATGATGCGTGCACGGTCGGGGTTGATTGGAGGCTCTTGTGGAGAGTTCTGAGCTGAGGGAGCAGGAGCGGGAGCCGGCTCCTTGGGGGCTTCCCTAGACGGTCTGGAGTCGGGTCGGCTCGAGCTCGGGGGAGGAAGTCTCTCGCGCGGGCCGCGGTTGTCACGATCCGGCGGCGGGCCGTGATCATGCCAACGCGGCGGCTCGCCTCTAGACGGACCCCAACCGCCATCGCGCGAGCTAGGCTCGGGAGGGGGGGGACGCCTGTCCAGCGGCGGCAAGTCACGAGGCCTATCGAGTCTTGACGGTTCTGGTGGCGGTCCACGGTAGTCTCGGCTGTCCCGACCGCCATGGGGCTCGCGCATGTCGCGAGGGTGCTGGTCTCTCGGGTCTCTGGGGTCTCTGTTGCTGTCACGATAATCACGGCTGTCGCGCATGGGAATATCTCGGCGATCGTGACGGCCCTGGCCAAACCGAGGGATGGGTTCGGGCCGGCTGGGCAGCTCAGGTCGGTTGGGCAGACCGTGGCCGCCAGGAGGAAGAGTCGAGAACTTGGGCGGCTCGGGACGACCAGATGAGGCAGCAGGGGCTGGCGTTGGTGGCTTCGAAGGGGCCGTCGCTGGCGTGCCAGGTCTCTGAGACGAGGTACCAGCATCTCGTGACGGCTGCTCCCGGGACGGCGGGGGCTTGGGCAAGCCGGCTGGTGGCTCTCTGCTTCTCGCAGGCGCTTTGATATCCTTGACCTCTCCGTCTTCGACTTCGCTTTGTTGCTGCGAGCGCGCGGCGCCGTCGGGCTTGAACTCGGGCGCCGCGGCCCTGAGCGTAGAGCTGGCAGTGGTAGAGGGCCGGTCCTCGTCCTTGTTTTCTTTGGCATCGGTCTTCTGTGGCTGGTCAGAAGGGGGCGGCGGCCCAGAGGCTGGCGCACGAGCAGATGTAGCCGGAGCACTTACTACACCTGACCGGAACGCCTGGACGAGGATCCATTTCGAGCGGCGTTTCTGCAACTCCGAGTATGTAGTCTGCGCCGTGACTGACAGATCGACGCGGTGGCCCTGCTGCTCGCTCTCGGGAGCGTTCTTGGAGGCCGCCTCGCGTTCCGTGATGGTCTTGAGCTGTTCCAGGAACTTCTCGGCCATGAAGTTGATGGCGGGGAAGTAGTCGATGACGCCCTTGAGGATGGTAATGGCGTTGCGGATGTGCATCCACTCCAGGCCGTTCAAGCAGGACCTCAGGGCGCTGTTGAGCTCCTTGTGCCAGCGGAACAGCATCTCCTTGAACGGATCGTGCTCGACAAACTCGGTCGGCTTGCCATCAGCATCGAAAGCCGTGGCAAAGCCGAGGTAGTGCCGCGTCTTGGTGCCCTGGAGATCCTTGAGGCCAAGCGCCTCCTTCTCGTACGCGCTTTTGTCGCCATGCCACTTGGATAGATCGGCCAGGATAAGGCGCAAGAAGCGAGCCAGATGCTCGGCCTCGCGCACGGTACACGTGAAGATCATGGCCCGCAGTCTGTTGTGGTTGAAGAGACGGTCGTAGAGCGACATGAGCTTGAAGTTGGGAGCCGAAAATTCGTGCAAGAACTTGATCAAGCGGAAGCAGTACTCCGCGTCAAGCGCGCCGAGCTGCAAGCGTGGCAGGATGCATTCCTCCAGCAGCGTATCCGCCGTCTGATCGGCCTTGGAGATGTCGGCAGGGAACCAGCTGGCGACCTGCCGGCCGATGTGCAGGCGCGCTTTGGAGAAGCGCGTGATGCCCTCGTTGGCCTCCTGCAGCAGGGCCTTCTGCCGATCGAGGATGTCGTCACGCTTACGCGTCTTCTTGTTCATACCGGCGCGCGTCATATCGCTGCGGTCCCTCATAACCTCTTCGGCCTGCTTCTTGAGCCTGGCACCCTCGGCAAGGTAGCTATCCTGCGGGAAGACCAGGTTCCCCAGCTGCAAAGACCAGAAAAAGACATAGCCAGCAGGCGTGATGTACTGCCACGTCTGCCGCGGCAGGACGCTGGGGATCTGCTCGATAAGGGGCGCCAGCGCCTCGGACAGTGACTCGGGGCGACCGCTAGACTTTTGTGACGCGGCAGCTGATTCATCTTTCGCTTCCGGTGTGGCATTCTCCGCAGGCGCAGGCTCCATAGCAACGTCACCGTCGGTATCGGTAACGGGCTTTGTAGTGGCGTCCTTGGTCGGAGTCGAGGTAGTAGCAGTACCCTTAATTTCCCACCGGATGCTTGCACGGCGGATCATGAACGCGAGATTGACGTCGAGACCATAGTCCTTGATGAGTTGGATGATGTCGGGAACGAGCTTGTCGAACGTCTCAGGATCAAGATTGCTGCGAAGCAGGTCGAGGTATTGCGAAAGGATCTGGTGAGTGTCGTCGACGATGGCAGACAGGTACTTGATATGGGCACTGGCGTCGGCCGTGTTGTAGATGGCATTCTGCCGGTACTGGGCAATGTTGATGAGCAGCTGAGCAGCCAAGTTCGAACGCGAGAGGGCCTTCATGAGGCGAGCGGCACTCTTGACCGAGACAGCGCGCTGGTCGCCGAGGTTGACCAGCGTCTCGCGGCGTAGCAGCTCGCCGCCTGTCATGGCGCGCAGCTGAGCATCAGTAAAGTCGACGTCGGGCACGATACCACCCATGGAGCCGATCAGCTCCTTCAGGATGACGAGGTCGGTCGAGTTACCCCTCAACAGTTGGCTGTGGACGTAGCGCAGGACAGGGGAAGCATCCATGTTAGGATAGCGCGCAAAGACTTTGCCGGAGAAGCGTGACAGCGCCTGCAGCCACTTGCTGGTCAGCAGCACCGACGACTCCTGCGTGCGGCTGCGCTGTTGACCACCGAGCGAGCTCAGGACAGACCAGACGAGCACGTCGTAGCCTAGATCAGTGAAGTACTTGGCGCACTCAACGAAGGCCTCGATCAGGTTGCTGTATGATTCGATCTGCGCCAGCGCGACCTTGCAGACGATGCCAGGAGACGGGTAAGCGATCTTGGCCAGCGCCTTGGCCATCTGCGGGATGTTTGTCAGGGACAAGCGCTTCAACTTGCTCAGTGTCTCCAGGCGCGTGCGGTGGAAGGCTTTGCGGATGGGCTCAAGGCGCGAGGTCTGGCCCTCGTACCACTCAGCGTACACGCCGTAGCGGGTCTTGATCGGGTACTGCTTCAGCAAACTCCAGACAGCCTCGACGATGGACGAGTTGGTCTCGCTCAGGCTCAGCGCCGGGACCAGCAGGCGCTTGAGGAGGTCCAACCAGCGGTTCATGTTGGCAGGCGAGGGGTCGTCAGCAAGGCTCTTACAGCCGATGCCGGCGAGCTTGGCCACCAGCGAGGCGTCCTGGCCAATGTGGACGCCAATGACATTAACGAGGGTGTCGCAGAGCGTGAACACATCGTCGACAGTCTGGCAGACTGGCACGTTGTCGGCCCACTCGTCCCAGTAGAAGCGGTACGAAGGGCCGTCGCTAACATCAGCCTTGTCCGGGAAGGGCCAGCGCAGAGCGCGCCGGACGATCGGGGTAGTCAGCTTGACGCTGCCCTTGGGCACGCCCGACTGGTCGATGTCCGGGAGCTTCTTCATGCCACAGTCCATTGACATGGTAGCCCTGGGCTGGGTCTCCTGGTAGACCTTTTCGATGGAGTGGTGAATGATGCGATGGAACAGCGGGATGATGTCGGGGTAGCCTTCCAAGAGCCAGTCGTGCCGACCGATGATGAAGAGAGACTCGGGCAGGGCGCCGATCGTGAGCAAGCACCTGAGCAGGTCAACCTTTTGGTCGTTTGGCTCAGGCAGCTTGGGCTTCTCCTCGGCTTGTTCTTCTTTCTTGGTCTCAGGCTCTTTCTTAGCCTCGGCCTCGCGGCGGTTGTTGCTCGGGGGAGGGGGCATGTCGTCAGGGAGGGCACCCGCCATGGTGAGTGCGTTCTTCTCACCACCAGGGCGGTTGGCTTTTTCCTTCTCCTCGAGCTCCTTGAACCTCTGGGCCTTGACGCGCTCCATGTCCTCGTCGAGGGGCCAAATGTGGTGCCAGAGATCTGTCAACGAGATGAAGCCGACCTTGATGAGCAAAGCGATCAAGTAGAGCAGGTTTGCTGGGAGGGTATCCTCAGCATTGCGGAACTCAGAAGTGTAGAAGCGCAGCTTGAAACCCAGCATCTGGGCGGCGTCTCGGTTGCCAGGAGGCGGGCGAGTCTGCGTAATCTTGATCCACTCGCGCTCAATGGCATTCTCAGGGCTCACGTCGTCGTCCGAGACGTCACTCCTTGCGCGCTCTTCATCCGATGGCAGGAGCTGGCGACCACCCAGCTCGAAAAAGGCCTTGAGCTTTAGATCACGGGCGCGATCCCAAAAGGCAATGTCGCGCTGCAGACGCTGCTGCTCCAGAGCAGCCTCTTCCTCCTCGGTTGCGGTCCAGCCGTAATGGTCGGGGAGGGCCCAGATGGGCAGGCCTCCAGTGAAGACGTCGGTGCGCATCTGGAGCTGGCTACGTGGCCACCAGGAGCTGATGCGCAGGAACTTAATGAAAAAGCGGAACTGCTTGATGAGGACGGACGCAAAGACGTCGAGCGTCACGTCGAGCACGCGGCCGGGGTGCAGGTCGAAGGTACCAATCAGGCCCATAACCCTGTTGAACGTGGCCTGCACGACCTCGGAAGACGGCGGCTCGGAATTGCTCGTGGTGAATAACTCGGTGACCAGCTTCGAGAAACCCTCGGTCTCTTCGCGCAGCAGGTTGTAGTTGGCCTGGCGATAGAGAAGATTTGTCGAGTTACGGATACCCATCCGCACGAAGGTGCTCCGGATAAGATCCAGGTGCTGGAGGATTTCCGGGTCCAGGACGACACGCATCAAAGCCGGCGACACCTCGGTAGCCATCATGAAGTCGCGTAGCTGGGGATGCAGCGGCCCTGACTCGACGTCGACGAAGGTCGAGACGGTGTCGAGGAACAGGGTGTGCGGGTCGAAGGCGCCATTCTTACGATCCTCCTCCGAAATTTCAGGGCCAAGGATCTCCTTGACCACGCCGCCAGCCTCCGCACCCGGCAGGCGGCCGTCTGTGACGGAATGGATAAGCTCCTGGAAGATCATGGCGACCTCGGTCAGGTCCTCGTCGTCGCGTGACTGAATGCCGTGGTCGATAATTTCCTGTCGCGCGCCCTTCGTCCATCTACTTAAGTGATCGTCGGTAATTATGGTGTATTCGTAGACGTAGGGGATGTGAGTAGAGGCAGCTGCAGGAGCTGATGATGACGGCGGCGGGGGGGCCGGCATAGAAGCTGGAGCTGGTGTTGATGTGGCGGGTGCTGGGGTCACCGCGGGAGCTGGCGGCGGTTGAGGAGGGGCTGGAGGAGGAGGTGCAGCCATCGATGAGGATGAGCTCGGGGGTCTAGGAAGCGATGGCGAGACGGGTGCCGATGCGTTAGTAGATGAGTTAGGGGTGTACGAGTCGCGACGGTCGCCGCGACGGGCATTTCTGGGAGGACCTCTGCGGAGGCCGTCGAAGCTTCGCTCGTGCTGGCTGAGCGTCATATCGCCAGGCCGATGAGGAGCAGGCCTGGAAAGACCAGCGTCGTTGGGACCCCGGTCGTTTCTCTTACGCTTTGGAGGCATCATTAAGGTGCAAATTGGTCGAGTTGGCGAATGCTAAGTCGTGTCATTTATCGGTGGCGCGGGCTCGCGGGCGCCAGGTTAAAGAACGATCGACTGGTGTGGGATTGGTCTGGGCCGCGCGATGTTAGCTACTGAAGCGATCCCAAATGAATGATCTGGAAGATGCGAGCGAGCGAAAGCTGCAAGAGGGGGAAGTGGGAAGGCAGGGAGGCATCGAACAAAGCGCGAGGCAGACGACCCAAGGAGCTACAGGAAGCGTACCGAGCAGGGTGGGTTGAGGGCAAAAAAAAAAAAAAATCTGGGAAAATAATTCGTAAGTGGAACGACGGCCGTCGTATAGTAATGCCGTGATGCCGTAGAGATGGTGCCAGATGGCAGCTTGACGATGCTGGCCCAGTCTGAATGGCGGCAGTCAGTTGGCGGGATGATGGATGATGATGAGTTGGAGTGTTTGAGTCGGATCAAGATCGCGTCTGCTTCGTCGAATCGCAGGTCGCAGCTCTGCTGCTGGCCTTGGCGCCTTGCTCCGGCCGTTTGTCTCTTGTGGGTCCCTGTTACGAGCTCTGGTAGGCTGACGCGCAAGGCTGCCAGTCTCCTGGTATGTGGTATCGTTACAACGATAGACTGCAAATTTTTGTGATATTTGCAAGTACCCGTACAGCCGGTCTACAACGTGCGGGATCGGCCAGAGGACGGCTTGGCATATGTACTTGGCGCCAAGAGCAGTATTCCTAACGGCCGATTGCCGGCGGGGCGGCATCGCAACAAAAAGCACAGGGCAGCGCAAGACGCACCCCACCAAGCCCACCAGAAGCCCACTGTTCCCGCGGGGTCCTAGCCTGGGACGCGGCCAAGCGTGGCCTAGCAGGGATGCTAGTGAATTGCGCAATCGACGCTTGCGGCTCTGACGCATGGTTTTCGGCCAATGAGAGCCATCGATAAGTTTCCTGCTGCTTGTCGTGGGCCATCTTGGCCAGGGCGAGCCGGCCTCGCGCAGCGCGGGACGCCCACTCGCCCACCGGCCGTCCACACACCTCAGTCATCCACACGCCAACCACAGCGTCCACAAGTCCACAGAAGCATGGCCGACTCCATGTCTCCATGTGAGCGCGGTGTTTCTCTCTGCAGACTCGTTCTCTGCTGCGACATGCCCGGCGCCCGGGTTGGCAGGTCCGCGGTTCTCTTTTATCCGGCTCGGCTGGCCCGTACTTCGTAGACCTTCGCCGTTCCCTGTTCCAGTTCCATCCATCCCCAGAAGCCAGAAGCCAGAATCCAGAATTTCGCATTCCATTTTGAACTGGAAGGGATTCCAGTTCCATCCCAGAATTCCTAGCGTCCCGTCTCCAGGGCCCATCTTGCCCTGATCTAGCAGACGTGGTTCCGTTCTGCGTCTTGCAAAGTCCTCGATACATTGCCGTGTGTGTCCTTGACGATTCCGTCTCGAGTCTTGTCTGCCATTGAGGCCCGTTCATTTCGCTCTCCGTTCCGATCCCGCTTCTATCGCAGATCCCATCCCACAGCCACTCCCCCCCCTTTTTTTTTTTTTTTTTT
>Ga0065720_1004064_pt1 | contig 10564 bp, 7 predicted proteins | sample Thericmetagenome_FD_59107 | JGI IMG/M metagenome (GOLD analysis project Ga0065720, IMG submission 59107) | Thermophilic microbial communities from the Joint Bioenergy Institute, California, USA of rice/straw/compost enrichment - eDNA_2 v2... | ecosystem: Engineered > Solid waste > Grass >... | reverse complement strand
CGGCCCGCCGGCCCAGCGGGTGCAGGGTGCCGTCGAAGCCGGGCGCGGCGGCGAGCACCTCGCCGAGCTGGTCGCCGTCGCCGCAGACGGCGAAGTGCACCTCGGGCAGCTCGCGGTGGATCGTGCGGGCCACCTCGACGAGCCGGTCGGGGCGTTTCACGCCGGTGAGCCGCCCCACGTACGCGACGACCGGCGCCGCCTCCGGCAGCCCGAGCACGCGGCGGGCGCGGGCCCGGCCGGGCAGCGGGCGCAGCCGGGTGCCGGGCGGCACCACCATGTACTGGGCGGGGCGGCCGATCCGGGCGGCGAGCAGGTCGTCGCGGACCCGCTCGCCGTCGGCGACCAGCCGGTCGGTCACCCGCGCGAGCAGGCGCTCGGCGGTCACCGCGAGACCGGCGCCGATGCGGGAGCGGTGGGCGTGCGGCAGGGGGCCGTGGAAGGTGTGCACGCGTACGGGCACGCGGGCGAGCACGGCGGCGGTACGGCCGAGCAGCCCGGCTCTGGCGGTGTGGGTGTGCACGATGTGCGGGCGGAAGCGGCGCATCTCGGCGACGAGCGCGGCGAGGCATAAGGCGAGGTATAAGGCGTCGCCGCCGGGCCGTACCGGGCGGCCGAGGCCGGGCAGGCGGCGCACGTCCAGGTCCGGGGCGTCCAGGTACGCGTCCAGGAGCGCGTGGCCGGCCTCGCCCCGGGCGGGGGCGCCGCAGTAGACGCGCTGCTCGAAGCGGTCCGGCGGCAGGCCCCTGGCGATCGCGGCGGCCTGCAGGGCGGGGCCCTCGGCGGTCATGCCAGGGATGACGCGCATCACCCGGAGCCGCTCGCCGTACCCGAGGGCGCCGCACTCCCCCGCCGCAGGGGACGTGCCCTGCCTCGCCCTCCACCGGTTCCGCACGACTACGTACCGTAGTCAACTCTGACTCTCGGTGCAAGGGGTAAGAGGCGGCCGATTTCGGCCGCTTTTGGCGCCGCGCACAGCACCATGCCCCGATAGATCCGGATAAATGCCTTAAATAGGGCGTCCTGTGCATGAATAAAGCAAGGAAAAGATTGACGAAAAGTCGCCATCAAGTCGCTGGAACATAGCGAAGGACTCGATCGCTGACCAGCAATAATCGAGCGGTACGTGCCGGACGTGAAATTCCGCCGATCGTTTGCCCCCCACCTGGTGGATTCACTCGCCCGGCCACCGCGATGCGAATAATTCGACTCGACGAGGATCGCCGATGAACGCATTAATCCGGAACACCGGGCGAATCTTGTGCGCGGCTCTGGCCGCGCAGGCCCTCTGGCCGGTGCCGTCCGCCCAGGCGCGCGCGGACCAGGTCGTGCCGTGCGACACCAGCGCGCTGATCAAGGCGATCAACGCGGTGAACGCCGCCGGGGGAGGCACGATCACGTTGTCGTCGCAGTGCGACTACGTGCTGACCGAGCCCGCCTCGACCGGCGCCTCCGGGCCGAACGGCCTGCCCGTCATCACCTCCGACATCACCATCCTCGGCCAGGGCACCCTGATCAGCCGGGCCTCGGACGCGCCCCTCTTCCGCATCCTGGAGGTCGCGACCACCGGCGCGGTGGCGCTGATCAACCTGACGCTGCGCGGCGGCGACGCCGGTGCCAACTCCGGCGGCGGCGTCCTCCTCTCCGGCGGCGGGCTCGCCCTGCGCACCAGCACCGTCGAGAACAACACCGCGGCCCGCGGCGGCGGCATCGCCAACGCCGGCGGCCGCCTCACGCTCGTCGACACCGTGGTCGAGAACAACCAGGCGCGCAGCTCGGTCACGTTCACGTCGACCGCGCCGGTCATCGGCACGGCCCACCGCGCGCACCACGCCCCGGCGAAGCGGTCGCACATCGACCCGGCGCCCATGACCGGCGGCTCGCCGTACCAGGCGAAGGCGCGCCGGGCACGCGGCCTGGCGGCCGTTCCGGCCGGGCACGGTGGCGGCATCGTCAACGCCGGCGAGCTGAAGACGATCCGCGGCCGGATCGGCGCCAACGAGGCCCGGCTGGCCGGGGGCGGCGTCGCCAACGAGAAGGGCGGGACCGCCACCTTCCGCAACACCACGATCAGCGGCAACTCGGCCGGGAAGCACGGCGGCGGCCTCTACAACGCCGCGGGCGGGACCTCGCGCATGATCAGCACCGCGATCAGCCAGAACACGTCGAACGGCAGCGGCGGAGGCGTCTTCAACCACCACGTCGCGGGCGCGGTCCGGCTGTCCGGCAGCACGGTCACCGCGAACAAGGCCGACAACTGCGCGCCCGCCGGGAGCGTCGCCGGCTGCACCCGCTGACCGGCGGTACCGGGACGCCGGGCGTAACGGTACGGCCGTAGGCCGGGACAGCCGGCGGCACCCGCCGGACCGGCCTCCGTCGGGAGCGCCGCACCAACGCATGAGCGGAACGGCCCGGAGGCGATGATCGTCTCCGGGCCGCTTCATGCCGTCCCCGCGTCATCGGGCGTCGATCGATGATCATCGGGGGTCATCGGGCGTCCCGGACCGGCGGGCAGGCCGCGGGGGCGGCCGGTCCACGGCCCGCCGGGTGAAGCCTCATATGCAGGTGCACCGCCGGGCCGCCGGGTCGCGAGGTTCACCGGCGTGTCACACCGGCGCGGTGGATCACGCGTCAGCGGCCGGGCGAGGCGAATCCCGTCTCACCGGCGGGGAAGAGATAGCGGTCCGCGACGTGGTTGAGCACCCGCCGCGCCGCGCGGAAGCGTTCGGCCACCTCCGCCACGACGGCGAGCCGCTTCGTCCGCACGGTCGCCAGCTCGCACGCCCGCCGGTACCACCGGGTCCCGAGGTACTCCATCAGCTCCAGGCCGGGCGTCGCCGCGAGGCGATCCTTCTCCTCCCTCCGCACCACGTGGGCCTCGCGCAGCAGCCGCTCGACCTGGACCGGCCCGAAGGCGGGGCCGAAGGTGTGGTCGGGGAAGACCCCGGCGAGGAACAACGCGATATCACCGAGCCTGCGGTACACGCCGGGCCGTTCCCCTTCGGAGACGGCGTCGAGCAGCCCGGCGAACCTGGCCGGATGCGCCTCGCTGAACCGGAGCCACCGCGGCCCGTGCGGGGTCCGCACCTGGTAGCGGCCCTCGGCGGTGCGGGTGAAGGAGGCGAGCAGCTCGGCCAGGAACAGGCGCCGTTCCGGCGATTCCAGGAACCCGGCGAGCAGCGGAGCGTCCAGCACCGGCACCCGCTGGCGAGGCCCCGTGCGCTCGGGGACGTGGGTCATCGACGCCAGCTCGGCCGCGGCCCGGTGCACCGCGACGGCGAACGCCAGGAACGGCGACACCAGCGCGGGCCGTCCCGCCCGTACGGCGGCGCGGCCGAACACGGCCTCGAAGACGGCGGGGTGCCCCACGAGCCGGGAGATGCCGGCCGGTTCCCGGCGCAGCCGGGCGGCGGCGCCGCCGGGCCTCTCCCCCGTCCCCGACGCGGCGGCGAGGAAGTCCAGATCGGCGTCGGTGAGATGCTCCGCGTAGGCGTGGTCGACATATGTGCCGTCCATATTGACCACGCTACGACCGGGCGCCCGCGGATTGAATCGGTCGAATCGGACAGAAGTCAAATTCGACGGAATCCGTCGGCATGCCCGCCCCCCGAGCCGCCTGGACCGGTGCCGCACCTGCCGGTCCCGCTCCCGGCGCAGGCGGCCGAGGAGGCCGCCGGGATCGGCGGAGCGGCCACGGCCGCCGACCGTGACGCCGGTACCGATCGCGCTCATGGGGGCAGGCCCGCCGCCGGCCGGGCGCCGGCCGCAGGAGGTCAGGCGGCGGAACGGTCGCCGAGGGGGCGGCGCCGGAGCTCGGGCTTCCGCAACGCCGGCGGCTGGTACTCCTGGTCGAGGGCGGTCACGTCGGTGCCGGGCGGGACGATCTCGTCGATCCGGTCGAGGAGGTCGTCGGAGAGCTCGACGTGCGCCCCGGCGAGGAGGTCGTCGAGGTGCTCCATGGTCCTTGGGCCGAGGAGCACGCTGCTCACCGCGGGATGGGCGACCGCGAACGCCATCGCGAGGTGGGTCATCGGCATGCCCGCCTCCTCGGCGAGCGGGATGAGCCGCTCGACGACGTCGATCCGGCGTTCGTCGGTGAGGTGGCTGGAGAACCGCGCGCGCCTCAGGTCGTTCCCGCCGCCCCTGCGGACCCGCCCGGTGAGCAGGCCCTGGCCGAACGGGCCCCACACCAGCACGCCCATGCCGTACTGCTGCGCGACCGGGAAGACCTCGCGCTCCCTGCCGCGGTTGAGGATCGAGTACGGGGGCTGTTCGACGCGGAGCCGCTGGAGTCCGGCGCGTTCCGCGACGTGCTGCGCCTCGACGATCACCGAGGCCGGCGTCGTCGAGGAGCCGATGACCCGCACCTTGCCGGCCCGGACGAGGTCGGTGAGGGCCGACAGGGTCTCCTCCAGGTCCGTGTCGGGGTCCGGGCGCTGCATCTGGAGGATGTCGACGTGGTCGGTGCCGAGCCGGCGCAGGTGACGCTCGACCGCCCGGATGATCCAGCGGCGCGAGCCGCCCTGCTGGTTGGGGTCCTCGCCCAGGGGCATGCCGATCTTGGTGGACAGCACGATGTCGTCCCGGCGCCCCTGCAGCGCCCGGCCGAGGATCTCGTCGGCGTCGGCGTACCGGTCCGCGCAGTCCACGAGGTTGATCCCGGCGTCGAACGCCTTATGGATGATCTTGATCGAGTCGTTCGGATCCGGGTTGCCGATCTGCGTGGCGAACATGAGCGTGCCGAGGCCGTACGCGCTCACGCGGATGCCGGTTCTGCCCAGGTTGCGGTATTTCAAGGTGATGCTCCTTCGCAGGGATGGCGGCGGCGCCCGGGGGCGCGTTCCGCCATCGGCCGCAGGTGGGCCGACGGCTTCCACCCTGCGCGCGTATCGGGTCGGCAGCCAGCGCCCGCCGCAGCCGGTGGACCACCGGTACCACGACAGGACGTGCGGCACCGCCGGATACTGGAGGCGTGGGTGTGACAGACCTCGGCCGAGCCCTGCACGCCTGGCGTGATCGCGTGCAGCCGGGCGAGGTCGGCCTGCCCGCCCACGGCGTGCGGCGCGCGCCCGGGCTGCGGCGCGAGGAGCTCGCCCGGCTCGCGGGGCTGTCCGTGGACTACATCGTCCGGCTGGAACAGGGCCGGGCGACGAACCCGTCACCGCAGGTGCTGTCCGCCCTGGCCAGGGCGCTGCGGCTGTCCACGGCGGAGCGGGACCACCTGTACGTACTCGCCGGTCAGGCGGTGCCGAGCCCCGGCCAGGTCTCCGATCACGTCCCCGCGGGCGTGCAGCGCCTGCTCGACCAGCTCACCGGGGTCCCGCTGAGCGTGTACGACGCGGCGTGGAACCTGATCACGTGGAACTCGCTGTGGACGGCGCTCTTCGGCGACCCGCCCCCGCCGCGCGGCCTTCGCAGGAACGCCGTGTGGTGGGCCTTCGTCGCGTCGCCGGAGGGGTTTCCGCGGGTGGCGGGCGAGGGCATCGGCAACAGGGCGGCGTTCGTGTCCGACCTGCGCACCGCGTCCGCCCGCTATCCCCGCGACGAGGGCGTGAGATCCCTGGTCCGCCGGCTGCGCGAGGCGAGCGCGGAGTTCGCGGAGCTGTGGGACTCCGCGGTGGTCGGGGTGCACGAGCCGGTGACGAAGACACTGGAGCATCCCACGGTCGGGCCGCTCACACTTGACTGCGACATCCTCGCCGCGCTCGGCACCGACCTGCGCGTCATCGCGCTCAGCGCGCGGGCCGGTAGCGAGTCCGCGGAACGGCTGCGACTGCTGGAGGTCGTCGGCAGGCAGGAGCTCAGCGGCACCTGACCCCGCCCCGCGATCCCGGCGGGCGGGCCGGGTCACGCGGACCCGCGGCGTGCCGGGCGCACCCGATCACCTGGCGGCGGGTTCCGCCCCGAATCCGGACGACGACGCGGCAACCGGCGGTGGATGCGCCCGGTGGGGGGGTGACCACGCGGCAGGCGTACCGGGCCACCGGGGTTCTCGGCCCGCCGACCCGGAATCGGCTTCCCGGGGGAACGCGGCCGGGGCAACCGCTTCGCCGCCGTGCCCGCTCGCACGCGCTCCGCCCTCGGCACGCGGGTGAGCCCGGCCATCGCTCAGCGTTCGGCCGGGTACCCGATCACCGCCGTCCGGTCGTCTCCGGTCCGCGCGTCTTCGCGGGGCCCCGGCCCGTCGTGTCCCCGCCCGTCGTGTCCCGGCCCGTCGTGTCCCGGCCCGTCGTGTCCCGGCCCGTCGTGTCCCGGTCCGCCCGGAGCCTGCGGGCCGGGGGCCTGGGCCGCCGCGCCGTCGCCGGGCACGTCCGCCGTCGCGCCGCTCACGCGTGCCCGGGCGTGTCCGATGTCCCCGATCACGGCGGTACCGGCGGCGAGCGGCGTCCCGGCGTCCGCGATCGGGCCGGCGACGGTCGTGGCCCGCGTCGCCCGGGGACGGCCGGCGAGGTCGTGGTAGAGGCGGTCGAACCATTCGGCCGTCTCGGCGATGTCGGTGACCGGGGTGGCGGCGGCACCGGCGCGCAGGAGGGTGTGCACGCCGGGGTCCATGGCGCGGACGATGGCGGCGGCCAGGGCGTCCGCGCGGCCGGGCGCGGTGAGGATCCCGTTGCGGCCGCTCTCGACCAGGCCGGGGAGGCCGCCGACGGCGGGGGCGACGACGGGGACCCCGGCGGCGAGCGCCTCCATGACCGTCACCGGCAGGGTCTCGTAGCGGGAGGAGAGCACGAGCAGGTCGGCGGCGGCGATCAGCCTGCCCGCCTCGGGGACCCGGCCGAGCAGCCGCACCCGGCCGGCGAGCCCGCGCACGCGCACCTCGTGCTCGACCCGGCGGCGCAGCGGCCCGTCCCCGGCGAGCAGGAACAGCGCGTCCGGGCGGCGGCGCAGCACCTGCGCCGCGGCCTCGACGAGCAGGCAGGGGTCCTTCACCGGGCGCAGGTCCGCCGCGCACACCAGCAGGAACGCCTCGGGCGGCACGCCGAGGCCGTGCCGTACGCGGGCGGCTTGGGACGCCCGGCGCCGCTGCTCTCGCACGTCCACGCCGTGCACCCGCACCAGCACGTGCGGGACGCCGCGCAGGGTGCGGGATCCGGCCACGATCGGCGAGACGGCGACGGTGCGGTCGTCGAATCGCCGGGTGATCCGGTCGAGCAGCCGCGTGACCGGCCGGTACGCGGCGCTGTGCACGGTCCGCACCAGCCGCGGGCGCCGGCCGGGCAGCCGGGCGAGGAGCCGCACGAGGACGGCGGGGCCGGGCGAGTGCACGTTCACCACGTCCGGCGCGGATCGCCACACGGCGGCCGCGAGGCACAGGTGGCGGAGCGGTCCGGGCGGCCGGCTCAGGTCGACGACCCGGATGCCCGCCCCGCGCAACCGGCCGGCCTGTCCTCCGGCGCGCAGGCACACCACCGTGTACCGGACGTCGTCGCGCGGGGCCCGCGACAGCCGCTTCACCAGCAGCGTCGCCACCGCGCCCGGGTCCAGGCTCTCGATCACCTCGCACACGCGCATCGGCCGCACCGCGGCTCACCGCCCCACCCGAGGCCGGCCCGCCGGACGCCGCCCGGCCTGCGGGATCCTCACCGCACGGGCTCCGGCTCGGCCGCCGACAGCCGTCTGATCAGGTCGGCCATGCGGTCGATGTTCGTCTCGAAGTCGTGGTGTTCGACCACGTAGGCGCGTCCGGCCCGGCCCATCGCGGCGGCGCGCCCCGGGTCGCCGAGCAGGGTGGTGATCGCCCCGGCCCAGGCGGCGATGTCGTCGGGCGGCACGAGCAGGCCGGTTCCGGGCGGGACGATCTCCCGGTGCCCGGGGATGTCGCTGCACACCACCGGGAGGCCGCAGGACATCGCCTCCAGCACGGCCCGCGGCCGCCTGCCGGTGCGGGAGGCGTGGAGCAGGCAGCGGGCGGCGCGCAGCAGCGATACGAGGTGGTCCTGCGGCACCCGTCCGCGGAGGCGGACGTTGTCGGTGAGGCCGAGGCACTTGATGAGCGCCTCCAGCGAGGAACGGCGGGGGCCGTCGCCGACGATGGTGAGCACGGCGTCGGGGTGGGTGCGCACGACCCTCGCCCAGGCGTGCACGACGGCGCGGTGGTTCTTCGCGCTGGACAGCCCGCCCACCATGATCGCGTCGGAGGCGGCCTGGTCCGCCTGGCCGTCCGCGCCGCCGGCCGGGGTGAACAGGCGGGTGTCGACGCGGTCGCCGATGAGCGCGACCGGCCGGGAGGTGAGCCGGGCGACGGCGTCGCGGAGGTCGTCGCCCGCCACCCGCACGCCGTTGGCGCGGCGGACCACGAAGCGGCTCGCGGCCGAGAGCGTCCAGCGTTTGACCGGGCCGCCGTACCCGGGGCCGGGGGTGAGCACCTCGCCCTGGATGTGCACCAGGTGGGGGCGTCCGCGCCGGGCGCGGGAGGACTCGACGGCGAGTGCGGCGAGCGGGTCGCTCGACACGAGCACGTGCGGGCGGCGGCCCGGGCCGCGTCGTTCGCGGAGTGCGCGCAGGCCGCGCCGGGCGGCGAGCACGAAGCCGGGGCGGCTGTACGCGGCCACCCGGTGCACGTGCACCGGGTCGCGGTCGACCGGGCCGGGGCGGGCCCGTCCGGCGGGCACGATCACGTCGTACCGCCCGCCGAGGCGCTCGGCGAGGGCGCGCGCCGTGCGCAGGTTGAGGTCGTCGTCGGGAAGCTCCGCCGGCCACGGGCGCGATCCGACGACCACGACGTCGATGGGCGCCTGGGATGGTGTCACAGCAGTTCCTCCAGATCGCGGGGAGTCGCCGGTGGCCCTGGCCCGGGCGCGCCGGGCGCCGGGCCGTGCCGGTAGCCCCGGGGCGTCCGGGCCGCCACGAGCGGGTGGTACGGCGGCGCGGTGTCGCCGGTCCGCCCCGAGGGCTCGGCCGTCGGCCGAGGCTCACGTCGGGTATCGCATCATGGACGTATAGCTGTTAGTGGCGGTGTGTCTCGCAAATCCCGCCAATTTCGGCGAGTAATTTACATCGGCGAGACATCGCGGGGGCAATGATCTCCGCGGGCTTTGCCGTACGGCCGGGGCCGCCTCCGGGATCGGCCGAGCCGGGCGCATTTCGAAAATCGGGCGACTGTCGCACCTGCGCCCGCATGCATGTTTACGACGCCTAATCGCCCGGGAACCGATGGCGGTAGACGTGCCCCTACCGGCACCGGACGACATCCGGGAACACGGGAAACACACGGAACCACACGGAAACTCGCCGAACTACCACTCTAAATCGGACATACAACCGCAGATCACGTCCATAGTCTGAAAACGCGCACGGCGTACGGCACGCGATGGCGGCCGGAGACCGGGCCATCCGCCGATGCCGGAAATGCCGTTCGCCCTCCTCCGGCATCGTCGACCGAAACCGCCGGATAAATCATGAAATCACTCGGGGGACACCATGCCTGGCGGAAGCAGAACGAGATATCTCATATCCGGTGGCACCGCTCAGCCCGGCCACCGGCTGCGCCGCCTCGGCCGACGCCGCGCGGCGTTCGCCCTGTCCGCCTGCGCGGCCGCCTCCTGCCTGGCCGGGCTCGGGGCCGCGCAGCGGCAGCCGCCCCTCGCCGTCGCCCTGGCGGTCACCCTGACCGCCGCGCTCGCCCTCCCCGCCGTCGCGATCCCGCTCCTGCTCCGCATCGACGCGTACGGCCGGGCGGGCGAGCACGGGTGCGCGGCAACGGCCCTGCGGCCGCGCGCGGCGATCACGTACTGGGCGTGCCGGTCGGCGGCGGCCCGGCCGGCGCGGGCCGCGCGGGGCACGGGGGGCGCCACGGCACGCGCGGCCTCGGTCACGGTCCGCCCGCGAGGCGGCTGCCCCTTCGCCCTGCCGGCGGGCGGCTCGGGCGGCCGGCACGGCGTACCGGCCGGTCAGGACCCCCACCAGGTCCCGTAAAGCCTCACCCCGGGCGCGCTGAAGCTCTTATATCGCACACGTTTGTGCGTTATTGTGCACAGTACGGGGTTGAGATAGGCAGGCGGACCCCGGCAGGCGGCCGCCGACGGCGCGCGAGGGCGTCCGGCGCGGCATGGCCGGGAGGACGCGAAAGCGCCCGGACGACAACCGGGAGGCATGGCGGGCGCGCGGCGGCGCGGGGGCGCGCAGGCGACGCGGCACCGCCGTGCGGACCCCGGGCACGAGGAGGCGGAGATGCCGTACTACCGGCGGGTCGGGCAGGTCCCGCCCAAGCGCCACACCCAGTTCCGCACCCCCGGCGGCGGGCTGTACTACGAGGAGCTGATGGGCGAGGAGGGCTTCTCGGCCGACTCCTCGCTGCTGTACCACCGCGACATCCCCTCGGCGATCGTCGACGCCGCCCCATGGGAGCCGCCGGACGGCACGCTGGCGGCGAACCATCCCGTGCTCCCCCGCCACCTGCGNACGCACGAGCTGTTCCCCGGCAAGCAGTGGGCGGACGCCGACCCGGTGACCGGCCGCCGGGTGCTGCTCGGCAACGCCGACGTGCGCCTCGCGTACGCGGCCTCGGGCACGACCTCGCCGCTCTACCGCAACGCGATCGGGGACGAGTGCGTCTACGTCGAGGCCG
>Ga0065720_1021442_pt1 | contig 10574 bp, 8 predicted proteins | sample Thericmetagenome_FD_59107 | JGI IMG/M metagenome (GOLD analysis project Ga0065720, IMG submission 59107) | Thermophilic microbial communities from the Joint Bioenergy Institute, California, USA of rice/straw/compost enrichment - eDNA_2 v2... | ecosystem: Engineered > Solid waste > Grass >... | reverse complement strand
AAAAAAAAAAAAAAAAAAAAAAAACTTCTTATCAGAGAACTCTTTTTTAGCGGAGCGGCTTCACCCGTAAGGCGATGATCGTGGACTGACTATTGTGCTGATCTCCGGCCAGGCCCAAGATGTTGAGAGCTAGTTACTCTGCTTACACGACGCTATTACACTTGACTAGTGTTGAAAGCTCAAGCAAAAGCAGCAAGGACTCGAAGAGCTTCAAAGGACTCCAATCTCACAATTATGAACCATGGAGCAGCACACGGTCTTCAATGGCCACTTAGGTACGGAGTAGCCAAGGCACATCAGCCACGGTAACGTGACTCGTGGCTTGTCCTCTGTTGTGTACAGCAACACCTCGGCTTCTACCGAATCAAGACTCGGTTTTACCCATCTCTATGCAGCTTCCATGGCCAATTGGCGGCCGAATTCGAAGTTGTGGCGCCTAAGGAGACAACAACTCAGCAAGTCTAGCCGTACGGTTCCTTCGTCCTACCAAGCAGTACGCCAAACTGGTTGGTCGACGTCTGCCGCATTGCCGTAGAGGGAAAACCAGCTTATCCTCTTGTCCTTCTCGATGCTGTTACAACTTGTTTCCAGCTGCTTGTTTCATCCATCCGTGAAACCAGGGGAACATTGCTCTGTTGCTAAGCACTCAATTCCTCGAGGTCGATGCTGACCAAGCCTTTCGGCGCCATAGCTCAACGTTCCCAGGGAAGGACTGATAGAAACCCCTCTTTGGACAGCAACGCCTGCTATGCTCGCCTAGTCGTTGCATTCGGTTGAGGTGGTGAGACGGCAAAGCGCGAAGAGGTACCTCTCCGTGTCCGTGTTTTTCCTACACTGTGTCTGGCCGGATCCACTGGGTCTTGAACCCCACACTTTATCAGATCCTCCCGAGGGGCGGGAAAGGCAAGCTCTCGTGGAGCCGCCAGCATGCTTTGGTCTAATCGTTGAAGAAGCTCATCATCACATCAGACATCAGCACCTCCTTTTTGTGGCGACTCGCTTGGACAAGCCAGATAGTGACTTTGGATCACATCATGAACTTCTGACCAGATCTGGCCTTTCATGACAGGTCTTGCCCTCGGTATGAGCGTCCAACTCTGGCTATATACACCGCGCTACTGCGGACGCCCTGCAGCTACACAGCACCATCGTACGGATGGATCCCGTGTGCTGCGCAGCCTCAACGCCAGGCAAGGCTAACCGAAAAACGATTTGATCCGGTCCCCGTCCATTGACCGTGCTTGTGCGCTTTGAGAAGATCCAGACAACTCACCCTGACGTTTGCGGAGCCTCAACACCAAGACTTTGGCCGAGACTCCACTGATGTGCGCCGGCGTCGTCTTGGGTGAGCAAAACTTCCAGAAAGGGGGCAAGATCCAGCACGGAGGAGCTCTGATCTGTGCAACTCGCCCCCAGCCGGGGTCGGAGTCCGGATCGAGACGAGCGACACGGATCGAAACCCGGATCAGGACCCCGGCAAGCGGGTGTTTAGATCACCAACGATAGGGGGCTGGTCTGGGAATTAGCTTCAAACTCTCTTACTTTCCTCACGGAGTATTCCGCAGCGATGTCCACGTACACGTGGTCGCCGACCTCGTCCTTTCCTGATCGAAAGCCTCGGTATACCTAGACTCCTCCTTTTATCGCGGCTAAGCGGTATTGGAGTACGAAGCTGAGATCCCAGAGATCAAGTCTTCATTTAGAATAGCATACAAATCACGTCAGGATGTGTGTAAAATCAACAATACTAGTTTGGTTACCATTCTCTGTTTTTTCTCTTTTGCCCAAGGTTTGCCACCCTGGCCAGGTGCCGAATCTTTCTTATGATCTGGCGCCCATGCTATCAGGGGCGGAGCGGGATGTGTTCCGAGTCTCATAGTCTGCTTACGTGGGTTGCTACGGTTCAAGCAGAGAGTCCAGTCTTCAGTGGTGTTAACCGTGGAGTACAAAGTCAACAACGTGACTTGGCAAACTTGACAGAACCAGACCTACCCAAGTGAGCAAGGATATCAAGATGGATCGTAAGCAGCCTCTCACGGTTAGGCTGCTGCAGTGCCCTCACAATTCGAGTTTGATGGCTATCTTTTTTATACACAAGTTGGTAGGGAAAAGATGTTGAAAATCTGAGTTCCGAGGGCTCTCGTCGGGATCAGCTGCCTGGGGCATGCTGTTTGAGAGTTCAAATTATGGTTGTTGAGAGTTATTGAAAGTAGAAGGGACAATCAAAAGACATAGGCATCGGTGTGGGAAACAGTAGAGAGAACTGAAGCTCCGTGCTCGACGCCTTATCCCATAGCCTGCAGGCTCACATTTTCAAATATTTATGCCGAAGACTGACAGGTCCTGATGGGGCAAGGGCTTAAGAGGCATCGGCATCGGTCCGGTTCTCGGAACGGGTCACCGAAAGTCTCGTGCGATCGGCAAGCCCACGCCGGGTCTCCGTCCCTGGGATGACCGAGATAGGGCCGGGTTGGCGTTGGAGGTTGCTGGTGGTGTCGTTCCCCGAACTCTCACCGTCACCTCTGGTCCGGATCCGGGTGGGTCTGACAAGATGACAGAGCCAAGGCGCCAAGCTCACATAGTCCCACTTTTTATGGTTCACGAAAGGTGGAGCACCAGCTGATCCCTACCCCACATGCCACTCAGGGCTCAGACCAGCAACGACAGGCCCAATCCCAAGCCAAACAGCCAAGACAGACCCAATCACATCGCCTCGCGGGACTGCAAACATCGCCAGGTTTCCCATTGCGGACGACGGCACATGGAATAATGCTAAGCAGTATTTCATCACAAGTATTGTTCCCGGCTTTCCCCCTTCAGCGTACATGCCGCTCAGAACAAAGGGATCGCGGCCTCAAAAGCGCGTGGCTTTTCCGTGGAAGATGACGACGACAACGACCCCGCAGCAAGCTCAGGGACAGCCGTCACGGTCCCCACCATCTCCAGCAGCGACAGCACTACCCCGAGTTACAGTTACAGACGACGATGACGACGGGAGTGATTCTGTCGACGAGGAGATTGTGGCCGATCCCATCAGCAACCTTGGATTCATGATCCCCGATATCTTCACCCAGCTCCCGCTCATCCGGGATGAGTTGGTTACCAAGACATCCATCGAGCAGGACGAGACTGTCGAGGCATGTCTGCCCTTCTTGCGCGGCGAGGATGACTTCTTCGACTACAACGAGCACGGCGTGCCAGAGCTCGACCGCGAGCGCCATATCCGGTTCCTTCGTCAATGTCTGGGAAAGCTCCCAGGCCGCTTCGTGGCCGCCGATGCAAGCCGGCCATGGTTTCTGTACTGGTGTCTCTCGGCTCTCACTATGCTGGGAGAGGACGTGTCTTCTTACCGAAATGCCGTCATTGCCACGGCACGCTCTATGCAGAATGAGACCGGAGGTTTTGGCGGCGGCGGCGGCCAGTTGTCACACATGGCCACGTCCTACGCCGTAGTGCTGGCGCTGGCTCTTGTTGGCGGCGAGGAGGCGTATGATGTTGTCGATCGGAAGGCCATGTGGAAGTGGCTCTGCTCTCTCAAGCAGCCTGACGGCGGGTTTCAGGTCTGCTTGGGTGGCGAGGAGGACATCAGGTATTTGTGTCCGCACATACTCATCCAGATGTGAGGAAATGGTTTGCTCACAGAGGCCGCAGGGGAGCTTATTGCGCAGCAGTGATAATCACACTGCTGCGCTTACCCTTGGATTTGACTCCAGAATCCCCCGCGTGGAAGGAAGATGGCAGTGCCAACCTCCTCACTGGCGTGTCGGATTACATCCGACGATGTAAGCAGAAGACACACTTTGTGTGTGTGTGCCCAACCTATGCAAGTCTCTGCTAACCTTCGTTCTAGGCCAGACCTTCGAAGGTGGAATCTCGGGCCAGCCAAATGCAGAAGCTCATGGCGCGTATGCCTTCTGTGCGCTGGGCTGTCTGGCCCTGCTGGATCACCCAAGTAGGTCAATGCCAAGGTTCGCAACCCTCTCGTCGCCCACTCACCTGGTAAGGTGCATGCATGCATGCTAATGAAGCCCGACACAGCTGTCTGGACATCCCACGGCTGATTGCCTGGCTGTCGGCACGGCAATACGCTCCCGAAGGAGGGTTCTCTGGTCGCACCAACAAGCTGGTCGATGGGTGCTACAGCCACTGGGTAGGAGGGTGCTTTCCTTTGATCGAAGCATGCCTTGCAGGTGGCGGTGCCACGGACAGTGACGGGACAAAACTCCCTCCAGCGACAGAGAGCCTGTACAGCCGTGAAGGCCTGACCCGGTATATCCTCTGTTGCTGCCAAGACCAGAGCAAACGGGGTGGACTGCGCGATAAACCGGGAAAGTGAGTCTTTTTCTACTCTTGTGATTTGATGGATTCATTAATGCTCACTAAACGAAATTCAGGATGTCCGATGCCTACCACTCGTGCTACGTCCTTTCAGGCTTGAGCTCCGCTCAACATCAGTGGGAGCTTGACGAGCCTACCGATGCTGCCACTAGCGGGGACGGGGCGGCGACAGCAGCAGCAGAGCCGGCCTGGACCGTCTTTCCGTATCTCGATGGGCCCCAGGTCTTTGCGCCCAAGGACCGTGTCCGCCCGATCCACCCGGTCTATGCTATCCCGCAGCAGAACGTATGCGCCATCCAACAGTACTTTCAAGCTAAGCAGGGTTTCTAGACACTCCCTGTAGGTTTGGGGGACTGTCGAATCAAAATACCTGCGTACAAGTTTCATATGCTAGGTGACCGAGTTCAAAACTGCCTAGTGGCTGGCGTGTCCCACGTCGTCACGCATCTGGCTTCAGGGTATTCCTTTCCTACCACACCTCGCCGTCCTTGCGGACCCTGAAGCCAGAACATAAACCCTGACTGTACAAGGGAATGGAATAGGCTAGGTGAGAGAGTACGCCCAGTTAGGTCTTCTCTTTGGCCCAACCTGTCCAAAAAGACTAGTGGAGGAGGCAAGAAATGAAATGAAGGGCAGACTCACCTCTCACTTAGATGTGAGCTGTTATCGAGTATCTTGTATGATGCACAAACGAGTTGAACTTTGTCGGATCGTGCGATGATGGGCACCCAATGTTTCTCGGCCCGTGATGGAAAATAATAAAGGAGAAGCAACTCCACGCATTACCTTTGCGGTTATCCATAGCTAGAGGATGAAGCAGACAAGGAGGCCGCCTGTCGGATTCCACAAATAACTGCAAAAGACGAGAGTGCAGTTGCTTATCTCCGATCTGGCTAAGCCCATGATGCCAGGTCTCCCCTCTGGGTTGCTTTCCTTCTTCCGTGTCTTGACTCGGACGGGTCTCTCGGCCCCCAGTGACGAGAGAAGATGGTGGGAGGGAAGCATACACACCTTGACTCTTCTGTCTGCTTGCCTGCCAGTTCAGGTGGTTTTGCTGCCGCTGCCGTTCATGCAACCCATGCACGTATGCTGATCAGGTATACATATATGTGGACTGGTCTGTCCCTCCTGAGAAGGATGTGGAGGAGAACGAGGAGTTAGATGACAAAAATCAAGGCACTGGTCACAGCCGTCTGCAGCCATTCATGAAGCGTCGTATTCCTGCTTGTATGGCATCAAAACGTCGTTCAAACGTCGATCGACGGTCTAGCAACACACATTGCAGAGCTTTGCGTTAGCCATCTACGTCCCAATGACCCTCTTACTCCACATCGTTGATTGATTAAGAAAGACCACATGAAGAGGGGCTGTTATCAAACTGCTTAATGTGGAAAAGAGTTATCTCAGCTTGTGCTCGCTTTCATGCCCACGAGACCTGGGTCTCACGTTAGGCATGCTGCCCTCCCTATCTATCTAACCACCACTGGCATGTATGTTTCCTACAGACTTTCTCACTTGCCGCGCAAGCCGAATATGAGATCCGCGACTGTAGCGCATAGCTACACTTACACACAAGATGGGGCTCCAGAACGCAGCTAAGTTACTGCATACTACGCTACAACGTTCAGACATCCGTCTGACGCGATCCTATCTGAAGTTGTCGGCTGGGCTTCGTCTCATCACTTTTTTTGGCCTTAGTCTTGCGCATCGGGCCTTCTTGGTTCCGTTCGCCATGAAAGATGCGGTCACGGTAGTGGGCCTTTTGGAACGGGAGCCGCTTAGAAAATGCGCCAGCTGATAGTCCATCAGGGTTCGAGCGTCCAACACAAAGCATGGTATGACTCCAGGGTTGCATCTAGAGCACGACATATCTAGATGATTGTTCAGGGGAAGAGGAAGCGAGCTACGGACAAGGGAGCAAGCGGGTAGCTTCCTGGTCGCCTTCCAGGCAAGATGCTTCCGCTCAACTTCCCAGCCCAATTGCTGGATCAGCAAGACTCGGTTTGTTAAAGATGCCGTTGGTCCCGACCAAGGAACAGAGATGTGGGGGTGGTCCAGTATGGCGTGCAGTGAGGGGTCCAACTGCCCCTCATCGACCAGACACTTTTTCGCTCTTCATCATTGTGCAACAATGCAACACATGCGGGGCGGGAGAAGTGCCCCTTCAGCTCGTTCCACGGCTCAATGGGAGTCGAGCTGACCGGATTTGGCGATCACGGCTCCGGCTATTGGACAGCTTAAAGTCCCGGACACCGAGGTGAAGCCCGAAGATATGAAGCTTGGGCTGATGAGAGACCAGACGGCTCCATGTAGTGTAAGTTAGCTGTCTTTGAATGGCGAGCAAGCGGTCTCATTGACGAGAGTCATGCCGACCATCACATGAACTCAAGCCTTCCTCGTGTCTGCCGATAGTGCCAGGAGGAGCTGCGAATAAGAGGGCCGTTCGAGAAGTCGGGGGACGTTGTCGTGGCCTGGTGTTAGTGGTCCTCATCATCACACGCGTCGTCGGCTGTGGCCATGGAGCTAGAAGGAGGTGGGATTGGCTCGGAGACTGTTACAAGAAACGTCCTGGTGCGAGTGAGCTCCGTCTCAAACCGTAGCCTTGACCAAGACACAAGACACACAAGTTGGGAAAAAGAAAGCTGCTAGCCTGGAAGGTGTATCTTGTGCGTACATGCCTGCTCTCTCCCTCTCTTGTTCAGAACAAGGGGACATGTCTCGAAGACTCTAGGCAAGAGTCAAGCCCCTCAACCGTTGGCCGTCCAACACCAACAGTCCCTCTGCCTCCTCCCTTTGAGGAAACCCCACGTTCTCCCAGCCACATGGGGGCCTGGGGTGGTTGCATCCGAAAATCTTTCAGCCCACCAAAATCGATGGAGACCAAATCCAAAAATATTTCGAAGTTCCGACTTCCAGCAAGGATCTAATCTATGGAGTGTGTACTTACTACTTGCCGCCCGTTGACCCCTCGCCCCTCACGCCGTTCGCGTGCAGCACGCGGTATCTGCACATACTACTACATACACAGTATTCCTGCGGTTCGCAGTCGCAGAAATGCAGCAATCATCCCTATCACCGCTTCAGGTTGTCAACAGGCCAGGACTTCAAGACTCCAGCCTTCCCCCGCTCTCGCTAACTACCTGAGGTTGCCCGCGGGCCGCAATCCGTAGTAGGCCGGGCGAGAACTGCCAGTGTGGGGTCCGGCGCCGGTGGGTGGTGCTGTGCACGCAAGCCTTCGCAACGCTCGAATCGTCGCTCTTCGCTTCCCCCCCTCACGCCGCGATGCGGTCTTGGGGTTCTTGTTTTTAATATGGAAGCAGTGCCAACTCATCATTGCATGAGCGTTAAGCTTCTTCCTGTGCCTAGTCGCCTTGCAACCCTTTCCGCCATTCAGAGCCTTCGCTCATCATTAGGGCAGATGCAGGGCATGCAAGGGTTTGCCGGTCCCAGCCACGGCTCATGCATCTCATCGCTCCTCACCGACTTCGTGGGTGGATTCGGGCCACTCGTTCTGCTGGTGCTTCTGCTCTACTGCTGCTAACATGTTCGATGTTCGGATGCCCGGCCTGCTACGGGCATGGGAAGACGCTCGCTCCATTGGAGTCCGAGGACCGCTTGGGCGCGATTCAGCAAAACTCCATATCTGTCTACCACATATTTCGGTCTCCGGCTGTGCCCTTCGTTGCTCTGTGAAGCGAGCGATCGCTCCGAATTACGTACACTCTCCTGATTCGCCAGGGCCTTCCCCCCATAAGTTAATTGGAGCTGCGGGAATGCTTCCAGAACCACTGCATCGTTCCGTTTATCTTCGTCGATGCTTGCCGAATCTGACGGGACCTTGATGACACTGGCGAATCGCCCATGGCCCGAAGTGCATATGGCCCCAGTTTTCCGTACGCACAATTACCTCCTCCGTACCGCCTCGAAGACGCTTCGTCGCTGCACCATCCCGGGCAACTGCGTTGACCGTCGTTTTCCTAAAATCGTCAGCAACTTCTCCCGTTCCCCGCAGGTCCATGCAATGTATCTGGGCGGCGCTGCTCTTCCGCCCGTGCTCTCGAGTCGCTTAGCCGACCGGCTCTCGAACCTATGCTGCTGTCTGGTGCCGGCGGTTAGGTGCCTATGGATACCTCACAAGCCCTGTATCAAGCGGTACAGACGGACCATGGGCAGCCAAACCTTCTGGGTCTGGGCGATTCGCCATTGCTGCATCTGGCATGGTAGTTGCGAGCAGAGATCTTGGAGAAGCTCATAATCGGCTCTTCGATCTCCAGAACCAAAAAAAAAGTCGAGCCACACGACCCCTCCTTTGACAGCGTCCGAATCCACTGCAAAGTGGGGGGCTAAGTAGACCGAGGGCCGGCAAAGAAACAAGATCAAAACAAACCAGGATCTTGCACCTTCGTGAGAGAAGTGCTGCCGCTTCAGATTCGTCAATGACGCTTGCACGAGGGCATTTGCCATTGCCACCACCAGCCTAGCGTCTGGCTGTCTTTAAATTTCACCCTCCCGACTCTCCATGACAAAGTTGCGAATTGAGCCGAAGAAGGCTGGTCTTTGACACTAGAAGATCACCGGTACCTCGTCCTGTCAACCAAGCGCCTGTTAGTCTCGGGGCTGGGTACGAATGCCGGCCAAGCTCTGCCAAATGAGATCCTGCTCTCCGGTCGATGCATCCCCCATGTTGTTGGTGTGGAGTTAACCCGGCCTCCGGCTGTATCAACTGGCAACCACGCACGCCAACGCATCAGGATGGGTCGCACCTTGAGCCGCATCTCCCATCAGGCCTGCATCGACGAGTCCCTTCCTTTGTCTGTCTAGCATTCCCGTCATGTCCCTTGTTGCATTGGTCTAGTATCTGGGCCATTTTGTCATGTTCTGCCCCGCATTGGCACTCCCATCGCCGCAATAAAGCACATATGTCTCGCTGGTGCCGGCTCAAGATCCTCACCTCTTGCGTCTCGAGCCTTGAACACGTAGCAGATCAGCCTCGAAGTCTTGGAAACACCAAGCACCACACCACCCACCACCATATCGAGGACAAGTTCTCCTCACCGGTCGTGCTTTGTTGTCTCTCCACACTCGCTATCCCCCCGGATTGGGTAGGACTGCATCGCATCACCCCGAGTTGACGATCTCGGTCGGCGATTCCGAAGCTGTCCTTTGATTTCGCAATTCCTCTCTTATTTTGTTTGCCTTGAGCTTCAGCTAGCTTCTGATTGCAAGCCGAGCTGGGTCAACTAGCAATAATCCGACACAATGACGGGCTTTTACATGCAGTATCTGGAGAGTAAGTCGTCAATTGACTCGCAATAACACCGGATATCCATCCTGTATCATCGTTGTCAATCCCCAATTCCCAGATCCAGGTTGGGGGCGACAATCTTGGAGATGTCCCTGGTGACATTTTACACGTCATTTGTTGGTTTGCGTTGCCCTGGCACCTAGACACTCACAACCTGTACCTGCCTCATCCCACTAATACCCCTGGCATCACACCCCTACCTTCCTTTAGACTGTCAATCTTGATCTCATCTACTCCCCGGTCATGTCATGCAGCCGGTAGGGCTGAGCAAAGATCCGTTTTGTTGGGTTGTCATGCAGATTCACCCACGTCACCACGCTTTTGTAACCCTCTCTTCCCCCTTTCCAAATTAGTGCACCGGTAGGATGCCTATTGGGCAGGATCCAGGAACCTGGAGCTAACGCAGAATGTTTCACAGGCCTCTGCCGGCGTCGTGGATGGCATGAACCTATGTATGAGATTTACCGTGAGCCTGATGGCTATACTTGCCTTGTTACGGTGAATGGCCGCGAATACCAGACCGATCTCGCCTACGAGACCGGTCAGTTGGCACAGGAAAACGCCGCTATGCGCGCCTTCATGGTGTGCAGACACTTTTCCGTCAATGGCGGCATGCTCGCCCGCAATGGCATTGTGCAGGGGTTGCCCGCAGGGGAGTCGAGCCTGAAGACGCGCAAGGGCAGTCGCCAACTTGTCGCAACCAGCTATGGCCACAAGAGCAGGTCAGGATACCACTCCAGCAACAGCTCGACTGCCTCGTTGGAGTATTCATACCAGTGATTTCCAAGAGGAGCCGCATTCCTTTGTGTTACGGGAGATCTGCCAGGGCAAGATTCGCCGAATCCTGGGAAGCTGGTTTGCCCGGATTTGGCCACGCCCGGGTTGGAACCGCTGCGCGAACCGGTGAACAGTTGAGGTTTTCTCCCCCCCC
>Ga0065720_1021439_pt1 | contig 10581 bp, 10 predicted proteins | sample Thericmetagenome_FD_59107 | JGI IMG/M metagenome (GOLD analysis project Ga0065720, IMG submission 59107) | Thermophilic microbial communities from the Joint Bioenergy Institute, California, USA of rice/straw/compost enrichment - eDNA_2 v2... | ecosystem: Engineered > Solid waste > Grass >... | reverse complement strand
GAACCCGAGCCGCTCCTCCACGAGCGCGGACGCGCCGGCGGCGTCGGCGGCCGACACGGCCTCGTCCTCGTAGCCCCATCCCCAGTGCTTGCGCCGTCGCGCCACGGCGCGAGTCTAAGCTGAGGGCGTGGTGAACCCGCCGACGCTTCCCGCCCTCCTGGCCCGGGGCCCGTGGGCCCCGGACGCGGTCGAGGCGCGCTGGCGGACCGACCCGTACGAGCCGAGCGCCGAGCAGGCGACGGCCGCCGACGAGGCGATCGCCGCCCTGCGCGAGCGCGGGTCGCCGAGCCACGACGGGTTCGCCGCCCGTCTCGCCGGCCACCGGGTCGACCCCGACGGGCGGCTCATCCTCGAGCTGCAGCCGGTGCGCTGGGCGCTGCGCCTCGGCGAGGACGCCTGCGACAGCCTCTCGGCCCTGTGCGTCACGCGCGACCACGAGGGCCGCTGGCTGGCGGGCCGCCGCGCCTCCTGGCTGGCCTCGTGGGCCGGGCAGTGGGCGCTCGGCGCGGGCGGCGCCGTCGATCCGCAGGAGAACCCGATGGACACGCTCGTGCGCGAGCTGCGCGAGGAGTGGTCGGTCGAGCCGGAGCGGGTCACCGGCGAGGCGCTCATCGCGCTCCCCGGGCGGATGACGATGTTCGTCGGGGTCGCCTGGCTGCCCGCCGGGGCGCAGGTCGTCCCCGACCACGAGCACGACGCCTACGCGTGGTGGCCCGCCGACCCGGCCGACTGGCCGGCCGAGGCCCACCAGCAGCTGCGCCGGATGGCCGCGCTCCTGGCGTGAGCGCCCGGTCCGCCAGCCCGGCCGCCGCGCCGCGCGGCCCGGTCGCCCGCGTCCTCACCTTCGAGCGCCTGGAGATCGCCTCGTTCACCCACTCGGCCGTCTACTTCGGGCTGCTGCTGACCTGGGCGCTCGGGCTCAACGGCGTCAAGCACTGGCTGGGCTGGGCGCACGGCATCGGCTGGATCCTCATGTGCATCGCCACGATCCTCGCGCTGCACGCCCGCGTCATCACCCTGCGCATCGCCGTGGCCGTCGCCGTCATCGGCGCCGTCGGCCCGTTCGTGGGCTCCTACGAGTTCGTCCGCGAGCAGCGCCGGCGCAGGCGACACGCCCCCGCTGACCCGGCGCGCTACAGTCAGGGCTCGGATGGCAGTTGAGACCCGAGTCCAGGTCGCGATGCCCCAGATGGGCGAGTCCGTGACCGAGGGTGTCGTGCTCCAGTGGCACGTCAAGGAAGGCGACCGCGTCGCCGTCGACGACGTACTCGTCGAGATCTCCACCGACAAGGTCGACGCCGAGGTCCCGTCCCCTGCCGCCGGCACCGTCGTCAGCGTGCTCGCCGCCGAGGGCGACACCGTCACCGTCGGCACCGTCCTGTGCGAGATCGAGAGCGGCGAGGGCGAGGCGTCCACGTCCGCGCCCGAGGCTCAAGCCCCCGGCGGCGATGACGATGGCTCGGGTGCCATGATCGAGATCACGATGCCCGCGATGGGCGAGTCGGTCACCGAGGGCGTCATCCTCGAGTGGGCCAAGTCCGTCGGCGACCCGATCGAGGCCGACGAGACGCTCGTCGAGATCTCGACCGACAAGGTCGACGCCGAGGTCCCGTCGCCGGCCAGCGGCGTCGTGGCCGAGATCCTCGCGCAGCAGGGCGAGACCGTCACCGTCGGCCAGGTCCTCGCCCGCCTGCAGTCCGCCAACGGCGCGCCCGCGAAGGCCGCCCCGGCGCAGGCCCCCGCCGCCGACGCCAACGGCGCCGCCCCCGCCGCCCCCGCGGCGCCCGCCCCCGACGGCGTCCACGCCACGCCCGTCGCCCGCCGCGTCGCCGCCGCCCAGGGCGTCGACCTCTCGCGCGTCACCGGCACCGGCCCCCGCGGCCGCATCACGAAGGCCGACGTCCTCAACCGCGGCGGCGCCGCGCCCGAGCCGAAGGGCGAGCTGATCCGCGGCGGCGCCGCGATGCTCGCCCGCTACATGGACGAGTCGCGCTCGATCCCGACCGCGACCTCGTTCCGCACGATGACCGTCACCACGATGGACGGTCGCCGGCGCGAGCTGAAGGCCGCCGGCCACAAGGTCTCCTTCACGCACCTGATCGGCTACGCGATCGCGAAGGCCGCGACCGAGGCGATGCCGGTCATGACCCACCACTTCGAGGAGCGCGACGGCAAGCCGTACCGCGTCGACGACGGCGCCGCGAACCTCGGCATCGCCGTCGACGTCGAGAAGAAGGACGGCAGCCGCACGCTCATGGTGCCGGTCATCAAGGACGCCGGCCGCCTCAGCTTCCGCGAGTTCGTCGACGCCTTCAACGACCTCATCACGCGCGCGCGGGAGAACAAGCTCACCGCCGACGACCTCACCGGCGCGAACATCACGCTCACGAACCCGGGCGGCATCGGCACCGTCGCCTCCGTGCCGCGGCTCATGACCGGCCAGGGCACGATCGTCGCCACCGGCTCGATCGCCTACCCGGTCGGCCTGGAGGCGATCGGCGAGCTCATCGGCGCCGAGAAGGTCATGACGATGACCTCGACCTACGACCACCGCGTCATCCAGGGCGCGGAGTCGGGGCGCTTCCTGCAGGTCGTCGAGGAGTACCTCCAGGGCGAGCACGGCTTCTACGACCAGGTCTTCGGCGACCTCGGCGCGACGCTCGGCCCGGCGCCGGCCAGGCCGACGCCGTCGCTGCCGGCCGCCGCCGCGGCGCCCGCGCCGTCGGCCGCGCCCGACGAGGAGCTGCTGCAGGCCGTCCAGGCCGCGACGTCGCTCATCAAGGCCTACCGCACGCACGGCCACCTCGCCGCGCGGCTCGACCCGCTCGGCAGCGAGCCCGAGGGCGACCCGGCGCTGGACCCGGCCCCGCTCGGCCTCACCGACGAGATCATGCGCAGGATCCCGGCCAAGATCCTGCGCATCGGCGTGCCGGGCGACACGCTCTACGACGCGCTGCCGCACCTGCGCGAGACGTACACGGGCACGATCGCCTACGAGATCGAGCACATCTCCAGCCACCGCCAGCGCACGTGGCTGCGCGAGAAGATCGAGACCGGCGCCTACCGCCAGCCGCTGACCGTCGAGGAGCAGAAGGCGCTCCTGGAGCGGCTCATCAAGGTCGACGCCTTCGAGCGCTTCATGCACAAGGCCTACCTGGGCCAGAAGCAGTTCTCGATCGAGGGCCTCGACATGACCGTGCCGATGCTCGACGAGCTGATCCAGCTCGCCGCGGCGGCCGACGCCAAGGAGGTCGTCGTCGGGATGGCCCACCGCGGCCGCCTGAACGTGCTGGCCCACAACCTCGGCCGGCCGTACGACTCGATCTTCGCCGAGTTCGAGGGGGCCTCCACGCTCGAGGCCGTCACGACCATCCCGCAGGGCGGCACCGGCGACGTCAAGTACCACCACGGGTCGCAGGGCTCCTACCAGCTGCCCAACGGCGAGTCGATCCTCGTCAACCTCGAGCACAACCCGTCGCACCTCGAGTTCGTCGACCCGGTCGTCGTCGGCGCGGCGCGCGCCGCCCAGACGACCCGCCAGGGCCCGCGCGCCCACCGCGACACGAACGCCGCGGTGCCGGTCGTCCTCCACGGCGACGCCGCCTTCCCCGGCCAGGGCGTCGTGGCCGAGACGCTGAACCTCCAGGCGCTCGACGGCTACTCGGTCGGCGGCACCGTCCACATCATCCAGAACAACCAGGTCGGCTTCACGACCGATCCCGACGACGCGCGCTCGACGCGCTGGGCCTCCGACCTGGCCAAGGGCTTCGACGTCCCGATCATCCACGTCAACGCCGACGACCCGGCCGCGTGCATCAGCGCCGTCCGGCTCGCGTTCGCGTTCCGCCAGGAGTTCGGCCACGACGTCCTCATTGACCTCGTCGGCTACCGCCGCTACGGCCACAACGAGGCCGACGAGCCGGCCTACACGCAGCCGGAGATGACGGCGGCGATCAAGAAGCACAAGCGCGTCAGCGAGCTGTGGGCGGAGAAGCTGATCGCCGACGGGGTGCTGACCCGCGACGACGTCGACGCCCAGCAGCAGGCGGTCTGGGACCACCTGACCGCGCTGCACAAGCAGCTGAAGGACCGCATCGCCGCGGCGAAGGAGGCCGGCGAGGACGACCAGGCCACCGGCGAGTACCAGCTCGACCGCTCGCCGTCGCCCGAGGTCAAGACCGCGGTCGACGCCGACCGGCTGCGCCAGCTCAACGAGGAGCTGCTGCGCATCCCCGAGGGCTTCACGGTCCATCCCAAGCTCGTCCGCCAGCTCGAGCGCCGCCGCGAGGCGGTCGGGCCCGACGGCGGCATCGACTGGGCGCAGGCCGAGGCGCTCGCGTTCGCGTCGCTGCTGACCGAGGGCACGCCGATCCGCCTCACCGGCCAGGACGTCGAGCGCGGCACGTTCAGCCAGCGCCACCTCGTCCTCCACGACGCGAAGACCGGGCAGACGCTGTGCCCGATCCAGAACCTGCCGGGCGCGCTGGCCACGTTCGAGCTGCACAACTCGCCGCTGAGCGAGACCGCCTGCCTCGGCTTCGAGTACGGCTACAGCGCCGAGGCGCCCGAGACGCTCGTCCTCTGGGAGGCGCAGTTCGGCGACTTCGCCAACGGCGCGCAGGTCATCATCGACCAGTTCATCGCCTCCGGCCTGGCGAAGTGGGGCCAGACGACCCGTCTGACGCTGCTGCTGCCGCACGGCTACGAGGGCCAGGGCCCCGAGCACTCGTCGGGCCGCCTGGAGCGCTTCCTGCAGCTCGCCGCCGAGGGCAACATCCGCGTGGCGAACCTGACGACGCCGGCCCAGTACTTCCACCTGCTGCGCCGCCAGGCGCGGATCGCCAAGCAGCGGCCGCTCGTCATCATGACCCCGAAGTCGCTGCTGCGCCTGCCGCAGGCGACGAACCGCATCGAGCACCTCTCCGACACGCAGTTCTACCCGGTGCTCGCGGAGCCGCGGGTCGACGAGGCGAAGGTCACGCGCCTCATCCTCTGCACGGGCAAGATCTACTACGACCTCGTCGGGCACCCGGACCGCGCCGACAACGAGCGCGTCGCCGTCGGCCGCGTCGAGCTCCTGTACCCGTTCCCGGAGGGCCAGATCCTCGACCTCATCGGGCGCTACCCGAACCTCGAGGAGGTCGTCTGGGTCCAGGAGGAGCCGCGCAACATGGGCGCCCGCGCGCACATGTCGCCGCGCCTCATGCAGATCCTGCCCGAGCACCTGCGCTTCGGCTACATCGGCCGGCCCGAGCGGGCCAGCCCGGGCGAGGGCTACCCCGCCGCCCACGCCCAGGAGCAGTCCCGCATCGTGCGGACCGCGCTGGACCTGTCGCGTCCGGTGTCGCAGTTCCCGCACAAGATGCCGGGCGAGCGCTAGCCGCGGCCCACGCGCGCCCGCCGCGCCGGCCGCGGCCTCGGGTAGCGTCGTCGTCCCATGCCCGACCGCGCCGAGCAGGTCCTCGCCCGCGTGCGCGAGATCCCCGCCGGGTTCGTGCGCGCGTACTCGGACCTGTGCCCGGGCGCGCCGCGCTTCGCCGGGCGGGTGCTCGCCGGCGCCGACGACCCCGACGTGCCGTGGTGGCGGGTCGTGCGCGCCGACGGCTCGCTGGCCAAGGGCGAGCGCCAGCGGGCGCGGCTGGAGGCCGAGGGCGTGCCGTTCCGGAGCGGGCGGGTCGACATGCGCGTCGCCCGGCTCGGCGGCTAGCCTCCCGGCCATGTGGCACCAGGCCTTCGTCGAGCTGCGGCCGCGCCCGCGCGGCTTCCACCTCGTCACCGACGAGATCCTGGGCCAGGTGCCGCAGCTGCGCGAGCTGCGGGTCGGCCTGGCCCACCTGTTCCTGCGCCACACGTCGGCGTCGCTGACGCTGAACGAGAACGCCAGCCCCGACGTGCGCCGCGACTTCCGCTCCTGGTTCGACCGGGCCGTCCCGGAGGACGCGCCGTACTGGACGCACACGCTCGAGGGGCCCGACGACATGCCGTCGCACATCAAGTCGTCGCTGACCGGCAGCGACCTCCTGCTCCCCGTCCGCGACGGGCGCCTGGCCGTCGGCACCTGGCAGGGGGTCTACCTGTGCGAGCACCGCGACCACGGCGGGCCGCGCTCGCTCGTCGTGACGCTGTGGGGGGCGTCGTGACGAAGGCGGTCTCGCCCTACGGCGCGCTCGTCGAGGCGCACGGGCTGTCGGAGGCCCACCGCCACGTCCTCGACCTCGTCCCGCGCGGGGCGCGCGTCCTCGACGTCGGCTGCGCCGAGGGCTACCTCGACGTCGAGCTGGCGAAGCTCGGCTGCGAGGTCGTCGGCGTCGAGCCCGACGCGCGCGCGGCTGCCGTCGCCCGCGAGCGCGGGATCTCGGTCCTCGAGTTCGACGTCGAGGAGGTCGGCCTCGACGCGTCGGCCTTCGACGTCGTCCTCTTCGTCGACGTCCTCGAGCACCTGCGCGAGCCCGAGCCGGTGCTGCGCCAGGCGCTCGCCGCCGGCCGCGCGATCGTGTCGATCCCGAACATCGCCCACTGGACCGGGCGGCGCGAGCTGCTGCGCGGCCGCTTCCCGCGCGCCGACCACGGCCTCTTCGACCGCACCCACCTGCGCTGGTTCACCCGCGCCGGCGCGCACGCGCTCGCCCGCGACGCCGGCTTCCGGGTCCTCGAGGAGCGCTTCGCCGGCGCGCCACTGCCGCTGGAGGGCCGCCTGCCGGCGCTGCGTCGCCTGCGCCCCGCCGCGGTCCGCGCCCGGCCGGAGCTGTTCGCCCTGCAGGTCGTGCTCAGCCTCGAGCCCGCCTGAGGGCCCGGAACTCGGCGATGTCGTGCGGGACCGGCCGCAGGCGCCGGTCGGTCGCGCGCGGCAGCTCGACGACGTCGAGCTCGGTCTCGGTCCCGTCGGCCTCGATCCGCGCGGCGCCCGCCCCCGGCCGCGACGAGACCGCGCGCACGAGCGTCTCGTCCTCGAACAGGAGCCCGACGCCGTCGTCGGCCGCCCAGCCGGGCGGCAGCTCGCCGCGGCGGACCGCCTCGCGGTAGACGGGCAGGCGGTCGGGCTCGCCGTCGCTGTGCACCGACAGCGACCCCTCGAGGAGGCCGAGGCCGCGGACCGGCGCCGGCGCGCCGCCGGACTTCGTGACGCCGCCGGCGAACCAGCACATCGCCCCGGCGCTCAGCCCGGCCAGGACCGTCCCGCGCTCGTAGGCGGTGCGCAGGATCCGGTCGAGGCCGTGCTCGCGCCAGATCGCGAGCATGTTGCGCATCGAGCCGCCGCCGACGTAGACGAGGTCCTGGGCGAGGACGAGCTCCTCGAGGTCGAGGTCCTGTCCGTGCAGGCGGAAGAGCGACAGGACCGTCGTCGTCCCGGCGGTGCCGTCGTAGCAGGCGTGGAAGCGCTGGACCTGCTCCTGCGGGTCGCCGCTCGCCGTCGGCAGGAACAGCAGCCGCGGCTCGCGGCGCTCGAGCAGCGTCAGCAGGAAGTGGTCGAGGGCGGGGTTGCCGGGCTCCATCGTGAACCCGCCCCCGCCCATCGCGAAGATGCGGCGCGGGCGCCGCTCAGGCGGCAACGGCCGTCGAGGACGGCTCGGCGGCTCCGAGGTAGTGCGTCTCGAGCTCGGTCTCGACGACCCGGCCGCGCTGCCACGCGACGCGGTAGGCGCGCGCCTGCGGCCGGGAGCTGACGACCCGCTCGAGGTCGCGCCCGACGAAGTGCAGCGCGGCGCCGTCCGCCGCCGCGTAGCCGTCGAGCATCCCCTCGGACATGAGCCGATGGTACGACGTGCGGCGCTGCGGGTCGGAGTCGTAGTGGACGGCGTTCGAGTAGGGCAGGAACCCGAGCCCGGCGACGCGGCGCGGCGGGCCGTTGAACTTGCTGACGATGTCGGCGAACCAGCACAGCGATCCGGCGCTCAGCCCGCAGAGGACGATCCCGAGCTCCCAGGCCTCGGCCAGCACCTCGTCGACGCCGTGCGCGCGCCAGGTGCCGAGCAGGCTGCTGACGCTGCCGCCGCCGACGTAGATCAGGTCCTGCTCGAGCAGCCGCTCCTGGAACGGGCGCGGCTCCCCGCGCTCCTCGCGGAAGAGCGAGACGTGCGTGGCGAGCGCGCGCCCGCTGAACGCGCGGTAGAAGCGCGTGATGTAGTGGTCGGCGTCGCCGCTGGCGGTCGGCAGGAAGCACACCCGCGGCCGCTCGACGCCGGTGAGCGAGAGGACGTAGTCGTCGAGCAGCGGGTTGCCGGCCTCCATCGAGAAGCCGCCGCCGCCGAACGCGACGATCTGCGGAGGGCGCTGGCTGGACATGCGCGCAGGGTGCCAGCGGCGTGGCGGCCCGCGCCAGCGCCCGACGGTCCAGACCGATTCGCCGCCCGGGCCAGCCCGGCGGCGCCACGGCCGCTCAGGCGAAGAGCGTCAGCTCCGGCTCGCGCTCGCCGCGCAGGACGGCGAGGTCGACCTCGACGCAGGCGATGCCGCGCGACTCGGCCAGCGTGCGCGCCTGCGGCTTGATCGTCTGCGCGGCGAGGACGCCGCGACAGGCGCCCATCGCCGGGTCCTGCCGGATGCGCTCGAGGTAGCGGGTGAGCTGCTCGACGGCCTCGATCGTCGCGACGCGCTTGACCTCGACGGCGATCCACTCGTCGTCGGCGTCGCGGCACATGAGGTCGACGGGGCCGATGTCGGTCGGCCACTCGCGGCGCACGAGCCGCAGCCCCTCCCCGCACCAGTGCGGCTGCTCGGCCAGCAGCTCCTGGAGGTCGCGCTCGACGCCGTCCTTCTCGAGCGCGGCCGCCTCGCCCATGTCGTGGGTGACGTCGGAGACGATCTCGCTGATCTCGATGTCGAGGCGGTCGTCGCCCTTGAGCTTGCGCACGACCATCCGCCCCTCGGACTCCTCGATGACCGTCGGCGGCGTCATCCAGTTCTGCGGCTTGTAGCCGCCGGTGTCGGCGTGGACCATGACCGAGCCGTCGGACTTGATCATGATGAGGCGCAGCGCGTTCGGCAGGACGGCGTTGAGCCGGCCCGTGTAGCGCACCTCGCAACGGGCGACGATCAGGCGCATCGTTCGGGACCGTACCGGTCGCGGCGGATGGCCGCCGGCGCCGTCAGGCCGCGTGCAGCTCGCGCGGCAGCGCGTTGCGCATCCGCTCGGCGAGGTCGGCGACCTCGGGGTCCGGGCCGAGCTCGAGCGCGCGGTCGCAGGCCCGCAGGCACTCGCTGACGCGGTCGGTGCGGGCCAGCGCGTGGGCGTAGCGGCTCCACGCGGCCGGGTCGTCGGGCGCGAGGATCGTCGCCTGCTCGCAGGCCGACACCTCGCCGCCGACGTCGCCGGCGAGCTGGAGGGCGAGCGCGAGGTCGAGCAGGCCCTCGACCGTCGGCTCCAGGCGGCGGGCGCGCTCGAGCGCGTCGATCGCGGCCCGGCGGTCGCCGAGGCGCAGGCGCAGGCGGCCCAGCCGCTGCCAGGCGTCGCCGTCGCCCGGCGCGCGCTCGGCGGCGCGCTCGGCCGCCTCGGCGGCGAGGTCGATCGCGCCCATGTCCTCGTAGATGCGCGCGGCGAAGCGGTGCGGCGTCGGGCGGTCGCCCTCGACGCGGGCCCAGTCGCGCATCGCCCGCCCGGCGGCGGCGAGGTCCCCGCCCTGCCAGAACGCGAGCGTCATCAGGCGCAGGACCGCGGCGTTCGTCGGCTCGGCGTCGCGCGCGTAGATGAGGCGCTGGGCGGCGAGCTTGTAGTCGCCCTCGGCCATCGCGTGCTGGGCGGCGGTCATGAAGCGCTGGACGCGCTCGGCCCCCGGGTCGGGCTTGGAGAAGTCGACGAACTGGAGCGAGCCGGCGGGGACGGTCCGCACGCCGGGCGCGAAGCGCACGCGGGCCCACTGCTGGACGTTGTCGCCGTCGCCGGTGAAGTAGATGCCGCTGACCGTCCCGACGCCCCACTCGGGGTAGGAGACGCAGCGCGCGTAGCGGTGGACGACCGAGTGGTCGGGGGTGCGGTCGCCGAACGGGTCGTGCTTCGCGCGCTCCTCGGCCGCGGCGCGCTCGGCCTGCTCGCGCTCGTAGGCGCGACGGCCCTCCTCGGCACGGGCGGCGCGGGCCGCGGCCGCGTTCACCTTCACCGCGTTGCGCGACACCTTCCCGCCGCGCGACGTCTCGGCCAGCCGCTCGAGCTGGTCGGCGGCGAGGTTGATCGCCTTCAGGTGGCGCTCGTGCTCGAACTGCTTGCCGGGCGGCGCCAGGTCCGGGTGCCAGATCTTCGCGAGCCGGCGGCGCGCGAGCTGCACCTCGCGCTTGCCGAAGGGCGGCTCGAGCTCCAGCAGCATGATCGCCTGCTCGATGTCGAAGACCGCACTCACCCCTTGGAGGGTACCGCCGGGGCCGCACGCGGTACGGTCGCGCCATGCACCCGATCGACCCCGTCAAGAAGGCCGCCGCCGACGCCGCCGCCCTCCTGGTCGAGGACGGCATGCGGGTCGGTCTGGGCACCGGATCGACCGTCGCCTACCTGCTGCCGGCGCTCGCCGCGCGCGGGCTGCGCGGGCTGCGCTGCGTGGCGACGTCGGTCGAGACCGAGCGGCGCGCCGCCGAGCTCGGGCTGCCGGTCGA
>Ga0065720_1004544_pt1 | contig 10581 bp, 10 predicted proteins | sample Thericmetagenome_FD_59107 | JGI IMG/M metagenome (GOLD analysis project Ga0065720, IMG submission 59107) | Thermophilic microbial communities from the Joint Bioenergy Institute, California, USA of rice/straw/compost enrichment - eDNA_2 v2... | ecosystem: Engineered > Solid waste > Grass >... | reverse complement strand
ACCTGGATCCGGGGGAACACGGCCCGCAGCGCGGAGACGATCGAGACCGCGGTCCGCACAGCCTCGTTCTCCCCGAGGCACCGATGCTGCCCGGCCGGGCTGAAGCTCAACAGCACGTCGTCCCCACGATCAGGATCCTGATTGGCCGCCTCGATGAGGACGAGGACGTAGGCGGCTCCCCGCTCCAGGCGACGCCCGTCCGCGAGCCGAGCCCCGCCGTCCGCGGTCCGCCGCATCCAGCCGTGCACCCCCGTCCAGACGGCCAACCCCTGCGCCACCTCGTGCGCGAACCGCGGGGACGCCGGATCGACGGCGGCCCAGCCCCCGCTGCGCAGCAGGTGATCGAGGTAGCGCGTCACCGTCCCGGCCGTGGTCGCGTAGCTGGCGTTGACCAGCCCGAACAGGTTCGCGATCGCCTCCTCCCTGGTCAGCCGGCCGGCGCCGACGGCGCGAACGAGGTGTGCGGTAGCGCTGTCCGGCCGGGACGCCCCGGCGAGGTGGTCGTCGATCAGGTCGGCGCACATGTCCCGCATGGCGATGAGGCTCTTCGCGAGGTCGGGCTGGTCCTCGTACGGCGGCGGGTCGGCGGGCCAGGTGAAGTCGGCCTGCGCGGTAGCGGTGGCGGCGACGAGATCCTTCATCTCCCGGGGCAGGTCGAGCCGCTGCCCCAGGAGATCGAGAGCGACCGGCTCGATCAGGTCTGCCTGCAGGTCGAACGGTTCCCCTGGAACGGATCGGGCCCAGGTGCGGGCCCGGTCGACGTGGCGCGCGACGGTCTCGTCGATGATCCGGGTGTTGCGCAGCCCGGTGGCGGCCTGGTTCATCGCGGCGCCGACGATCCGCCGCCGGTCGAGGTGGCGCTGCCCGACCTCGCCGACGATCGCCCCCGGGTAGCCGGTGAACGTGCCCATCACCTCGGCCGCCGCCGGGTTGGCGTGCGGCGTGAACAGCCACCACGGCACGACCGCGAGGTCCTTGAGGAAGCTGGTGCCGTCCGGGTCGGACAGCGCCTGCCGCGCGCCGGCGTAGTCGCCGACGACGTACATGTTGCGCTCCTCGTCGTAGACGATCCCGCCGGCCTCGCGCAGTGCCGGGTAGTACGCCTCGGGCGTGCCCTGCCGGACCGCGTCGGCATACGAATCCATGAGTCCCCCCATTCGTGTGATCCCCCGTCCGACCATCCACACAGGACGTGGTCGGATTCGCGTAGCATCGCAGAGATCACGCGATCGGGCGACACCAGGCGCCTTGTCGGACGCGCACCTCCTGTGACGGTCAATCGGGCAGCAAGGGGACGGAGATCCCTTCGTCCCGCCCGAGCAGTGTGGCCCGGGTGACCGACCGAGATCCGAACCGGTCACGCAGGGCGTCGAGCGCGCCGTCGAGCGCCGTCTCGTCCACGCCGGGATCGCGCACGGTGAGCGGCAGGGTGAGCTGGCACGGCTCGTCGGGCGCGAGGTTGGTGAGCGACAGGCCGAGCAGGGTGATCCCGTCCGCGGCGATCCGCGGCAGCTCCGCCGCCAGCAGGCGGCGAGCCGCGGCGAGGATCGTGGGTGTGTGCGCGGTCGGCGCGGCCAGCGTCCGCGAGCGGGTGGCGCGGCTGAAGTCGGCGAACCGCAGCCGCAGCACCACCGTGCGGCACACGCGGTGCGCCCCGCGCAAGCGGCGGCCGAGCCGGTCGACCGTGCCCACGAGGATCGCGTCGAGCTCCTCGGGGCTGCGCGGGCGATGGCCGAGGGCCCGCTGGGAGCCGATCGACCGACGCCGCCGCCCGGGGTCGACGGCCCGCGGATCGCGGTTGTGCGACAGCGCGTGCAGCTTGTGGCCCTCGGCCTTGCCGACCAGACCGACGAGCGGGCCCTCGCCGAGCGCGGCCGCCTCGCCGACCGTCCGTACGCCCAGGGCGTGCAGCTTCGCGGCCGTGACCGGCCCGACGCCCCACAGCTTCTCCACCGGGAGCGGGTGCAGGAACTGCAGCTCGCGGTCGGCCGGCACGTGCAGCAGCCCGTCCGGCTTCGCCACACCGCTCGCGACCTTCGCCAGGAACTTCGTGCGCGCCACGCCGACCGTGATCGGCAGGCCGACCTCGTCGCGGATCCGCCGGCGCAGCTGAGCCGCGATGTCGACGGGGGAGCCCGCGATCCGCCACAGACCTCCCACGTCGAGGAACGCCTCGTCGATGGAGATTCCTTCGACGAGGGGCGTGGTGTCGCGGAAGATCGCGAACACGGCCTTGCTCGCGGCCGAGTACGCCGACATCCGCGGCGGTACCACGACGGCGTCCGGGCACAGTCGCTTCGCCTGTCGCCCGCCCATCGCGGTGCGCACCCCGCACCGCTTGGCCTCGTAGCTGCAGGCGAGCACCACCCCGCCGCCGACGATCACCGGCCGGCCGCGCAGCCGCGGATCATCGCGCTGCTCCACCGACGCGTAGAACGCGTCGAGATCGGCGTGCAGGATCGGTGTAGGGCTACGTCCCGCTCGAGGCTCGGGCACGAACATATGTTCGCATCCGTCGTCGGTGATTTCGAGGCCCCGCGCTCATCGGCGCCGGCGGAGCCGGGAGAAGAGCCGCGCGAGCCGGCCGCCCGTGGACCGGCGCGGTTCGGGGAACGGCGGCGGGTCCAGCAGCGGCGGGTCGGCCGGTGGGAGGAGATCGCCCGCGGGGAGCGTGGGCGGGTCGAGCGCGACGAGGGTCGGGGTCTTCTCGCGGTCGTGCACGTGAGCCTGTCGCGGTCTGCCCCGTGCGGCGTTACGGGGATCCGCCGTGATCACGATCGCGTCATCGACGCCGAGTACTGCGCCGCAGGTCACACGGCGTGTAACGGCTGCGGGTCGCACGGCGAACCCCGAGTGTGGACCCAGTCGGATCCGTGGGGCCGGGCAGTGAGGTGCCCCGCCTCGATCCGGTGCACCTCGAGCAGGACCTCGGCGGACCGGAGTCGCTCGCCGGGCTGCGCCGCTGGATCCGCACGCACGTCGTGGCCGACGCGGACGCGCTGGCCGACGCGCAGCTCGTCGCCACGGAGCTGGCCAGCAACGCCATCGAGCACGCGCCCGGGCCGCGGGTCGTGCGACTGCGGGTGAGCGCCACCCGGTTCACCGTCGAGGTCGAGGACGCAGCCCCGGACGCCGCGCTCACGCTCGGGGTGTCCCGGCTCGGCGGCAACCGCGGCCGCGGCCTCCAGGTCGTCAACGTCCTCGGCCGATGGGGTGTGCACCGCCGACCGACCCGCAAGACGGTCTGGGCGACGATCTCCCTCTAGCGACCTCCTTCGCGCCGCCGCGCGCTAGCCGCGCCGGGCTCGGTAGGCGGCTACCGCGACCCGGTTCCCGCACGCCACGCTGCAGAAGCGCTTCGACCGGTTCCGCGAGAGATCGAGCACGATCCCGGCGCAGTTCTCGTCCGCGCACACGGAGAACCGGCTGAGCTCGTCCGCGCGCACCACGTCGACCATCGCCATCGCGGTCTCGACGACGATCCGCCGGTCGAACGGTGCGTCCCGGTCGATCGCGTGGAGGTGGTAGTCCCAGCCGTCGTGGCGCACCAGCTGCGGGACCGCGCCGTACTCGGCGAGCATCGCGTTGACCATGGTGGCCGCGGTGTCGCGGTCCGCGGTGAGCAGCGTGCGCAGCGGCGCCCGCAGCGCCCGCACCGCCGCGAGCTCCGCCTCGGTCTCGGGGCGGCGCCCGGAGTAGCCGTGCTCGTCGAAGAACGCCTGCAGCTGGTCGAGGCTGGTCAGCGTGTCGGGCGGCTCCGCGGAGTTGACCAGTGCGACGGCGGCTGTCAGTGCGGCGGTGGTGTCATGGGCGAAAACCACGTTGACAGCTTACTTGCCCCCGCATAGCGTCATCAGTCATGCCGTTGTTGACCCATGACAATGCGGCGCGCAGCCTCAGCGGGCTCGGGTTCGCCGCGATCTCCGCGGTGTCCTTCGCCCTCTCCGGGCCGATCGCCGGCGGGCTGCTCGACGCCGGGTGGAGCCCGGCGGCCGCCGTCGCTGTCCGGGTCCTCATCGGCGGATCGGTGCTGGTCCCGCCCGCCGTGGTGGCACTGCGCGGCCGCTGGGCCCAGCTGCGCCGGCAGCTGCCCGTCCTGCTGCTCTACGGCCTCGGCCCGGTGGCCGGCACGCAGTTCGCCTACTTCGCCGCGCTGCGCCACCTGCCCGTCGCCGTCGCGCTGCTCATCGAGTACACCTCGCCGATCGCGGTCGTCGCATGGCTCTGGCTGCGGCACGCTCAGCGCCCCGCCGCCCTGACCGTCGGGGGAGCCCTGCTCGGGATGACCGGGCTCGTGCTCGTCCTCGATCCGGGAGGGGGTGCGTTCAGCTGGATCGGCGTCGGCTGGGCGCTGCTGGCGATGCTCGGCGCGGCCCTCTACTTCCTGCTCTCCGCCCGCACCGGCGACGCGCTGCCCGGGGTGGTCCTCGCCGCCGGTGCACTGCTCACCGGCGGCGTGGTCCTGCTGCTCGCCGGGCTCGTGGGCGTTCTGCCGTTCACCGTGACGGCCGCGACGGTCGCCCTGGGCGGGGCCGTGCTGCCGTGGTGGGTACCCGTGCTGGCACTCGGCGTCGTGACGGCAGCGCTGTCCTACGCCACCGGGATCGAGGCGGCGCGCCGACTGGGGGCGCGGCTGGCGTCGTTCTGCGGGCTGGCCGAGGTCGTGGCTGCGGTGGTGCTGGCCTGGTTGCTGCTCGGACAGGTGCCCCGCCCGGTCCAGCTCGTCGGCGCGGCCCTCGTGCTCGCCGGCGTCGCGCTGGTGAAGCTGGGAGAGCCGGAACCGGCGGCCGCTCCTGCCGAGATCGCGGAGATCACCGCTCGCGAGCGGTGATCGGAGCGGTCGCCAGCGCCGCAGCGATCCGCGCCTTGGCCCGCTCCCGCTCCTCGGGCGTCGGGTCGAGCGCGGGCCCGACCCGACGCAGCGCGGCGATCAGCTGGCGCGCGAGCATCCCGGACCGGTCCGCGGTGCGCTGACCGGGGAGCGGGGCGGCGACGCACCCGCCCGGCGGCTGGATCGGCAGCTCGACCGTGGAAGGCACCGCGACCACCTCGTTCCCGTCGTTCTCGTCGTTCTGCTCCGCTCATCGCGCCGATCGGCGGCAGCGCTTCACCTGAACGGACGGAAGTACCCGATCGAGTGATACAACGATCAGCGGGTGAACACGGTGCGGCTGGAGTACGCCTTCTTCGGGCCGTGCACGTCCATCTCGACCACGAACCGGTCGGGGAGCGCGGAGAGGTCGTAGCGCCCGGTGTAGGTGTCGGCCACGCAGAGGTGCACATCCGTGGTCGCGCCGTCGCCCGGGCGCAGGCGGTGCAGCAGCTTCCCGGCGTTGGCGGTGCCGGCGAAGCAGATGTGGATCTCGTCGCCGACCAGCCGGTAGTCGTACTCTCGCCAGGCCTGGCCGCGGTGGCCGTCGGTCAGCTGCAGCTCACCCTCCTCGCGGTAGTGCAGCACGTCGTCGGCGACGGGGGAGAAGGTCGCGGTACCGGTGAACGTGCCGATCCCCGGCTCGAACGTGCGGGTGAGGTGCCAGTCACCGGCGAGGCCGGCGAAGGCCCGCCGCGCTGCGTGCGAGACTTCGGCGGCCATGCTCAGCATCTACCACGACGTCCGCTCGCCGGTCCACTCGCTGCCGGCGGCCGTCAAGCTGCCGGTGCTGCTCGCTGCGGGGATCGGGCTGTTCATGATCGGGGACGCAGGGGTGCTCGCGGCGCTGCTGGGCGTGGTGGTGCTCGGCTTCGCGGCGGCGCGGGTGCCGTGGCGGCTCGCCGTGCGCCAGGTGGGCATCGCGCTACCGTTCCTGCTGCTCATCGTGCTGGTCCAGGGCCTGGTCGAGGGCTGGGGGAGCGCGCTGGTCGTGGGTCTGCGGATCCTCACGCTGCTCGCGCTCGCCGGCCTCGTCACGCTCACGACCCGCGCCGAGGCCCTCATCGACGTCGTGGAGCGGGCGCTCACCCCGCTGAAGCCGCTCGGCGTGCGGCCCGAGCGGATCGGCATGGTCGTGCTGATGACGATCCGGTTCGTGCCCGTGCTGCGCGAGCACGCCGACGCCGTGCGGGACGCGCAGCGCGCCCGCGGGGTGGAGCGGAGCTTTGTGTTCCTCACCCCATTGCTGGTCAAGACGTTGCGCACGGCCGACGGCCTCGCTCAGGCTCTCGACGCGCGCGGCGTCGATCCGGGCCGCGCCGCTCGGCAACGGTGACGAGGAGTCCGTGTGCGCACTCGAGACCTCGCCTACGTCGCGGTGTTCGCGGCGATCATGGTCGTGCTGGGGTTGTTCCCGCCGATCGCGGTGGGCCCGATCCCGATCACCGCGCAGAGCATGGGCGTGATGCTCGCGGGATCGATCATCGGGGCGCGGCGGGGTGCGCTCGCGATGCTGGTCGTGGCGCTGATGGCCGCGATCGGGCTCCCGGTGCTGTCCGGCGGCCGCGGCGGCATCGGCGTCGTGCTCGGGCCGACCGGCGGCTACATCGCCGGCTGGATCGTCGGGGCGTTCGTCGTCGGGCTGATCACCGAGCGGGTCTGGACGCGCTACAACATCGGCTGGGCGATCCTGGCCAACGTCGTCGGCGGCATCCTGGTGGTCTACGCGTTCGGGATCGCCTGGTACGCGATCCTCTCGGGCCAGTCGGTGGTCCTCGCTGCAGCGCAGAACGCGGTCTTCCTGCCCGGCGACGCGATCAAGGTGCTGATCGCTTCCGCCGTCGCCGTCGCAGTGCGCCGCGCCTACCCGGTGATCGAGGCGGCGCCGCAGCGCGCATGATCGACGCGTGATCGAGGTCCGCGACGTCGAGGTGCAGTTCGNCGGGCACCCCGTCCTGCGCGNCGTCGANGTCACCCTCACCGAGCGGCGGATCGCCGTCATCGGTGCGAACGGGTCCGGGAAGTCGACGTTCGCGCGCCTGCTCAACGGTCTGCTGCTGCCCACGACCGGCACCGTGACCGTCGACGGGTTCGATACCCGCGAGCACGGCCGGGAGGTGCGCAAGCGGGTCGGGTTCGTCTTCCAGGACCCGGACCTGCAGATCGTCATGCCGACCGTCGCCGAGGACGTCGCCTTCGGCCTGAAGCACCAGGGCGTGCCGAAGGCCGAGATCGCCGAGCGGGTGGCGGCCGCGCTGGAGCGGTTCGGCCTCGCCGGGCTGGCCGACCGCCCCGCGCACCTGCTCTCCGGTGGGGAGAAGCAGCTGCTCGCGATCGCCTCGGTGACGGTGCTGGAACCGGCCTGCATCGTCTTCGACGAGCCCACCACCGCGCTCGACCTGCGCAACCGCCGCCGCACCTGGGCGGTCGTGGCGAGCCTGCCCCAGCAGGCCGTGGTGGTCACCCACGACCTGGAGGCCATCACCGGCTTCGACCGCGCCCTGCTCTTCGACGGGGGGCGGATCGTCTTCGACGGGCCCCCGGCCGCGGCCGTGGAGGAGTACCTGGCGCTGCTCGACGAGCCCCTGTGACCGGGCCGCGCAGGGACGCGCTCCCGGTGGCCCGGATGCCGCCGGTGCCGTCCCCGGGTCCGAGCCCTCCCGGACGAGGGCCCGACGCCCTCTGGACGAGTGCAGGGAGGGGCATCCGGTAGCGATCCTTCCCGCGCACCGAATCGGGGCTCGGTGACCTGCACCAGCCCCCGCGTGCCGGCGACCCCCTCCTGATCGCCGTCCCTCGCCGGGTACTGAGGTGGCCGAGCTGAGCGGATCCGCCCGCCGGGCAGGTCCGGCTCCGTCGACGACGGCACGGCACGCACCTGGAGGACACCGACCCCTGTCACTCGCTGACCGTCGACGTCGGGCAGAGGCATCAGGCAGACATCAGGCAGACCGACCCGGCGATCAACGGGACGTCGCCGCCGTGGGACCCCGCGTTCGGGCCTGAGCGGCCCCTGCTCGATGGGGTGCGCAGACATCGACGGCGCCGTCGAGTTCGGGTGCGGTGGCGCCCGGCNGTGCTGNGTGCAGGTCGCCACGGGCAAGGGCACGGGCGATGCCCGCACCGCGATCGGTCTGGCGCCGACGATCCGCGCGGAGGTCGGGGCTAGACCAGTGCGTCCAGCCCCAGGTGCTCCCGCAGCGTGGTGCCGGAGTAGTCGCTGCGGAACACTCCGCGCTCCTGCAGCAGCGGCACCACCCGGTCGGCGAACTCGTCCAGCCCGCCGGGCGTGATGTGCGGTACGAGGATGAACCCGTCGCTGGCGCGGGCCTGCACGAACGCGTCGAGCTGGGCGGCGACCTCCGCGGGGGTGCCGATGAAGTTCTGCCGCCCCATCGTCTCGATGACGACGTCGCGCAGCGACAAGTTCTTCGCCGCGGCCAGTTCGCGCCACTGCCGGGCGACCGCGAACGGGTCGCGGAACATGCGCACGCTGGCCCGGCCCTTCGCGATCGTGTCCTCCCCGATGACCGGGTCCTCCTCCGGCAGCGGGCCGTCCGGGTCGCGGTCGGACAGATCGCGGTTCCACAGCTGCTCGGCGAACTTGATCGCCGTCTGGCCGCTGACCTGCTGGCGGCGGATGTAGTCGGCCTTCTCCTGCGCCTCGGCATCGGTGTCGCCCAGCACGAACGTGGCGGCCGGGAGGATCTTCAGCGAGTCGGGGGAGCGGCCGTACTTCGCCAGCCTGCCCTTGACGTCGTCGTAGAAGGCGCGGCCTGCATCGAGGGTGCCGTGCCGCGTGAAGATCGCGTCCGCGGTGGAGGCGGCGAACTCGCGGCCCTCGTCGGAGTCGCCCGCCTGGAAGATCACGGGGCGGCCCTGCGGGCTGCGCGGCACCGAGAACCGGCCGTGGATGTCGAACTCCGACGAGGTGAACGCGAACCGACCGGCGTCGGGATCGCGCAGGAAGGTGCCGGATTCGGCGTCGGCGACGATCTCGTCGCCGCGCCAGGAGCCGAACAGCGTGATGGCGGCGGAGAGGAACTCCTTCGCGCGCACGTAGCGCTTCTCCTCGGGCAGGAACCCGCCGCGCCTGAAGTTCTCGCCGGTGAACGCGTCCCAGCTCGTCACGACGTTCCACGCGGCCCGGCCGCCGCTGAGGTGGTCGAGCGTGGCGAACTGGCGGGCGACCTCCACCGGCTCGTTGAACGTCGAGTTGATCGTGCCGGCCAGGCCGAGCCGGTCGGTGACCGCAGCGAGCGCGGACAGCACCGTGAACGTGTCCGGGCGACCCATGACGTCGAGGTCGTAGATCCTGCCGCCCTGCTCGCGCAGCCGCAGCCCCTCGGCGAGGAACAGGAAGTCGAACTTCGCCCGCTCCGCGGTCTGCGCGAAGTGCACGAACGAGGAGAACTCGATGTGGCTGCCCGCTGCCGGGTCGCTCCACACCGTGGTGTTGTTGACGCCCGGGAAGTGGGCGGCCAGGTGCATCTGCCTGCGGGGCTGGTCGGTCATCGCGCGCCTCCGGCCGTGGCGTAGCGGTTGGCCGGCCGGTCCGCACCGAGACGCCCGCGCAGGGTGGCGGACCAGCTCGCGGGGGAGGGGTGGGCGGTGCGGTAGGCGCCGCGGCGCTGCAGCTCCGGCACCAGCTGCCGGGTGATCGCGGGCAGGTCGTCAGCGATCGTGGCCGGCCGCAGCCGCGCGCCGGCCAGGCCCGCCCGTCGCCACTCGATCAGCAGGTCGGCCAGCTCGACCGGGGCACCGGCGAACACCAGCGCGTCGCTGTGCAGCGGCTCGCCGGCCAGCTCGTCGAGCCGGGCCAGCCGGTCGGCCGCGGCGCGGGCGTCGTCGGCGAGGACGACCAGCACGTCACCGAGGACGGGCAGCGGTTCGGCGGCGCGCCCGGCCGTTTCCTGCGCGGCCCGGATCGGAGCGAGGATGCCCGGGATGTCGGACGTGGTGCGCGGCGTGACGAACCCGAGGTCGGCGCACCGCCCGACCAGCTCGAACGCGACGTCGGCGGGCGCGAGCGCCGCCACCACCGGTTGACCTTGCGGTGGGCGCGGTGTGATCGACGGCCCGCGCACGGAGAAGAACCGGCCGTGGAAGTCGATGTAGTGCAGCTTGTCGCGGTCGACGAACCGACCCGTGGCGGCGTCGCGGATCTCCGCGTCGTCCTCCCACGAGTCCCACAGCCGCCGCACGACCTCGACCCAGTCGGCGGCCTCCTCGAACAGGTCGGCGACCGGCAGCACGGGCCGCCGGCCGACCAGTTCGGCCTCGTCCTCCCGCCCCGAGACCTGCACCTGCACCCCGGCGCGGCCCTCGCTGACGTAGTCGAGCGTCGCGATGGCCTTGGACAGGTGGAACGGTTCGGTGTGCGTGGTGACCGCGGTCGGCACCAGCCCGACGTGCGGCACCAGCGGCGCCACCCGCGAAGCCACCAGCACCGCGTCGAGCCGGCCGCGGACTCGATCGGTGCGCTCACCCGGATCGCGTCGACCGTCGGCCTGCAGGCCCAGCGAGTCCTCGATCGTCACCAGGTCGACCAGCCCCTCCGCGGCCTCCCGCACGACGTCGACCCAGTAGCCGGCCGTCAGCAGCTCCCGCGCCCGGGCCCCCGGGACCCGCCACGACGCCGGATGCCATCCGGTCCCGTCCAGTGCGATCGCCAGCCGCAGCCCGTCATCCGCCGTGTCCCCCACGCGCGC
>Ga0065720_1004373_pt1 | contig 10587 bp, 11 predicted proteins | sample Thericmetagenome_FD_59107 | JGI IMG/M metagenome (GOLD analysis project Ga0065720, IMG submission 59107) | Thermophilic microbial communities from the Joint Bioenergy Institute, California, USA of rice/straw/compost enrichment - eDNA_2 v2... | ecosystem: Engineered > Solid waste > Grass >... | reverse complement strand
ACCGCCGCGGACATGACGGCCTGCACGAACAGCCCGCCGCCGGCGATGCGCAGATACCGGCCCGCCAGCTCCCGCAGCTCCGGCTCAAGGCCGAACAGGCGGAGCAGATCGCCGCAGAACAGGACGACCATCGCGCTGACGAACAGCCCGAACAACAGGTTGAGCGCCAGCGAAGAACCGGTGAGCCGTCCGACGTCCCGCCGCAGCCCGGCGCCGAGATACTGCGAGACGACGACGGCCGAGCCCGTCGCCACGAAGTTGAACAGCAGCATCCCGAACATGAGAATCTGGTTGGACACGCCGACGGCGGCCACCGCCTCGTCCGACACCTTGCTGAGCATGAACGTGTCGGTGATGCGAATGAGCATCTGCAGGGCGGATTCGATGAAGATCGGCCAGGTGATGGCCAGCAGAGACAGCTTGACCGCACTGCCGGCCGATCCGCCGTCCGAACGGTCCGCGCCTCTGACCGCTTGTTTCACGTTATCGTTCTCCTTCGATGTTGTAGACCGAGAAATCTTTCTTCAAGGCTTCCAGGCCGTATCGGGCGATATCGAGCGCCGAACGGCCGCCGAAATCTTCAATGAACAGCTCAAGGGACAAATAGCCGCGATAGCCGATGCGGTACAGATCGGCGGCAAGCTGCTTCAAGGGCGCGACGCCCTCTCCCGGGAAGACGCGGTCGCGGTCGGCGATCGTCTCCCGCGGCGGCTCGGCCGGGTAATCGTTCGCGTGAACGATGCCGATCCGATCGCCGCTAAGCGCGCCGACAAGCTCGAACCGGCTTCCGCCGACGTGCATGTGGAACGGGTCGAGCAGCAGCTTCGCGCCGTCAAGGCCGCTCAGGTCCAGGACGGCGGCCGCCTCCTCCAGCCGGTTCAGCCGCTTCGCCCGCCCCCAGAATTCGAGATACGGTTCGACGCCGACGGAGCGGCCGAGCTTGACCAGTTCCGCGAAATGCGCGGCGAAACGATCCGGCCCGACGCCTTCGACATCGCCGTACGGCGGGGCGGCGACAGCCGGACATCCCAGCTCGGCGAGCATCTCCATTTCCCGTCCGGCCTGCGCGAAACCCCGCCGCCGCGCCTCGTCATCCGCATCCGCCCAGCGGAAGAACGCGATCGCGTTCGGAATCGCGATGCCGAGCGAAGCGGCGCAATCTTTAAGCTCGGCGATCGATCCGCCCGCTGCGGCATGCGCTTCGAGATCGCGCATCCAAATCTCGATGCCGTCGTAGCCGGCCTCGGCGGCGACCCGGATCTGCTCGCGGATGTTCAGGTTGAATGGAAACAGCGTCGATGCGTTCAGACAGGTGCGAAAAGGAAAATGCGCGCCGCCCATCGTCAAGCCTCCGTCTCCCGGAATCCGTTATAATGCCACTTCGATCGTCCGGCCTTCCCGGCTGCTCCGGAAGCCGAGCTCGATCATCCGGATCACGGCGCGCGCCTCTTCGGGCTTCACGGCCGGTTCGGCGACGCCGTTCACCGCATCCCGCACATTCGCGAAGTAGTTCTGGTACGCGCCGGGCAGCGTCTCCACCTTGCCCGTGAACCTGAGGCCGTCCTGCATGATGTCCAGCGTGCCCCAGTTCGCCTCGGGATCGCGTCCCCAGCCGGGATCGGCCGGCCGGCCGCCCGCCTTGAGCGCGTTCTCCTGCGGGTCTTCGCCGTATTTCACGAACGAGCCGCTCGTGCCGTTCAGCCGGTAGCGCGGACCGGGAGTGCGGGCGATGGCCGATGCGTACAGTCTGACGGCGAGACCGCTCTCGTAGCCGAGCGTCACATCGAAGCAATCGTCGGCCGCCACGCCTTCCCGCTGCGTCCGGATGTCCGCCCGGATCGTCTGCGGCGTGCCGAACAGCTGCAAGGCTTGATCAACGAAATGGGAGCCGAGATCGTACCAGACGCCGGCGCCGGGAGCCGCGCTCTCCCGCCATCTGCCCGGAACGGGATGCGGATTGTAGCGATCCCACCGGAATTCGGCGGACACGATCCGGCCGAGCCGGCCGCCGCGCACAATTTCGCGCACGGTCATGAAATCGCCGTCCCATCGGCGGTTGTGGAAGACGCTGAGCACGAGGCCGCGCTCCTTCGCGAGCGCGATCAGCTCATCCGCCTCGGCCGACGTTACCGTGAACGGCTTCTCGACGACCACATGCTTGCCGGCGAGCAGCGCGTCGCGGGCGAAGGTGAAGTGGTCGGTGCTGGGCGTCGTGACGACGACGATGTCGATTTCCGGGTCCGCGTACAGCTCTTTCACATCGCGCGCGATTTCGACCTGCGGGTAATCCCGCTTCGCATGATCCGTCCGGCGTTCGACGACCTTCGCAAGCGCGAGGCCGGGCACGCACGTGATGACCGGCGCGTGGAACGTCTTGCCGGCAAAACCGTAGCCGATCAGTCCGACGTTCAGCGTTTCCTTCATTCGTTTGATCATCCTTTCCTGATCGTTCTGGATTCGTTTGAGCCGCAGTCAATAACCGGGGCCCGCGTTGTACAGAATGCGGTTCGGCGGATAGGGAGAGTCGCTCTCGTTGACCGGATGGAGCTCGCTGTACCGCGGATCGTAGTATTTTTTTCGATACTTGGTGGCGGTAATCCCTTTCACGTTCTTGAACACGCGGCAGAAATAGTTCTCGTCCGTAAATCCGACCGCGTAGGCGACGTTCTTCACGCTCCGCTCCTCATAGAGCAGCAGCTGGCATGCCCGCTCGATCCGCCGCTGGATGATCATCTCGCGCGGCGTGCGCCCCGTATAGCGGACGAAGGACCGCGAGAAATGCTCATGCGTCCAGCCGACGCGCTGCGCCAGCCGGTCGATCGAGAGCGGCTCGTCGAGATGCTTGTCAATATAGTCAAGCGCTTTCAGGATCTGCGGCGGTATGCGGTTCTTGTCCCGCGTGACCGGCTGGTCGACGATCAGGCCGTTGATCTCCTCGAGCAGGGCGGCCAGCAGCGCGCTTCCCCGCTGCTGCAGCTTGTCGGGATACAGATACGCGATGTTCATGATCTGCTTCATCAAGCCGACCAGCAGCTCGTCTTCCGCCGGGATGACGGACGGCCCGCCCGGCTGCAGGATTGCGAGCGGCGGCGCTTCCCCGTCCCGGTGGAAATAGCCGAAATGAATGAACAGGTGGCGGGACGGCTGCACCGGGTCATACTCGTACTGATGCGTCTCGCCCGGTCTCGTCACGATGAAGCACGGCTCGCTGAGCGTGTACGCCATTTCGCCGACGCGGTAGACGCTTTTCGTTCCGTCCGGGAAGTAGAGCAGCTCGTAGTCTTCAAGCTGCCGGGGGCCGAGACCGGTGCCGGCGCGTTTCACGATATCGCCCGCAACCCGGATGGCGGGCAGACATTCATGCGGAGGACGAAGCTGCACGTTGCCGCTGCGGTTCATGACGGTTCCACTCCTTGTTCGAATACTGACCCCATTATCGGCGATGCGGACGGGGAGAACAATGGAACAGACGGCAGAAAAACTGGACGCATTTGATATTCCCGGCAATCGGAAACTTCACTTCAGATGCAAACGCCGCCTGGACGGTCGGGTCCGCCAGGCGGGCGCATTCGGCATGTCAGTCCGCGTAGGGGTATGTCAGATTCCATTGCGCGCGGAGCGCGTCGAGCGTCTTCATAATGGCCAGCGTCTCGTCGAGCGGCATCACAGCGCTTTCCTTCCGGCCCTCGCGCAGGCAGCGCATCGCTTCCTCCGCCTCGAAGTTGAACCCCCTCGCTTCACGGTCGTCCGTGAACGTCACCGGCTCCTCGCCGTGGACGAGCAGCGTCGCCGACTTGCCGAACAGGAAGTTCGGAATGCGGATCTGGCCTTTCGTGCCGTACAGGATCGCTTCATTCGACGTCCTCAGCCGCACCGCCGCGGCGACCTGGGCGGCTCGTCCGCCTTCGTATTCAAACAGCGCGGCGAACTGCTCGTCCACGTCCGTCTGTCCGATCCGGGCGGTTGACGAGATCCGCTTCGGCTGGGTGCCGAATACCATGGAGGCGAACGATACCGGATAAATGCCCGCGTCGAGCAGCGCGCCGCCGCCGAGCTCCTTGTTCAGCAGCCGGCCTTCGGGCTGCCAGCCGGCATCGAAGCCGAAATCGGCGGTCATCATCAGCACTTCACCGATCTTCCCTTCGCGCAGCCACTCCCGCACTTTCACGATCGGCGGCAGATAGCGCGTCCACATTCCTTCCATCAGGAAGACGCCGCGCTCCCGGGCAGCCCGGATCACTTCCTCGGCCTGCTTCGCATTCATCGTGAACGGCTTCTCGCACAATACGGACTTGCCGCCGCGGATCAGCGTCATCATGTTGTCCCTGTGCGCCGGGTGCACCGTGCCGACGTAGACGATGTCGACTTCGGGGTCCGCCGCCAGCTCCTCGCAGCTGCCGTATGCGCGCTTCGCCCCGAATTCCGCCGCGAACGCCTCGGCCCGTTCCTTCGAGCGCGAACCGATCGCCGCGAGCTCCGCGCCTGCGACCCGTTTCAGATCTTCCGCGAACGCCCGCGAGATGCCGCCGGGTCCCATGATCCCCCATTTGATCGTCCGTTCCGCCATGTTACCGCCTCCCGTATGTCCGGTTTATCCGTGAATGGTGATGCCATGGGATTCATCATAACACGCGTTCACAAAGGCAGGCAATGGATATCCTCTCGCAAAAAATTGCACGTTTCTTATGTGACGGTCGTCATGTGCCGGTCATGTCCCGCAGTCTTGCGCAAGGCGCGCCGTCAGACGCGCTTGTCGATGACGCTCATCCGCCCCTTCTCCAATTCGCGGCGCAGCGTCCGGACTTCGGCGATCAGCTCGGCAACCTGACCCGTCAGCTTGGACTTGTCGATCGCGAACCGGATCACCAGGAACATCGCCAGCAGGTTGACCGCCCAGGCGAACAGGCCGAACAATAAGTTTTCCATCGTCATCATCCGCCTTTCCGATTCCGGCTTTACGGCCGGAATCCGTTAATTTGCCGCGAGCGTCCGGCCTCAGCCGTCCAGCTTGCGATAGCGGGCCGTGCACAGCTCCCGCTCGTATTCGGCGAGTTCCGGCATGCCCGCCGCCCTCGCTTCGCGGATCGCCCGCTCGATATCGTACGGGATCCGCAGCATCTGAATCGACCAGGGCGCCGCCGCGTCGCCGCCGAGCTCCCCTTCCAGAAGCACGTAAGAAGCCGTCGGCAGATCCAGCGGATTGCCGACGCTGCCCGCGTTGAACAGCGTGCGGCCCGACAGATGCTGCACGTAGGCGTTATGGATGTCGCCGTACCCGACGATGTCCGCCGGCACGGCACTGCCGCATTCGGGCGACGGCTCGAACAGCGACATCCGGCGGTCCAGCCCGTCCCACGGCTGAACGCGCTCATAGACGCTCCGGGGAGAGGCATGGAACAACCGCACCAGCCTTCCGCTCAGCATGAACTCGAGCACGAAGGGCAGCGAACGGAGATAACCCATCCGTTCTTCGCCGATGACCGACTGATGCCAGCGCAAAACTTCGGATTCCGCCTCCGCTTCCTGCGACACGAGATCGTCCCAGTTTCCCCGGATCACGGCCGCGCAGCGGCTCCGCACCAGATCAATGGCCGCATCGCCGGACGGTCCTTTGCCGATCAGATCGCCGAGGCAGTAGACCGTTCGGACGCCTCTCGCCGCGATATCGTCCAGAACAGCTTCCAGCGCCGGCAGGTTGCCGTGAACATCCGAAATGACCGCGATTTTGTCCAAGTCCGATCCTCCATACCCTAGAAAAATTCATTGCCGGCGCATCAGGCGCAAAAGCAGCGTCACGAGGACGGCGGCCGCCAGGACGGCGAACGCCGTGCCCGCCCAGAACAGCCGCAAGCCGACCGGATTCGACCGGATACGCGCTTCCAATTCCGGCGACGGCGGCGGCACCGTGCCCTTGCCGAGCGCCGCCAAATCTTCAGACGCCAGCGCCAGATCGGCCGTGCGGGTGCACGAATCGATTCTGAGGCCGGTCAACGTCTTCCTGGCATAGACCATGTACGGCATACCCTCGACAAAACGGTTCGCGACGGACTCCGCCGTGCGCACCGTCATCCTGTCCGAATCGACGCCTTTCCAGGCTTCCGTCACCCGGAATGTCACCTCGACCGGATCGTCGCTGGAACGAACGCCGGATCGATCGTTCAACTCCCGCTTCGACAGCACGATGCCGGAAAACACGGCGGCGCTGTCCCGGAGCGCGGTCTCCGGCGGCGGCATTTCAGCGCATGAGGCATGGGCGGGTGTCGGATTTGCGCTGAATATCCCCCCGCCGATCAGCAGTACGACGGCCAGCATGACAAGTCTGATGCGCATCACCGCTCCCCCTCTGTCTCGTCTAATGGCGTCGCCGCAAACGAAGAAGCAGGATCACGAGGACAAAAGCCGAAATGGCGGCAATCGCCGTACCCGTCCGGAACAGGTACGGGCCGCGCTTATCCGGCTCTTGCGACGGCGAGGGCACCTTGCCCTTGCCCAGCGCCGCCAAATCGTCCGACGCCTTCGCCAGATCGGCCGTGCGGGTGCATATTCCGGTCGCCAGACCCTCCGGGCTTTCGTAAGCATACACGAGGTACTGCCTGCCTACATCGAAATCGAAGCCGCAGGTGGACATCGACGTGCGCACCGTCAGCCGGTCCGCGTCCGCGCCTTTCCAGATTTCCGTGACGCGAAACGCAACCCGGATCGGATGCTCGTCGTATTCCGCGCCGAACAGATTGAGTCCCTTTTTCCGGATCGACAACACTTCGCCGGCGAACACGACGGCGCTTTTCTGCAGCGCAATCGCCGGGGACGGTCTGTCCACGCAGGAGCAGGCATAAGCTGGCGCCGGTTCGAAGCCGAACATCAAGCCGCCAAGCAGCAGCATGACGAGCAGGACCGGTCCTCGGCGCATCATCTCTCCCCCCTGTGTCCCGTACGCCTGAACCGCCGGAACAGCCCGAACGCGAGCACGGCGGCCGCCGGGACGGCGAATGCGGCGACGCCCCGCATCAGCCAGGCGTTCCGCTTGACCGACGACGGCATCGCGCCTTCCCCGATCACGGACAGATCATAGCCGGCCGTGTCGAGAAGGGCCGTGCGCGTGCAATTGCCCGTCTCCAATCCCACGGTCGACTCGTAGGCATATACCAGATAGCGGACGCCCGGTTCGAACCGGTAGCCGCACAACAGCTGCGACGGATCTGCCGTCAAGACTTTGATCCGATCCGCGTCAGGGCCCTTCCAGACCGCCGTCACACGGAACGCCGCTTCGTACAGATCGGATGAAGTCACCCCGTCTACCGGTTCCGCTATCCGGAAATCCGTCACCTCGCCCGCGAACACCGCGTCCGCGTGCCGCAGCGCTTCGTCCGGAGGCGGCGGCTGCAGGCAGGAACAGGCACGGGCCGGCGCCGGATGCAGGGCGAACAGCCAGACGGCGAAGGACAGCAGGATCACGGCGAGGAACGGACGCGCGCGGTACGTCACGCCTTCACTCTCCCGTCCGCGAAAGGCGGTTTTCCCTATAGACGAGGCATAAAGGGAAAAAGTTACAATCCCGCGCTACTTGCCGACCTCCACCGCCGCAATGACGACGTACATCAGATCATTCACATCGCCTTTCTCGGGAATCACGATGCCGCTTGTCGTCGCCATGCCGCCGTCCGTCACTTCGACCGCCACTTCGCCGAAAGGCAGCTCGGCCTTCACGGCGTCGATGTCCAGTTTGTCGCGATCGCAAGGGACGGCCAGCTTCACCCGCACTTTCATGTTGTCCAGCGAGCCGCCCGGGAGCATGCTCCGGATGCCGGGCATCGAGTTGCGGTGGATCGCGTCGCGCACGGCGCGCACCGCCGCGGTCGTCACATTCTGGCCGTGCAGGTCGGCGCCCATGCCGAGCTGGATGAACAGCAGCTGCTCCATGCATTTCCCTCCATTCATTCGATTGACGTGCCGCTTCCGCGGGTAGCATTTTGTTCTTACAGATTGAACCGGCGGATATGCGACCAGAGCCCTTCCGCGGCCAAAATCGCCTTCTGCCGCGGGCCGATCAGATCAAAATGCGGATACGCGCCGCGGCGGTGGATGTACTCGGGATTCAGCCCCCATCGCCTGCACCAGGCCGCAAGCCGGTCCAGATCGGCGCAACCGACTTTCGTCACCGTCGTCGCGTCCGGGAAGCGCGGGTCGAGCCAGTAATGGGTCAGGTAGGCGATCCGGCCGGAAGCGACTTCCGCTTTCCAAGCGTCGAGCTCCGCGCGGCTGATGCCGAACGCCATCCTTACTCCCGCCCTTCTCGTGTTCTCGGCCGCACGCGGCTTGTCGCCTCCGCCGCCAACGGATCGTCCGGCCAGTAGTGCTTCGGGTAGCGCCCTTTCAGCTCTTTCTTCACATCGAAATAACCATTCTTCCAGAAGCCTTCCAAATCCTGCGTCACCTGGACGGGCCGCATCGCCGGCGACAGGATGTGCAGCGTCAGCGGCAGCCGGCCGTACCCGATGGCCGGCGTCCGGCTCATGCCGAACAGCTCCTGCAGCCGCGCCGCCAGCACCGGCGCCGACGGGTTCGAATAGTCGATCGCGATGCGCGAGCCGCTCGGCACGCGATAGTGGGTCGGCGCTTCCTCGTCCAGCTCGCGCCGGCGGNTCCANTCGAGCATCGATTCGAGCGCGGCCGCAAGATCAAGCCGCTTCAGGTCGTCGAGCGANTTCATGCCGATGACGTGCGGCAGCAGCCATTCTTCCAGGGTTGCCAGGAGCGCCTCGTCCGACACGTCGGGCCACGACGGATCGAGCCGGTGCAGCGCGGCCATCCGTCCGCGCAGCTGGCGGGCCTGCTTCGTCCACGGCAGGTTGTGGAGCCCTTCCGTGCGCAGCGCGTCGAGCAGCGCCTTCGCGATCTCCTCCGGCTCCGGTTTGTCGAGCGCCGTCTCCTTCAGGATGAGCGCTCCGAAGCGGACGAGCCGCCTCGCTCGCACCGCGCCGGACTGCCGGTCCCAGGCGACGGACTTCTCTTCCCGGATCTTGTCGGCAAAATGAGCCTCGAACCACGAAGCGTCAAACGGAGCGGCCAGCCGGATGCGCGAGTCGGCGCCGGCGTCGTCCAGCTCGGCCGCAACGATGAACGGCTCCGCGGCGAGCGGCGACCCGGCGGGCAGCACGGCGCCCCGGCCGATCGCGAGCGTGTAGGCCGCGCCGCTCCCCGGCCCGGCGGCGGTCCGGCGCATCCCGATCCGGTCCGGATAGGCGAAGCCGAGCAGAAGGCCGGCATAACGGTCGTCCGGACGTTCGCGCTCCGGGACACCGAATTGCCGCTTCAGATGGGCCGCTTCCGCCGCCGCGCGGCGGGCTGCGCTTTCGTGGACGCCGGGCGGGATGCGGCCCGCGGCGGCCGCCCGGAGCGCGGCGAGGCGCGGCGTCAGGTCGACGCCGCCGCCTTCCGGCCCCGGATGGAGCAGCACGTCGCGCTCTTCGAGCAGCGCCGCCAGCTCGCACGCCAGCGCGCCTTGACCCAGCTCAAGCGCCTTGAGCGCCATGTGCGCGAGACGGGGATGCAGACCCGTCTCCGCCATGCGGCGGCCGTGCGGCGTCAGCTTCCCGGCGGCATCCCGCGCGCCGAGCCTTTCGAGCAGTTCCGCCGCCTGCGCGAGCGCGGCTTCCGGCGGCAGGTCGAGAAACGGCAGCGCCCGCGGGTCCGACGCGCCCCAGGCGTCCAGCTCGAGCAGGAGCGGCGCCAGATCCGCCTCCAGCATCTCCGGCACGATCGCCTTCGGCATCGCCCGCTCCTGCTCCTCCGTCCACAGCCGGTAGCAGACGCCGGGTTCAAGGCGGCCGGCGCGGCCGCGCCGCTGCTCGGCGGAATCGAGCGACACGGGCGCCGTCACGAGCCGCGTCATGCCGGTGCGCGGCGAAAACTTCGGCACCCGCCTGAGCCCCGCGTCGATGACGACGCGGATGCCGCGGACGGTCAGGCTCGTCTCGGCGATCGTCGTCGCGAGAACGATTTTGCGGACGCCGGGCTCAGGATCGGCCAGCGCCCTGTCCTGCTCCTGCTGCGGCAGCGCGCCGTAGAGCGGCAGCACGGCCGTCTCTTCCGGCGCGCCGAGCAGCGCGGCCGTGCGGCGGATTTCCCGCTCGCCGGGCAGGAAGACGAGCAAGCCGCCCGTCTCCTCCTCCAGCGCGCGCCGGATTGCCCGAACGACATGCTCCTCCAGCGGCATGTCCGCCGGCTTCGGCATATAGCGGGTTTCCACCGGATATTGCCGGCCTTCGCTCGCAACGACGGGCGCGCCGCCCATCAGCGCTGCGACCGGCCCGCTGTCCAGCGTCGCGGACATGACGAGCAGCCGGAGATCGTCCCGCAGCACCTGCTTCGCCTCGAGGCAGAGCGCCAGGCCGAGGTCGGCATGCAGGCTCCGCTCGTGGAACTCGTCGAAGATGACGATGCCATAATCCTCCAGTAACGGATCCGTCTGCAGCATGCGGGTGAGCACGCCTTCCGTCACGACTTCGATCCGCGTCTCGGCGCTGATCCGGCTTTCCATCCGGATCCGGTAGCCGACCGTCCGGCCGGGGCGCTCGCCGAGCAGCG
>Ga0065720_1004060_pt1 | contig 10587 bp, 9 predicted proteins | sample Thericmetagenome_FD_59107 | JGI IMG/M metagenome (GOLD analysis project Ga0065720, IMG submission 59107) | Thermophilic microbial communities from the Joint Bioenergy Institute, California, USA of rice/straw/compost enrichment - eDNA_2 v2... | ecosystem: Engineered > Solid waste > Grass >... | reverse complement strand
AATCCAAAATGGAATCGGGAAGAGCGCGGCCGCGGCCATGAAATCGGCGGCGGAAAAGCATTCGGCCCGTTCGGGCGGCGGATGAGCCTAAGAACGGAACGCTCAAAAAAATGGGTTGCTTTTGTTAAACATTGTTGCTACAATAATATTAAATAAAATACATGAAATTACTCGGATTTAATCGACCGGACCACCGGAGATCTTGATTCGCAAGGGCGAATAAGATCTCTTTTTTATTTGCCCTGAAAGGAACAGCGGGGGAGTTGAGCAAGAATCCCGCCATGCGGGCGGCAAAAAATAGATTGACAATATGGTGAAATTTGACATATATTTTAATACAAATAATAATACAAACATTAAAAGTAATAACAAAGATATAAACCGCAATACTTTATATCTTTATTGCTACAAATTGAAATCCCGGAACGGAAAGGGAGGAACACCGTGAGCGATAAGCCGGCACAACCAACAAAGCGCACCGTGGATTTCGAAAGCGGTGTCCCGCTTCACTTGCAAGTCAGGGAAATCATCCGGCAGGAAGTGCTGGAAGGAAGTCTTGTCGACGAAAACGGCAAAATGCCCACGGAGGCCGAATTGGTGGAGCGCTTCGGCGTCAGCCGGGTGACGATTCGCAACGCTTTGCAGCCGCTCGTCGAAGAAGGCATGTTCGTGCGCGAGCGGGGGCGCGGGACGTTTCTCAAGACCAATCAACCGGAAAACTGGGTCGGCAGGCTGATGGGATTTACGGAAACGATCCGTGAGGCGGGTTTTGAGCCGGGCGCCGAAATTTTAAAGAAGGGGATGACCAACAAGCAGCCCGACGAAGTGACTCAGCATCTCAAGCTGCGGGCGGTTTGGGAGTTGAAGCGCATCCGTTTGGCGGACAATATCCCGATCGCCATCGAGCACGCCTACCTGCCGCCGGAAATCGGGCTGGAGCTGGAAAATCAAGATTTGATTTCGATCGCCATGTACAGATTTTTCGAAGAGGAGCTTAGCATTTATCTCAAGGAAGCCGATCAGCGCATTACCGCCGTGAAAGCCGGCGAATTCGAAGCGAAGGTGCTCGGCATCGAAGTCGGCGATCCGCTGCTCAAGATCACCCGGATTTCGTATTCGCACGACAACGAGCCCGTCGAGTATTTGGACGCGGTTTATCGTCCGGATTATTTCCAATACATCGTGAAGCTGACGAGGAAAAGACAGTCCGGTTGATCCCGGGCTGATGACCATCTGATTCATAAGGAGATGGAGTGACAATGAACCGCAAACCGAACATACTGCTCATTCTGAATGACGACATGGGCTATTCCGACCTCGGATGTTTCGGCGGGGAGATCCAGTCCGTCCATCTGGACCGGCTTGCTGCAAACGGCATCCGCTTCACCCAGTTCTACAGCACGCCGCGCTGCAGTCCGACCCGGGCGTCGCTGCTCACCGGGCTTCATCCCCATCAGACGGGGATCGGCATCCTGACTTACGACATGGGCCCGGAAGGGTATCCCGGCGATTTGAACAAAAACTGCGTCACCATCGCCGAAGTGTTGAAGGAAGCCGGCTACCGCACTTACTTGAGCGGCAAGTGGCATGTGTCGAAAAGCTTGACGGAGCCCACCGATTCCTGGCCGCTGCAGCGGGGATTCGACGAGTTCTACGGCACGATCATCGGCGCCGGCAGTTTCTACTATCCGAGCACGCTGACGCGCGGCAATGAGAACATCGAACACGAGGCGGTTGAAGACGAAGACTTCTACTATACCGACGCCATCAGCGATCAGGCGGTGCGGTACATCAAGGAACATCACCAAAAGTATCCCGACCGCCCGTTCTTCCTGTATACCGCCTACACGGCGCCGCACTGGCCGCTGCACGCCCGCGAGGAAGACATCGCCAAATACAAAGGCCGTTTCGACAAAGGCTGGGACAAGCTCCGCGAGGAACGCATGCAGCGCATGATCGAGATGGGCATCCTCGATCCTTCCTGGAAGCTGAGCGACCGGGATCCGACCCAGCCGGCCTGGGAAGACGCCGAGCACAAGGAATGGCTGCTTCGCTGCATGGAAGTGTACGCGGCGCAGATCGACCGGATGGACCAGGGCATCGGCCGCATCATCCGGGCGCTGGAAGAGACGGGGCAGCTTGACGATACGCTGATCATCTTCCTGTCCGACAACGGCGCCTGCGCCGAGGATATTCCGCCCAACGTCGATCCCGACGACCTGGTGAACAATCTGATGATCGCCAAGCCGGCCACCCGCAAGGGAGAGCCGATGATTTTCGGCAACCGGCCGGACGTCATGCCGGGGGCGGAGAACACCTACCAGAGCTACGGGCGGGCCTGGGCCAACCTGTCCAATACGCCGTTCCGCTATTACAAGCACTGGACCCACGAGGGCGGCATCGCCACGCCGTTCATCGTGCATTGGCCTAACGGCATCAAAGACGAACACAAGGGCTCGCTGAACCGCACCCTCGGCTACCTTCCGGACGTGATGGCGACGATTGTGGATATCACCGGGGCCGAGTATCCGGCGGAGTACAAGGGGAACAACATCTTGCCGCTGGAGGGCGTGAGCCTCCTTCCGGCCATCCGCGGAGAAACGATGGAGCGCGGGCCGCTGTTTTTCGAGCACGAAGGAAACGGCATGGTGCGGCACGGTAAATGGAAGCTGGTGAAAGAGTATCCCGGCGATTGGGAGTTGTACGACATGGAGGCCGACCGGACGGAGCAGCATGATCTGTCGAAGCAGTATCCGGAGCTGGTGAAGTCGATGAGCGAGCAGTATGAAGCGTGGGCCAGCCGCTGCGGCGTCATTCCGCGCGAAAAAATTTTAAAGCTGATGGAGGCCGGCGGAAAGGCGTTCTGGGAATCGGAATGAAGCCGGACCGGCTCCATGCCGCTGCGGTTTTGCTCTCAATATTGCCGGTGCATGCAACGCATGCGGAATCCGGAGAACTTTATTGAAGGGGGAACCAACCATGAAGAAAAAAGTGTTGATGTTGCTGCTGACCGCAATCTTGATTGCCATGGCCGCCGCCTGCGGCGGAAACAATTCCGGCGGAGGCGCATCCGGTTCTGGCGGCTCGGGCGGGACGCAATCGTCTTCGGGCTCGGGCGGATCCGCCGCTCCTTCCGGTCAGCCGGAGTATACGTTCAAGGTCGCCAACGTGCTGGCTCCCAGCGATGTCAGTTCGCACGGCCTCGACAAGTTTGCCGAAATCGTCGCCGAGAAATCGAACGGCCGGGTGAAGGTCGAGCTGTTCCACGGCGGCTCACTCGGCTCCGGCGCCGAGACCTTCGAAGCGGTCAAGAACGGAAACCTCGACATGGCGGCCGACTCCTTCGCCAACCTGGCCTCGATCACGCCGGCTTTCGAAATTTTCCATATGCCCTTCCTGTTCGAGTCGCGGGCGCAGGCCCTGGCGGCGTTCGGCAACGAGAAAATCAGGGAACGGGTCGACAGCGAGCTGGCGAACGTGAACCTGAAATGGTTCGCCGCCTTTGAAATCGGCGGGCCGCGCGAAGTGGGCACGTCCAAAAAGAAAATCACAAAAATGGAAGATTTCCAGGGCTTGAAACTGAGAGCGTCGAGATCCCCGCTGGAAATTGCCGCACAGGAAGCCTGGGGCGCCACGGGGGTCACGGTCGACTGGCCGGAAACGCCGGAGGCGGTGCGGCTCGGCATGGTCGACGGTCTCACCGTGCCGTATGCAAGCTTCTACTCGGCCAAGTTCTATGAAGGCGCCCTTATCAAATATATGCTGGATCTGAACTTCCAGTGGTACTCGAGCGTCACCGTCGTCAACAAGGACAAATGGGAGGCGCTGCCGGAGGATATCCGCAACATTCTGACGGAATCCGTCAAGGAAGCGCAAGCATGGCACGTGGATTATCTGGCCGACTACATCACCCAGAACGTGAAGGAAATGAAGGACGCGGGCGTGGAGATTTACTCGCTGCCCGCCGAAGAGTATGCAAGAATCAGGGACGTCACGAAAGAGAAAGTATGGGGCGAATTCGTCGGCAAAGAAGCCATTCCCCAAGACAAGCTTGATTTGATTTTGAGCGAAATCGAGAACGTGAAAGGCGAAGGCTGGGGCTATTCCATCAATTAAGTCAAGTTCTTGCGTGCTAAGGTGGGAAAGCGATGGGCAATCAGCAGACGGCGCGCGTCCTCCGCAGGGTGGACGCCGCCCTTGCGAGAACGGTGCAAGCGCTCACGGTATTGCTGCTCGGCATCATCATACTTACCGTATCGATATCGGTCATTACGCGCTGGCTCATTTTCTATCCGCTCAATTTCGCCGATCCGCTGTCCAAATATTTGCTTATGTGGGTCTCCTTTTTGGGCGCCGGACTGGTGTTCAGGACGGGGGAGCATATCGCTGTGGATATGCTGAAAAACAAATTCAAAGGCCGTTCCGAAAGGGTGCTGCTGGTGCTTCTGGACGTGCTGACGTCCATCTTTCTGGCGGCGGTGATTTATTACGGCTTTCAATTCGCCTGGAAAGGCAGGACGTCGCATGATCCCTTCGTCTTCGGCATCAGCATGATGATTCCCTATTTGTCTGTTCCGGTCGGCGCTTTGTATGCGCTGATCCAGGTCAATCTGACGACGTTTATTCAATTGCTGGACGGCGAAAGCGCAAGGGAAACAAGGGAAAGGAGTGCCGCGATTTGAGCGCATTGATCGTATACGCGGTGTTGTTTCTGCTGCTGGTCGCGCTGGCGCTCCCCATCGCTTTCGCGCTTGGCCTGTCCACCCTGGCGGTGTTCGCCATCACCGGCCATCCCCTCGACTTGTTCACGCAGCGGATGTGGACCGGGCTGGACAAATTTTCGCTGGTGGCGATTCCGTTCTTTATCCTGGCGGGGGAACTGATGGGCGGTTCCGGCATCCTGATCCGGCTGATGGACTTTGCCCGGCTGATCGTCGGCCGCATTCGCGGCGCGCTGCTTTACATCAATATTCTGGTCAGCATGTTCTTCGGCGGCATCAACGGTTCCGCCGTCGCCGACGCGAGCGCCGTCGGTTCGATGCTGATCAAGCCGACCGTGAAGGAGTACAAGGATCCGGACATGGCGGCGGCCGTCACGGCGTGCAGTTCGATCGTCGGGCCGATCATTCCGCCCAGCCTGCCGATGCTCATCTACGTGTTCGCGGCGGCCAACGTGTCGGTGGCGGGCATGTTTCTGGGCGGCGTGGTGCCGGGCATACTGCTCGGGCTCGGCATGCTGGCGGTGACATACGGGGTCGTCAAAAAAAGAAACTATCCCGCCGACGACACCCGGTATACGTGGCGGGACGTGCTGCGCATTATCCGGCGCTTCATGGTTGCCGCCGTGCTCCCCATCATTATGGTGGCGGGCATTGTCGGCGGAATCGTGTCGCCGACGGAGGCGGGCTGCATCGGCGTCGTTTACGCCCTCCTGATCGGATTTTTCGTCACCCGCGAACTGACGCTGAAGGCCGTCTATGAGGCCATGCTGCGCACGGTGCTGGTGACGGCGATCGTCATGATCATGGTGTCGATCGGCAACGTGGCGACCTGGTGGCTGACCATCGAGGGCGTTCCCGTGATGATCAGCGACTGGTTCCAAAGCATCACGTCCAGTTCCGCGGTGTTTTTGCTCCTGATGCTCCTGTTTTACCTTTTTGTCGGACTGTTCATCGAACAGGCGGCGGCGATCATCATGCTGGTTCCCGTGTTCGCCCCGCTCGCCGTTCAGTACGGCATCGATCCGCTGCATTTCGGCATCTTCACCTGCGTGGCGCTGGCCATCGGGCTGGTGACTCCGCCGGTCGGACTGTGTCTCTTTATCGCCGGCACCATCGCCAAGGTGCCCATCGAGCGGGTGTTCAGGGCATCGTTTCCCTATCTCGCTTCGATGATCCTGGTGCTGCTGCTGATTACGTACTTCCCGGATCTGTATTTGTGGCTGCCGCGCATGTTCGGATTGAGTTGAAGCGACGGAGGCACGGGCCATTCAGCCGGGCTGTCTTGGAAGGTGTCCGCGAAAATTAAACCATTCTGATATCATAAAAAACAGATATAATAATGATTAAAGCGGGCTTCAAGGCAGGAGGCGGAGAAGATGAACGTATTCGATTTCGAGGCGGAGCGCATTGACGGCCGCGTGCAGCCGCTGGCGGAATACAAGGGCCGCGTGCTGCTCATTGTCAACACGGCGAGCCGGTGCGGCTTCACGCCGCAGCTCGAGGGGCTGGAAAAGCTGTATCGCAAGTACCGCGACCGGGGCTTCGCCGTGCTCGGGTTTCCGTGCAATCAGTTCGGGCGCCAGGACCCGGGAACAAACAGCGAAATCAATCAGTTCTGCCACGTAAACTACGGCGTCACCTTTCCGATGTTCGCCAAGATCAAGGTGAACGGCCGTGAAGCCCATCCGCTCTATCGCCATTTGAAAAAGCAGACGGGCATCTGGCCGCTGCAGTTTATCAAATGGAACTTCACCAAATTTCTGGTCGACCGCGAAGGGCGCGTGGTAAGGCGGTACCCGCCCGTGACGAAGCCGGAGCGGATCGAACCGCATATCGAGCGTTTGCTTTAGCGTCCGATTCCGTAAAACGGATGGAGCCCCGTGGGAACAATGCCCGGAAAGGCCCCTTCGGAAACGGAAGGAGCGTCCGGAATGGATAACCCCCGCTTCAACCTGAAGCGGGGATTTGTTTTGTGCGAGAAATTCAATTTTTAAGCGTCGCCATTCGAACGATATTATCCAGATTAACTTCTTTTTCGATGTTCATCATGACGTCAATCAGCTCCGACGCTTGATCTTTGCTGATAATGTGCTTTGTCACGTTCAAAAATTTCCGTTTCAAACCCTCGAGCGTCATCGGATTCTCCCGGCTTCCCGTCGCGTGCTCGATGTATGTTTCAAACACCTGTCCGTTCTTCAGCACAAGCTTGGCGTAAGCCTCGTCTTCTCTCATGGAAGGCTTGATGACGGGTTTGATTTTTTTATGCATGGCGACGGTTTTCGGGTCCAGCACTTTGCTGTCCTCATATTGGTCTTGCCCGGCATCGCCGTCGATAAAGGCGATGGAGGCGGTGTGGTAGACGCTGAACTTTCCGGCCAGTCCGGTCTTCGGCTCTTCAATGCCGGTCAATTCCAATACATAGGGATTGACGTGAATTTCAATTTCCTGAACATCGTCGGGACCTGCCCCGGACGCCTCTTTCAGCCCGATGCAGGCGTCGATGACCGGATGCAGTACGATGCCGCATGCGTAAGGCTTGAAGCTGTTTTTCTCCAGTTCCCAAACCTTTTTCCAGTCGGCGTTCACTTTCTCCAATTGGTGCTGCGGAGCGAGAACGTTGGCAAAACCTCTTTTTGCTTCAAGAATCCGCGTGGAACAGGTAAACCCCTTTTTGGCCAGCAATGCGGAGATGAGACCGTTGTGCGCGGCTTTTCCCGGATGGAAAGGCTTGGTCATGGTGCCGAAAACATCGCGCAGTCCGGATGCCTGCGTGCCTGCGAGCCCGAGGGCGTGTTTCATCTGCTCTTCGCTTAAATTCAGCAGTATCCCGGCAGCCACCGCCGCCCCGAAGCTTCCCGTGGTGCTGGTGATGTGCCAGCCCAGGTCATAATGGCTGGGATAGACGGCATTGCTGATTCTAAGTTCCGCTTCGCATCCGAGAATAAAGGCGGTCAGCACCTCTTTGCCGGACAATTTCAATTTTTCGCCCAGGGCGAATGCTACGGGGGCGACGGGAGAACTGGGATGATGGATGGTATCGAGGTGCGTGTCGTCATAGTCGAAAATATGGGCGGTCATGCCGTTGATCAGTGAAGCAAGCGCAATATCCGCTTTCTCCGATCGGCCGTACACCGATACCTGATCGGATCCCCCAAGGTCTTTCTTCAAATCCAGCACCATGTCCACGGATGCGTGATGAGAAGCCCCGATGGCGACCCCCATCCAATTCATGATGCTTTTTTTCGCGTGCTCGATCAGGGTTTCCGGAAAATCATCATACCGGGTGGAGAGAATGTTTTTTACCAACGTTTCTGTGGTCGACATAGCATACCTCCGCTGGATACCTGAATATTTTTGTCCTCAAAAATTGTATACCAAATATAAATAAAATACAAGGAATATGTTTGTGCTAAGCACAATAGATACATACAAAAAAAGTATGCAGAAAATTCGTCATGAAACCCCAAAATCAGCTTCATTATTGGAAAAATCCAAATTCAAAGATGAAAAGAGAAATATGTATTGACAACTAAAATACGAATCGCGTAATATGAAATCACCAAATTTCATTTAAAAATTGTATACCAAACGGTGATGTAATTGTCCGATAACGCTTCGAAAAAGACCATTCAAGATGCCGTATACGAACAGTTGAAAAGGGTGATTCTGGACGGTTATTTCCGCCCGGGGCAAAGGCTTGTCGAGAGGGAGCTCTGCGAGCAGCTCGGAGTGAGCCGGACGCCGCTGCGGGAAGCGCTGAAAAGGCTGGTAGTCGACGGCATCGTCGAGAACGAGCCTTACAAGGGCATCATTATTCCAAAGCTGACGGTCAAACAGATCAGCGATCTGGTGGAAATCCGCGAGGTTGTCGAGGGACTCGCCACCCGCAAGGCGGCGGAAAGAGCCACCAAAGAAGATGTCGAAGAATTGAAAGCGATCATGAGACAGGCTTACGAGTTGGTGGAGAATCATCAAATCCGCGAACTGGTGCAGCTGAACAACAAGTTCCATCAAAAAATCAACAGCATGAGCGGCAACGAAATGATTCCGGACTTGATCGTGCGTTTGCAATATCGGATTACGCTTGCGCGCTCATATTCGCTTTACGAATCGTACAGACCGAAATACACCTTGCAAGAGCACGACGGAATCGTTAAGGCAATTGAGGACCGAAACCCGGAATTTGCCGAGGAGCTTGCGAAAGCACATATCCGTAACGGCGGCAAGGCAGCCATCAACGCCATCAAAAAGATGGAAGATGCGACCATTCAGCCGATCAGATAATCGATGTTGCGTTTGAAGGGCTGGGGACTATGATTTTGGAGCTGAAGACCGCAGCGATCAAGCGTGTGGATGAGATCAAAGCAACGCTTTTTGAGATCAGTCAATTTATTTATGATCATCCGGAAATGGGCTTCGAAGAGTTCAAGTGCTCCGCGTACTTGAAGGAATTTTTGAGCGATGCGGGCTTCCGGGTGACGGAAGGAATTGCGGGGCTCGCGACCGCCTTTCACGCGGTGAAGGGTTCAGGCAGGCCAAGAATCGGATTGATGGCGGAATACGATGCGGTATCGCCGGAATTGGGCCACGCATGCGGGCATAACATCATTGCCGCTTCCAGCGTCGGGGCGGCGGTGATTTTGGCGGATCTCGCCGAAGCGTGCGGGGGCGGAACCATCGAAGTTTTTGGAACGCCGGCGGAAGAAGAGGGCGGCGGCAAAGTATANATCGCGGATGCCGGTTTNTTCGACGGGCTGGATGCGGTTTTCTACATGCATCCGTCTTACAGCACNAGGATCGGCGGAAAATCTCTGGCCACCCGCATCATCGANGTGGAAATCAAAGGAAAAACCGCCCATGCGGCCAGATTCCCGCACCATGGCATTAACGCTACGAGCGCCATGGTCAACCTGTTCCAAATCATCGATTCCCTGAGGCAGCAATTTTCGCCGGGGACGAAACTGAACGGCGTCATCCAGCAGGGCGGCCAGTACCCCAGCAGTATTAATGACTGCGCCAAAGCCCGCTTTCAGGCTTTTGCCGTACACCCGTCGGATATTGACGGGATCAGTGAATTGATCGAAAGAACGGCAAAGGGAGTAAGCATCGCCACAAACACGAAATGCAAGGTGCATCAGGGGCCGCTTTATCTTCCTCGCAAACCCAACCTTCCTTTGGCTCAACTGATGGAGCAAAACATGCGGCAACTGGGACTAGAGGTTGAAGAGATGCCCGGGCAGGAGGAAGGTTACACGGATGTCGGCAATGTGTGCGAAGCGGCGCCGACGGTGCAAGGATATATTTCGCTGCATGCCGGAAAAGTGAGCAATCACACGCCGGAATTTGCCGCATTGGCGGGCGGTGAAAAAGGGCGGGAAGCCATCCTGAACGCTGCCAAAATCATGGTCATGACAGGTGTCGATCTCCTGACGCAACCGGAAATGGTCTTGCGGATACAAGAATACTTTAAAGAGCTGAAGGGGAGTTAGCGCATGGTGACTGTGGCGGCCGTGCAAATGGCGAGCGTGATCGGCGAAGTCGACAAAAACCTGGAAAAAGCAAGGCGGCTGGTGGAGCAAGCGGCTCTGCAGGGCGCAAACCTTGTTTGCCTGCCGGAGCTGTTCAATACCGGATACTTCTGCCACACAGGCCATTTTGACAACGTTTACTTCGACCTGGCGGAACCGCTGGACGGGAAAACGATAACGGCTTTCCGCAATATCAGCCGTGAAACGGGAATAACGATCATTGTTCCTTTTTTCGAATACAGCAAACCGGGCGTCTATTACAATTCCGCCTGCCTGATCAATGAGCGGGGCGAGATTGTGGGCTGCTACCGCAAGGCGCATATTCCCTGGTCAATGAC
>Ga0065720_1021430_pt1 | contig 10594 bp, 10 predicted proteins | sample Thericmetagenome_FD_59107 | JGI IMG/M metagenome (GOLD analysis project Ga0065720, IMG submission 59107) | Thermophilic microbial communities from the Joint Bioenergy Institute, California, USA of rice/straw/compost enrichment - eDNA_2 v2... | ecosystem: Engineered > Solid waste > Grass >... | reverse complement strand
GAGTATAGGTGACAGTCATGACCTTTTTCAGGGGGATTATGACATGTTGGCGGCGGGGTTACCCGCGTATGGTTTCCGTCATGTTATGAAGCGGAGGTTTCGGCCGTTTGCGGACACCATTTGCTCTTGGTAGGTGAGGGTCGTTTGGGTAACTCGGAAGATTCCCGCCGCACTCAGCATAGAGGTATAGATTGAAGGAGTACTGGGTTTAAGACAAGTGATAATTGATAACGGACATATACCTTACTATTGTCGAACTAGGGAGACACATGTAATCAAAAAAAGCGACATTCATTGGTGTGACTATGTCGTACACCCTTGTCGGAATCGCAGATTTTCAACCGACACGGTTTCATGAAGGACAATATGGAGTGAACGAAACACAAACCGTTGTCAGCGCTGGTGCTGAGGAATTTGGGGAGGGATAGAGAGCGATTGGGAAATGTTGTATAATAATTAACGGTCAGTTTTTCCTATTCGATTTATGATTATTGTTTGGTTTGCTTCAGAGGCCTTACTATGATTTAGTTGTTTATTAAACTGATCTTTTTAAGGTGGATAATATGGATCGATTTGAGAGTATCATACCTTCAATGGGATTTAATATTTATAACCACGTTGCAAGTAAAGTATTTGAAAAATCCAAGCAAGAGTACCATATATTTTTAGTTGGTAAGTCACTTGCTGATCAAAATAGTATGAGAAGGAAAATACTAGACCATTTGAAGCAAAAAAAGAAAATCTTTATTCATTTTCCAGAAAAAATATTTCAAGATGATTTGTACAAGAAAAAACAAGATTTGCTTAGCTTAGAGAATCTGTTAGCAAAGAGTGTGGATGCAGTAGTAATGTGCATAGAAAGTGCAGGATCGATTGCAGAATTAGGGGCATTTAGTAATCATAAGATTCTGAAGGATAAACTTATTGTATATATGAATAAAAAGTTCGAGAAAGAAGAAAGTTTTATTAATTTAGGACCTGTAAAGTATTTAAAAAACAACACAAATTCGATGGTTGTTTGGAGAGATTATAATTTGGATTTTAGCTATCTCGAATATAGAGCTTTAATGGATAAAATAAGTCAATTAAAGAAAGCGAATAAATTAAATTCTAATTTAATAAATCCTATTTTTGGAAAAAATATAATGCTATCATTGATATATATTTTTGGTAAATTAGAACGAAGGCAAATTATTGAAATTATAAAGAAGATTGCTATGGAAACTAATATTGAAAAAGAAGATATAATAACACATTCAGACTTTATCATCAGTTTGTTGCAAGCGAATCATGAGATCGTTAATGAAAATGGAAGTTACCAAATCACTGAAAAAGGAATAAGCGAGATAATGCATTATTTTGATGGAAAATATATCCACAAAGTGCTAGACAAGTACCGCTTAGAGGTGTTAAATTTACAATTGAGAAAATATTGGGGAGTAAAGAAAGCCACTTAGAGTGTTTATTTTTTCGGATGGTGTTTCGCTATCCGTTTGAGAAACTTCACATTAACTTTTTCAAGAAAGGAGCTCGCTTTGCCCCGCAAACCGATCTCCTTTCTTGAAAAACGTATTTAGGGTAAGTGGATCTTTCTCCTCAATATTTTCTTGCTTTAGGAGGAAATAATGTTAGATTATTTAGGTTTGCCTAGGATTAGTAGTCTTCGTGATTTGTCTGCTGAGATAAATCTCTCGGAGTATACATTATTTTTAATGTCGAGAAATACGGACCTGTATTACAAGGAAGTCGCCGTGCCTAAGAAAAATGGTGGCACGAGATTATTGGCATGTCCTTCTTCTGAAATAAAAGCGATACAGGCTTGGATTTTACGAAATATATTGGAAAAAATATCAGTTAGCAGATATGCAACTGCATTCAAAAAAGATGTTAACGTTTTGCATAATGCACGGATACATATTGGTAATTTGTACGTGCTATGTATGGATATAGAGGACTTTTTTGGTTCCATAAAGGCAAACAAAGTCTATAGTTTTTTTATTAAATTAGGTTATAGTCGTCAAGCAGCGTTATTATTTACAAAATTTTGTACATACAAAGGTTGTTTGCCTCAAGGAGGGGTTACTTCACCAGCGCTTTCAAATATCCTAAATCGAGACTTGGATACGAAAATATCAAATGTTTGTAAATCTCTAAATGTTTTCTATACTCGATATGCCGATGATTTGACATTTTCCTCAAATAACCTAAAAAAATTAAGAGAAATTAGAAATAATATAGAGGAAATACTTAATAGTGAGGGCTATCGTGTTAATACAAAAAAAACTAGGTTACGTTGGCCAGGTACACGCAGGGAAATAACAGGCCTGATATATTCTGATAATAATAGTGAAGTTCGCATTGGAAAAAGAACAAAAAAAATTTTAAGGGCTAAGATTCACCATCTTGAGAGTGGTTTAGAAAAAAATGAGGATAGATATTACAAATTGTTTTACCATTTAGTTGGTTGGATGTCATATCTACATTCAGTTGATTTGAAAACTTATAATCAACTGTTACGTTACTGGAATTCGCTTAATTCTAATAATGCTTTTGTTGCAGTTTCACGTAGCTTTGATTAAAGATGAATATGGAAGTATTTTGTGACGCAGCCCGGGGGGCTGCGTTTGTTTTGGGGACACCCGAATATCAATTGCGAACAGTATGTTGAATGAGGCGGGAAAGAAGGGAGTTATACAGTTTTTGAGTCGGGGCGCCACCCGATATTTTGTATGATGGACTGACAGGAATTGGAGTTTCTCAATAACCCATTTTCATGTTGATAACGACCCGCCCTGAAATGGTGTTTCAACGTTTCGGTACCCCGATCCGGCACCGAACAGAGGTTGCCGTGTCTGCAAACATGGAAAGTGGCCTTTCAGCGAAGCATCATGTGCGGATTCGAAGGCTTCGCTCGCCTTTTTGCTTTGGTTATCCGGTTAGATGAGAGACAATATTTCCAGCCAATAACTGGCCGCGCAAAGCGGTAAGCTGTTTTTGGCCAGGCGCAAGCAAAAGCGCACGTCGTATTCGGAAAAGACTTCATTTTCCAAAACGCCGCTATGGCGATGATCAGCCAATCTGCAAGGAAACCCAGAAACAATAATGTTAAGCCCAATTCTCACGAACCTTTGCCAGCATGGAAGCTTGGAAGCGAGGTTTTTGCATAAGTGCAAAAAAGATTGATAGCAGAAAACGCCCTTATTGTACATATAACGAACGAATTTGTAAGGCAAGAGCAATTCGAAAAAATTCGTCAGGTCGTCCCGCGATTCTCGTGCTGTCGGATTCAGTTGTTTATACATCATCGCTTCTACATATTGATTATGGAGCCTTTCTTGTTCACGCCTTTTCCTCATTTCTCTTTCCATGTTTTTCAGGTTTTCATTATTTTTTCCTCCATTCTTTGTCGATAACTTTCGTCGCTTTCCCATATATACTGGTCCATCATTGTCCTCCTTCCAGCATTTCCGTTGTGCAGGATGCAAACGACGGTAAGATGAAATTAGTAAAAATCGCCATCGACATGTGTTATAATACAGAGTTAGTGCACAAATGCCGGCATGGCATCGCCGCTTTCCGTACGTTTGTTTGGAGTGCACGCTTGCCGCGCCGCGAAAAATTCGCGGCAAAAGAGACTCGGACGAGAAAACGCTATCCATCCAAAGGAGTCAGGGAAATGTATTCTTCGGTATTAGAGACCCCCTTTTTCCTTGGCATGATCGAAGAAAAGCATAAACCGTTGGTGGAATCCAAGTTTATCGTACGGCAGTATCCCAAAGGTCAGGTTCTTTATTTTCACGGTGATGAAGGCAACGAAATGTACATCGTAAAATCCGGCGTATTGAAAATTTTTCGTCAGAGCGACGGGCAAGAGATCATTTTGGGGCATCAATTCCCGGGGGAAGTGGTCGGCGAACTGGAAATTTTCCACTATGACAATCGTAGGACCGCTTCCGTGGCGACCCTGGAACCGTCCGAACTGTGGATGATCAAGCGCAACGATGTGTTGGAACTTTCCAAGCTGTATCCCGAAATATTGCGAAAAACGATCTATATCCTTAGCGAGCGTTTGATCCAGGCGGACAGAAAACTGGAATACTTGGCGTTTTTGGACATCAGGGTTCGGGTGGCGAACCTTCTGCTCGATCTTTACGAGAATTTCGGAGATTCCACGGAAAACGGTTTGCTCATTAAATGGAAGATCACGCAGCAGCATTTGGCCAGCATGATCGGTGCCGGACGGGAATCCACGGCAAGGGTTCTGCATGAATTTCAAAACGACGGGATTATCCGGATCCGCAACCGGTTCATCTACATTCTGGATATGCCATCGTTGCGGGAAATTGCCGGCGCCCAGAAACAATACGATACCTCTCGAAGATGGCACAGTACGTATAAATATGATATTACATTCGTTTGATATCTTCCGCGCCGCCATCGACATTGTTTCTATGTTTTTTTACTGGTTGTTTTGTGACTTTGGGCACAAATCGGGCGAGAGCGACATCATGACAACACCTGTCATCGCTTACGGATGACGGGTGTTCGTTTTTTACGGCGGATCGATTATTTTTCCGTTTAAGCTCCATTTTCGCTGACTCAGCGGTGAGTTTCCCGCGATAGAGGGAAGTTTCATATTCTCTGGATCATCCGCGCGATATCGCGTTCCACTTCCTTGGTAGAGGCCAATCTACGCTCATCCGGATGGGGGCATTTGTGCGTTACGTCACAAAAATGATAGGCATAGATTCACATTCAATTTGTCGAATGCAATACAGAAAGTCCCAGGACGATTTTATATCATATCCGTGGGATGAATATCGCTTGCGTACACCCGGTGTTGCCAAATGGAGAACAAACGAGGAGGGAATCAAATGAGTAAACTGGGAAAATGGAAGTATGCGGTCAGCGGATTTCTCGCGGGAGCGATGTTTTTCGGGAGCGTGGCGTTTGCGGCCACGACGACCATTGAAGTCAGTTTCGATCCGGTCAAATTTATTGTCGATAAAGTGGACAAAACCCCCGTGGGCAACAAGTTCAACAACAACGGCAGAGAGGTTCCCGCATCGATCATTTACAACGGCACGACTTATGTCCCCTTGAGGTTGGTCAGCACGATGCTCGGCAAACCGGTGGATTGGGACGGACCGACCCGTTCCGTGCTGATCGGCGACTCCGTGGCCGGGGGAGATTATTTGACCCATATGGCGCCCACGGTGGTTTCTACAAGGATCGCTTCGAACGAAACCATGATTTTGGACGGACAAACCTATGAAATTGGATTAAAAGTATCCAACGAAGGAAAAGAAAAATATACCCAGAGCTATAACTTAAACGCTCAATATAAAAATTTGTCTTTTATGTATGGAATAGATGATAATAGTCGCGAAAAAGGTTCGGCAAAAATCACGCTGATCGGTGACGGCAAAGAGATTTGGACGAGCAATGCGGTGTACGGGGTTCCGGCTCAGAGTGCGAGTGTTGATGTAAGCGGAGTTCTGACGCTTGAAATTGTTGTTGAAGGATTATTCGGTGGTACGTTCACATACTATAAGACTGATATTGTGAACCCGATTCTGTCGAAATGAGTCGTCGGCATGCCTATGATCGCTTGCGGAAAAAGGCGAGAGGGTTGAGGAAGCGTCAAGGCGACCGTTCTCGCACAACGGAAATCGTTGATCCCCGTTCACCACATCTCCAACCGGGAAAAGACCATGGCCATAAAAGCATTGGAGCGAATGGAAACCGAACGCGGCAGAAACGTTTCATGAAACTCGGCGCCCGATCCTTGAACCGGATCGGGCGCTTTCCTTTCCTTACTCGGAATCGACATCTTTGGACGTTTGCTCCCATATTTCTTGAATCAAATCGTCGCTGTCGAACGCATCTCTTCCGGGGAGTTTTCCATTCATGAATAACAACCGTCAGCCGTGGTATGATTCGATCTTGAACGTGTTCGGTCCGTCTCGCCGGGCATTTTCAAGAACTTCGATGGTAGTCTCGATGATGTCTTCAATGTTCGAGCGATGATCGATCCGGCCGACCAGGCCGCCGATATAGCATCCCATGGGTTTCGGACAACCGATCGCCGCAAAATCGAAACGGGTGATGTCGCGGATGATGTTTTGCGCCGTCAGACCGGCATCGTCCTTGCCCGCTTGGGCAAAGACGATAAATTCATCGCCGTGCGCGCGGCCTATGGCCGCATGGCCGCAATATTTGCTGACGTTGGCCTCGATAATTTGATAAAAAGCGACGATGACTTTGTCCCCGACTTCGAAACCGTACTCATCATTTACTTGTTTGAAGCGGCTGATGTCGAAGCGCAAGACGGAGAAACGATCGTCTTTGGAACCAAGCGAAAAAATATGGGCCGCATCTTCGAGAAACTTTTCCATATTGGGAATGTTCTTTTTGATCTCGTGCACATCCGCGATGCCGATATGCTGCAAATCGATCTTTTTGTTCATGTCAAACCCTTCTTTCTCAATGATGGAGATGAGCCGGTCGATGGCCATCTTCTTCTGGATTTGTTCATTCAGGATCGAGGCGATCTCGATGCGCTTGCGGATCAATCGGCGGATGACAAACTCGCTCTCGAGAGGTCCGCTCAACAGTTCCTTGATTTCCCCGAGGGAGAAATCGAGACTTTTCAGAATGATGATCCAATTCAAAAGATGGGATTGCTCGGGGGTGTAGGAGCGATAGCCTGTCTCGGGATCGATGGACGCCGGCTTGAGCAACCCGATCTTGTCGTAGTGTCTGAGCATTTTGGCGGTGACCTTGTTCAATTCCGCGAACTCTCCGATTTTCAAACGAGGACACCCTTTCGCAGGTGATTCCGGCCGGAACTCCTTGAGATCATCATAGACCTTACCATAACGGGAAAGTCAACTCCGTTTGCCGTGAAATTTTGCCGGGAAGATTCCGGCATGGAGGAGGCCTCCCGGGATTCATTCCGAATCGGGGCAAGGATATGGCGGATGCAAAAACGATAGAACAAACTTCGTGCAAAATCGACAAAAATTTCGCTTGTGGAACCGCTTCCACATATGCTATATTAGTCGTAACCGAAAGCGGTTTCTTTTTTTCAACCTTGTGGGATCGCTCCCACATTGTTCCGAGGAGGCGATTCGTCTTTGCTGCTGGACATCGAAAAGGAAGTGACGCCGGCCGATTCCCGTTCCCATCACCGTTACGCCTTCAAGCTGGAGCGTCCGTATGCCGGTCTTCGCATCCGGTTCGAATACGCGCCCAAAATCCTGGAGGATCGGGAACGGGCCGCGGAGTTGATCAGGCGGAGCATCGAACGGTATGTGGAGCCGGAACGGCGAGAGCCGGCGCTGGAGCGGGCGGAACAGTTTCAGCCTCTGCGCAATTTGATCACGGTGTCGATCGACGACAGCCGCGAACACCGGGGGGCGTGCCATCGGCAGGATCCGGTGCAGGAGCTGTATCTTTCCGAACGGAAAGCGTCTCCCGGATTGACGAAAGGGGCGATTCCCGCAGGAACCTGGACCGTCACGCTGAGCTTCCATGCGATCGTCACGGAACGATGCACCTATCGCTTGAAAGTGTGGGCCGATGAGGCGGAGGGGGACTTCCAATGAAGTGGATCGCCTGCGAGCTTCATACGCATACGTTTCACAGCGACGGCAGGCAGTCTTTGCTGGAATTGGCCAGGGGCGCGGCCGATTTGGGATTCGATTGCATCGCGCTTACCGATCACAACACGATGTCCGGTCTCGCCGAGAGGGAAGCGGCGGAATCGGCGACGGGAATCACCATCATTCCCGGCATGGAATGGACGACCTTTTACGGACATATGGTGACCGTCGGGCTGCAGCAGTTTGTCGATTGGCGCCAAGCGGACATTCGCGGCATCGGCTCGGGCGCGGCCGAAGTGAGGAAGCACGGCGGTGCGGCCGGAATGGCCCATCCGTTTCGGATCGGCAGCCCCATCTGCACAGGGTGCTACTGGGAGTTTGAAGTGGAAAACTGGCAAGACCTGGATTACATCGAAGTGTGGTCCGGGACGTTCGCTCCGGTCAAAGCCGACAACCGGCGCGCGTTCGCTTTCTGGACGGATCGCCTGAATGAAGGCGTGCGGATCGCGGCGACTTCCGGGCGGGACTGGCATGAGCAGGTCGCGACGGAAGAGCCGATATCCGTCACGTATCTCGGCTTGGAAGACGAGACGGCTCCCATCGATCGGGAGGCGGTCCGGTCGCTCAAGGCCGGCCGCGCCGTCGTCACGATCGGGCCGCTCGTGACACTGGAGGCTAGGAGCGACGGCATCGCTTACGGAATCGGCGAGGCGATTCCCGCTGCACGCAGCGGGCGGCTTCACGTACGTGTCGCGGTCGATTCCACGGTGAGAGCGGGAAAATGGGAGCCTCCCGCCGGAAAGTGCAAGCTGGTCTTGATGGGCAACACGGGGACGGTGGCGGAACAAACGCTGGAACGGTTGAACGGTTCCGTCGACGCCTTTTCGTTCACCGTTCCGGATCGCGATTTGCGCTGGCTCCGGGCGGAACTATGGGGCGAAATTCGCGGCGTGCGAACGATGATCGCTTTTACGAATGCCATTTATTTGGACTAAGGAGTCTTGCCGAATGAGAGATTTTCCGTTTATTACCGCTCACACCGGATGCATGGGGACGCCCGACAATTCGGCGGAATCCGCCGAAGCGGCGATCGAATACGGCGCCGACATCGTGGAGGACGATATTCGCGCCACCCGCGACGGAACGCTCGTGCTGAGCCATGACGACAGCGTCGTGTTCGCCGACGGGACGGAAGGCAGCATTGCCGGCATGACGTGGGCGGAGCTGAACGCGCGCATGGACCGGCCGCCGCAGCTGCTCGAACCGGTGCTGAAATATGTCGTGGACGCCGGCAAAACGATGAATCTGGACCTCAAGTCGGATGACGGTATCCAGCCTCTGTCCGAGCTGATCGGCAAGCTGGGAGTGGCGGACCGGGTATTCTTGACGGGATGCGAATATGCGCGGGCGATCGCGGTTTCGAAATGCAATTCGCGATTGCGCAAGCTGCTGAATGTCGATGTCCATGCCTTTATGCGCATTCCCTATGCGGAAGCGGTCGACGAACTGTGCGAGCAGGCGCTCGTCGCCGGATGCTTCGGCCTTAATCTTCCTTATCAAATCGTACAGCCTTCTCTGTTGGAAGCCGCGAGGAATGCCGGATTGGAAGTCTACGTATGGACCGTGAATGAAGAACCGCAAATGAGAGCCTTTGCCGAAATGGGCGTCCGCTCCATCACGACGCGGCGCGTGGATGTGCTGGCGCGGTTGAAACGGAATTGGAGCCGGGAGGAACAACATGGGAAACAAAATGGGGGACAACATGGAAGACAAGACGGGCCAGAACAAAAAGGGACTGAATATTGACGGAATCGCCAAACTCGCCGGTGTGTCGCGGTCGACCGTCTCCCGCATTATTTCCGGCAAAGGGTACGCCAGCCCGGAAACGCGCCAACGCGTGCTCGCGGTCATCGAAAAGATGCAATACAAGCCGAACGCCGTGGCCAGGGCGATGGCCTCCCGGCGCACAAACAGCATCGGCGTCATCGTGTTTCGCAAAACGCAGCCGATCGTATCGCATCCGGTGTACGGCAAATTGATCGACGCCATCTTGCTCGCCGCGGAGTCGCTCGGCTACTCCGTATTCCTGAAAACCGATCAGGAGATGTCGCTGCGTTCCACCGATTACATGCTGGAGAAGCGGGTCGAAGGCCTTATCCTGATCAGCCGGCTGCATAAAAATGTCATTGATTACGTCAAAAAGTTCGACGTTCCTTACTTGATGGTCAACGGTTCCACGGACGACCCGGACGTCATCCATCTGGTCAGCGACGACGTGTCCGGCGGAAGGCAGGCGGCGGCCCACCTGTTCGGCTTGGGGCATCGCAAAATATGGATTCTCGCCGGTCCTCAGGATCACCGCAGCCACAAGCTGCGTCTGGAAGGCTTTCTCGCCTGGTTCGAGGAGCGAGGCGTTCGGCAAGGATTGACCGTCGTTCATTCTCCCGAGTCCGATTTTGAACATGGGCGGCGTGTGATGGCCGAGCATTGGGACGATTTCCGGCGTCAAGATTGCACCGCCGTATTCGCGACCAACGACATGTTGGCGCTCGGAGCGATGCGGGAGTTGGCCGATCGGTCCGTGGCCGTTCCCGATCAAGTGGCGGTCATGGGCTTCGACGGCACCGATCATGCCGCGGTTTGCACGCCGTCGCTCACGACCGTTCAGGTGGATACGCAGCGAATGGGCGCAGACGCGGTCGCGATGCTCGACTGCCTCGTGCGCAAGACAGGAGAGCCGACTCGGCTGAAGGAGTACGAATGCCGGCTGATCGTTCGGCAATCGACTCAAAAAGGGAAGTGACAGCGGTTGTATCGCGGAATGGGGAATCGGAGATGCGGATGAAATTTTGACGGGAAGAGGGTGTAAACGGATGAAATGGCTTTCGCCCAGAGGGTTTTATTATGCGGTCGGGCGCAGGAAGTTTATCGAGTTTATCGTCCTGTCCGCGTTCCTGCTGTTCTTTTACCTGCCGCTGCTCAATCTG
>Ga0065720_1005392_pt1 | contig 10594 bp, 9 predicted proteins | sample Thericmetagenome_FD_59107 | JGI IMG/M metagenome (GOLD analysis project Ga0065720, IMG submission 59107) | Thermophilic microbial communities from the Joint Bioenergy Institute, California, USA of rice/straw/compost enrichment - eDNA_2 v2... | ecosystem: Engineered > Solid waste > Grass >... | reverse complement strand
TGCGCGACGAACAGCGCGCCCGCTGCCCGGTCAGCCGTCCGCGCGCGACAGATAGCGGGCTTCGAGCTTCTTGCCGCCGAACCACATCGCGGCGATGACGACGACGGCCGTGACGATGCGCCAGGGCTGATGGGCGAGTTCGGTAATGTCGAATGACAGGAACGATACCGAGAAGATCATGACCGCCTTGCCCATCAGGATCGCGAGCAGAAACGTGCCGAACCTGACGGTGCTCAGTCCGGATGCCAGATTGATGAGAAACGAAGGAGCAAACGGGAAGCAGGCTAGCAGGAAGATTGGCGTGAACCCCCTGCGCTCGATCCAGCGGAAGAACCGCCGGGTCGCGGGGTAGCGGCGCTGCAGCCAGATGCCCGGCCGCCTGCCGATGAGCCGCGCGATCCAGAAGACGCAGCTGGAGCCGGCGACAACGCCGATCCAGGAGTAGAGGATGCCGAGCCACAGGCCGTAGACGTTCGCGTTCACCGCGATGAAGACGACCAGGGGCAGGAAGGCCAGGAACGCCTCCAGGAACGGCAGCAGGATGCCGGGCAGCGGCCCGTAGGCGGCGTAGCGCTGGATCGCCTGCCGGATCTCCTCTTCGTCCATATGCTGCAGCTCGCGGAACCAGTCGAGAAAGTTGTCAATCACATTCGATCAGCTGCTTTCTTCATTTAAAATGCCGGTTATCGGCCTGCGGACACGGGACCGGCGGGTTCCGCGGGCCGAAGCGGATACAGCAGGTAGAACAGGCCGATCAAGCCGAACAGGACGGCGCTCGTCCAGACGACGTCGGCTTCTTCGCCGAGCGAAGCGATGATGCCGCCCGCCGCGGGACCGATCATGATGCCGATCCCCTCCAGCGTGGAGAAAATGCCCCAGCCGAGTCCCTGATGCGACTGCGGCAGATAGGACGCGAGCAGCGCGTTCCAGGCGGGCAGCACCGCGGAATAGGCGATGCCGAGCGCGCCCGCGATCAGCAGGCATTCCCAGAACGGCGGGGCCGTCGCCAGCAGGAAGAGCAGCGCGGAGAACATGCAGAATCCGGCGGAGAGAAAGATCCGCTTGCGGCCGACGCGGTCGGACAGCTGGCCCATCGGCATCAGCCCGAGCACGGTCAGCCCTCCGGCGGCGAGCAGAATCAGTGAATACGTGCTGCTGCTGACGGACAGCTCCTTCTCCGCGAACGCCGGCAGCACCGGCAGGAGCATGCCGGCTCCCATCGTCTGCAGGATCATGCCGGGCAGCAGCGCCTTCATGCGGGACAGCTTCTCGCGCAGGAGCGCGGCCTGCCGGCCGAACGGAATCGTCTCGATCCCGCGTTCGCGCCGGTTTGAGATGAACAGCGACAGCGCCCAGGACAGCGCGGTCACCGCGACGATCAGACGGCCGGCCGCGGTCGGCGCGTGATCAAGCAGCAGGTTGCATGCGATCGGTCCGGTGCCGATGCCGATGAACCAGATCGTGTACAGCAGGCCCATCTGGGTGGCGCGCCGCTCCTCCGTCACTTTCATCAGGCAGACGATCCAGATCGGCGAGATGCCGATGCCGAAAAGCGCGGCGGACACGATGAACAGCCACGGCACATCCGCGACTTGCATCATGGCGACGCCGGCCAGCGAGACCAGCAGTCCCGTGTGGACGATCGTCCGCGTCGAGAACCGGTCCAGCAGCCAGCCGATGACCATTTTGAGCGCCGTATCCGTCAAAAAATGCGCCGTGATGGCCGTGCCGACCACATCGAGCGACAGGCCGAGCGTTTTCTCTCCATAGATCGGGATGAAACTGGCCGCGACCGCACCCCGCACGAATTCGACCAGGAGCAGGATGGCGCCGAGCAGCACGATTTCTCCCCGATTTGAGCGGTTGAACAGACCTTTCACCTCGCCTCTCCCCGGCTCTGATTGAAAGCGTCCGCCCGGGCGGGAGGCTTCATTCAGCCGACGGGATGGCAGTTTATGTCTTTTCGTACTCATTATAGTCAAGATCGGTTGAAAAATCACCCGCCGCAGGTCGGGCGCGGGTTGGACCCGGGGACGGTCAGATCAGCAGGTTGAACAGATGCGGGTCTTTGTTCAGCTCGATGAATTGGATGCCTCTTGCGCGCATGCGGCTCACGAGCGGTTCGTAATCCTCCGGCTGCTTCAGCTCGATGCCGACGAGCGCCGGACCGCTCTCCTTGTTGTTCTTCTTCGTGTATTCGAAGCGGGTGATGTCGTCCGTCGGTCCGAGCACGTTGTCGAGAAATTCCCGGAGCGCGCCCGCCCGCTGCGGAAAGTTGATGACGAAATAATGCTTGAGCCCTTCGTAGATCAGCGAGCGCTCCTTGATCTCCTGCATCCGGTCGACATCGTTGTTGCCGCCGCTGATGACGCAGACGACCGACTTGCCGGCGATCATGTCGCGGCAGGCGTGCAGCGCCGCCACCGTCAGGGCGCCCGCCGGCTCGACGACGATGGCGCTCTCGTTGTACAGCTCGAGAATCGTCGTGCATACCCTGCCCTCGGGAACGGTGATGACGTCGTCGAGCAGCTCGCGGCAGACGGCGAACGTCAGGTCGCCGACCCGCTTCACGGCGGCGCCGTCGACGAACTTGTCGATCTGCCCGAGTGTCAGCACTTCGCCCGCGTCGATCGCCGTCCGCATCGCAGGCGCGCCTTCCGGTTCGACGCCGATCACCCGCGTCTGCGGCGACACGCTTTTGATATAGGAAGCGACACCGGCCGCGAGGCCGCCGCCGCCGATCGTTACGAACACGATATCCGGCGGCGTCTCCGCGTCTTCGAGCAGCTCCAGGCCGACCGTGCCGTTGCCGGCAATGATGCGCGGGTCATCGAACGGATGGATGAACGTCATGCCGTCCTCCTCGCAGGCCTTCAACGCTTCCGAATAGGCGTCGTCGAACGTGTCGCCGACGAGCGCGATCTCGACCGCATCGCCGCCGAAGAACGCGACCTGCCGCACTTTCTGCCGGGGCGTCGTGCCCGGCATGAAAATCCGTCCTTTCACCCCGAGCGTGCGGCAGGAGAACGCCACGCCCTGCGCGTGGTTTCCGGCGCTGGCGGCGACCACGCCGCGCTTCAGCGCTGCTTCGTCAAGCGTCCGCATCATGTAGTACGCCCCGCGGATCTTGAACGACCGCACCACCTGCAGATCTTCCCGCTTCAGGCTGACGCGGGCGCCGAACCGCTCGGACAGCACGCGGCTGTACTGGAGCGGCGTCCGCACGATGACCTCCTTGAGCAACTGATGTGCCTTGACGATGTCGGCCAGTCCCGTGCCGTTTCCGGTCTGCGTCAATTTCTCCATTCGAATGCCCCCGCTCGTGGATGATCCTGCAATAATATTACAGTTATACGCGCGCCGAAGGCGAATGTCAACCGCCACGCGATGCTCGTCCCCCCGGTGAAAGCTTAACGCAACGGAGCGACGTGATTTTGTCGAAAATGGCATCGATCGCATCGTTAACGCAACGGAGCGCTCTTATTTGACCCTTCCGGGTGATTTCCGGGCGGGATCGGCGCGGATAACGCGTCCTCGTTTCGTTACGTTTATGGAATACGGTGATTTGTCACAAATAAGGCGCGTCAGTTACGCAAGCGATGCTGCGCCGCCGCGCAACCGTCCGTTCGGTCCGCGGACGGCCGGGCGCGGCGCAAAAAGTCCGCCTTGACGCTGAATCCGATGGAACGGCGAGGCGAAATTTACGTATATATACCGTGGAATGCCACTGAAACGTACGGTTTCCGGGGCGGCAAACAATTGTGAATTGAAGCGCTTTCTAACGTCCGGTATACTGGATGAAGGCCGGATGTTTCGATGATTTCCAGTTCGAGAAAGGCGGGAGACACCATGTCCGACATGTGGCTCACGTACACCGGCGTGCTGTTCGGCATCGCGGTCGCCGCCGCAGGCGTGGCGGCGTACTTGCGCATGACCCGGGCGGCGAAGCGCGCGGACGACGGACAGGAAGCCGGCCCTTCGACCGGCCCGAATTTGCCGAACCGGCGGGAAGATGGTTGAATTTTCGCAAATTTCTTTGCATATGAGCGCCCGCCTGTTATAATGGGAGCATGGGCGGCATAGTCCCTCCCGGCGGACATGCAAGCCGCGGCTCTGATCCGAAGGACGCAAGCTGCCGCGGATGTTCGCCGCAAACGGGTCTTATATGCCGGCATTGTTCCGTTCCCGCAAGCGTATTGTGTACGGAACGGCCATTCAAGGATTCGGGAGGGATGCGGCTTGGCAAAACGCGGCCATAACGAAGTCAAGGAAAGCCTCAGGGAGATGGCGCGCATCTATCAGCCGAAGGACGCCCGGAAGTTCGTCCGGGAATACATCCGGAAGTATCGGATTACCGGCGGTTACGAAGACGAGCTTACGATGATCGTTGAACACGAGCTGGACAAAATCAATTCAGCGAGTTGACGCACCAGACAAAGCTGCGGGGACGCGTATTCGAACGCGTCCCTTTTTTGTCTTGGCCCGGCTGCCGCGCGGATGGCTGCCGGCGCCCAGGAAATCCTGAGATTCGTACAATAAATCTGAAATTCCAGTACTATTCTCTTGCAGGATGCGCAACATACAATGTAAGAAACCGAATATCTCCCGGTTTGGATCGGTTGAGTTGAAGCACTGGTTACAGTCGTTCGAACCTGCACGAAGGGGATGATGGAGATGGGATGAACGCTCCTGCAGCCGAAACGATGAGAGCGCTTCCAAAGAAAAAATGGAAAAGCCCGATCGGGAAAGAGACCCTCCCCGGGTATATTTTTATTTCACCCTGGCTGATCGGCTTCCTGCTGCTGACGGCTTGGCCGATCGGGCAATCGCTCTACCTGTCGTTTACGGAATATTCGATGCTCAGCGCGCCGCAATGGATCGGCAGCTCGAATTACGAGCGGATGTGGAACGACGCGACGTTCTGGAAATCGCTCCGCGTCACGTTCACGTTCGTCCTGTTCGCCGTGCCGCTGCGGCTCGCGTTCTCGCTGCTCGTGGCCATGCTGCTCAACCGCGCGATGCGCGGGATGAACCTGTACCGCACGCTGATCTATTTCCCGTCGCTCATCGGCGGCAGCGTGGCGGTCGCGGCGCTGTGGCGCAATATGTTCGGCGTCGACGGCTACATCAACTCGATCCTCGGCTTCTTCGGCATCCAGGGCATGGGATGGATCTCCCACCCGGACACGGCGCTGTACACGCTGATCCTGCTGAACACCTGGCAGTTCGGGTCGACGATGGTCATTTTTCTCGCCGGCCTGAAGCAGATTCCGACGGAGCTGTACGAAGCGGCTTCCGTGGACGGCGCGGGACCGGTGCGGAAATTTTTCAACGTCACGCTGCCGATGCTGTCGCCCGTCATGTTCTTCAACCTGGTGCTCACGGTCATCAACTCGTTCCAGATGTTCACGGCGGCGTTCATCATCACGAAGGGCGGCCCGGTCCAGTCGACGTACATGTACGCGCTGTTCTTGTATGAGAAAGCGTTCAAGCACTATCAAATGGGCTACGCTTCGGCCCTGGCCTGGGTGCTGCTCGCCATTGTCGCCGTTCTGACGGCGGTCAACTTCCTGGCCTCCAAGTACTGGGTATTCTATGAGAACGAAGGGGGCGGCAAGCGATGAGACTCCGCGCGTCATCCGTTCTCAACCATGCGTTCATGATTGCATTTTCGTTCGTCATGATCTACCCTGTCATCTGGTGGATCGGCGCCTCCCTCAAGAAGACGGAAGAGCTCAGGCTCCCCACGATCTGGCCGGAAGTGCCGATGTGGGAGAACTATACGGAGGGCTGGAGATTTTCGGCCAACTATACGTTCGGCCACTTCTTCACGAACACGCTGCTCATGGAAGCGGGCAATGTCATCGGCGGCGTGCTGACGGCGGCGGTCGTCGCCTTCGGGTTCGCGCGGCTGAACTTCCCGCTGCGCGGGTTCTGGTTCTCGATCATGATGTTGACGCTCATGCTGCCCGGACAGGTGACGATCGTCCCGCAGTATATTCTGTACAACACGTTCGGATTCGTCGACAGCTACGTGCCGCTCGTGCTGCCGCATTTCTTCGGCGGCGGGGCCTTCTTCATCTTCCTGCTTGTCCAGTTCATCCGCGGCATCCCGAAGGATCTGGACGAAGCGGCGAAGATCGACGGCGCATCCATCTACGGCATCTTCGGGCGGATCATCTTCCCGCTCATCAAGCCGGCGCTGGTCACGGTCGCCATCTTCACGTTCATCTGGAGCTGGGACGATTTCTTCTCGCAGATGCTGTACCTCAGCTCGGTCGACAAATTTACGGTCGGCCTGGCCCTGCGGATGTTCATCGACCAGTTCGAAGTGCAATGGGGCCAGCTGCTCGCGATGTCGCTGCTGTCGATCGTGCCGTCCGTGCTCATCTTCTTCTTCGCGCAGAAACATTTCGTCGAGGGAATCGCGACCACCGGCTTGAAAGGCTGAAGCGAAGGGGGTGCGCTGCCGAATCATGAGAAAAGCGACAGCCACGGGAAAGACGGCGGCATGGCTTATCGCGGCCGTGCTGCTGCTGGCCGCGTGCAGCGCTGGAGACGGCGGCGTCAATCGGATTCCGGAAGCCCGGCAGCCCGCCGCGAAGCTTCCGGAAGCGGACATGAACCGGGAGGTCGAGCTCGGGTTCATCTGGTGGGGACCGGAGGAGCGCCACACGGCGACCCTCGCGGCGCTTGAAGTGTACACGGCGCAGCATCCGAACGTGACGTTCAAGCCGGAATACATGGCCTGGGAAGCTTACTGGAAGAAGCTCCCCTCGCTTGCCGCGTCGAAAACGGTTCCCGACGTGCTGCAGATGGATGCGGCCTATATCCGGGACTACGTGTCGCGCGGCATCATGGCCGACCTGTCGGACATCGATCTGACGGGCATCGTGCCCGACCAGATTCTCGAGAACGTCAAGATCGACGGGAAGCTGTACGGCATCCCGCTCTCGTACAATGCGCAGGGCATCGCGTACAACCGCGCGGAGCTGGAGGCGGCCGGCATTCCGCTGCCGAAGCAGGGCTGGACCTGGGAAGAGTTCTTCCAATGGGCCCGCGACGCGAAGGCGAAGCTGCCGCCGGACCGGTATCCGATCGGCGACAGCGCCGGCGCCTGGGACTGGTTCCAATGGTACCAGGCCTCGTACGGCGGCGGGGCGATCATGTCGCCGGACGGCCGGGAGTTTCACCTCGACCGGGAGCTGTTTTTCGAATACCACACGATACTGGCCGATCTGCGCCGCAGCAATGTCGTGCCGCCGGCGGACGTCTCGCTGACGTTCCTCGAGAACGATCCGCTGGCCGATCAGATGACGTCGGGCAAGGTCTTGACCCGCGGCGCAACGGTCGGCTCGGTTGCGACGCTCGAGCAGTTCATGCCGGGCAAGGTCGACATCGTCAATGTGCCGATCGGGCCGGCGGGCGGCGGCTGGGCGCAGCCGACGATCTTCCTCGGCGTCTATGCGGACAGCGACGAGATCGCGCACGCGAAACGGTTCGTCAAATGGTTCATCTCCGACAGGGAAGCGGGCAGGACGCTCGGGCTGACCCGCGGCATTCCGATCAACGATGAGATTTACAAGGAGCTGGAGCCGAATCTCGAGCAGAAGGACCGGCTCGGCAAGGTGCTGCTGGACATCGCGGCGGAATACGCGATGCCGTTCCACGCCGCCGGCGCGGGCTTCACGGAATGGGTGGACGCGTACAAACAGACGATGGAAGCGGTCATGTTCGGCCAGAAGACGCTCGAGGACGCCTATGCCGAATTGAACGCGCTCGGCGAGTCGATCGCCGAACAGAACCGGAACCGGTAAGCCACAACAGACGGAAGGATGATCGCAANATGAAGCTGGCGGAGTATTTGAGCNCGAGGCCGGATCGCCTGTGGCGGCTGGGCAGGCAGATGGGATTGGACTATGCGGTGAGCGGGATTCCTTTTGACGAAAGGCAGCAAGAGAAACCGTGGGACCTGATGCCGCTCATCCGGATGAAGCAGCGGTTCAAGGACGCGGGGTATGAACTGCTCGTCATCGAGGCGATGCCGCCGTCCAACAACATCAAGCTCGGCACCCCGGGGCGGGACGAGGAGATCGAGATCTTCAAGCAGTTCATCACGAACATGGGCGCGGCCGGCATTCCGGTGCTCTGCTACAACTTCATGGCGCAGTTCAACTGGTTCCGCACGTCGACGACGACGGTGACGCGCGGCGGCGCGCTCGTCTCCAGCTACGACCATTCGCTGATGGCGAATGCGCCGCTGACCGAGGCGGGCGAAGTGTCGGAAGACCGGCTGTGGGAGAATCTGAAGTACTTCATGGAGAGAATCGTCCCGGTTGCGGAGAAAGCGAAGGTCAAACTGGCGCTTCATCCGGACGACCCGCCGATCTCGCCGATCCGCGGCGTCTCCCGCATTCTGCGCAGCGCCGACGCGCTGCAGCAGGCGATCGATCTGGTGCCGAGCGAGTACAACGGCATCACGCTGTGCCAGGGGACGCTGGCGACGGCCGGCGAGGACATTCCGGCGACGATCCGCCGGTTCGCGAAGCAGGACAAGCTGTTCTTCGTCCATTTCCGCGATGTGAAAGGCACGCCGGAGAAGTTCGAGGAGACGTTCCATGACGACGGCATGACGGACATGTACGAGGCGATGAAGATGTATTTCGAAGTCGGATTCGACGGACCGGCCCGTCCGGACCACGTGCCGACGATGGACGGCGAGACGAACGAGAATCCGGGCTACGAGACGCTCGGCCGGCTGTTCGGGGTCGGCTACATCAAAGGTTTGATGGAAGCGGCCCGGAAGGAGCTTCTTCCCGGCAAGTAAGGACCGGCGGAGGACAGGCGAAGATTTTTCGTCTGGTTCGGCGATTTCGGCGACTTTGGCGGGAATCGGTCGAACAGGCGGAGGATCTTCGCCTGTTTTTGCGAGCCTGACGGATGGCGCGCGGGCAGGAGAGTTGTATTTTTTCTACATTATAATATTAATGGCGATGGCCGGCCCCGGATGGAGCCGGCCATACGGCTTGCTTGCTCCGGTCCGCCGGGACCGGATTTACTTTGCGGCCCGGGCGGCTTCGGCTTTCAGCTCCCTGAGCGGCGTCGGCATCGTCTTGCCGCCGGCGAACTGGTGCTTCACCAGCGTATTGAACGCGTCGGTCCAAGGCGCCAGCGGCCGTCCGGCCCAGGCTTCTTTCGCGTATTCGTTCAATTCGTTGAAGAAATCCATGTTGGCCGAGATGTGCACCTCTTCGACCCTCGGCGCAAGGCCGCGGATTCGACCCGCGATCGTCTGCTTCAATTCCTCGGACAGATCGTGGTGGTCGTTCACGGTGTAATAGGAGTTGTACGGCGTCGCGGCCTGATCGCCGTTCCAGTACGGGCTTCCGGTGTCGTAGTTGTACACGCCTTCGCCGGAGCCGCCCATGTTCTGGTCGGTGCGCCTGTCGCCGCCGTCCTTGATGGTGCCGACGCCCGTCCAGTCCAGCGTGATGCCGACATAGGCGTTCTTGTCCGTCAGCATGACGATGGCGCCCGCCACGCCGTTCACCCGCGACACCTCGTTCGACAGCAGGCTGCTGTATTCCACCCACCGGTTGTCGTGCTGCCGCGGGTCCGCGGTTTTCGAACCGTACAGGCGATCGCCGAGCATCTTCGGATCGCCGGGCTTCCGGGAGCCGTAGTCGTACGTGCTGCTCTCGAATTTGTTCTTGTAGGCCGTGCACCCGGCCGGAAGAGCGGCGAGCGCCGCGGCCAGAACGGCATGCGCGAGCTTGCGGGACATGCGATAGCCACCTCCGTCGTCAGTCCTCATTCTCAGATGTAGGGTTCGCGGGCGGACAGGCGGAATATGCGCGGGTCCGGCATACATAATTCGCCATGAAATCAGCGATAATGGAACTGTTGAAGGTGCGCCGCAAGCGTCCCGCATGCGCCTTCGGGCGGCCCGTCGCCGGGGCGTGTCCGAGGGGCGGAAAACGGCGCTGCTGCGCCATTTTTGACGGCTTTGAGAACAATTTGTGAACTTGCCCAGTATCGTTGACAATCCATGGACCAAACTCTTATATTTAATAAAGTGATTGGCCTGTGCGAAATATCACAGAAATGCTGTGCGAATTGTCACAGAATAACTGTGAGAAATGTCACAGAACGACGGGAAACACGCAGTTTGCCGCCAGCCGCGCCGCAACAGGCAACTGTGAATACGGAAGAAGCGGGGTTGATTTGNGTTATGAAGAAACGGTGGCTTAAATGGCTGCGCCTGACGACTCTGCTTGCGGGAGCCGCGCTGCTCCTGTCGGCATGCGGGCGCGCGGATCTGTCGGCGCTGAATCCGCAGGGTGCAGTGGCCAAAGAACAGCTTAACCTCATGAAGATCTCGATNGCGATNATGACGCTGGTTGTCGTTGTCGTGTTTGCGATCGCCATCTACGTGCTGATCCGTTTCCGCCGCCGTCCGGGGAATGACGGTATCCCCGTCCAGGTCGAGGGGAATCATAAATTGGAAATCGTATGGACGGTCATTCCGCTGATTCTGCTCGTCATTCTCGGCGTTCCGACCGTGCAGACGGTGTTCGCGCAGGCGCAGGATCAC
>Ga0065720_1004061_pt1 | contig 10597 bp, 11 predicted proteins | sample Thericmetagenome_FD_59107 | JGI IMG/M metagenome (GOLD analysis project Ga0065720, IMG submission 59107) | Thermophilic microbial communities from the Joint Bioenergy Institute, California, USA of rice/straw/compost enrichment - eDNA_2 v2... | ecosystem: Engineered > Solid waste > Grass >... | reverse complement strand
ACGTGCTACCCGGCAATCCGCCGAGTCGTCGGGACCGAAGGAACAGGTGTGAGCGACGTTTGGCGACCGGCCGGCGGGTCCCCGGCACCGGAGCAGGCCCGGCCGCCGAGTCTCGACGACCTGCTGCGCCAGGTGTCGCGCGGCGACGAGGCCGCGTTCGAACGGCTCTACGACCAGCTCGCCGCGCCGGACGCCGAGACGATCGTGCGCCCGGTGAACGGCGGCGGCAGCGCCACGATCGTCCGCTCCCGGTCGGCCGGCCGCCTCGTGTTCACCGCGAGCGGCCTGCCGAACCTGCCCGCCTCGCGCGCCTACGAGCTGTGGCTCATGGGGCCGGACGGCCCGCGCCCGGCGGGGCTGCTGCAGCGCGCCGCCGACGGCACGGTGCCGCCGCTCGTCGCGCTCACCCTCGACGGCGAGGAGCAGCTCGGGCTCACCGTCGAGCCGGCCGGCGGCTCGGCCCGGCCGACCACCCAGCCGATCCTGCTCACCCGGCTCCCCGGCGCCTGAGCGGCGGCTCAGCCGAGCGGCTCGCAGCAGCGGATCAGGGCGGCGGTGGCCCGCTCGCGGATCGGCGCGAACTTCTCCTCCGGGTACCGGCGGGGGCCGTGCTCCACGAGCAGCAGCAGGAACAGGTAGACGCGGTAGAGCGTGTCGCGCGCCCGGGCCGCGTCGTCGAGCCGCAGCTCGCCGCCGGCGTCGAGGTACCCGAGCACGATCGGGTCCGCGGGGTCGAGCCCCTGGTAGATGGTCGGGGTGACGAACTCGGCGAGCGGGTCGCCCCAGAACGCGCGCTCGTGGTCGATGATCGCCTGGATCGCGGGGCGGTCGCCGACGCCGGTGAGGAAGACGTTGCCGGGCCAGACGTCGAAGTGCACCAGGGCGGGGCGGGTGACCTCGTCGAGCGCGGCGGCGTGCGCCTCCACCAGGCCGAGGATCCGCTCCCGGGGCACGGGCAGCGGGATCGACCAGCGGATCGCGTCGTCGAGGACGGCGAGCGTCATGGCGAGGAAGGCGTCCCGCCAGGTGGGGCCGCGCAGCGACCGGTACGGGTAGCCGAGCCGTCCTCGCCGGTGATCGCGTGCAGCCGGGCGAGCAGGCGGCCGAGCTCGTAGCGCACCGCCCGGTCGTCGGCGTCCGGCAGCGTCACCTGGCTCCACGGCACGCCGTCGAGCGCCGAGATGATCAGGTAGTCGCCGCCGATCAGCGGATCGTCGAAGGAGCTGTGCAGCAGCTCGGCCTGGGGGAGCCCGGCGGAGGCGGCGAGCCGGTAGACCATCGCCTCGGTGCGCAGCAGCTCCCGCTCGTAGCTGAGCTGTTCGAGGCCGGGCGGCGGGCCGACCTTGAGCACCACCGACCGGCCGTCGTCGAGGCCGACGCGCCACGCCGCGTTGGCCAGGCCGTCGGTGAGCTCCGTCGTCGACGTCACGCCCGCGCCGAGCGCGCCGCCGATCAGTGCCCGCAGCTGCTCCGGCGACAGCCGTCGTTTCGTCCGGCTCTCCATGCTCGGCTCCTGCCTGCCCCGGCGGCGCGCGGATCCCCGCGGGCGTTTCCCCGTGCCGGCGCTGCGGAAGGGCGGTCGATGCGGTCAACAGTGCGTTCGACACCGGTGCTCTCGAAGAGCGCCCCGTGTGCTGACAGTGTGCTTCCTTTGGGTGCTTCCTTTGGGTGCTTCCTTTGGGTGCTTCCTGACAGGTGCTTCCTGACGGTACTGCCTGACGGTGCCTTCCACCGGTGCTTTCCGGCGGATGCTCGCGGGCGGGTGGGGTGCCACCCGGACGGGGGGAGGAGTCTCCGGGCGGCACCCCGGCCTATACCAGCTCCCGGGTCTTGATGAGGTCCCGGTACCACAGCGCGCTGTCCTTGCAGATCCGGCGCTGGGTCGGATAGTCCACGTAGACGAGGCCCCACCGCTGCCGGTACCCCTCGGCCCACTCGAAGTTGTCGAGCAGCGACCAGACGTGGTAGCCGGTGACGCGCGCCCCGTCGGCCACGGCCCGCCGTACCGCGTCGAGGTGGCCGCGCAGGAAGTCCACCCGCCACGGGTCGCGCACCGCCCCGTCCCGGTCCGCCTCGTCGGCGGCCGGCATGCCGTTCTCGGTGATCACGAGCGGCACGTCCCCGTAGTCCCGGGCGAGCCGTACCAGCAGGTCGTACAGGCCCTCGGGGTGGATCTCCTGCCACCACGCCTGGCTGCGCGGGTGCCGGTAGGCCCGCTCGCCGGTCGCGGTGACGTAGTGCGGCGTGTAGTACTGCACGCCGAGCAGGTCCACCCGCTCGCCGATGATCTCCATGTCCCCGTCGGCGATGCGCTCGGGCATGGGGCTGCGCGCGGCGATCCAGCGCAGCGTGTCCGCCGGGTACCGGCCCTTGAGGACCGGGTCGAGGTAGAGCCGGTTCTCCAGGCCGTCGACGTGCCGCACCGCGTCCTCGAGGGTGTCGTCGCGCGGACCGCCGGACGGGGCGTCCGCAGGGTAGACCGGGGAGAGGTTGAGCGCGGGCCCGATCGCGCGGTCCCCGCCGGACGCCCGCAGCGCCCGCACCGCGAGCCCGTGCGCGAGCAGCAGGTGGTGCAGCGCGACGAAGGCCCGGGCGTCGTCGCGGAACCCGGGCGCGTGCACGCCCTGCCGGTACCCGGCGTCGACCACGGTCTTCGGCTCGTTGATGGTGATCCACGCGGGCACGTCGAGCGCGTCGAACATGATCTGGGCGTAGTCGGCGAACCGCTTCGCCACGTCGCGGTTCTCCCAGCCGCCCTGGTCCTGCAGCGCCTGCGGCAGGTCCCAGTGGAACAGCGTGGCCATCGGGCGGATGCCGCGCTCGCGCAGCCCGTCGACGAGCCGCCGGTAGAAGTCGAGCCCGGCCTGGTTGACCGGCCCGCTCCCGTCCGGCTGCACCCGGGGCCAGGCGATCGAGAACCGGTAGCTCTCCAGCCCGAGCGACGCCATCAGCTCGATGTCGTCCGCCCAGCGGCGGTAGTGGTCGGCGCCCGGGTCGCCGGTGTCGCCGTTCGCGACCTTCCCCGGCGTGGCGGCGAAGGTGTCCCACACCGAGGGCCCGCGCCCGTCGGCGTGCACCGCGCCCTCGATCTGGTACGCCGAGGTGGCGGCCCCGAGGACGATGTCGGACGGGAATCGTCTTGGCGCGTTCACGATCTCTCCTTAATGGCTGCCCCCGGGCCGGGATGGATGGGAGCGCTCCCAAACGATGTGGGAGCGCTCCCGCCCCCGCGAGTGGACACCTTCCGGGCGGGTGCGGTCACGGCGGTCAGGCCGAGCCGCGGATGACCAGGTGGGTGTCGAGGATGACGACCGGCTGTTCCAGCGGCTCGCCGTTGATGCGGGCGACGAGCAGGTGCGCCATCTGCCGCCCCATCTCCTCGGTGGGCTGGTGCACGGTGGTGAGCGGCGGGTCGATGTAGAGCCGGCTCGGCCGGGAGTCGTCGAACCCGATCACCGCCACGTCGTCGGGGATGCGGCGGCCCGACGCCTTGAGCACGTGCATCGCCCCCATCGCCATCGGGTCGGAGGCGGTGAACACCGCGTCGATGTCCGGGTCCTTCTCGAGCAGCTCGCGCATCGCCGCCGCGCCGCTCTCCTCGGAGAAGTCGCCGTAGGCGACGCACTCGGGCACCCCGGTGGCGATGAGCGCGTCGCGGTAGCCGGCGAGCCGGTCCACGCCCACGCCCATGTCCTGCGGTCCGGCGATCGTCGCGATCCGCCTGCGCCCCTTGCCCAGCAGGTACTTCACCGCCTGCCGGGCACCGGCCCGGTTGTCCACGTCGACGTAGCTGTGCGGGGTGATGCCGACCGGCCGGCCGCCGACCACGGTCGGCACGCCCATCTCCTCCAGCCGCCCCGGCAGCGGATCCGCGCCGTGCAGCGAGATCAGCATCACGCCGTCGACGTGCTGCCCGGTGAGGTACTGCTCCAGCCGGGCGTGCTCGTCCTGGGTCTGCGCCATGGCGAGGATGAGCTGCAGCCCCGTCTCCGCGAGCGCCGAACCGATGCCGCGGATCACCCCGGCGAAGTACGGCTCGTCGAAGACCCGCTGCTCGGACTCGGAGACGACCAGCGCCACCGTGTCGGTGCGCTTGGTGACCAGGGTGCGCGCCGCCCGGTTGGGCACGTAACCGAGCTCCTCGATGGCTCGCAGCACCGCGTCGCGGGCCCGCTCGCTCACCTTCGGCGAGCCGTTGATCACCCGCGACACCGTGCCCCGCCCGACCCCGGCGCGCGCCGCGACCGCCTCCAGCGTCGGTCGCGCGCCCGGACGGCGCTGCCCATTGGCCAAAGCCCTGCCCCTCCTTCGAATACGAACCTATTCTGCCGGAAGTGACAACCCGTTACGCCTGATGGTTTCGGCGTACCACCGCGCGCTGTCCTTGAGGATGCGCTTCTGGGTGGCGTAGTCGACGTAGACGAGGCCGAACCGCTTGCCGTACCCCCAGGCCCACTCGAAGTTGTCCCACAGCGACCAGGCGAAGTAGCCCTGCAGCGGGACCCCCTCGGAGATCGCCCGGTGGCAGGTGCGCAGGTGCGCCGCGATGTAGGCGAGCCGGTCGGAGTCGTGCACCGCGCCGTCGCCGGTCACCACGTCGTCGAAGGCCGCGCCGTTCTCCGAGATGACGAACGGGATCGGCGGGTACTCGCGGGCGACCCGCAGCAGGATCTCCAGCAGGCCGCTGTCGTCGATCTCCCAGCCCATCGCGGTCACCGGGCGGCCGCCGTTGACGAACGAGACGTGCTCGCTGCCCACCCACGGCGAGGCGGTGGTGGTCGGCGCGGCCGCGGCCGACGCGGCGCCCCCCGAGGCGCCCGTCACCGTGAACCGGCTGTAGTAGTTGATCATGAGCACGTCGAACGGGCTGGAGATCACCTTTAGGTCGTCCGGCCGGATGTGGTCGGGCTCGCACACCGCGCGCAGGTCCTCCAGCACGTCGGCCGGGTACTCGCCCTTGAACAGCGCGTCGAGGAAGAAGCGGTTCTGCAGCCCGTCGATGCGCCGCGCCGCGTCGAGGTCCGCCTCGCTGTCCGAGGCGGGCGACACCGGGTAGAGGTTCACGCAGCCGCCGATCCGGGTGTCGGGGCGCTGCGCGCGGATCGCCTGGACCGCGAGGCCGTGCCCGAGCAGCAGGTGGTGCGCGGCGCGCAGGGCCGCCGCCGGCTCCTGCCGTCCCGGCGCGTGCTCCCCCGAGGCGTACCCGAGGAAGGCGGCGCACCACGGCTCGTTCACCGTGCTGAAGTTGCGCACCCGGTCGCCGAGCGCCTCGTGGGTGAGCGCGGCGTACTCGGCGAACCGCTGGGCGGTGTCCCGTTCGGGCCAGCCGCCCGCGTCCTCCAGGGCCTGCGGCAGGTCCCAGTGGTAGAGGGTGATCCACGGCTCGATGCCGTGCTCGAGCAGCTCGTCCACGAGCCGCCGGTAGAAGTCGAGCCCGGCCTGGTTCACCGGGCCGCTGCCGGTCGGCTGGATCCGCGGCCAGGAGACCGAGAACCGGTACGCCTTGAGGCCCAGGTCGGCCATGAGGCGCACGTCCTCGCGGTAGCGGTGGTAGTGGTCGATCGCCACGTCGGCGTTGTCTCCGCCGAGCACCCGGCCCGGCCGGCGGACGAAGGTGTCCCAGATGGACACCCCTCGGCCGTCGGCGCCGGTCGCGCCTTCGATCTGGTACGCCGAGGTCGCCGCGCCCCAGACGAAGCCGGTGGGGAACTCCAGCTCGGTGGTGTCCGCCTGGGTCTGAGTCTCTTGCGTTGTCACGCCTTGACCGCACCTTCCATGAGGCCGCCGATGATCTGACGGCCGAAGACGAGGAACACGAGGATGAGCGGGATGACCGACAACGTGGTGCCGGTGAAGATCATCACGTAGTCGGTGGAGTACTGGGCGTTCAGGTTCCGGATGGCGACCTGGACCGTCGGGTTGCCCGCGAGGACGATCAACGGCCACATGAAGTCGTTCCAGATCAGCATGAAGGTGTTGATGCCGAGCACGGCCATGCCGGGCCGTACCGCGGGGAGGATGATGGTCCACCAGATCCGCAGCGTGGAGGCGCCGTCGACGCGGGCGGCCTCGACCAGCTCGGCGGGCACCGCCTGCTCGGTGTACTGGGTCATCAGGAAGACGCCGAACGCGTTGAGCAGGTACGGCAGGATCACCGCCTGGAGCTGCCCGGTCCACTCCAGCTCGACCATGATCCGGTAGAGCGGCACGACGCCCATCTGCTGCAGCGGCACCATCATCGTGAGCAGGACGGTGAGCAGCAGCGCCCGGTTGCCCCGGAACCGCAGCCGGGCGAACGCGAAGCCGGCGAGCGTGGAGATGATCACCACGGAGACGGTGACCGTGCTCGCCACGATCGCCGAGTTGAGCAGCGCGGTGCCGAACTGCGCGTCCGGGTCGGCGAGCACGCGGCGGATGTTCTCGCCGAGGTTGCCACCGGGCAGCAGCGGCGGCGGCACCTCCACCGCGTCGCTGTTGGTCCGGGTGGCGATGATGATCATGTAGTAGATCGGGAAGGCCGAGAGGATGATCGCCAGGGCGAGCCCCGCCTTGGTGAGCAGGGTGGCGTCCCACAGGTGCGAACCCGAGCCGCTGCGCGGCGTCCGCCGCCGTCGCGTGCCGGGCCGTTCGCGGGTGAGCGTGGTCACTTTCGACCCCCGATCCGGCGGATGAGCATGAAGTTGATCACTGATCCGATGAGGATCATCAGGAAGAGCAGCCAGGCGGCACCGGACGCGTAACCGTAGTCGAACTCGGTGAAGCCCTTCTGCACGATGAACATCGACACGGTCTGGAACTGGTTATCGCTGCCGCCCTGGATGCGACCGCCGTAGAACATGACCGGCTCGGCGAAGAGCGTGAGACCGCCGATCGTCGAGGTTGAGCACCACGAAGATCAGGGTGGGGCGGAGCATCGGCACGGTGATCTGCCAGAACTGGCGGCGGCGGGAGGCGCCGTCGATCGCCGCGGCCTCGTAGAGGTCCTTCGGGATCGTCTGCATGCCGGCGAGGAAGATGATCGCGTTGTAGCCGGTCCAGCGCCAGTCGACCATCGTGGCGATCGCGAGCCACGAGGGCAGGCGCTCGGCCTTCCAGTCGATCGGGTCCACGCCGAACCAGCCCAGGATCCAGTTGATCANGCCCCAGTCGCGGCCGTAGAGCTGGGTGAACACGACGGAGACCGCGACCACCGAGGTGACCAGCGGAAGCAGCACGCCCATGCGCACGAGGAGCTGCCCCTTGAAGCGCTTGTTGAGCGCGTTGGCGAGCATGAGCGCGAGCAGCATCTGCGGCACGGTCGCGATGATGAACATCATGACCGTGTTGACGACCGCCTTCCAGAACTGGTCGTCCGCGAGCAGCTTGGCGTAGTTGCCCAGGCCGACCCACTCCGTGGTACCGGTCAGGTCGTAGTCGTAGAACGAGTACCACAGGGTGAACGCGAGCGGGAACAGGCCGAAGAGGGCGAAGAGCAGGAAATACGGCGAGACCAGCAGGTAGGGAACGGCTTTCAGGTCCAGCCAGGACAGGAAACGCCGGCCCGAGCCGGGAGCGGCGTGCCGGGGACGCGCCGGGGGCGGTGGGGTGGCGACCTTCGGCCCGGAGTCGGTGTGCAGGCTCATGGTTTACCTTTCGCGAAGGGCAGTTCCCGGCCCGCCACCGGGGTACCGGTGGCGGGCCGGTCCTGCGTTCGGGAAAGACGCGCCGTCGGGAGCGGAGGTCAGTCCGCTGCCTTCTTGGCGTCGTCCACGAGCTTCTGCCATGCCTGGTCGGCCGGGACCGAGCCGTCATCGACGGCCGAGACCACCTGCTCGACGGCGTTCTTCACCTGGGTGTGCTTCTGGCCCAGGAAGACAGGCTGCAGCTCGGAGGCGGACTTGACGAAGATCTCGCCCTTCGGGGCGTTGTTGAAGTACTCGTCCTTGGCGTTCTGCACCGCCGGGTCCTGCTGCGCCTGCTTGTTGCTCGGCAGGTTGCCGGCGTAGTTGAACACGCTGATCTGGCCCTCCTTACCGGTCAGGTAGTCGAGGACCATCGCGGCCTCCCGGGGGTGCTTGGACTGCTTGGGCACCGCGAGCCAGGAACCGCCCCAGTTGCCGCCGCCGCCGGGCACCGCGGCGATGTCCCACTTGCCCTTGAACTCGTCACCGGCGTTGCCGCTGATGCCGCCGAGCATCCAGGACGGGCAGCCGACCGTGGCGAACGCGGACTTCTTGAAGCCCTGGTTCCACTCGTCGCTGAAGTTCCGCAGCTTCGCGGTGAGCCCCTCCTGGCTGAACCGCACCGCGGTGTCGAACGCCGTCTTGACGGCGGGGTTGGTGTCGACGATCAGCTTCTGCTCGGTGTCGAAGTAGGAGACGTTGCCGTTCTTGGCGGCCTCCTGCACCAGCACCACGTTGTAGATGGTGTTGGTGCCGTCGACCCACTTGGTGTCCTTCACCTTCTCCTGGAACTTCTTGCCGGTCTCCAGGAAGTCGTCCCAGGTCGGCCAGAGCTTGCTGACCTCGTCACGGTCGGTGGGCAGGCCGGCCTTCTCGAACAGGTCGCGGCGGTAGCAGATGCTCATGCCGCCGACGTCGGTGCCGAGCGCGAACAGCTTGCCGGAGCTGTCGATGCCGTTCTGCCACTTCCAGTCCTCGTAGTCGGACTGGCGCTTGTCCAGCCCGTACTCGCCGAGGTCGGTCCACCACTCGGGGTGGGCCTTGGCGAGGCCCATGCCGCCCTCGTCGATGCCGATCACGTCACCGGCACCGTTCCCGGCGCTGAGCCACTGGATCATCTGCGGCCAGTAGACCTGCTCGAACTGGTCGGTGAGGTTCGTGTGCTGGATCTGGATATTGGGGTGCTCGGCGTTCCACTTGGCGACCGCCTCGTCGTAGCCGAAGTTCTTGCCGCCGCCGAAGGTCTGCAGCTTGATCGTGACCTTCTCGGTCGGCTCGCCGGACGCGCCGGCGTTTCCGCTCTCCGATCCGCTGCCGCACGCCGAGAGCGCAAGGGCGGCGGTCGCGATCGCCGCCACGGCCATCACCCTGCCGCGGCGCCTCGTGTTCTTCATTCCGGACCCCTCTCAGGTGGTTCCGAGGTGGTGGTTTAGGGGTGTGGTGGTTGCGTAGCTGTGCAGGCCGGGCCCCCGCACACGGCCGGCGACCGGGCCGGACCCGATGTGGATCCGGCCTTCGTACTTTGGGAGCGCTCCCACGAAGAGTCGCGGATAGGCAATGCCGACGTCAATATGCCGAAACATAACTGTTACTCTCTGCTTCGCCGGAACGGACAAAAGTGACGAACAGTCACAAAAATCTACAGTCAGGCATCTGGGAGCGCTCCCACCCCAAGAGGCGTAACACGGACCAAATCCACCAGTACTGTTCGGGTTACGGATGCCCCCTCGGCGTTACTTCCGCGTTAAAGATGGCCGCCGCCTCTTCGCCTCGCGGCCCGCGCGTGCCAATGATGAAGACGTGCTCGACATGCTCGCCGTCGCAGTGGAAGAGGCCCGCAAAGGCTACGCGGAGGGAGGCATCCCCATCGGGGCCGCGCTTTTCGGCCCGGACGGAACCCTGCTCGGCAGGGGTCACAACCGCCGCGTCCAGGATGACGACCCCTCGATGCACGCCGAGACCGCGGCCTTCCGCGCCGCGGGCCGGCAGCGCACCTACCGGGGCACGACCATGGTCACCACGCTGTCGCCCTGCTGGTACTGCAGCGGGCTCGTCCGCCAGTTCGGCATCTCCCGGCTGATCGTGGGGGAGGCGCGCACCTTCCAGGGGCAGCACGAGTGGCTCGCCGCGCACGGCGTCGAGGTCGAGCTGGTCGACGACCCCGAATGCGTCGCCCTCATGACCAGGTTCATCGAGGAGCGGCCCGAGCTGTGGCACGAGGACATCGGCGCCGGCTGACGCCGGCACCGCGCCCCGCACCCCCGTCCTCGTGATCACCTGGGCCCGCGGCGCCGGACCGGACACCGCCCCTAAGGAGCACCGAATGCGCGGATCCGAGCAGACCGTACCCGTGATCGACCTGACCCCGTGGTGGTCCGGCACCGATGAGCAGAAGGCGTCGGTGGCCCGGCAGGTGGACGAGGCGCTGCGCCGGTGGGGCTTCATGCTCATCACCGGCCACGGCGTCAGCCCCGGGATCCGGGCGCGGATCCGGCACCACACCCGGCGGTTCTTCGCGCTCCCCGAGGAGGTGAAGCGCCGGTACGAGGTGACGATCGGCGGCCGCGGCTGGCTGCCCCCGGGCGCCGAGGCGAACGGGTACGCCGAGGGCACCCCGACCCCGCCCGACCTGAAGGAGACCTTCGCGGTCGGCGCCGACCGGCGGATCGGCGACCCGGTGTTCGACCCGGTCTGGTTCCTGCCGAACGTCTGGCCCGGCGAGATCCCCGAGCTGCGGCCCCTGCTCGAGGACTACCTCGCGCGGATGCGCCGCCTCTCGGACGAGCTGCTCGTGCTCTGCGCCGCCGCGCTCGGCCTGGAGCCCGACTTCTTCACCCGGCACACCACCGCGCCGTCGTACACGATGAACGTCAACTGGTACCCGCCGCTGTCGATGATCGGCGAGCCCGAGCCGGGCCAGTACCGCATCGGCCCGC
>Ga0065720_1021438_pt1 | contig 10599 bp, 5 predicted proteins | sample Thericmetagenome_FD_59107 | JGI IMG/M metagenome (GOLD analysis project Ga0065720, IMG submission 59107) | Thermophilic microbial communities from the Joint Bioenergy Institute, California, USA of rice/straw/compost enrichment - eDNA_2 v2... | ecosystem: Engineered > Solid waste > Grass >... | reverse complement strand
TTTTTTTTTTTTTTTTTTTTAGCTCGGGCAGCCAGCTTCATTGCAGCTCAAAAAGGCCTATCATCCTGAGTTCCCAGGTTCCCCGGTGTTCTCATTAACTACTTCTACTCTGCTCTTGGGTACCTGTCCAGCGTCAGGAGATTAAGGCTTCTTCAACCCCTCTTTTCTCCTTGATTTCCTTTGCGCTGGATCCTTACGGGACCTGCTTTAGTTTCCCCCCACATCCGTTTCTGCTTCTACCCGTCGCCCGCCAGGCCAATCACAACCATCAAAGCCCGGCCAAAATGCACCACCACCGTCGGAAGTCGAGCAACACGTCTTACACAGACGTTCGGAAGGCCGTCACCGCCACGGATCTCTCGAAGAAGAGTACATCTCGCTCCTCTGCTAAGATTGAAAAGCTGGGCAAGAACCCCCGAGACCGTGAAAGGGAATGGGAGGAAGAACGCTGGTGGGAAGATGAGAGGGAGAGCTTTCCTCACTATTGGTAGGTTTATTTTTCCTCGATTCCCTGTGTTTATTGTGCCACAGCGACATTTCACAGACGGATGGCGTCTTTGGTGTTCCCCCCTCCGGACGCTTCCTTTTTCATCAACCTGCATCGTCACCTGACATGCAGTTGAGTTGGTGTTACCTGAAACGAAACCTGAGGGAATAAGCTGGGAAAGGTCTAGAGAGAGGGTAAATGGCTAGACATCTCGTGCACCTCCATCTTGAAGTTGCCCGAGCATACCGTTCCTGCATAAGTCTCGTGTTTGCATCATCGGGAAGAAAAATGGCTAATCGTTAATCATTGCAGCATGTTCTGCGAGACAGCATTCGAGCCTGAGGGCGATCAGACTTTATACTGCTCTCTCAAGCAAGTGCCCAATTGGTCTCTTTACCTTGGATACAAAATTCTAACAAGCATATCAGATGCCGTATGAACGATCAGAACTCCGCATCAGCGGTGCCCAATCGGTATTCCACCAGTCAACAAGATCAATACCCAGTATATTCTGCTCCGCCAGAACCTCGAGACATCATTCCCCGTGCTTCGCCATCCCGGCCTACTTCGACACTGATGTCTCCTCCCACAACTCCGGCTGATGTTCCCTCTGCTATTTCGGCACTCAAGTCTCTCTCCATCCGTCCCGCAAGTCCTGCCTCTCCGGTCGGGACTTACCAGTCAACTTTGTGGCCGTTTGGCGGCCGCAGTGTTACAACCTCGAGCCCTAAGAACTCTTACACAAAGACAACCCCCGGTGTCTTCTCATCCACCTACGATTGCACCTACTACACGGCTACCGATTGCTATGGGACAAGTCACGAACGTCCTCTGCCTTCGCGGAGGCCACCGACTTACTCAAGGCCAAAGAGCATTGAGCTGGTTACTCCTATGTTGGGACGGTGACCTTCCTCACCCAGGGGTGATGTCCCTCCAACACAATGAGATGAACCCATATCATTGGGTCCGTGTCATGTGAGTGAGGGTTGGCGCGGGGAGCCTGTTGGTTGTTGGGCAGTGCTACATATCCGTGCCGGCTGATCCGAAGGCTTGCCTCTCTAATTCCGTTGCCCCAATGTGGGGGGATCAGCTTGAACGCAATGCAACCATTCTGGTGCGGGGCTCTGTGGCATGACCCCTCGTGGCGGTGATGGCGTTCTCTGATTGCTCCCACACTGGTTCCTTGGATCATACCCCACAAAAAGCGGATGATGAGATCAGCGAGTTTCGATGTCCGTCAGACGTCGGATCTTTGTAGGCTTTTCCTGATCGGGCCTGGAGGATCACCGGGATGCGGCCCTTTTGGGTCTTTCTGGGCGCTGTGGCTTCTTCGCGCGGGGTTTCTCATCAATCCCGCGGGAGGACAGGCTTGGCTTTCCCAAACTTTCGGAACTCTCCGTTGCTTTTGTCATCTTAGTTCTGTCCTTTATTCATCCTCACCCGTTTCATGTTTCATCTTACCTTTTCAACACGTGGGTCAGTCATCAAAAGTTTAACGGCATGGCGGGTTATCAACAACTGGACGGGAAAAGCAAATCTACCGGAGCATATCTTATTTGCATTTTTGGGTATAACCTGTACATATCTATAACTTACATAATAGGTCATCTAGACGGAGACATGGATGAGCTTGACAAAGCTCCTGGATAATGTGATAATAGCATCTAACATGAGGGCCGGAGGATCTCCTTCTGTTTTCTTAAGCGGTTATGTGATTTATTCTATCGTGATGTCTTCAGTCTCTGTGGAATGTATTCAGTTTATTCACCTATTGCATGACCAGTGCATCCTTGAATAAGATGGAGCTCCTTGTGGACCAGAAAGGTTTCTGATATTTCGTCTCCAACATCTTTTCTCTACAAGTGTGCCGCTACCATCAGGCCATTGACAATGACAACAAAAGTTCTCAACCCAACTCTACACTTTATTTCTTGTTGTCAAACAGCTTGATGATAGAGCACCAGCCAAGATGAACGAAGAGATTTGTTTTCTCCAACTCTTGACTCCTAGATGATGAGCTCAAAAAATTCCCCAAAATCTCGGGGAAATGAGAGCTAATCAACTACATTGCCGCAAGCAAGTCTCCAGCAAGTGTGGAGGATACGATGGAGTCAAATTGGAGTAACGTCGAGGTTCCGTGGAGTTTTTGCGGGGTCTTGGCTGACTTCCTTCTGGGAAAACTTCCTGTGGAGAGGGCACAAGCGACCTGAACCTACAGGTTGACAGAGAAGTTGTGGTGGAGTAAGGAGTATGGATTTTCCTTGATTCGTTTTCTTGCGACGAGACGAGCTCATCAAGAGAGGAACGCCGAGGAAAAAGAGTGTAGCAAAGAAGCGGCGGCGAGTGAAAGGATTGTTGAAAGATTTGAGAGTTTGAGGAAGGTGGATGTGGATACCTTTTGTAAAGAAATTGTACGTTTTAGGGGATGCTAGAGGCGGTCAGGCTATGAGCTGAGGATCCAATGTCATGATGGCTGATGAGCGGTGAGTAAATGAGCTGGAAGTACATTTTAGACCGGGGGGCGAGGTTACACTGGACTATGGAGAGGGCACTATACTGAGCTATGCCTCTAACGTCGGTACAAGGTAGTAAGGTCAGGACTATACGCTGAAGACATCACGGCGTCGTACAATGCGGTGGACAGAAGCTCTCCGCTTGCCCGAAATACCCTGATTGGTGATGTTAACCGAGGATGATGAGAGTGCTGGATACGACCTAAGCGGACAGCAGACATCTACGTATGCTCCAACCTCGGCAGAACATTGTTGATAATCTTTGTTGGTAGGTATGCATCCAAACCAGAGCCGCATTCATTCCATCTCAGTTTCCTCACAATTGGACTCAATCATCTTTCCATTCCGTTTATTTCATTTATATTCACTTCTCCTTTCTCCAGCTACTTCCTTTAAATCCCCCAGTCATACATAGGTATATAACTGAGCAGTGAGGTGTTGTATGGTAGGTATTTAGGCAGGCCCCTGATAAACCAGGCCAGCAGCAGTATGTAATCGGTAGTTAAACCCGTACTAGGTAGTAGTGTAACTGATGAACAAAACTCCCAACAAAGTTTCGAATCTCATCATCATCATCATCATCGAACCTTCTTTCCATGCTCCTATCCTTGTTATTGCCTCACCCTTCAGCTTCCTTAAGATCATTACTGGGCAATCCCAATAGTTCTTGAACTCGCCATCTCGCCATACCGCCCGCGATGTCTTGTCGTATCATAAGCCTGCAATACACGTGTCTGCGACTCGTCGGCCATGGAGAAGGCATAGCCGCGCTGCTTGCGCATGCGCTGCACCTGGCGCACTTTGCGGATGGCTTTTTGAAATTGCTCCATCCTGGGCGACCATCAGCACTCCGTAAGAGAGAGTTGTGAAATGAAGGGGTGACAGGGACATACCTAGGCCGATAATCCTGAATATTATACTTCTGAATCTCTTGCACATGGTGATAGGCCTCCGGCTTCCAAAGGCGCTTGCTAAACTTCCAGGCAAAGTCCCTCGCCAAACACAGAATCGCCAGTGTGGGCATCTGCAGCCAGAAGCTCGGATTTGAAAATAATCTCGGGATGACCTCAAAGAACTCCATCGAGAAGCCCAGCTTGGGCGCCACCGTACCGTAGACACCCACAAAGACCAGCCAGAAGAGCATGCTCCCCGGAATACCGACGACGTGCCACTTGGTCCAATTATTCGTCACCAGCGCGGCCTTGCCCAAGACAGTGAGCAACACAGCGCCATACATCGCTGTACCCCAGACCCATTTGCCAGCAGGGAAGCCCTCGGCGTTCTGCACGCCAAGGAAGAACAGCGAGCCGCCGATGTAAAGCAGGATGGAGTGGTAGATGGCTGAGGCGATCCACGCGGCAAAGACCTTGATACGAAAGAATGTGTTGTTCTGGCCAAGGGAGTAGAGCTGCGGGTAGCGGTCGAGCAGACGGGCGGAGACGAACTGGTCGAGGATGCCGAGGACGAGGGGCGGAAGGACGGTGAAGAAGACGTTGTAGAAGGAGAGCGTCCAGGACTCGTAGATGACTTCTCCGGAGAAGACGTTTTCGAAGGTGTACTGACAACTGTTAGTTGGGGGTTGGTTAGAAAGGGCGGATGAAGGGACATACCCAGAACTGCGTCAAATAAAGAGTAATATTCTTGTAAAACGAGAACAGAATCGTCTTCGAAACCCGGTGATAGCTCCACGCGCCATGGACCAGCAGCAACTTCCTCAGATACCTGAATTGCGCAATCGACACATCGGCACTTCTTGCTGCCTGCAAACCCTCCACGCCACTAATACCAATTCCGATATGGGCAGCCTGGATCATAGACACATCATTGGCGCCATCACCAATGGCCAGCAGGATCGACTCCTTCTGGTACTTCTTGACCAGCTTAACGACCATAGCCTTCTGCAGCGGCGACACGCGACAGCAAATGACCGCCTTGCACATGATGGCCAGATCGAGGAACATCTTTTCTAGATCCCGTTCCAGCGCATATGTCAAGCTCTTGCCATCAATGACCAGTGCCAGCGTGCCCATCTCGACGGTACCATGTTCCTGCGCGCGGATGGCGTCCAGCTTCTTCTGAATGTTGTCGCGTGTCGCCTCAGCCGTCTCCTCATTGATAATCAGTAGCATCATGTCCTCGCTGAGAAGCTTGCAGCTCATGCCGATGTTGATGGCCGTTTCCTGACGGTCGCCGGTCAAGACCCAGACTTTGATGCCGGCTTCCTGGAGGGTGTGGATCGTCTCGGGCACGCCATCCTGAAGACGGTCTTCAATGGCCGTGGCGCCAAGTAGATAGAAGTCCTTCTCGATGATTTCAGCTGCCTTGTCCAGCTCCTGGGCACGGGTACCGCCGACAGTCGTCTGTGCCTTGTCATAGACCTGATACCACTCCTGGAACTCTTGTTCGGGGACTTCCCGGAAAGCAAGGCACAGGGTGCGCAGACCCTCTGAAGCATACTCCTCCAGATGACGCAGCGTCTGGTCGACGTGCGGGTTCTGGTCGTTGAGACGCTCTAGAATGACGGTATCGGCACCCTTGCAGTAGATCCGAATCTTGCCGTCTGGGCAGCGGTAGATAGTCGACATGCGCTTGCGGGTTGAGTTGAATTCGCAGACTGCGAGCAGCTCATACTCTAACTGCTGACCATTGACAGTGATGATGACAGCACGAGGCTTGCGCGCCAGGAACCGATAACCCAGCTGCACGGCGCCTTCGACCAGCGCGCCCTCGTCGGGCGAGGAAGCTTGGTACTTGATTTCACCGGAGTCCTTTTGCTCAGGGATGACGGTGTGGCAGGTAGCGAGGAGAGTCAGGAAGTGGTCGATGGCCTGGGCGGTGGGGTGACCGTTCTTGAGGTTGTCCTTGAGCCGCTTAAAGTCGTGGATGCCAACTTCGACGCCATCCTCTATCGTTGCGACACGGTCCTCGGGCACAGTCTCGGCGTACATGACGCCGGCGATTGAGCACGCCTTGAACTCCATCTGATTGCACGTCAGGGTACCCGTCTTGTCGGAAAAGACGTACTCGACCATGCCAAGCTCTTCAACCAAGCTCGACGTTCGACAGTTCGCCGGGGTGTCCGTGACATCGTAGTATATATCCAGATCATCATTGATCAATATACCATGCCAGTACTTGACCATTTCCAGAGTGACGAATAGCGAGATGGGCACGAGCGACGAGAACAAGACCCAGTAGGTGACCATATCCTTGATGAAGATCTTGAAGACAGCAATGGCGCCGGTAATGCCATCCAGATCGAGGTACTCGAAGCTGCGACCGGCAACGCCACGCATAATCAGGTCACCGGCAGTCGAGATGACGCTGAGAACCATGAGCATTCCGACGAGCATCAGGACCAACTTGTTGAGCTGCTTCTCGACCTTGGTGCGCTTAATGGGGGCCGCGGTGGCATTGCGCATCAGCTTGGTCTCGTGGCCGGTGAAGACGACGACGCCGTGAATCCAGGGGGTGTTGCGTAGGGTAGCGCCACGGAGAAGCAGCTGCTCGGGGTTCAGGGGCAGCTCCTTCTCGCCGCCTCCGGTCTGCAGTGTTAGGGTGGCCTCATATGTGTACAGGCTGCTGTTGGGCTGTTCAGAACGCAAACGGCCTCCCAGGCGGCTCAGCTCGGTAGAGCTGACCAACGACGCGGTCTCAGGCAGAGCCTGCTTGATCTTGAGGTTGGTCTCACCATCCAAATTAGCCGTCTCGATGTAACACAGACCCTCAGGCTCCGAACTAGCCAGCAGAACGAGATCAGCCGGGAAAGGTTCCTCCGATTCCACGCGCACAATGTCGCCGACGGCAACATTGATCCACCTAGTCTCCTGGAAAGTCGTACCGCGCAGGACGCGGGTCTTGGACATGTTGAGGGCCTTATCGGCCTGTTTGCGGCGGTAGTCTTCGACCAGTTCTTTGCCGGCCGAGACAAGCAGCACGACAATCAGGGGGCCGATAGTAGTGTAACGGTTGGTTGGCGACAATCCGGGAATCTGCTGCAAGCCAGCAGTAAACAAGAAGAAGATATTGGCGAACTTGGAGAACTGCTCGAACAGAAACTTGGGTAAGAAAGTAGCGAAGTTGTACTTGGCCGTCGACACATGGTTGTCGACATATTTGTTGGCGGCATTGGCTGGCGGATTGTTGAGGTAGATGATGCGCGGGCCGAGGGTTGACGGGTCGGGCTTGGACCGGCCAAAGCCAAACCGGAAGTTGCCAAAGTCAAACTTCTTCTTCTCCGGCTGGGCTGGTATCTCGCCGCTGCCCGTGTCTGTCCTATGTCCCGTTCGCGACTCCGTCAGGGGGAGGTCCATCTCGGAGTAGCCCTGGCCCATGCCCAGACGGTTCTTGACGCGACCCAGAAAGCCGCCTCCCAGGCTGAGCACGCTGTTACGCTGCCTCGCATTTGCTCTCCCGGAGGACGGCTCGCCGCCGGCGCCACCGTGCTGGTAGTAGGAGGTGCCCTCGTCCGGGTAGTCATCATAGTCGTCGGCATAGCGCTGGTAGTTACCCAGGTCTGATGTCTGACTGTACTGCCGGTTGATCTCGGCCGTGCTGTACGGGCCTACTGGCCGCGACGATGGACCCGGCGCAGAAAGCCCCGAGCTTGGTGGAGGTCTGCCGGCGGAGTGTCTGGGTTGGGAGGAGGAGGAGCCGATGAAGTCGTCGTACGAGACCGAGGGGCGTGAGGGGGCTATGCCATCCTGGTCATAGTTGTGCGATCGCATAAGGTCATCATCTGTCAGAGCCGAGCGCTGGCCCGAGTTGTAGATGGGCTGGTCATTGTCGAGATCGAGGAGCAGGTCCTCGTTGGGGTTGTGATGGGAGCTTGAGGCAGCTCCGGGGGGCGGGCGGCCGGACATGCCGCTGGATGGCGGCGCACGCTACAATCGGAGGGGTCAATCGAGAGGGCACTTCTAGGCAACGAAACGAAGGGGGTCGGCTAGATCGAGGAGGACGCAGGCATCGGCTGGGGTAGGCGGGACCACGGATGGCCAAGTTATGAAAGGTTGATTGCTGAAACGCCGAGCGATCCGGACGGCGCGCTACGATGCTGTTGTCGAGGAATCGGGAAATTTTCGAATGAGCGCCTTGCGCGGACAGTCGTAAGCGCGATCGCTGGTCGGGCAATTATCGTGGAGTCGGGCGAAGTCGTAGAAGTCGAAGTCGCAGTCGTAGTGAAGTGATGAGGGCACAGCCTCCTTGCGTGCTTGCAGCTCCGCGTTCTCTGGCTGGGTGCGAACTGTTGAGGTCTTGGGCAGCTATTGGTTTCTTCAGCCGTTCTGTTGCTTGAGCGCAGCCGTGCAGCTGTGCAGCCAACGTGTAGGAGAAAGGAGTGGAGGATGGAGGGGGCCTCTTGCAGCGGCACCAGGAGCGGGCGTCCACTTGGATTGAGGGATTGGGATTGGAAAGGAGGGACGTGACGCGAGAGAGAGAGTCTTTGTATCGACCGCGTACTACCTCAACAACTGATTTGTTTGCTGTGACTTCAGAATGAATCTCTATCGCATCTGCTTGAACTCACAATTTGGAAAGATTTTTCTACAATCGGAATACTCTGGCTTGCCGCTGTCGCAGATCGAGAGTTGACAACCAGGCCGAGATGAAAGTTACGTACCAAAGTCAAGACAGGGGCTCGTCAGGGAGGAGCCTGTGCTGCTGTTGTTACGCTGTCTTGGAAAGTCTTGGGCCCCCAAAAAAAACCCAACGTCAGCGGAGTCGGCATCACTTGCGGCGGCTGGCTTGGCACAGCTCCACCGTGGCAGTGAAGCCAAAGAACCTCGTTTTTCGAAGACAAGCTGACCAATCAGCGCGCAGCCTCAGCCCTGTGCGACAAGGCCTGGGCGGGCCTGTCATCTTGTTTGTTCCTCCTGTCTTCATCTCATCGATGCCATCATCTCCACAAGCCTCGCCGTCGTGGTTGTCGATTTCACACCACCAAGTTTGCAGTCAAATCAAGTCAACACGATCTGTCAAAAGTACATACTTCTTACCTAAAATTATTGAAACCTATCCTTTTCACTACGTCCCGTTATCGAAAGAGGATTCCCCGAGACAAAACTTCAAAATGGTCTGCGCCAAGTGCCAGCGCCTCCACAAGACTGTCCTCGCCACTCCGGAGGTCAAGAAGAAGACTGAGATGTACTATGGTTCGCCAGCTTCGAGCTCATCCTCGACTGATAAACAAAAGGCAACGCTTGGTCAAGCAGGCATCTCCAAGGTGAGTCTTGATTTGAAAATCACAGAGACAGCCAGATCGAGGCTAATATTTTGTAGAGCAAGCTCCTCTCCAAAGCAGCAAAGAACCCATTTGCCCAGTACTCCAGCTCATGTCTGAGGTGTAAGACAAAAATTTCTCAGGGGCACTCGTACTGCAATACATGTGCTTATAGGCAAGATGGTATGATGCATTTAAATTCATCTATCTCACGACCCCATCGCTAACTGGCTGATAGTGTGTGCCATTTGTGGCAAGTCCAATAAGAAAAAGACAGCTGCCCCAGTTGTGGATGGCCAAAAGCGTTCTTTGAAGTGAGAACACTTAGCTGGAAGCATGTCTTCCTTTCCAGGGTTTCTTGTAAGGAGAGGTTCGCAGTTCTCGCAGGTCAAGTTCATGCTTTTTGCTACAGATGGGTATGAAAGGCGTTGGGTTTCTTTCCTTCCACCCGAGGGGTTGGCTAAAGCATTGGCGTTTGGAGTATTGGAGTCTGCTAATTGGAGCTTGCTCGAGACACATGACGTTGTAGATAGGCGAAGCAATATTGTCTAATATCACTACTGGTACACATCCCATCATCAGTCTGATGTCTTGGTTTGTTCCATTACTTTCTCTCAAATAGATGGCCTCAACCTCCCCTCCCTGTCCAAAATCCCCCTCAACCACTCCGTTAGATGCGCATTAACCTCCGCCGGCCTTTCCCACAACGCCCAATGACTAGCATCGACCTCAACCATCTTCAAATTCTCGATGAAATCCTCCATCTTGCCCGCCAACTCCGGCTTCAGTGCCACATCTTTTCTCGCGACAACCATCAGCGCCGGCGTCCTGATCTTCACCCTACCCGCTTGTGCCAGCTCCATTTCCTCCTTGTTGTTGATTTCGGTCATACGGTACCAATTGCACGCCCCCTTGATCCCTCCCTTTCCAGTCGCAAACTGCTCTACGTAGTAATCCATCTCTTCCTTGGAAAGCAGAGGACTCGGTCCAACCCGGCATTGCTCAACCAAATCAAGCGGGATCCCAACCTCAGGATCAAACAGCCCCTTTCTACCCTCATCAATGGTCTTCAGATCCTCCATCAGCGCGCGACCGCCGTACAAGGCGCCCAAGAAAGCCCGCACGCGGGCAGGATCGCGGCCGACGCGGGCTTCGCACTCACCGGAACGGAATTGCAGCTGGTAGCGGAAGTTGGAGTGGATGGAGGTCAGGACTTCGAGGGTGATGGGTTGAGAGATGGGCGCGAAGTAGGGCGTGCAGATGGAGAAGACGCAGCGGAGCACGGACGGGTGCCAGAGGGCGAAGCGCCAGGCTACCATGCCGCCCCTGAGATGTGTTAGCTCCTTTTATGGGATGATGGGAAGCGTTAGAGACGGGGGAAA
>Ga0065720_1021437_pt1 | contig 10600 bp, 8 predicted proteins | sample Thericmetagenome_FD_59107 | JGI IMG/M metagenome (GOLD analysis project Ga0065720, IMG submission 59107) | Thermophilic microbial communities from the Joint Bioenergy Institute, California, USA of rice/straw/compost enrichment - eDNA_2 v2... | ecosystem: Engineered > Solid waste > Grass >... | reverse complement strand
AATCACTGTCAGCGTCCGGCGCAGCAGCAGCGGTACCCGCCGGTGTAGCAGGCCGGCCGTCACCTCGGCGCCGGCAGCGCTGCCGACTGCGGTGGAGGCGAAGCCGGATCCGAGCAGCGCCACCGCGAAGAGGATCGCCACGCCGGTGCCGGGCATCCCGTGCAGGCTGGTCGCGGCAACCACGACCAGGGAGAGGTTGAGCAAGCCGGCGAGCGCCAGCGCGGCGACCATATCGGTGCGGGTGGCGCGCAGCAGCCGTGCCGTCTGGAGCCGGGTTCCGCGTACCGGTTGGCGGTGAGGCTCGAGTGCAGGTAGATGACGTGTGGCATCACGGTGGTGCCGATGATGCCGGAGGCGAGCAGGACGCTGTCCGGGCCGGCGAAGCTGGGGACGAGGCCGCCGACGAGGGCCGCGCCGGGCGGATCGACCACGAGTCCGACTGCGATGAGCGCGAGGAAGCCCATGACGACCCGTTTCAGCCCACTCTGCCGTGGGTGTCGCCGATTCGGAGGATGAGCAGGGAGATCACCGAGGTGAGCAGTGCTCCCAGCACGAGCGGCAGTCCGAAGAGGAGACGCAGAGCGACGGCGCCGCCGAGCACCTCGGCCATGTCGGTGGCGATGGCGATCGCTTCGGCCTGCGCCCAGTACGCGATCCGCGCGCGGGTGCAGAGCCGGCCGCCCAGCTGGTGAGCCAACGACCGGTTGGTCACTATCCCGAGCTTGGCGGAGAGGTACTGCACGAGCACGGCCATCACGTAGGCGAGGACCACGACCCAGACCAGCGTGTACCCGTACCGTGAGCCGGCCGTGACGTTGGTGGCGACGTTTCCCGGATCGACGTACGCCACGGCGGCGACGAAGGCAGGACCGAGCAACGTCAGTCCGCGCACGGTTTTACTTTGAGCACGGTGACTCCCGGCGCGCCAGATGCGGAGCAGGAATTTGCTCCGCGAGTCTAGGGGCAGGGATGCCCTCGGTGCTAGCATGATCGCCATGCGTACAGCCGTCGTCCGGGTAGTCATCGACGAAGACGGGGTTCTCGCCGGGACGGAGTACGAGGCCGGCCTGGAACGCCTGCGCGAGCGCGGGTACGAGGTGGTCGCGACTCCGGCCGAGCGCCTGCCCGAACGCAAGCGCGAGATCGAGCTGATCATCCCCGGCCTGGAGCCGGCGAAGGCGGACACGTACGTGGCCGAGTGTGCCGAGGTCTTCGGGCAGCCGGCCGCACCCGGCGTGGTCACCTACATCAGCCGGGGCACCGACGAGGACGCGCTCGGCGTGCTCGCTGCGTTCAAGGTCTCCGGCTCGGTGCAGCGCTCCTACGAGGGGGACGACGAGGTGGTCACCGTGACGCTGGATCCGGACCAGATCCGGCGCGTCCCGGAGAGCCGGCTGCACACGGCCCTCGAAGCGGCGCTCAACTGCGAGGTTCGGATCGTCCGCGCCGAAGCGGCTGCGTAGCCACCGACGCTCTCTGTTCCTTGACATCCCGCCTGTTCCTTGACATCCCGCGCGGTGGCGTCGACGCCGATGCGCTTTCGTGCGCCGACGACGCGGGTGTGCGCTGGGGCGGGACTCCCGGCACGCGCTCAGCGGGGGGTGAGGGCGCCGCGGAGGACGGCCTCGCGCACGAAGGTGTGGGCGCGGACCTCGCTGGTGCGGCCGTGCTCCTGGTAGGGGACCCAGATCAGCGAGCGGAAGTGCAAGGCGGTCTCCGTCGGGTCGGCGATCCGGCGCAGCTCGCCGGCGGTCACGCCGTGCCGGACGATCTTGCGCAGCTCGGCCAGGCGCCGCTCGGTCGCGATGAAGTAGTCGTGTAGCGGCCCGGTCGTCGTCTCCCGCCGGTTCCAGCCGTCGGTGACGATGCGTCGCTCCTCGGGGTGGCGGCGGTTGACGTACACGAAAACCCGTGCCACCGCGTCGAGGGTCTGCGGTGCCGGCGCGCCGGCGGCGATGATGGCCTGGAACGCCTGCTCGAAGCGTGACCCGTAGCTGCCGAGGATCTCGCCGAGGAGCGCTTCCTTGGACTCGATGCGCCGGTACAGGGTCCCCATCCGCACGCCGGCCGCGATGGCCACGTCCCGAATGGTGGTGGCCTCGTACCCGCGCCGGGCGAACTCCGCGCGGGCCGCCGCGACGATCGCCTCCCGGTCGTTGGCGGGGGTGGCGCGGCTGCCGTGCCGCCAGCTCGCGACCACCTCGGTTGCCGCCTTCAGCGCCGGTGAGTCGTCCAGCTCCGCGTCGACTGGGCAGCGGGCGACCAGGCCGTGCAGCACCACGTCGCAGAGGTGCGCGGCGAGCTCGGCGGGGCTGGCCACGCCGGGGTAGAAGGAGGCGGCGTTGAGGGTGAGGTGCTGGAGGGCGAAGCGGAGCAGCCCCAGGTCGACCTCGGGGGCGACCGCGCCGGAGTCGCCGAGCGCGGCGATCGCCTGCCGCCAGGCGCGGTCCAAGGCGGGCGACCGCATCCGCATCGCCTGGTGGAACCGGTCGGTGGCGACGCTCGGCGGCGCCTCGTGGGCGCGCAGCCGGACGGCGGCGCCGTGCTGGAAGCTGACCTCGACGACCCGGCGGGCGAGGAGCCGGACGGCCTTCTCGGGGTCGGGCTCCTCCGCCGTCGGGTCGGTGCCGACCTCCTCCAGCGCATGCCCGAGGGCGGTCAGCAGGTCGACGGCGATGTCTTCCTTGGAACGGAAGTGGTGGTAGAGGCTTCCCGGGAGGACCCCGACCGCGTCGGCGATGTCGTTCATCGTCGTGGCCGCGTAGCCGGAGGCCTCGAACAGGCGGGCGGCGGTCTGCCGCACGACGTCGGCGCGGCTGCCAACCGCCTCTGTTGCCCGTGGGAGGGAAGCAGACATGCGTTTCAGTATGCCGCCTGGTGACCGATCGGTTGGGCACGGCCCACCCCGCCCGACGGGCTCCAGCAGGCGTGTCCGCCCGGCGGTTCACCGGTCGTCTGGAACCAAATATTCGCTCCGACGATCTCCCCCACAGCAGGTCCCGCGTGTAATACTCCCGACGTGCGCGGGTTACGGCGTGGAAACGCCCGGTATGCCGCGACCGGCTCCCTCGCCGCGACGGAGGTACCTGTGGGCGAACCGAACGTCACCGCCGAGCTGCTCAGGCCTCACCTTCACGCCGTACGCGAGGCGCCGACCGAGGCCGAGGCCGCGCCCGTGCGCGGTCTCAGCCCCTTCACGATCGAGGACTTCCTCGCCATGCCCGTCACCCAGCAGGGTGCTCCTGTGGTGGTGGCGGGCAAGCAGTATCTGCGTCGGCAGGTGCGGTGGCTGCACGTCATCGAACTGGTCGACACCGAGGGGCTGTTGCAGGGCGGCGAACTGATCCTCGCGACCGGCATCGCCTTCCCGAAGACCCCCAAGGAGATCACGGCGTACGTGGACGCCCTGGCAGATCAGGGCATCGCTGGCATAGCAATCGAACTCGGGCGTCGCTTCGCGGCGGTGCCACCGGCGATGATCCGTGCCTGCAACCGCCGGCACCTGCCGCTGATCGCGTTCCGGCGCGAGGTGCCGTTCGTCAAGGTGACCGAGGCGGCGCACTCCATCATTCTCATGGGGCAGCGTCGCCTGCTTCAGTTGACCGCCGCGGCGCACGAGCGCTTCACCGAGCTGACCTGCGCCGAGGCGCCGGTCGAGGACCTGGTATCGGCGGCGGCCGAGCTCGCCGGCGGCCAGGTGGTCTTCTGCAGCCTGATGCACCAGGTCATCGCCCTGGACGCGCGGGGCGGCTCGACCGAGGACCTGCTCAACCGCTGGAGCCGCAAGGCGTACAACCTGCCCCGGACCTTCGGCACGCGCCTCGACGAGGCGGACCAGACGGTCGTGACCCCGGTCGAGGTGCGCGGCCGGCAGCGCGGGCGGCTGGTCCTCTTCGCCACCGGCCCACCGGACCAGGCGCAGGTGACCGTCCTGGAGCGGGCCGCTGCGGCGATCGGCATGCGACTGCTCCTCGACGACGACGACGTGGTGGTGACGAACGCCCACCGCACCCTGCTGGAAGGGATCATCTCCGGACGGTTCGGCAGCGTCGATGCAATGCACGCCCGCGCCGCCGCGCTCGGCCGCCCCACGCGGGGACGGCACTACCTGCCGGTGGTGGTCGTCGGCAGCACCGGGCGCGACCTGCGCTGGGTGGTGAATCGCGCGCTGGAGGAGAGCCGCCTGGAAGGGCTGGTCGCCCAGGTCGGCGCGGACCGGTGGGGAATTCTGCTGACGCTCAAGACCGAGCAGTACGAGCCGTCGCTGGCCGCCTTCGCGGCGAGCCTGCACGAGCTGTGCCGGAGCATGGGGTTGCCCCGGCCCATCGTGGCCCGGGGCGGTCTGGTCTCCGCCCTTGCCGATGTACGTCACTCGTTCTCCGAGGCCGTCGACGTGGCGCTCGCCTCCCGTGCCTCCGAATCAGCGCGCAACCACAAGGACGTCTACTCCACCGAGGACGTCAAGCTGCGCGGGCTGCTGTACACGTTGCGCCACGACGCTCGGCTGCAGGCGTTCGTCGAGCGGATGCTCGGCCCGCTGTTGCAACGGGACACAGTGGACGGCGGGGAATGGATTCGGACGCTCGGCGTCTATCTACGCTTCCAGGGAAACAAATCGTTGACCGCGCAGGAGCTGGGCGTCTCCCGTCCGACCCTGTACGAGCGATTGGGACGCATCCAACGCATGCTCAAGGTCGACCTTGACGATCCTGAGTGGAGCACCTCGTTGTACGCCGCCATCATGGTCGTCGAGGCGACCGCGGCGGACGCGACGCCGTACCCGTACGCCGCTGGCGAGCAGGTCAAACTCTCTCACTAGCGCAGCGGCGAGTGCCTTTTGACATGTCGTCAGGAAGCCGTCGCGCCGCTTTGACAGACTGCGACTGGTTACGAGGCGATCTCTTTGCGATCCTGTTTCCCAGCCATCGTGTGTGGTGGCCGTCAATGACATCACGCGGGGTCGAGGACCCGGTCCCAGATGCCCGTCAAACGGTCGGTTGACACCAACCGAACATTCGACTTTAGATGCCAGTTCAACCCAGTGGCCGGCAGCGGCGAGCCATGAGCCGCCGCCGGTAGGCGACCGTGTGTCGTGACAAAGACGGGAGCAACCAAGCATGAAGGGTTGGCGAAGGGCAGTACGGGCGACAGCCCTACTCTCGGCCGCGGTCATGGCCGTGGCCGGTTGTGGTTCCGGGGGCGATGACGGGGGCTCCAGCAACGGGGAGCCGAAGCGCGGTGGGCGCCTGGTGTACGCGGTGAACGTCGAGATGGCGACCTTTGACCCCGCGTTCTGTGCCGTCCAGTCGTTCGACCGGTGCTCGCCCCTCTTCGGCACGCTGCTGCGCTACGACCTGGAGAGGAAGGAATTCGTCGGCCAGATGGCCGAGTCGTTCACCACCGAGGACGGCAAGACCTGGACACTGAAGCTGCGGCCGAACGTCAAGTTCACCGACGGCACCCCGTTCAACGCCGAGGCCGTGGTCTTCAACTGGGACCGGATCAGGGACCCCAAGACGCTCTCTCCGGCGGCCGCCGTCACCGTGGGTATGGGCTGGGAGGCGGTCGACGACCTGACAGTCAAGGTCACCCTGGAGAAGCCCAACTACCAGCTGCCCTGGGCACTGGTGCGGGGCCTGAGCGCGATCGGCTCGCCCACCGCCATCAAGGCCGCCGGCGAGGGCGTCGGCAACAACCCGGTCGGCGCCGGCCCGTTCAAGCTCAAGAAGTGGACCCGCAACTCGCAGATCGAGTACGAGCGTAACCCTGACTACTTCGAGGAAGGGCTGCCCTACCTCGACGAGCTGGTCGTCAAGGTGATCGGCCCGGACGACCAGCGGCTCAACGCGCTGCGCAGCGGGGAGATCGACGTCGACTGGTCGCTGCTGACCAAGGACGCCAAGGCGATGGAGGCCGAGGGCTACAACGTCCTGCGGGTCCCGCTGATCGGCGGCACCGGCCTGCAGTTCAATCTGGCCGACCCGGTCATGAAGGACGAGGGCCTGCGCAAGGCGATGGCGATGGTCTTCGACAGCGCCCAGATCAACAACGCGGTCTACCCGGGTGACCCGCCGGTCGACCACTTCCTGCCCCCGGGCGCGCCGGAGCGGGACGACTCGCTGGGCAAGTTCCCGGAGAAGAACCTCGAGGAGGCGCAGCGGCTCTTCGACGACTACCTGCGCCGCACAGGCAAGACCAGCGAGACGGTCACCTTCACCTGCTACGCCGGCATCCCGGCGCTGGAGCAGGTGGCCCAGCTGCTCCAGTCGCAAATGCAGCAGATCAAGGGCCTCACCTTCAAGATCGAGGCGGTGGACGGCGCCACCCTCTCCACCCGGTCCCGCAAGCGGGAGTTCCAGACGATCATGGGCGCCACCCTGTCGCAGGAGATGGATCGGCTCTATGACGTGTTCCACAGCAAGGGGTCGCTCAACGTCATGAGCTACGCCAACCCCGTGGTCGACGAGGCGCTGGAGCTCACCCGCTCCTCCAACGACCCGGAGGAGGTCCGCAAGGCCTACGCCAAGGCGGTCGGTGAGATCTCGAAGGACGCCCCGCTGCGCACCTGGCGGTACCAGTACGGCCACCTCTACTTCGACGACGACGTCAAGGGCGTCGTCCTGGCCGGGACCAACTCGGGCGCCAGCGCCTACTGGCAGTACGCCTGGAAGGACTGATCGACCGTGGTGAGCGCCCTTCGTCGCCGCGCCGGTTCGGTGGCCAGGTTCGTCCTCCTGGTCTTCCTGGTCACCGTGGCGACCTTCCTGCTGCTCGAGCTGATTCCTGGTAGCCCGATCGACGCGCTCCTGCCTCAGGACGCGACGCCGGAACAGATCGCCGCCGCCCGGGAACAGTACGGCCTGGACCAGCCGATCTGGGCGAGGTACCTCACGTGGATCAGCTCGGTGCTCCAGGGCGACTTCGGACGCTCCTACCAGACGGGGCTGAGCGTGGCCGAGCAGATCGCCGAACGTGCGCCGGTCTCCCTGGAACTGGCTTTCCTGGCCGTCTTCGTCGCGTTGGCCATCTCCATCCCGGTCGGGGTGTGGTCGGCCTACCGGCCGGGCGGCCTGATCGACCGGGTCTCGACGTTCGTCATCTCGGCCACGCTCGCCACCCCGGCGTTCGTGCTGGGCATCCTGCTGGTGTACGTCTTCGCGGTCCAGATGAAGATCCTGCCGCTGCTCGGCTGGACTCCCTTCTCGGAGGACCCGGTCGAGCACATCCAGCGGCTGGTGCTGCCGGTGCTGACCCTGGCCGCGGGCGAGTGCGTGCTCTTCACCCGCCTGCTCAAGGGCGACATGATGGCGACGCTGCAGCAGGACCACGTTCTGTCGGCGCGGGCCCGGGGCCTGCCGACCTGGCGGATCCTGCTGCGGCACGCGCTGCGCCAGTCCTCCTTCTCGCTGGTCACCGTCTCCGGCGTGGTGATCGGCCGGCTGATCGGCGGCACGGTTCTGGTCGAGGCGATCTTCTCCCTGCCCGGCATGGGCACGCTGGTCATCAACGCCATCCACTCCCGCGACTACCTGATCGTGCAGGCGGTCGTGCTCCTCACGGCCGTGCTCTACCTGCTCATCAACACGCTCGTCGACCTGACGTATCCGCTGCTCGACCCCCGGGTGAGGAAGGTGAGGACCTCGTGACCGAGACCGTACGGGAACGGGTCGACGCCGCGCCGGCGCCACAGCGGCCGACGGCGTCCCCCGAGCGGGAACCGGCGCAGAAGAAGCGCCGCAAGCGGCGGGACATCGGGGCCGCGTTCGGCGCGGTCTGGATCGGGCTGGTGGTCCTCGGCGCGATCACCGCGGACTGGCTGCCGCTGCGGGATCCGAACGAGGTCACCGACGTCTTCGCTGGCCCACCGAGTGGCGAATTCCTGTTCGGCACCGACGCGATCGGCCGGGACGTGCTCTCCCGCATCGTCTTCGGCGCCCGCATCTCGATGGCGGTGGCGATCGGCGCGACCAGCATCGCGATGATCATCGGCGTCGCGCTCGGCATGTGCGCCGGCTACTTCCGGGGCAAGGTGGACGCGGTCCTCAGCCTAATCGTCAACTTCGTCCTCGCCTTCCCACCGCTGATCTTCCTGATCGCGTTGGTCACCGCCCTGGAGCCGGGCCTTCTCACCCTGGTGGTCGCGCTGGCGCTGATCGGTGTGCCGAACTTCGCCCGGGTGGCCCGGGCCAACACCATCGCCTTCGCTGACCGGGAGTTTGTCACCGCGGCCAAGGCGCTCGGCGCCCGCCCGCTGCGCATCCTCACCCGCGAGCTGCTGGTCAACGTCATGCTCCCGGTCATGTCGCTGGCGCTGGTGGTGATGGCGACGCTGGTGGTGGCCGAGGGTTCGCTCAGCTTCCTCGGGGTCGGCGTCCCGCCGCCCGCGCCGAGCTGGGGCGGCATGCTCGCGGCCGGCCGCGAGTCGCTCAGCGAGCACCCGCTGCTGGTGCTCATCCCGGCGCTCTTCTTCTTCCTGACGGTGTTCTCGTTCAACCGGCTGGGCGACTGGGCTCGGGGCCGGGTCGGTAGGGAGTCCTCGATATGAGCACCGATACGCGGCCGAAGGTGGCCGAGCCGGCCACCGCAACCGGCGGAAACGTGCTGGAGGTGGAGAACCTCCGCGTCTGGTTCGACACCCCGCGCGGCTGGGTACGCGCCGTTGATGGCGTGGACCTGAGCCTGCGCCGCGGCGAGACGCTCGGTATCGTCGGCGAGTCCGGGTCGGGCAAGTCGGTGCTGTCCCGGGCGATCATGAAGATCCTCGCGCCGAACGCCCGGGTGCTGCCCGGCAGCACGATCCGCCTCAACGGCGTGGACCTGGCCACGGTCAACCCCAAGACGAACAAGCACCTGTGGGGCGTGGACTTGGCCATGGTCTTCCAGGACCCGATGACCTCGCTGACTCCGGTGCTTCCGGTGGGCAAGCAGCTGACCGAGACGCTCCGCTACCACCTGGGCCTGGACAAGAAGGCGGCCCACGAGGAGGCGGTCCGGCTGCTGCGGCTGGTTGGCATCCCGGAGCCGGAGAAGCGTTTCCACCAGTACCCGCACAACCTCTCCGGCGGCATGCGGCAGCGAGTCACCATCGCGCTGGCGATCAGCTGCTCGCCGAAGCTGCTCATCGCCGACGAGCCGACCACCGCGCTCGACGTGACCGTGCAGCACCAGATCCTCAACCTGCTGGCGGACCTGCAGGAGAAGTCGCAGATGTCGATGATCCTGATCACCCACGACCTGGGTGTGGTCGCCGGCCGGACGGACGCGATCGCGGTCATGTACGCCGGGCGGGTGGTGGAGACCGCTCCCACGCCCCGGCTCTTCGCAAACATGCGCCACCCGTACACCCGGGCGCTGATCGACGCGATCCCGAAGGTGACAATGTCGAGCCACACCCGGCTCGCCTCCATCCCCGGGCGCCCACCGGTGATCATCGATCCGCCGCCCGGCTGCAGCTTCGCCCCGCGTTGCCCGTCTGCGCAGGAGCGCTGCCTGAAGGAGACGCCCAGGCTCGAACCGGACCCGGACGCGCCGGTCCACTCCGCGGCCTGCTTCTACCCGCTCGGCACCCCCGACGGCGGGGCGGCCCGGGAACGGAACATCGCCGCGGGCGTCACCGCGGCCGGGACCCCCGTCTCCCCGGAGGTGACAGTCTGATGGCCGGCAGCGGTACCGCGCACTTGCGCGACGACGAGGACGTGGTCCTCTCGGTCCGCAACCTGATCGTCGAGTACGTGGGACGGCGGGGCGAACGGGTCTTCGCCGTCTCGGACGTCAGCTTCGACGCCCGCAAGGGCGAGACGATCGGCCTGGTGGGGGAGTCCGGCTGCGGCAAGTCCAGCGTGGCCCGGGCGATCATGCAGCTGCCCCCGCCCACCTCCGGGTCGATCAAGCTCAACGGGATGGAGATCACCGGGCTGAAGGGCGAGGCCCTGCGCAAGCAGCGCCGCAAGCTTCAGATGATCTTCCAGGATCCGATCTCCTCGCTGAACCCGCTCCGCAAGGTCAAGGACATCGTCGCCGAGGGGCTACGCATCCACGGCGGGTTGAGCAAGCAGGAGATCGAGGAGCGGACCCGGGCGATGATCGAGCGGGTCGGCCTGGACCCGGCGGTGGCCTCGAATCGGCGGCCGCACGAGTTCTCCGGCGGCCAGTGCCAGCGCATCTCGATCGCCCGGGCCATGATCCTCAACCCCGAGGTGCTCATCTGCGACGAGCCGGTCTCCGCGCTCGACGTCTCCGTGCAGGCCCAGATCATGAACCTGCTGGAGGAGATGAAGGAGCGCTACCAGCTCACCATGGTCTTCATCGCCCACGACCTGGCGGTGGTGAAGAACCTCAGCGACCGCATCGTGGTCATGTACCTGGGCAAGGTCTGCGAGGTGGGAACCTCGGACGACCTGTTCGCCGCGCCGGCCCACCCGTACACCCGGGCGCTGGCGCAGTCCATTCCCGAGCCCGACCCGGAGGCCCCGATCCAGGAGGCGGCGCTCTCCGGTGACCTGCCCTCACCGCTGAACCCGCCGACCGGCTGCCGATTCCGCACGCGGTGCCCGCTGGCGCAGGAGGAATGCGCGGCCGAGGAGCCGCAACTGCGCGAGGT
>Ga0065720_1021435_pt1 | contig 10605 bp, 5 predicted proteins | sample Thericmetagenome_FD_59107 | JGI IMG/M metagenome (GOLD analysis project Ga0065720, IMG submission 59107) | Thermophilic microbial communities from the Joint Bioenergy Institute, California, USA of rice/straw/compost enrichment - eDNA_2 v2... | ecosystem: Engineered > Solid waste > Grass >... | reverse complement strand
AAAGTATTATTTAAACGAATTCAAATATCTTTTCGTGTTAACAGGATCAGAACCAGTCTTTAGAATAATTATATCAGTGTAATATTAGCACAATTTATGGGTTTTTCTATATCATATTATCCATATGAAATCTAAGTTGAAGAAGATATATCAAACATTTTTTTCTTTTGGGCTTGAAAGCCAAAAAAAATTGCTAGCCATTAAGCTTTCTTCTAATTGATGAGATTTAATGAGTTAAGCACACTTTTGATACAAATCTAAGACCGCGAAAGTTTAATTTTATTGCGGCAATTCGAATATTTATGCAAATATGTTGATACCTTTGAACGAAATCCGTCTAGTTTACGAAAAGATTACCAAGAAGTCCTTGGAAGGAGGGACAACAGTTGTCATCTTCTGTTCCTATGAAGTAGATTCTCTCTGTGCCTGCCATATTCTCAGTGTAAATGAATTCTTTGAGGCATAGTAAAATTCAATAGGGCTTACTGAAAAACGATGGCATTGCATATAAAATAATTCCAGTCTCTGGATATAGAGATCTATCCAACCAACTAGAAAAGCTAAAGCACCAGAAAGAAGTAATAAAGTGTGAATATTGGATAAAATATTAGCTCAAAAGCCTTATTTTCATAAACAACGGTGGCTCTATGGACCTAACAAGATGGTGGTTCGCAGAAAAGCATAGAAAAATCAAGTCCTATATTTTTGACTACCACAGACCCATACATCACGCAAATGTCAATTCTGAGAAAAAGGTATATCTTTGCGAGACTATCTCATATCTACAGATTATTATGATCGATGATGGATACTATAACATCGAGGAAGTCCCTGCTGATGAAGATTTTGACATACAATTAGACGATGACTTGGATGATCTGAGTGTTGGGGGAGAAGATGAAGAAGAAAGAGATGTTAACTTGGAAGAAGAGGAAGCTGAATATGATAATGAAGGAGAGGCCCAAGGCCAAGGAGAACCGAAGATCACTGAGATCCAGACAACAAAGGATATTCCTTATGTTGAGGAGAATGCTATTCAAGACGAAGATGAGGAATTAGTAAGGATAGGAAATAGTGATTAAAGCATTAAGATTGATTTTGGAAGGAAGAGAAGACAGAGACTAAAGGCAAAGAAACAAGAGGAGAAGAGAATTAAAATGGAAAAGATACAAAGAACAAGAAATTATTACAGAGGAACTTACTATGGAAAATCCATTGCTGGTATCATGTACCACCTTGCCCAACAATTGAACAGAGAATGTCTGGACTATTTATGGTAAATAGCTTCAGAGGATTCTAATAGAATAGGTACTGGATTGTGGGAATTACTGACCAACTTACCCACAACAGAATCAGCTATAACCAATACGGAAACTTTATCAGTGAGTGTTATAATGAAGTCTTGAGACTGGATGCCAACTTTTATGACCGTAAGAGTGAACTAATAATTATTAAATTTCTTTAGAAGATGGAATTGATGAAGAGGAAAATTTGATTGATGAAAATTTCAACCCTAATGAACAAAAAGTAAAGGTTGAAAGCTTCAATAAAAAGGTTGGCTCAATTCTTATTGAGAGAGAGTATAAATTTGTTGTACTTGACTAAATCTATTTTAGCCTGAGATTTTTCCTTCTGAGAAATTGGACCTTATATGACAGCATGTTTTACTCTAATTATTTAGCAGCTAAACTAGCTATTTGGAAGGTAGATATCTCAGGAGTTAGTGTTGAACCTTTTAGGAAAAAGGAAAGCAAGAACTCAATAAGCTTATTGCAAGAATTGGTGTTCCATTGGAAGAAGCCAAACAACAATACAGATACATGAATGTAATTTCACTCTCCAAAGAATTCTGATCTCTTAGAATAACCTAAAGAAACATCTGAAAGAAAAGGTTTTGGATATCACTGAAATGAATGAATATGAATTTACAGACATCCTTATTGACTCCTTTGTCAGAGTACCAGCTCTTATCTGCTTACCTTATTTATTAGCAAATCGGAACAAAAACTCAAATTTCAGCTTCTGATTTGGTTTATGCTATCTCAGCTATCTTAGAATCGCCAAAAGACCTCGAAACCGAAGCGGAGAATATTGAAAATATTTTGAAAGTAAAACTAAATGTCCTATTCTAAATATGTAGCCTGCCAGCCAATCTCAAAGCCAAGAAGAGGAGAAAGCTGGTCGTTCAAAGAACATGTTTTTGACAGAAAGTTATGAATACAATCGTATCAAAAACTTCTGGTATGCTTATGAAGCGCTCACTGGGTAAGTCCATGGAAAAAGTTAAGTAAAATTTAGAAAATCGCTATCCAGATTAGAGGCTGGAATCGCATTGGCCATTGAAATGCAAAAGAAGACCATGAACGAAGCTATATACTTGATTGAAAAGAAAGCAATATATTCTTCCAGTCAGTTCAGATACTGTATCATCAACAGTGATACCGCACAGGAAAAGTATTTCCACCACCCTCTCACCATACAAAAGCTCGCAATTCTCATAATGAACTTTTTCAAAGTAATATAAATGGACTTTATAATAATTTTCAGGAACAAAAAAGAAACGAAATTCCCAAACCTTTCCTTGTCTGCGTGCACAACAATAAAGTAAATTCCTATCTAATTGTCGGTATATCGCCTTTCGGTTCTCAATTGATGAACGACCTTGAAGATAGAAAGTAAATTAGGAATAATAAGTTTCTTATTATTAGTGAATTTGGAAGAAAGTTTGATCTTGCTGCAGAGAAAGCTAACGTCAGAATTAAGGTTGATAATTTCGATAGCTCCATTGTGGAGGTCCATAAAGATGACTTTGATACTTTCATTGATGAATTAACAGAGCAAAAATAAAAGAAGGATTGTCTTCTGACTTCAATTTATAATATGTTCTTTATAAGTTTTTGTAATATTTCCTCTTTGTTGAGAATAACATAAGAGTATTTTCGTTTCAAAATATAAAATAAAATTTGTCACATGGGATTATGCTCTTTCTTAAAGATTCATATTCGCTGAATAAATTCAAAATGTAAGTATGGTGACAAGTAATATTGAGGTCGTAAACACAAAGTAAACACAGTCGAAACTTCTGTTCTAATTGTTTTATTATTTGCAATTAGTTAAAGTAAATCCTTTTCACATGGGCAAGGGTTTGCTCCATAGGACAATAAGGGCATTTAAATTTCGTTCTATTCACAGTGACCATTCTCTTCACAGCATGCCTATATTTTCAGAAAAATTATCACGAATATTACTCTGACATAACATGGCCACATCGAAGCATCATAGGAGGATTATCATGGGTACAAATCTCCTTAGTAACGGGACAGACAACAATAGAATGATATTGAAATTCCTTACCAAGATCCGTTGCGACAGGGATCTCAGTATCATATTTCCATTTGGGTTTATCTTAATAATATTATTCTAGTTTTTCTGGGCTTACTTTGAGAAGAAGAAAGTGCATAATATTTGAGTAGTTTTGGCATTGAAAGATTGCCAGCCATAAGAATGCTCGAAAGTGCGCTTGTTGGAGTAGTTTCTAGTTGTTTAAAACAGTTTTTTTGAAAATTTACTATGAATTCTGCAAGCATCAATAGCAACACTGCATGCTAATTCTTCAAAGCGTTTGGAATCAAATAAGTCAGAGTAGCGAGGATTTTGAGAGCTAAGGAATCAAGTTGGAAAGAATTTACTTACGGATTTTCATAAATAAGAGATCCCATCAATTTTTGAATTTCAGGGGCATAGTTCTGGAAAAACCTCCCGAAGTTTTCCCTTGCGAATTTGATCGCAGCTTCTTTTCCTCCAGTTTGCAGGACTTTAATAAACTATTCTCTATTACATTGACCTCGATTTTATTATACCTGTTGCTGATATAATTCAAAAATCAAATCACTTTCAATTTCTGTCAGCTGCTTTTCATGAGCTAAAGCCCACTCTAAAGCTGGCTCGATATTCCCTTTTATGCAATCGCTGAGTATCTACACTGTCATTAAAGTGTTTTTGGTATTATACGCTGTGGATTTGCTGGAAAGCCTTTTCGATTTCTGGATTTCCCTGAACACCCAATTCTTTTTTTAGAGTCTCGTGTATTTCAAATTTTCCATCTCTTAAGTAGTGCTCATCGATGACCTAGGTATATTTTTAGAGAAGAATTTTATGACTATACATCGTTTATCAGGGTATTGTCAAGTTTTGTGGTATTGAAAATGTTATTAATATCCTTATTGAAAGTCTTCTCGATGTCTTTTCCAGATTTCGAAATATATGCAAAATATTCTTTATGGCCTTTCATGATCGTTTGGAGAGGCTTCATATCCTAGAAAGGTATCAATTTGAGGAGAATTGCTGTTACCAAGACTGAAGAGGTAAGTTCTTCAAGTTTGTTTCTTAAGGCAGCCTCGTCATTCTAGGAAACTAAGAAAATTTTGAAAAGGTAATTCAACCTCATCCAAATTATTGTCAGTTTTGAGGGTATTCAGGGTATTTTGAAGAGCTTGCGTAACCTGATTTATACTTTCGTGGATGACCTTCTTACACACTTTTTGCCTCTTCCTTGTTCGGTCGAGATCCTGGATTAAACCATCAAAGAGATTATTCTTGCTCATTTTTAATAAATATATTCTCTTAGAGTCAAAAATCAAATAAATTAAACAAATCTTCTTAAGACTCATCGAAATGTCGAAGTCTATTCCGAACTCAGTAATCGGGGAGAAGCCTCGATGCACCAGACATCCCAAATCCAATATTGAATATGTCTGTACCGCCGCCTTATGTCGCTACAGAGTCCTCTGCAACCAATGTAAACCTGAGCATTTCAAATTATATCCCTTCCACGCCAATCAGATTACAGATATCAACAACTGGTATAAAGAGTATAAGAAAATGGCCCCGAATTTCGACCCTAGGGACAACTACCAGGCAATTTACCACTTACAAGAGATCGGAGCAATTTTAAAGAAAGAAAGGTATCATTTAGAGGAAGCTGGAAAGCTAATGGATCAGGCGTTTGAGGATGCACTGAGCCTCCTCTATCAAAAGATCAGATCCCTAAAAATCTATATGAACAATTATTTGTGGAAAGACTATATAGCTATATATGACAAATACGAAGACCTCGTTAAAAATTTTACCACCTTCCAGACCACAAAGGCCCAAAAAGAAATTATAAACAAGATGAAGGAGGATCTAGCTGTATATTTTTCACAGAAAAACCTCAAAGAATTCTATGATAAGGTTTATATCGGGCAATATGATGAGGACATATACAATAAATACTTGGACATCAACAAAGTAATTGAAGATTTAAAATCTATCAGACGTAAGCTCGATAAAGGCCTGCATAGATTCAATGTTGAGTCCTTCACCAGAAAATGGGCTACAGACCTGGAACAAATGATCACTTCTACTAAAAATGCTTGTAAAGAATCTTTCTTTATAGATTCGAATCTCTACAATCAGCATGAAACTCATATGATGAGAATGCCTGTCTATACGCCCAAAGACCCTGTAAATATCACCTGCCTTGTAAATCTGGAAGGTTTCTCTTCATCTTTTATTACCAGAGTGTCCAACGATACTTATCTAACTATCTCAGACAATCGAGTAGTACACACACTTAACCCCATCCAGCACTTTAGGATCATAAAAGAGCTGAAGACAGGAGAAGAGTCCATAAATAGCTTCGCAATTCTGGAATACGAGAATAAAATCTCTGCAGAACCTATCTACTTTGTCCTTCTGGGAGGAAATGACGATTTTCCCTCGTTAGAATTATGGGACTGCATTCATGATAAATGCTTATGCTCCCTGGAAGACATCCACAGTTATGCCGTTTCGATCTTAAAGGTCCTGAAGAGAGAAAAGCAGGGTGCTAGTCAATTGTTTTACTTGGCTAGTGGCTCCGCAGATGGTTACATAAAACTCTGGATTGTGACGATTACCCAGATAAATGACAATTTAGATTTTCAGGCTGATTTTCAGCTGAAAACCAAGGTCTATGCTCATGATCACTACATCTCAGGAATTTTGAATATTCCTAGATGTGACAGATTCCCCTCTGCCTTTTTGATAAGTGCCAGCCATGATAAGTCAATTTATGTGTTGGAGTGGGAGAAATATCTGGAAGAACATGAGGCAAAGGCCAAAGAAGATGATACTGAGCTGTTACTGGAGGACCAAGATGAAGAAATCCTGCAAAAGTATAGTGAGAAGCATATTAATGTACATGAAGCTAAGATAAATAGTATAGTTCTGTTAAATGACCAGGAGGACTGCTCTGACCTGGAGTTCTTTGCTACTGGAAGTGGAGATGGGATGATAACCATATGGGATATTTTCTCAAGGGAAGTAATCAAGAAAATATCTAACAATAAAAGGCCAGTTTCTGCAATGGAATATTTGAAAAAGGGAAGGATTGCTTGTTCAGCTAATGATAGATCATTGAAGCTTTTCCATGTATTCGTCTGGAATTGGAAGACGGGCTCTTTGATTTTGTCTTTGGCTGATCACCAGGCTCCTGTCCAAAGGATAGTATCCTTAGAAAAGGACGTTTTTGCAAGTTGTGACAAGAATAAGGTTATTAGGATCTGGCAATTTGAATAGGCTTCTTGGACCCTATGCTGTTTTGATTAGACACCTTTTCCTAGATATGTCAATTTGAGAATATGACTTTTTAGTTTTTTGTGAATATTTTTTGTAATTTTGTTAGTATGAGGAATGATAATATTCTTTTGGATATCCTTTGGGAATATGCTTCCCAGAAAAGGCATAATTTATAACAATATGCATCATTTACATATATTGATCTTTAATAAGACAATTCAGAATAAAAATGATCTATTGATTAGAAAGTAATTGCTTCGCTATTAGTTGGCTCTCAAACTGTCAGTATCATGGGTTTCGCTCTCAGAATGGCTTCTTTCATTAAAGAATGAGGTTTCTATTAGGATAAGAAATTTTAAAACAAACCAATATACCATTGTCCTTCTTGCGATTCGCAGGGCTGAAGTTGGCCAATATAACAGTCAAAGGTATCAAATTTGTAGAGAAATGAGCAAAGAAGAGTGCCAGAGTCCTTATACCATGAACAATAATTTCTATTATAACCTACCATTCAACCTGGACTAGGATGCTAGCACCAGGTTGGTTTGCTGGCCCTTCAACTCTCCAATAAAGGTAGAATTGTGGGACATAGTAGTACAAAACATCTTGAATTATCCTGAAAGCTGCACCCCAGAAAGAAATAAGAATCAATAATTTCATCTAGAATGTTAGTTGGTTCTCTAAACTTTTACTCTTCTGATTGATTTGCTGTCCTTAAACTCATAGAAGCTTGAGATCTTCTTTGAAACGAGATAGCAGCAGACAATGAAAACAATATTATTGCAAGAGACCGAGGCAATGAAGATAGGAATAAGCCAGGAGATCAAGGTTTGCACATTAATACTAAATAAATAACAAATTTGTAGGTTCTTACTGTCCATGCCAGACAACATCATTTAAAGAATCACACATGTTATCAGAATGTCCAACAAGGTAGCAAACGACTGCCATCTGTCCGAGGAAGACAATATACGAGAATACGAGCATAATATTGGTGAATTTCTCCATCTTTCTTCTTGGGAAGTCATAGGCAAGGGCCAACAAAGGTGACCTAATATACTTAAAAAGGGAAGAGTGTTTGTTACCATTTATAGCAACTTGAAGTGAAGACCAGCTGCAAAAGATATCTCGAAATAAATGTGACTATGTAGTAGGATTTGAGGCTGAGATATCCCCCAGAAATTATTATTGATGCTATTCCATCTCCAAAATAAACGAGATTGACTTGATTGTTAAGCAAATTTTGAAATTTTTACTAATAAGCATCAAGAGGACTAGACAGTTGAGCCTCATGAGCTTCTGAATGTTTAATTGGTGTTTTAAAGATAGAAGAACTGAAATGTTCTTTCCAGTTTTGATTACCAAGCCCAGAGAATAAAGAAACATTAAGCCAAACCCTAATTGTGGTAAGAGAGTGATGTCATCTTTGTTGAATTCAGGATATTGGCAGGTTTCTACTGAGTTTGCAGTGAGGTCCATTTGATTTTTACTGTAAAACTCGTAATAAAATACAAATGTCCTGAAGATGCTAATCTTAATAAAATTAAATGTATCAGATGACATGATCTAGCTCATATTTTGTGAGGATATTCTGAGGTCATATTACGTCATGTGCATACTTTAAACTACCCTCCTCCTTCTATCTTATCTCGCATGGATATAGCATCTTTTGTGATCCAAAACAGCAATCGATTATTTCTGCCAGAAAATTACTGTAATCTTTATTTAATATGGTCCATTTTACAATAAGACACATGTTCTACAAAAAAAAGACATCTAACTTGTTTCTAGGGAGGATAGATACCTTTAGGGAAATGTGAAGATATAATTTGCTGTTTCTTAAATAAAATTTATTGACAAGTCAATCTCATGGAAAAAGTTGCCCATATCGAGTTTAACACTACAGGAAACACAGCGACTCCTAAAGTAGGAGCCCTCAGATGTGACAAGCCTCACCATGAAAAAAATCATAGGAAATACGTCTGCACGAATAAAGAATGTGCCAAGCCAAGGCTTAGTTGTGCTCATTGCTACATCGAAGAGCATATTGGCCATCACGATATCAAGATAACTATTGACGAGTTCGAAACTGAGTTCAAAAAGAAGTACGAGGAGCTGGCGAATATTATTACTGAGCTGGGGCTTAGTAGATATAGGGATCCTAAGGAGAATGAACTTACTGATATAATTAAGAAGTTCGATGAGTTAAAGCAGGAATTCTGTCAAAAGATAGACGAGCTCAAGGATAAGATTCTGGACGATTTCCAGAAGCTGGTGTTTACAACGGATGTAGAATATATTAGAGATCTTGCTAGAAAAGTCGTCGAGAATAATGCCATTCTTCAGATTACTGACTTCAAGGGTATTAGCGAGGAGGAATACCTGAAGTTTGTGGATATGTATATTCACACCTTCAAAGAAGATGAGAATTTGGTCGGACAACTTGATGTGGTGCAGACTAATGTCAGAGTTTGTTATGGGCGTCTTATGAAAAATGTGGAGAAGTTCAAAGCAAAGATGTTCGAATCCTTTGACGAAAATGTTATCCCAGTCATGGAAATTTATATTGACGACAACTTTGCAGCAGGAAAGTATAAGATTTATCACAAAGGATGTGACGACTTCCCTCTGTTGAAATTCGTTCCTATCTTCCCTTGCTGTGATAGAGCATATCCATGCGCCAAATGCCATGACAAACAGGAAAAACATAAAGCCAAACCCGCAATGCAGATTTATTGCATCAAGTGTAAATACATGCTAGATAATAAATATAGCATGCTGAAATGCCCGCGTTGCACGGAGTTCCAGGACAAGATCTAATGCCTGTTCATAATACTTAGTATTTCATGACTAGTACCATTACTTAGTTCACTACTAGTGTTAGATTGTACTCGGATTTATATTCAATAATAACTCTCTAACAATTTGGGAATAAACATGCATCTCTAAAGAAGTTAAAATAGCAAAGAACAACTGCCTAAGGCTTAGTTAGTTGTAGTTCTCGAACTGTAAGGTTTCTTTTATCTCTTTGGGCATTAATAGATGGTAAATTACAGTGTATCTATACAAAACTTAGCCCTGGCTAACTAAATTTACTCTGGAACCTAATCGGTTGTAATCCTGATGAGGATAATAGAATAGGTTGGAATCAGAAGCTTTGTTTCTAATCCTAAAATTCTGAAATAAATCAATAAAATAAATATAAATTTCGCCAAGATAATATTTGACTCATCATGGCAACCAAAGAGAGCCCATCCAAAATTTTTAGGAAATGGGACATAATTGACTTTGTCTCTCAAGCAGACCAAATGGCAATTCAAACAGTTCTCTATTTAAAGCGCATTAATCTAATTGCATGCTTTCATTTCGATGGTCTCATCACCCTCTATGAGATAAATACTCACAGGCCTGTGAAAACGTTCAAGGCTCATAATGGATCAATTACTTCAACTTACTTTAATTCTAAAGAAAGTAAACTATTTACTCAATATACAGGAGAGATCAAAGTCTGGGATTTAAAGCATAATTCCTTTAAGGAACTAGCCTGTTTCAATGTGGACTATTCAATTGTTTACGCAATTGAATTGTTTAAAAAACAAGGCACTTTGGCTGTGGCAGGAGAATGGAAGGGTTGGGGAAGACCTAAGAAATACTCAACATTGCTGCTTTTAGACCTCAAAACTGAGGATGTGATATGCGAGTGGAAAGACACTGCGACTATTAAGTCAATGCAGAAGATTAGATATTCTGCTTCTAAGAGAAAATATCTCATTGCCTGTTCCCTGACAACCGGATTTATTAAATTACTGACATGCACAAATGGCTTCAGGTGCATAGGAATGATCAAGGCTCACTCAGAAGCTATTACTAAGCTTCATATAACTAGGATTAATGATCATCCTTTTTGCATCAGTGAATCGGATGATAAACAAGTCAACCTTTGGAATGTGACAAGCTCTTTGAGGAAGGTTAGGCACTTTGAATTCAAAAAGAAGCGGCTTATTT
>Ga0065720_1021433_pt1 | contig 10606 bp, 12 predicted proteins | sample Thericmetagenome_FD_59107 | JGI IMG/M metagenome (GOLD analysis project Ga0065720, IMG submission 59107) | Thermophilic microbial communities from the Joint Bioenergy Institute, California, USA of rice/straw/compost enrichment - eDNA_2 v2... | ecosystem: Engineered > Solid waste > Grass >... | reverse complement strand
TCTCCCAACCTCCCCCGCCGCTCCCCTTACCTTCCCAGCAACCTCATGCGCCGCCCCCTTCACATCCCCCGCCACCTCCTTCGCAGCACCCTTCACATTACTCGCCATTTCGCCCATTTTGCCCTTTGCCATGTCCATAGCTCCCTTCGTCTTGCCCGCTGCCTCACCCATGGCACCCTTAGCCTTGCCTGTCGCTTCGGAGGTCATGCCTTTTGCTGCACCAGCAGCCTCGTGAACCTTGCCCTTAGCTTCGCCGGTGCTGGTGCTGGTGGCGGTGCGGACTTTGTCGACTAAGTCTTGGGCTTTGTCGCGGGCGGATTCTGCTGTAGACTTGAGGGTGTCTGCCGCCTTGGCTATGGTTGGGATGTTAACACTCTGCGGTGTGGACGTGTAAAAGGATGTCCAGGAAAGTTGTTCGGGCGCGAAGGGGTCTAGGAAGTCTATTGACGCAGGCGAGATGGAATTTTTTTTTCTTAGGGTAGGTAGGTAAGGTGAAGGGAACAATGAATAACAAACGTACTACCGATGTCGATGCCGTCTACAAGTTTTTTTGAGATGGCGTGATCGACCTTTGTGAGAGTGTCTTTTGCTGAGTCGACGGCGGATTTTTGATGGCTGGATGTGGTTGTGATGGTAGCACGGAGGAGGAGGGGGGTTGTTCGGGGAGGGAGAGATGCTAGGTGGCGGGATACGAGGGCTCTGGATGACATATTGCTAAGGTTCTTCGGCTGAAATGATGAGCTTCGATCGAACAGCTTAAGCGGCTTAAGAGAACAGCTCAGCTGTTTTAAAAGAAAAAAAAAAGAGGGCTGAAACTTGTGTAGAAGATTCTCCTAGATGCTGTGGCCAGTCGTGATGTCATTGCTCGGAGCTGATCATCTGGCTATGGAAGGTATAACACCGATGACGTCTCGTTCAGGGCCAGCTCAAAACCTGATGAACCTGGCCTTTAAAAGCTCGCGCGTAAAAGCTGGGTTAGAGTCGAAGCAGTTCGAGGTGCCAAATAAGCAAGATTAACAAGCACATGGAATTTTGGACCTTACGATAAACCGCAGCCAACATAGTGATATTAACCCCAAACCCATCAGCCTTTATAACCTTCGTACACACAAATAACACGTAAAATTGGTACGAGACCTATACCCCAACACGAACAGCCCTCTCACAGCCCAGCCTCTCTAATCTAAGCCCTCACCTCCCCTTGAAAACAGGCTTCCTCTTCTCCGCAAAAGCCCTCAGCGCCTCATCCCGATCCTCCGTCCTCACCACCCTCTCATACATCGCATTTTCCCTCTCCTCACTTGGCTGCTCGACCGCCCTAAGCGCCGCCCTGATCGCGATCGGCCCGCCCTCGCAAATTTCCTGCGCCAGTCGTACCGCCTCACTGAGCGCCGCCCGCCTCGCCGTATCCAAAAACTTCTTGCCCCTCTCCTCCTCGGACATCGCCTCCCACTGTTTGGCTTCTTCTTCGTTCTCGGGGCCGACCTCGACCAGGCGGTCGGCAATACCCAGGAAGTAGGCCTCCGCGGCGCCGACGCGTCGGCCGGTAAGGATGAGGTCCCGCGCGCGGGGGATGCCGATGAGGGCCGGGAGACGGTAAGTGCCGCCTGCGCCGGGGATGATGCCTAAGCGGGTCTCGGGCAGGCCAACTTGAGCGTTGGAGGAGAGAACGCGGAAGTGGGTTGAGAGGGCGAGCTCGAGGCCGCCGCCCAGGGCAATGGAGGAGATGGCAGAGATGGTGGGGATGGGGAGGGAGGAGAGCGAAGAGAAAGTGGAGCGGAGGGCATCGAGGAAGGCAGCAGTCCTAGAAGAGTCTTATTAGCTACCGATTCCATTCCCCCAACTGCCCATATCAAGTCCGGGGAACACGTACTCCTCCTGCGTAAACCCCTTCCTCTCCTTCAAATCTGCCCCCGCACAAAAGCACGTGTCCACCGCGCTCGCAATAATCAGCGCCCGCGTCGGCCCCCTCTCATCCTCCCCCGCCACGCCCCCAAACCTCTTTGCCCACGACGGTTTTGGCAGTTCTTCCCCCGTCACAGGGTCATATTGCTCGTGTACGGCGTCAATCTCTTCCCTCAGCGACGCGAGCAACGCCTTAGAGATTGCGTTGCGCGCCTCGGGCCGGTTGAGCTCTAGGATGCGGATGTGACCTGAGCCGGGGGCGGGCAAATCTGTTACGCGGATGAGCGGGCCAGAGGAAGTTGAGGAGTAGAAGGCTGCGGCGCCGTGGCGGCGGAGGACAGTGCGGAGGGTTTGGCTTGTGAAGCGCAGGGCGCTGGAGGGGGAGAGGGAGAGGAGGATCCGGGGGCCCATGGTTAGAGGGGCCATAGCTGGTGAGATGTGATGAAGGCGACCGGAAGGTGCTGAGATTTACGAGGATTAGCTTTTCCCTCGCTCGCGAAGTTTTGCGATGGTGCAGGGTGTAGGTAATTGGGGCCGTTTGTGGGTGTCGATGACGTCTGCGCGGGTCCTGCGGAACTCGGTTATTGTCGGTCATTGGACGGCAGCTAGGCTGTTGCTGCGCCGACGGGCTTTGGGGAGGTGCGGCGTAAACAAAGATGGGACCACCCCAACGCCTCAATTGATATTGAACCATTGGCCTAAGAACTCTTCAAAAATCTCTAAGCTATATTGGTACCGGCTGTGACGTCGGCCTGGCTCACGATTACCATGACCATCCCAACGTGACCCGCAGCAGATCCCGTCCGGCTAGTTAAGTAGGTAATCCAGACCCATCTAACTCTTTTCGTAGGTTGCCAGCTTATGCACCAAATGATCTTTACCCACACAATGCCTTTTCCCAACTGTTCTTACGACATCAAGTTCTAGAGAACCTCTAGGAAAATGATGTCACAGTTCCACCTCCAATTTTGTTGAGATTCCTCAGACTCTTATCAAGCTGATTGGCCGCAGTTCCACACTCAAAGTCAAGAGTAGCGGGTGGCGATTCCACAAACTCTTGAGATGGGTTCGAAGGGAGTGGCCAAGTTTTAGAATTTGAGGAACTAGGGTCCTCACAGAGTAGAGTATGGGACTCAGTGCGGCCACCAGTTGTTGGTTGACAACTGTTTCTATTGCTGACTGGAGAGTCCTCGTCATGGCTCTGGGAATGGGTGGTTCTATGCACATATTTTATATTTGAAGTCATCAGTCTGCCTATCCTTCTGCCATTACCTGTCAAGGAAACCACTGAGTCTCTTCAACCCTGGCATACCTGGTGCTGGGAAGACTATTCTTGTATCGATCGTCATCGATCATCTCCAAAGGAACTTGGGAAACTGTGATGTTGGCATCACATACCTATATTATAACTTCCTGCGCATAAATGACCAAACGTCCCCTCAAAATAATAGAAGTTCAGTATGCATGGGCTGTCAAGGACAGTGAGAACGAGCTTGATAAAACCGCGATTCTCAATGCCGAAGGCATGCTTTTGGCATGTTGTGGGCTCGTTACCATCGACAGAGAAAGCGAATCATGCGACTTATCCACTACACAGTTCAGGAATATTTTCAGAATGATTTGACTCGGTGGTCCTCAACCACTCATCACAATATCGCAAATACTTGCATATCATAACTTGTGTTTAAAGACTTTTCAGGTGGCCCTCTCAGGACGCTTGAAGAGGCGCGTGAAAGACTCGAAAAAGCTCTCTTTACCTATGCAGTTGACTACCGGGAATATCATGCATCAATGTGTTCGGCCTGCATTCCTCAACTGCGTGACCTAATCACAGAATGGGAATGAGTCAGTATGATGGTACAACTTTGTACCAGATTTTTCCAAGATCAGAGAGACGCCTTGGCTCCTGTGATGAAAACCTAAGTTGAGAGTATTAAAGGCCGTCTTGGAATGCATTTCATCCGACAAAACAACGGTGGTCTAATGTCACTGAGTTGCGCTGTATTGTGTGGCCGCACCAAGGTTGTTAGAGCTCTGCTATTTTATCGCCGAGTAAGGTCATGGAGACAGTCGTGACTAATGTTAGACTGGCGGCGCTCCTGTAGATAATGCTAAGTTAGCCGATGGATAAAATCTTCATATTTCTCACGTCTATGGATAACGTCCCCTTTTTCTTCCCATTCTCGCTCTGGGCTACCTTCAATCTTACGCCAGACTTGTTCTGGCTTAATAACCGTCATTCTAATCAATGGCTCAACCTTTCCCCCTTTCTCTGACTTCTGAATCCAACCAATCAAAGGTGGCGACGTTGCGATAAACCAATCAGGGGTGGTGAACCTGAGCGAGTCAATACTCAACACCAAGGCCCTCGAGCATCCTCTCCGAGATGGCCCTCGAGCGCGGGCGTTCCCGCTGCTCTCAAGAGGGCCCGCGAGGAGAAGGCGAAGAAGCTTAGCGCCATCATTTCCGTCACCGAAAAATTCCTGCGAGCCGTCGAAGACCACGAATGAAACCTTGAAGGGAGCCTGAATAAGGTCGGGTAGTTCATTATCTTGAGGCTTTACTCTTCCCTCATTCAGGCCACGCTGGGCAAGGGGTACTACCCCGGATAACCCCGAACTTCTTACGGCGCGTTATGGAGCGGTAGCGGAAATACCTGGCCTCAGTGTTTTTCTGAGAGTCGATAGAAACTACTCTAACTGGCAGAAGGTCACTCCGGCCGGCATTATCACTCTCCTCGTCAAGAAACTCAACATCCAGAGACGCGACATCGTGAAGGTCTACCCCGTCAACTCGGGTTCTGCTATCAAAGTTTCTTGCCCGAAGCTCCGTGGATCTATTACTGCGAAGGCCAGGGAACACAACTACCGCATCAACCTGGAGAGGCGCACGTTTTACCTACCTTTTTCAAAAAACGTCCCTGTGTACATTCTGGCCCACAATGGCACCTGCAGACACACCGAGCCGCTGATTGTGAACGCGGCTGCCACAAGGACACGGCATTCCAAGGAAAATTGGTCTTCCTGACTGCCAACACAAGAGAAACCAGAGATAGAAGGATTGTGAGCGGCACAAACAAGTGGTTGACCCCAGGAAATATCTGGAGCCGCATGGCTGAAAAAGAATGAACTAGATGGTCGAGAGGATTTCATAAAGGAGCCTAATCGGGCACGATGAAGAACTTCTCTTGGTTTTGCCTCTCCCTAACCCAAGAATATTGAGGACCAGGAAACATTGTTACACGTATCAATCGACTTCGTTATGCATCCCGCATTGTCAGTGGCTATCTAATCCAGCCCATCGTCGATCCCTGCCTGCACCAGACCAAGTCTCTCATTACATACTCCATTGCTCTTTGCTTTCTAATACTAGACGCTCTTACTCCTTTTCCATTTTCTTAGTTGTTTGGAGAGTATGTGACATCATTATTCCCTGGTAAGGCAAATTTCTATTGCAAATGTTGCTCTCATCGTCCTGAACAAGCTCGTAAGCTTTATCGTTCGATGTTGGCAATTGCCTGCTTTGCACTGTGTAGTTAGGAGGACATTGTGCCATTTTTCTAAAAGAAGCTGGGTCTGAGCCAAGTGTAAGTGGTGAGCAAGTTCCTAGCGAGCTAGGTTGAGATCCTGACAAAATAGAACACCAGTTGTTATGATTCCATGGCCTCCAGAAATGGGCTCAAAGTTAGTGATAGGTTTATTTAATCTCAGAGATAAGTGTTCTCACAAAAAACTTTTCATACCGTGGCCATCAGTTGAGGCATGCAGCTGTTTGTGTTGCTGACTGAGGAGCCCTCGTGGACATGCTTAAGCTGGAAACTAGCTACATAGTTGTATACACGATTCTCCCGTAGTGACCGTCACTGTTCCATTGGTGACTCTTACGCCTATGTAGCCGATTATCATTCTCAGATGTATGAATGTCAACAGGGTATGCCTGGCTGTTTCTTGATTGCCAGTTTATGCCTTTCTGCGTTACAAGTTAAGCCTTTCTTTCCATGTTCTGTCTTGCTCATGATACAACAGAGGAATAGCTGATCGACAGCAAGGGGTGATTAAACGTCATCGCTTTTTTAGATCAGGACCTCTTAAGCGATCTCTCATGTGCGAGACAGTTCCAGCTGTACCCTGTTAAATTGAAATCATAACACTATAGTCAGGCGAAGAGAAGTATTTTTTTTGGATTATGTATGGTAAAGATTTTTCTTTTGCAAAAAGGTTATGCGTTTGCTCGAAAATTCCAAGATTGTAGGATATCTATCAGGGGATAAGAAGTGCAATATAGCTGACACTACAAACTCAAATGCTAGCATCCATATACATAGTAAAATGAGGTTAACATACTATGGCTTCCTTGCTCCCAGCGGCCGGCCCTGAAGGTTGGCTTTATCTCGCTTTTTTCTTGTTTTGCCGTTATTGTAGCAGCAAGGTTTACTCGTTCCAGGTTCTCAGGGTGCCGAAGGGATTGGATCCGAACTTGGTCATAACGGAGGCCCATTAGAGAACCCGGCCAGGACCTAGATTCAGCTAGAATCAGGGTTGCATGAAGATCGATCCGAACCTTTTTGGCTTTAAGGTATATCTTCCACAAGACTCCACACAGTGAGTCTAGAAGCACAACGAGGTCCTCACCTACCGCTTCAGCCAGTCTCGATGTTTAAGTTTGGATCAAGTTCTAATTCCTGAGTTGCCTGGAGGATAAGATGTTGCCAAGCTGCAGTGAGTGAATGAAGGTTAAGCGTACGAATAAATCAGATGCCTTTAGCTTTGCATTGGTGATACCGGTCCGGAGCAGGTCCCTTGACGTGACTGAATCCTATCTTTATCCATTTTTCCTGCTTCTGAGAGTTCTTCCGTCTCATGTCCCGTAAAGACCATATTGTCAGCCTCCACTCCAAGGTTTTTCCAGACTTCGACTATATACCTGGTCGTTCCAAGCGTTCAGACGGCTGCAACTTATTGCGGTTCGAGTACTGCGCAGTTTTACTAGATGTCCTGTTGAAGTGTCTCAAAAAGGCTTTCACGACGACCTTAGCATACGATTTACCGCAGTAAAGATCCAACGCATGATGCGGTCGCATCGGCATTGCACCAAGCTTCGAAGCATTTCCTCGAAGCAAGTCTGTGCCCCACTAACCGGGACATTCATGCAACCTTTCGTTCTCATTCGCAAGCAAGCCTTCCTTCCCTCACCGACCCCTCCAGCGAGGCTTTTCCGTCCCCCATCACAATGACACTACCTTTCGAATGGATCGTAAGTGCTCACGCTCGGGTCCTTGATACCCCTCGGCCCCAGTCGTCTGACTGCTCGCGAACCTCTAGCCCGGAGATTGTCCTTGCCACCCGTGTGAACATATGCAACCCCGATCTTATCTCTACATCCTCCTCTCTTTCATAGCATCATAGAGTCATTTGCCTTACACACGCTCAGGTTCACTAGTGCCAGCCCCAAACACGCATGTCAAGCGGATTTGGAACTCGCAAGGGCTTAGGCGCAGATGCGATGCCAATCTTATGTTTCTGGGACTGAAGTGCCCAGACAAATAAGTGTCGGCGGTCGAAAACGAATTCCTCTATATCCCCACTGTCAGCGATACCGTTTACAAACGGAATCAAACGGAATAAATCAACGGAAGGTACCTGACAGCAACGACCGTGCGTAATAGTACGGGGCATGCACTCTTCTCTTGGATCGTGGGGGCGATGGACAACATTCCTACCATCGTCACCGTTCCAGTACTGCATTGATGGAAAGATGTGTCTATGCAGTTTTCTGCATCCTAACCACCAATCCATCCCACATCATAGAAAACCACACCGCCATCTAGCCTCGTATTCCCTTCCTTCTCATCCACAATCACAACCAAACTCTCTATCTGGCTGCTGTGTGACCTCCAAACCCTACTTTCCCTTACACTACCTGAACTCAACCACATATGCACGTCAGTATCTCCCAGATAAACAACTCCTCCCAACAACCCTTGCAACCAGCAAAATAGACTCGGGCAATATCTTTCAAATACATATGCCGTATTGTTATTGTTTCTTTTCCCAGCTATGGTACGTAGTACCCTTCGCTACCAGCGCAAGCGAGGCGGCACTTCCAAAGTCCCAAAGTTCCAATTTTAGTGGTAAGGCGGCAACGACATTGGCAGTGTTGGATAGGTAGTTTGTCATGCGGGGAGATAGACACGTGGGAGCGACCACCAAGACGACCTCGCTTAGAGATAGCAAGAAACTGCCCGGTTTTTGTCCGGGAAAGGCCATCTTCCAAAAGCAGGATTCGGTATCAAGATTGAAGGTAGGTAGGCGGATGGATTGATGGATGGATTCTTGTGATCACACACCTCTCCAACATCCTGTTGCGTCGACAACCTATTCACGCAGTTCGACTACATCGAGCACGACAATCCCACATTATCAGAGAGACGACCCAGCTGCACCATTCTCCTGCTACACTAAACTACCTAGATAGACAGATCTAACCCTCCATCCGAAATACTGGCACATACCTCAGAGAGAAAATACAAGATGTATACAGGAAACTAAAACACCTTATGGGTAAGAAAGAGTCCAGAACCAATCCCTATAGTCGAATCCTATCCCTTTCCACAACCACACTCAAAGATCAGAGCCTAGCGCTTCCTGCATGCTAGGCCATGTGAATGGGCATATAAGTTCCGCCCCAACTTCCCCAGAGTTCTAAAATCTCAATGTCAATAGATAGGTAGATGAGAGGTAGGAAGGTAGGCCAAGAGGTACAGCACCTCCTATCGACGAGTTCACGATAGGAGAGGTTCTCAGCGGAATGAAGAAGCCAGACAGGCGTAAAAGGCAAGACAGCAATGTGTACGTAGCCCAAAGTTTTCGACCGAGGACGCCATCTGCACCCTGTACTGAATCTTTTGTAAAAACCCATCCCACGTGATCTGATTGTAGTTAATAGAGTTGAATATTCACCGATTGTTGTTATTTCCCTCTTCCCAAAAGATAACAAGACACTGACACAACACATAAATGGCCCTAATCTTCCCACAGACAGACACTACCAACCACCAAGAGAGACCCATAACTTCGCAAGCAGCAGCAGCAGCAGCAGCAGCAGCAGCAGCAGCAGCAGCAGAGCCAGAGAACAGAGATCAAAGACGAGGACGACGACGGTAAGGAGAGAGGCTTTGATAGGCAGAGTAATAGTTCAGTTAAAAGAGGACCGAAACTTTCTGCTGTTCAAGAACTGTGTAGTGGTGTTGGCAGAGAATAAAAGGAGACGCCGAGTCTAGAGAGTTTCTGTTCGTTTGTAGATCGAATCCACCACCAATTGACAGGACTGTTAAAGTATTTACCCCTCCCCCCCAACGCCGGTGATGCTGCTAATCAAAAAGAGAGATACAGGACGAGTTTTTGTTCTTGGTTTTCCCCGGTTGTCGTAATCTTTTGGTGTGCTGCCAATTACGTGTTGACGACCTGCAGAAGTTAGATTGAAACCCTAAATATCCTGAAAACAGGGAACCTACGCGAAGAATGCGCCGCGAATAGTCTTGATTGTCGGCGATGCTGCCGTCGCTTAACCTCCTGGCGGCAAGGATGGGGTCGAGGCGCGAGTCGGTCATGGACATGCCGCCGCTGCTACCAGGCTTGCCCATGAACGCGGTGACAGCAGCATTACGACGGTGCTCTTCTTCGATCTCCTTATTGCGCTTGCGGCGCAGGTACAGGTATACACCGGTACCAGCAGCGATCACCAACACCACGCTCACCACAACGCCGGCAACGATACCTGCCGTATTGCTGCCCTTCTTATCCGGCTCGACGACCGCAGTCTCTGTCATTATAATTGTCTGGGCCGCTCCTTGGGTTGAGGTTGCGGTGGGCTTCCCGGTCGAGGTAGGCTCGTCTTCATCTGTCTTCTCGGAGTGCTTCACTGCCAGCGATTTGCCGGTATTGTAAACCGAGAACGTCTCGGCACCGCCGCCTAGAACAGTTAGAGGAGACCTGGAAGATACTGGCTTCTGTGACTTACATGCATGAAGATCGTAACCGCCACAGCCAACATTGCATTGGCTGTCGGGGACGAGGTCTTCTTTCGGCGGGTACTTATGCCCACAAAAACACTCTTTACCTGCACGTGAGGCCGCCACTTCGTAGCCGGCTGGGTAGCACGTCTTTGTCGCGCAAAGGTCGATAGAGTTGAAGATGAATGTGTCGTTGTATATCAATTCACCCTGCGACTTGTAGCAGCCTTGGTTTGTGGCGACCATGAGCTGGGGATCTTGCTTTGGTTGCTGCACACCCTTCTTTTGGCGAGGAAAAAGGAAGAAGTCGGATCTCTCTGGTGAGATGGCATCTACGGCGCCGGCGAGCAGTGCGGCCGCCAACAACGTAACCGACTTCATCGTGATGGCGGTCTAATATTAGTCTGATGGAAGAATCGGCGGATCGGGGTATCGATCGAGAAATGGATTCCAGTGTTTGATGATGCTGGATTCAATCCAGCCGGTGACGCTCTCGACGTGAAGTTGTCGTGTCGGCGATGATGATCGTTCGTGGTCTTCGGGAGTTTGCGTCAACGGCTTGTTCGGAAACTCAGATGGGTTGTCGGTCGGTGTCGGGTCTCTCGGAGAGGCCCACAGAGCCTCAAACGGGGATCGCGGCGCCAACGGCGAAGGGAGAAAACACAGGATACAAGAGGAAAAAAAAAAGGG
>Ga0065720_1005444_pt1 | contig 10606 bp, 9 predicted proteins | sample Thericmetagenome_FD_59107 | JGI IMG/M metagenome (GOLD analysis project Ga0065720, IMG submission 59107) | Thermophilic microbial communities from the Joint Bioenergy Institute, California, USA of rice/straw/compost enrichment - eDNA_2 v2... | ecosystem: Engineered > Solid waste > Grass >... | reverse complement strand
TCGACGGCATCTGGGCGGCCGGCACGGCGGCGGGCGTCAGCGTCCACACGATCATCACCGCCGGCGACGGCGCGAAGGTCGCGATCAACGTCATCAGCAAGCTGAACGGCGAACGGTACGTCGACCACGATGTGCTGAAATCCTGACGAAGGGCGGAATGCAAACGGCAGCCTGAACCGGTGCGCGAGATTGCGCAGCAGCGGTCCGGCTGCCGTTTTGATTTGCCCGATGCTCCCCTATTGATGGGGCACGATGAAGATCCCCTCCTCGGGATCCCAATCCGCGTACAGGACGCCCGCGTACGAATCGATGCCCTGCTCGGCAAGCTGCTGCTTCAGCCACGCCTCGGACAGCGACGCCTTGCCGAGATTGTCCGTCTGCAGCCGGCCGTCCAGGATGAGCGTGATCGGCAGCCGCCCGCCGGCGCCGTGCAGCCCGAGATCGCCGCGCGTCGGCGCGCCGTACTGCCGCTTCGGCAGCACGCTGATCATGCCGTTCGTCTCGAGCACGGCGTACTCGATCTCGCGCAGCGAGAAATACCCCTGTTGCCGCAGCATGCTGAGCAGCTGGTTGAGATCGAGCATGTTGCGGCGCATGACATCGTATTGCAGCTGCCCGCGCCGGATGACGATCGACGGCTCGCCTTCGAACAGCGTGCGCGCCTTTTTCGACCTCAAGGTCAACCGTCCGATGGCGTAGATGATGATGCCCCAGATCAGGATGCCGTAGACAATCTGCGCCGCCGTCACATCCGGCTGGTAGACCGCGTTGCCGACCAGATCCCCGAGCACCAGGATGGCGACGAATTCGAAGGGCGTCAGTTTGGAAAAATGCGCTTTGCCGAGCACCTGATTGAACACGAACAGTCCCGCGAACCCGAACAGCAGATCCACGGTGATATGCGCATACTCGTTCACGGCAACCCTCCGCGTTTTCCGCTGCGGTAATTGCCGTTAGTATTCCCCCCGGCTCCCCCGATCCGCGCCGGACTCCGCTGGCAAAATCTTCGCCCGCGGCGCGGTCAGCAGCACCGCCGACACGCACAAGAGCATGACGCATCCCGTCAAGACGAACTGCCCCGCGACCGGCAGCCGCACAAGCCCGATGCCGGACGAACCGGCCACCGTGCCCGCCGAGAACAGCGCGTAGAACCAGCCGTAAGCCCGTCCGCGGTTCGCTTCCGTCGTGCCGTGGATGAGCAGCGTGTTGATCGCCGGGAACAGCAGCGCGAATCCGAGGCCGTACAGCGCCATCACCGCGCCCAGGACGGCCATGCCCGCGCCTTGCCCGAGCAGAATCTGGCTCAGCGCCATCATCGCGAGCCCGGCCGCGGACCGCATGGCGGGGGCCAGCCGACGGAAGCCGGCGCGCGCCTGGACGATGAATACCGCGACCGCGATCAGTCCGAACAGGCTCATCAGCGTGCCGCTCATCCGCGAGCTGTAACCGAGATTCTCCACATGGCGCGGCAGCAGATAAGCGAGCGCCCCCTGCGAGAACATGAGGAAGAAAGCCCCCGCGAACGACTGCAGCAGTTCCCGGTTCCGCNCCAGCTTGCCCGCCGNCCGGCGTTCGCCCCGTCCCCGCGCGTCCCTTTTCCGGAGAAAAATCGCCGTCAGCAGGAGCAGCCCCAATCCGAGAACCGCGACCGTCGCGAACACGAACGGCACCGACGTCCGGCTCGCCATGATGCCGCTGTACGCGGGACCGACGATCGCCGCGACGCCGACGAACGTGCCCGACACCGCGCTCTGGCTGCCCTGCCGCTCCCGCTCCGTCATGTTCGCGAGGAACGTGAAGGCGGCGGGCACGATCAGTCCGCTCACGAAACCGTGCAGGAACCGCACGGCCACCAGCGCGGCCGGGGCCGCGACGGCGCCGTACAGCAGCAGAACGCCCGAGGTCAGGGCGAGCCCGGCGGTCAGCACCGGGTACGCGCCGCGCCGGTCCGTCAAGACGCCCGAGAAGATGTTGCCGAACAGGTTCGTCGCCGAGTACATGCCGACGATCAGCCCGGCGACGGTCGCGCTCGCGCCGAGCGACAGCGCGTAGGTGCTCATGACCGGCAGNTGGACGAACAGATCGATGAACGAGAAGAACACGACCGCGTAGACGAGNCATTTGACCGGGATCGGCTTCACCTCGAACCGGTCCCGCCGGCGCGCNATCGCGCGGTCNACCGCGAACCAGGCGAGCGGCACGAACGCGGCCGCCAGGCACAGCAGCGACCATCCGACGTGCCATTGCAGGCGCAGCTGCGCGTACAGAATCGCCAGCAGATAGAAGATGACGATGTAGCCGTGGATCGTGCCGACGATCGTGACGGCCATCGGCATGTCCGCGAAATATTTCAGCGGCATCGCGATGCCGAACAGCACGAGCAGCGACACGCCGTCGACCAGCCCGGCCGCGCGGACGGCCTTGACGGGATGCAGCAGATCTCTCAACAGTTTTCCTCTCCTCCGGTTGCCTGCGCCTTACGATACTCTCCTTTAATATTAACACGAGATTCCGCAAAAAAGCCCGCCCCGATCGGGACAGGCGAGCATGGCGATCCTTATTCGGCGGCTCCGTCCGCCGCCGCCAGCGACGCGATCGCCCGGAGCGCGGCTTCGATCTCGCGGTCCACCGCGTCCGCGACGATGCTGCGGTGCGGATCGTACGCTTCGTCGACGGTGTCCGCGTTGCCGTCCAGCGCGACGATCGCGCCCGCGCGCATGCCGCGCAGCGATGCGATCACGTAGAGCGCGGCGATCTCCATCTCCACGGCGAGCACCCCCGCCTTCGCGTACGCGTCGTGCGGCAGCTCGACGACGCCGGTGAAGAAGGCGTCAAACGTCGCCGTGATCCCCTTGCCGACGGGGCCGCCGCCGAGCGCGGCCGCCTCGCGATACAGCGCCTCCGCGACGGCGCTGTCGGCAACCGCCGGGAAGCCGGGCGGCACGAGCTGCTTCGTCAGCCCTTCCTCGCGCACCGCCGCGGTGCTGACGATCAGGCTGCCCGCCGGATATTTCGGCGAGAGCGACCCCGCCGTGCCGACGCGGATGATCGTGCGCACGCCGGCCTTCGCCAGCTCCTCGAAGCAGACGGCCGCGCCGGGCGAGCCGACGCCGTGGCTGACGACGGCGAGCCGGACGCCGTTATACTTGCCGACGAACGTCCGGTACTCCCGGGCGAAGGCGAGCTCCCGCGCATCCTCCAGCTTGCCCGCGATTTTCTCCGCGCGGAACGGGTCGCCGCAGACGAGCGCATAGGCCGGGATGTCGGCCGGATCAACGCACAGAATGGGCAGTTTCATGGGCATGTACCTCCCTTGTGTCATGGCGCGCTGTCCGCGGCCTGTCGATCATGCTGTCACTTTTTCCGTCAGTCGTAGTCCTTGAGCATCCAGCCGTCTTCCGGCATGTAGTTCGATTCGTCCGAGAACCGCTGCTCCTTGAACGGGTCGGCATCGTTGTGGAAGCCGTTCCGCTCCCAGAAGCCCGGCCGGTCTTCCTTCATGAACTCGATGCCGCGCACCCATTTCGCGCTTTTCCAGAAGTAGAGATGCGGCACGATCAACCGGAGCGGCCAGCCGTGCTGCGGGGTGAGCGGCTTGCCGCCATAGCTCCAGGCGAGGAGCACGTCGTCCCGCATCAGGTCTTCGAGCGGCACGTTCGTCTCGTAGTCCTGGTCGGCGTGGATCATGACGTGGCGCGCCTCCGGCGAGACGGCGATGCCCGCCGCCGCGAGGAAATCGCGGAACCGCACGCCTTCCCACACGGTGTCGAATTTCGACCAGCGCGTGACGCAGTGAATGTCGCAGACGACCGTCGCGCGCGGCATCGCCTTCAGGTCGTCCAGGCTGAACGTCTTTTCTCCGTCCACGAGGCCGAACACGCGAAGCGACCATTTCGACCCGTCGCCGTAATCCGGCACTTCGCCTTCGTGCAGAATCGGGAACCGGTCCGTCAGCGTCTGTCCCGGCGGCAGCCGGCGCGCCAGTTCCGGGCTTACGCGGGGTGCCGGGGCGGATGCGCGCTTGAGGCGTTCCGCCTTGTTCTTTTTGTCCATCCGATGCGCCTCCTCCTCTCGAAATTCGCCTAGCGTCCCTCGATCCGGCCGGACTGCTGCAGATAAGCGCGATCCTTGAAGAAAAACATGGCGGCGAGCGTCACGACATACGGCACCATCATCGTGAACTGCGTCGGCAGCGCGAAGCCCTGGAGCCGGATGCTGACCGCCTCCATGAATCCGAACAGCAGGCTCGACAGCGTGACGCCGAGCGGATTGTTCTGGCCGAGCATGACCGCGACGAGCGCGATGAACCCGCGGCCGGCCGTCATGCCCTCGGTGAACTGCGTCACCTGGCCGAGCGACAGCTGCGCGCCGGCCAGGCCGCACAGCACGCCGCTCGCGAGCACGGCGATGTACCGGATCCGGTCGATCTTGATCCCGAGGCTGCGCGCCGCCGCCGGATGCTCGCCCGCGGCCAGCATCCGGAATCCCCGCACCGTGCGGAAGAAGAAGAACTGCAGCGCGAACGCCAGCAGGAAGGCGAGGTAGACGAGCGGCGAGTGGCCGAGCAGCACGCCGAGGATCGAGTTGTCGGCCACCTGCGGGATGTCCCACTTCGGCAGGCCGGTCATGTTCGGATCATAGTATGAGCCTTTCACGTTGAAAATGGCAAACAGGCAGTACGTCGTCAGTCCCGTCGCGAGGAAGTTGAGCGCCACGCCGACGACGATCATGTTCGCGTTCAGGCTGATCGTCAGGTAGGCGAGAATGAGCGACATCAGCCCCGCGCAGACGGCGGCGAACAGGACGGCGAGCCACACGTTGTGGAACAGATGGTTGCCGACGATCGCCGTGAACGCCCCCGTCAGCATGAGCCCNTCGAGGCCGACGTTGAAAATCCCGACGCGGGCGCAGATCGCGCCGCCGAGCGCGGCCAGCAGAATCGGAGCGATCATCCGCAGCATCGAGTTGAACAGCGAGAAGTCAAGCAGCTGGTCCATCGGCAGCCCTCGCTTTCCTGCGTTTGAAGAACGCGTGCATAAACCGGGCGGAAATGAACAGAATGATCGCCGCCTGGATGACGCTCGCGATCTCGAGCGGCACTTCGGTGTTCCGTTCCACGCCCATGCCGCCCGTCTGCAGCGCCGCCAGCAGGATGGCCGCCGCCGCCGTGCCGAGCGGATGCGAGCCGGCGAGCAGCGCCGCCATGATGCCCGACCAGGCGTAGCCGGGGGCGGTCAGCGCGTTGTCGATGTAGCGGTACTGCGTGCCGAGCACCTCGACGGCGCCGGCGAGGCCGGCGAAGCCGCCGCTCGCCAGCATCGCGGCGATCATCAGCCGGCCGCGGCGCACGCCGCCGTAGACGGCGAACAGCGGGTTGCTGCCATGCATGCGCAGATGGTAGCCGGCGGCCGTATGGCGGAGGAACAGGTACAGCAGAACGGCCGCCAGCGCCGCGATGACGAAGCCGGCATGGACGCTCATGCCCTTGAACAGCTTCGGCAGCCACACCGCCTTGTCCACCATGTTCGTCTGGTTGATCGCGGCGTTGCCCGACGTGTCCTTCAGCGGGAAGCTGACGAAGTAGCTCGCCAGATAGATGGCGATGTAGTTCAGGAGCAGCGTCGAGATGAGCAGGTTCAGGCGGAACCGTAGATCGAGCCATCCGGCGAGCAGCGACCAGGCGCCGCCGGCGGCGATGCCGGCGGCAAGCGCCGCGATCATGGCGGCGGCCGGCGGCGCCGGCAGGTAAAGCGCGGTGACCGCGGCGGCCAGGGCGCCGAGCAGCAGCTGCCCTTCGGCGCCGAGGTTGAAGAACCCGGCGCGGAAGGCGAGCGCCACGCCGAGGCCGATCAGCATGATCGGCGTCGCCCGCGCCAGCGTGTTCGTCGTGTAGTAGAAGCTGCCGAAGGCGCCCTTCCACATCTCCGCGTATGTCTCGGCCACCGAGCCGCCGACGGCGATGATCGCGACCGCACCTGCGGCGAGGCCGAGCAGCAGGGCCGCCAGCGGATGAATCCATCCGCGCAGACTATCCGCGATGAGCCGCAATATCCGCCTCTGCATCGGCCTTCACCCCCGCCATCAGCTTGCTGATTTCCTCTTCCGTCGCGTCTTCCGCCTTGAGCTCGCCGGCGATCCGCCCTTCGAACAGGACGATGATCCGGTCGGAGAGCTTCAGAATTTCCGTCAGTTCGGACGAGACGAGCAGAATGCCGCTGCCTTCGTCGCGGCGCCTGAGCAGCTCGCCGTGGATGATCTCCATCGCGCCGACGTCGACGCCGCGCGTCGGCTCGGCGGCGATGACGAAGGGCGAGCCGTGCGCGAGCTCGCGCGCCGCGATCAGCTTCTGCAGGTTGCCGCCGGACAGCGAGCCCGCCTTCGCATCCGGCGATCCCGCCTTGATCTTGAATGCGGCGATCCACGACTCGGCCAGCTTGCGGATGCGGCCGCGCAGGAGAATGCCGGAGCGCTTCGCGCGGTCCGTATGGCCCATCGCCGCGTTGTCGGCGATGCACTCCTCCTTCGCGCATCCCCACAGGTAGCGGTCTTCGGGAATATGGGCGAGTCCCTGCCGGCGGATTTCCCGGACATCGGCGCCGGAGATGTCGCGCCCGCACAGCTTGACCGCTCCGGCGTCAATGCGGCGCAGGCCGGCAATCGCCTGGATCAGCTCGGACTGGCCGTTGCCGGAAATGCCCGCCACGCCGACAATTTCGCCCGACCGGACGCTGAACGACACGTTATCGACGAGCGGCTTCGTCTTGCCGCGGGCGGCGCGGATCGTGAGGCCTTCCACCTCGAGCACCGCCTCGCCCGGCCTGGCCGGCCGCTTGTCGAACGGAACGAGGTCGCGCCCGACCATCAAGCGGGACAACTCTTCGACGTTCGTGTCGGCGGCGCGCACCGTCGCGGTGACGCGGCCGTCGCGCAGCACGGTGATGCGGTCGGCCGCGTCCATCACTTCCTGCAGCTTGTGCGTGATCAGGATGAAGCTTTTGCCCTTGCGCGCCAGCCCGCGGATCGCCGCGAGCAGCTCCTTCACTTCCAGCGGCGTCAGCACGGCCGACGGCTCGTCCAGAATGATGATGTCCGCTCCCTGGTACAGCACCTTCAGAATCTCGACGCGCTGCTGGATCCCGACCGGACAGTCGGCGACCCGGCGGTGCGGGTCGACGGGCATGCCGTATTCGGCGGACAGCCGGGCCACCTCTTCGGCCGCCTTCTTCCGGTCGAACAGGATGCCGGAGGCCGGCTCCCGGCCGATGACGATGTTCTCCGCCACGGTGAACGAGGGGAACAGCATGAAGTGCTGATGCACCATCCCGATTCCCGCGCGGATCGCGTCCTCCGGCGAGCGGAACGACTGCGCCTGCCCGCGCAGCCGGATCGCGCCGGATGTCGGCGTCTCCTCGCCGTACAGAATGCGCATCAGCGTCGTCTTGCCCGCGCCGTTCTCGCCGACCAGCGCGTGCACTTCGCCGGCTTCGAGCGTGAAGTCGACGCCCGCGTTCGCCGTGACGTCGCCGTAGATCTTCGTGATCTTCTCCATCTGCAGCAGCATGCCGTTTCCCCTTCCGTCATGCGTCATGTTCCTCAACAACACGTACAGCAGCCGGCTGCGTTCCGGCAGCCGGCTGCTTGCGTATGAAACACCGTATCGTCAGATGCGTTATTGCTGTTCGAGGGGATTGATGACCGTGATCGCGCCCGACACGATGTCGTCGCGGATCTTCTTCAGCGTCTCGACGTTCTCCTGGCCGATCGCGTCGCTGAGCGGAGACGGCGAATCCGCGGTGACGAACGTCAGGCCGACGCCGTTTTCCGCCAGGCCGTAGTTGACCGTGCCGAACGTGAAGTTGTCTTGCGCGAAGTCCTTGACCGTCTCATAGACGATCGTGTCGGTTTCCTTGAGCTGCGACAGGATGATGTGCTCCGGATCTTCGACCGTGCGGTCGACGTCCTGACCGGAGGTCAGGAAGCCCTTCTCCTTCGCCGCTTCGAAAATGCCGTTGTCACTGACGGCCGACATGCCCGCGATAAAGTCGGCGCCTTGCTCATGCTGCAGCAGCGCCAGTTCCTTCGCCTTCGCCGGGTCGGTGAAGCTGCCGACGTAGTTGACCAGGAAGTTCGCGTTCGGGTTCGTATGCTTGAGCCCTTGCTCGAAGCCGCTCGTNTATTTGCTCATCAGCGGAATGTCCATNGCGACGACGGCGCCGACCGTGTTCGACTTCGTGACGAGGCCGGCTGCAGCGCCCAGCAGGAANGCNGCNTCGTGCTCGCGGAACTCGATCGCGCGGACGTTCGGCGCGTCAAACTGCGTGTCGATGATCGCGAACGGCTTGTCCGGATTTTCGGCAGCCACCTTCGTCAGCGCGTCGACCGCGGTGAAGCTGCTCGTGATGATCAGATCGTAGCCGTCGGCGACGGCGGCGCGCAGGTTCTGCTCGAACGCGGCCGGGTCCGTCGACTCGATCGTCTTCGCCTCGACGCCGAATTCTTCGGCGGCCTGGTTCAGCCCGTCCACCATCTGCGTGAAGAACGCGTTGACGCCGATCTTCTCCGGCAGCACGAGCGCGACGCGCTTCTTCGGACCGGCTTCCTCGCCGCCCGCGTTGTCCGCTCCCGCATTGGAGCCGGCGTTCCCGGCGTTCTGGGACGCGCCCTCGCTGCCCGCTCCGCCGCTTCCTTTGTTTCCACCGTTATTACCGCCGCCGCAGGCCGCCAGAAGCGAGACGACCAGTACGGCAAGCAGCATCAGGATAGACGCTTTTTTCACTGTCGTTTCTCTCCATTTCCGTATTGTTTGACAGTTTAATCCTAGTGACTGGCTTAGGTTTTGTCAATGGATTTGTAATGGATGATGTCGAATCATGTCGTCAATCTTGCCCGAATGTCCTGTTTTCCCCTCCTTCCGCCGCCGCCGGCCCCATGATCCCGCCTTCAGCCGGAAACAGGCGCCGCCATTTGCCCGATCCCGCAACCGCGCCATCCGCCTGTTCGGTTCAAACAGCGGGCGGAGACACTTTGCAAATTTTGCCCGTATTCCCTGGTTTTCGCCTTGACAGGATATCCGTTGCTCTGATAGGATTTACCCAACTTATCTTACCATATTACTAGGATTTATGCATCTATTAAGGAGGAACCGTCATGTCCACCCGACTTCACCGACTGTTCGGCAGACTGCTGCCGATTCCGCTGGCCGCCGCCCTGCTGCTGTCCGTCCCGGCCGTATCCGCCGCCGACGGCGCAGCCGTCATCATCACCGGGTCCGGCAGCTCCGCCGCATCCGGCTCGGCCAGCACCGCCGTTTCCACAGCCGCTCACGGCCCGGCGCAGGAGACCGCCGCGGACTACGCGCTGTTCCTGAAGGACAAGTTCGGCATCCGCTTCAGCAGCGCGCCGACGAAAGGCGACTTCATCGCCGCAACGGCGGCCGCGCTCCGGCTGCAGACCGGCGAAGACGCCGAAGCCGCCGCGTCCGCCGATGCCGTCTTCGACGACGTGCCGGTTTCAAGCCCTTATTATGAAGCGGCCGCCGCGCTCCGCAGAGAGGGCATCATCTCCGCGGGCAAGCTGAACCCGCAAGCGCCGCTGTCGGCGATCAACGCCGCCCAGATCNCGGTCAAGGCGTCCGGCCTGAAGGAGCTGGCCTANACCTACCCCGCGGACAAAGGCCGACCGGACGCTCGCGCCGTTCAACCTGAGCGCCGCGCTGCTCGGGCTGCAGGGCGCGCAAGAGCTCGCCGCCGCCATCGACGCCGGCCTCGTGCCGGCCGGCCAATATCACCTGATCCGGGAGCGCGGAACGGCGACCGGCGAGTATGCCGCCTGGTTGCTCGGCAAGACGCTCGAAACCCTNGGCGAGTACAAACGATACATCGGCTGGGTGAGCGACGCCAACATCCTGAACGAGCTGCTGAACGCGTACCAGGCGAGCGGCATCGTCAAGGCGCCGGAGCTGCAGGCGATCGGCGACCGGGCGCTTGAGGAGAACCTCATCACCGGCTACACGATCCGCGACTCGCGCTATGAGAGCAACTTCATCGACGAGCTGACGATCACGTATGCCCATGCCGACATCCGGCACGCGCTGCAGCTCATCGCCCTGCTGCGCAGCGAAGGCATCGACGCCAAGGTGCAGTACGAACCGCGCACCTCCGCCTTCGTCTATCTGAAGGAATGGGGCGAGCCCGGCGAGTCCGAGTACTACGAGGTCCGGCAGATCGCGAACGGCAACTACATCGAATATGCGAAGGAATATGAGCTGATCTTCGAATTCCGCAGCGCGGCGGACCGCGACCGGTTCGACGGCATNATCCTGCAATACGCGAAGAAGAACGAAGCCGACCAGCCNGGGCTGATCTACGGNTCGTGGTGGCAGCCGCTCTACTACTCCATTGTCCGCCCCGCCGGCGANTACAAGGAGATCGCGAACAACAAGCTGTCCGACGGCCGGTATTACCTGGAGTCGTTCTCGCTCGTCGAGCAGGCCGACGATGTCGCCGAAGCTTTCCAAACCGACGAGCCGGGCATCGCGTATTCGACCTACACGTTCTGGACGAACGCCGCATTCTACCGGTATCTGAACGGCGAATCGAAATAATCG
>Ga0065720_1001475_pt1 | contig 10609 bp, 9 predicted proteins | sample Thericmetagenome_FD_59107 | JGI IMG/M metagenome (GOLD analysis project Ga0065720, IMG submission 59107) | Thermophilic microbial communities from the Joint Bioenergy Institute, California, USA of rice/straw/compost enrichment - eDNA_2 v2... | ecosystem: Engineered > Solid waste > Grass >... | reverse complement strand
CGGCCGATGCCGGTTCGGAGGCGGCGATTCCGTCTGGGGCCGAGTCCGGAACCGTGACCTCCGTTGGTGTCGGGTCGGACACGGTGACCACGGCGAGGTCAAGGTGACCGCGGGCAACCGAGGTGAGCAAGCGCGGACTCACCGTTTCGCGGAGCGTCACCCGCGTCTGCGGCTGGCGGCGTGTCAGGGCGGCGATGGCCCGGGGTACAAGCGCTGCCATGGCTGTTGAGAACGCGCCGATGCGTAGCCGGGCCGGTGGGTGGTCGTCGAGGTCCCGCAGCTCGCCACGAATAGCGTCCAGCTCGTCGAGCACGGCCTCGGCGCGCCTGACGACGACCCGGCCCGCGGCGGTCAGCGCCACGCCGCGCGCCCGCCGCTCGAACAGGGCGCACCCAGCCACCTGCTCCATGAGGGCGACATGGCGGGACACCGCGGACTGCGTGTAGCCCAGTCGCTCGGCGGCTGCTGAAAAGGAGCGGCATCGGGCGGCCTCGCGGACCACGCGAAGGCCCACGACGGTGAACTCAGCCATGAGTNATGATGATAGCTGCCATNCGAGGTTCTCGTTTGACGCATTGNTTCGGGGNNCNTACGGTCANCACGCATGGAGACCGAGAACAACAAGCGGTTGCTGGCGGACATNTTCGAGGNGTTGGCGCACGGTGACGGGCGTCCGTTCCGTNAGGCCATGGCCGAGGACTTCCGGTGGGTTTTCCCCGGAAACTGGTCGTGGTCGGGCANTTGGGGACCCAAGGAGGTNGTGCTGCGCGACCTCCTGGGCCCGCTCATGGCGCAGTTCGTGGGTNGCTACCGCAGCGANGCCGACCTCATCCTCGCCGATGGNGACCGGGTGGTCGTGCAGGCGCGCGGCCACGCCACGACCGTGCGCGGCGAGCCCTACGAGCAGACGTACTGCTACGTGTTCCGCGTGGCCGATGGCCGCCTGACCGAGGTGGTGGAGCATTGCGACACCGCGCTGGTCGAGCGTGTCTTGCGCCGGCCTCCGCGCGCCCCGGCGCGGCCATAAGCGCCTCTCGATCGATGCATCGGCGACTCCTGTTGCCGCCAACTTAAGGACGATGCAACTTGGCCTGACCCAGGCCCGACGGATCCGAGTCTGTGCGCGCCCGCCCACGGGGAGGTTGTTCCATCATGGACGGCATGGGTAAGCAGCGCCACGAATCTGCACTCGAGGTCTCGACCGCGCCCGGCCGTGATGATCGAGTGCCACTACTGCATCGTGCTGCAGGTGAGTGCTTTTCGGTCAGATTACCCACCGCAGTGCATACATAGAGATGAGGTTACTCTGGGTCCGAAGTAGACCTTGGCTCTTGCCCGCCCAGCGTTGGATCGGTTGGATGGTCACGGCCTACGGCCCCCTGGGGGAGTGAGTTGATGGAGTTCGAGCGTGTTCTTTCCGCGCACAGCTCGGGCTGCCCTTCCACGGTCCTTCCGGCGCAGTCCGGCCCTTCCGAGGCGTGTCCTTCTGCGGACCGGGACCACGGAGGTGCCTGGATCTCCGACGGGGTGGGCTCGTCAATCCGCCGCTGAGCCCAGTGCTCGAGCAGACGATGCCAGTACGACCCGTACGCCCGCCGGCTCGCCGCGCTGACCGCGGCGGCGACCACGGGCACGTAGGTCGCGAAGGTCGGCGCCGCCGGCCGAGGCGCCGCCGTACCCACCAAGTCCTCGGGCCGGATGCCCATCCGGGACAAACAGCAACAACGCCGCGTCGATCTCGGCCCGACCCGGCGCGGACGAGGCGCTCATGCCACACCCGCCAACACCGCCGCGCCGGCGCCGGTAGCAGTGCGTCCAGGCTGACCGGCGGATAGACCGCGGGCACGCCCGCGACCGGCTCACCGACCAGCAGCACCCGGTCGCCGGCTTCGATGCCGCACCGGCAGCGACGGCAACGGCAAAGCGGGCCAACCGACCGCCGCCCTGAGCGAGCCGCCGCCACCGCGGGCGCCGAGGGTAGGAGGAGAGAAACCAGCCCGCTCACGACGACCGCCGCCGAGCGGGACCAAACGAACGCGCGCGTGTCAATGCGCGCTTGAACACGGAAAACATCAGATGAACGCGACGAACTGTGGGGCGGGCGGACTACCGTCTCCGGAGCACTGACGGGTACCGCACCAGCGGCTGCTACGTCGGCGCCCTCATCAACAAGACCTTCACCGTCAAGAACGTCAGCAGCAACACCGTCGCCATCAGCCCCTCGTACTCACCGTCCGCAACCCCGCCGTAGCCAACCAAGATCCGCGAAGCGATCCAGACCGCCCGAGACTGGGTGCCCGCGGCAGAACCCGATGGACTTAGCACGAGCAATTCCGACAGGTATCTATGACCCGCCCGGTTCAGGGCTCGTCCAGCCAGCGCCAGGCGAGCCCGTCGCCGTCGGCCACAACCCGTCCGGCGTACGGCGCCCGGAAATGGGCGGGCAATAGCAGGAGGCCCTCCTCGGCCGCCCGACGCAGCACCGTGCGGCGCGAGTGCTGGGCCAGAAAGGGGTCGCTGTCGGCATACATGCCGACCGCGGGGTACGCGACCTGGATCGGATGGTGCACCAGGTCGCCCGTCAGCAGCGCAGCCGTGCGGCCATCCGAACCGGCGAGCGCGACGACCGTGTGACCGACGGAGTGCCCGGGAATCGGCTCGATGACGACCCCGGGGACGACCTGCGTCCGCCCCTCGACCATCCGGACGTCGGCCACGCCGATGAGCGGGAGCACGCTGTCCTCGAAGCTGCCCGAGACGCCGGGCCGGTTCGGGACCTCGGTGCGGTCGACGAAGTCAGCCTTCGAGAAGTAGTACCGGGCCCGCGGGAAGGTCGGAACCCAGCGCGATCCGTCCCAACGCGTATTCCACCCGACGTGGTCGCTGTGCAGATGCGTGGAGATCACCGCGTCGACGTCGTCGACGCCAATGCCCAGCCCGGCGAGCCGGTCGAGCCAGTCGGTGTCGAGATGGGAGAACGGGACCGCACCTCGGTCCTTGCCGTTGCCGAAACCCGTATCCACCAACACGACGCCGGCCGGCGAGACCAGCACGAGCGCGTGGATGGACAGGCGGACGCTGGCCGTGTCCGGGTCGAAGGAGGGGGGGCGAAGTCAACGGCTCGCGACAGCGCCTCGTCGGTGATGGCGGGGAACATCGTCCGAGCCGGAAGCACGAGGTCGTCCACCTCCGGCAGCGCGGTGATCTCCACGTCGCCGACACGGGCAAGAAAACGCGGTGGTACTGGGTCTGCCACGCAGATCACGGCTTCGGCTCCCTGGATCGGTCGGGGTGTCCACGGCTGCGCTCGCCTCGCGGCAACAGGCCGGGTGGACCACCGTTCACGCGAACCGGAACACGGTGATTCGCTCGGCCACACACGCCGGCCGCGCCTGCCCTTCGATCTCCACGGTGTTGACGAAGTAGGCCCGGACCCGGTCCGGCCCGGCCTCAGCCTTCGCGAGCGTGGTGCGCACCCGGATCCGGGAACCGACGGTCACCGGCGTCACGAATCGCACCTTGTTCAGTCCGTAGTTGATGGCCATGCGGGCTCCATCGACCTGGTAGGTCGACGAGGCCAGGGCCGGTATCAGGGCCAGGGTCAGATAGCCGTGGGCGATGGTCGCGCCGAACGGCCCCGCCGCCGCCCGTTCCACATCGGTGTGTATCCACTGATGGTCACCGGTGGCATCGGCGAACATGTTGATTCGGTCCTGGCTGATCTCCAGCCAGGAGCTCACACCGAGCTCCGTCCCCTCCGCCTCGATAAAGTCTGCGATAGCTCTAAATACGTACACGGACACCCTCCCTGGTGCTCGTGCCGCGATCGCGCCGCGCCGGTCAACCGCGGAAGGCCGACACGCCGGTGACCGCCTGGCCGACCGCCAGCAGGTGAACCTCCTCTGTGCCCTCGTAGGTCAGTACCGACTCGAGGTTGTTGGCGTGGCGCAGCACCGGGTACTCGAGGACGATTCCGTTGGCGCCCAGGAGGGTCCGGCATTCGCGGGCGATGTCCAGCGCGGCCCGGACATTGTTGAGCTTGCCGAGGCTGATCTGGGCCGGGTCCAGCGAGCCGCGGTCCTTGAGCCGACCCAGATGCAGAGCGAGAAGCATCCCAGTGCTGAGATTGGCAGTCATCAGCGCGACCTTGCGTTGGGTCAGCTGGTAACCGGCCAGCGTGCGGCCGAACGCCTCCCGGCTGCTGGCGTAGTCGAGGGCGGTGTGCAGGCAGTCGCGGGCGGCGCCGAGCGCGCCGAAGACGATGCCGAAGCGCGCCTCGTTGAGACAGCTGAGCGGGCCGGCGAGGCTGCGGGCTCCCGGCAGCATGGCGTCCTGCGGCAGGCGGACCCCGTCGAGACTGAGCTCGCTGGTCACCGAAGCCCGCAGCGAGAGTTTCTTCTCGATGTCCCGGACGGCAAATCCCGGCGTGCCGCGCGGCACGAGGAAACCCCGGATGCCATCGTCGGTCCGGGCCCACACCACGGCGACGTCGGCGACCCCGCCGTTGGTGATCCACATCTTCGTGCCGTCGAGAATCCAGTCGGTGCCGTCCCGGCGGGCCCGCGTGCGCATCGAGGCGGGATCGCTGCCGGCATCGGGCTCCGTGAGGCCGAAGCAGCCGATCGCGGTGCCGGCAGCCATGCGTGGCAGCCACTCCTGCTTCTGCTCCTCGCTGCCGTAGCGATAGATGGCGTACATCGCCAGCGAGCCCTGCACGCTCACCAGGCTGCGTAGCCCGGAATCACCGGCCTCCAGTTCCAGGCAGGCGAGCCCGTATGCGACCGCGCTGGTGCCGGCGCAGCCATACCCGTGCAGGTGCATGCCGAGCAGACCCAGCCCGCCCATCTCGCGGGCCAGGTCGGCGACGGGCAGGTGTCCGGCCGCGAACCACTCCGCGATGAAGGGCCGGATGCGTTCATCGACGAAACGCCGCACGGTGTCCTGAATCGCGCGCTCCTCATCGTCGAGCAGTGCGTCGATGTTCAGCAGTTCGAACGGGCGGCGGGCGACCGTGGCCATGATGCCTCCTACGCGTCAGTCGAGGAAGTCGGCGATCCGGTCACCGAGCTCCACGTCCTCCACCATCGGGTAATGCCCCACGTCCGGCAGCTCCAGGAACTGGCCGCGCGCGATGCCTTCCGCGGTCCGGACGACCTCGTCCCGGTCCACGAAGAAGTCGTAGCTGCCATGGATCAGCAGCGCCGGACACGTGATCTCGTGCAGCCGGTCGCGGATGTCGTGGCCGTGCCAGGCCAGGAGGTCGGCGGTGCCGACCAGGTGATTCGCCGTGGCGTGCGCCCACATCAGCTGGTCCAGCCGGTCGTCCGGGATCGCGTCTCCGGTGCAGGCCAGGCAGTTGAGCCGGAACATGTCGTTCCACCCGGCGGCGCCCGCGGAGTCCTGGCTCAGCTCGAGGAACAGGCGCGAGGCGCTCGGTGTGTAGGCCGAGGCAGCGCAGGCGACCAGCGCGGTGACCCGCTGCGGCCGGCGCAGGGCGAGGGTGAGCGAAACGTCGCCACCGACGGAGCAGCCGACCACCGCGTAGTCGGCGAGGCCGGCGTACTCGGCGAAATCGCCGACCGCGTCCGCCAACGCGCTCATCTCCCGCAGGGGACCACCCGACGGCATGTCGGAGCGGCCGTGGCCGGGCAGGTCGACCGCGATCGCCTGGTATCCGCGCTGAGCCAGCCGGCGCATGACGTAGCGCCACTGACGGCCGTCGAGCCCGGCGGTGTGGACGAGCACGACGGGTCGACCCGTGCCGCACCGCTCCGCGTACATCCGTAGGCCGCCGACGTCGGTGTACGTTCCGGTGATCGGCGTGTCGTCGTCCGGCTCGGGTTCGCCGCACGACCGCCCCGTCGTGGCGAGGACCGAGGGCGGCGACGGCTCAGCCCGGTAGTACGCCCGCAACGCGGCCAGCATCTCCGCGACGAGCAGGACGGAGCGACCGAACTCCATGCGGTCACCCGAGACCCGCAGGACCCCGGTGTAGAGCAGCCGTGAGAAGTCGCGGGCCCGGCCGTTGACGATGCGGTCCCAGCCGGCCTCGTCGGAGCTGATGTCGATGACCGGCCCACGTACGCCCCGGCCGGCCTGGACCGAGACCACCGCGCCGTCGGCCACTCGTACGCTGATCCGGTCACGCCCGCAGGCCAGCCCGATGACGCCGTCGAACCACCGGCCGGCGGCCCGCACCGGCGCACTGGCCCGCAGCGCGTCGGTGATCCCATCCAGATGGGAACGATGCAGGTAGCCGGTCATCGGGTCAGCCTCCCATGCATGTCCGCCTGGCGGGGAGCCTGCGCCACCAACGACCGGATCACCGGGCCCAGCTCAGCGACCGTCCAGCGGGTTGCGCGCTCGGCCGTCGGGCCCGCCCGCCAGCCCTCCGCGAGGCTGATCTCGCCCCCCATGATGTTGAAGACCCGGCCGGTGACGTCTCCGGAGTCCACACTGGACAGCCAGACCGCGAGCGGTGCGACATTCGCCGGGTCACGGACGTCGAAGGTGCCGGGTGCGGGCACCTGGTCGATCGCCTTGGCGAGCGGAATGGTCATGCGGGTGCGCGCCCCCGGCGCGATGGCGTTGACGGTCACGCCGTACTTGGCCAGCTCCATCGACGCAATGATTGTAAATCCAGCAATACCAGCCTTGGCTGCACCGTAGTTGATCTGGCCCGGGTTGCCGTACAGGCCGGACGCCGAGGTGACGTTGATCAGCCGCGCGTGGCAGGACTCGCCGGTCTCCTTGAACCGTTGGCGCCAATAGCGAGCCGCCGCCCGGGAGACGAGGAAGGTGCCCCGCAGGTGCACGGCGATCACGGCGTCCCACTCGGCCACCGTCATGTTGACCAGCGTTCGGTCGCGCAGGATGCCGGCGTTGTTGATGACGACGTCGAGCCGGCCGTAGCGGTCCAGCGCTAGTTGGACCAGCGCGTCAACCTCGTCCTCGGCGGTCACGTCGTGGTAGCTGGCCACGGCGCTGCCCCCGGCCGCGGTGATCTCCTCCACGACCTGATCGGCCGGCCTGGCGTCGCTACCCGCGCCATCCAGCGCGGCCCCGGTGTCGTTGACCACGACGTGGGCGCCCTCGGCGGCCAGCGCCAACGCGTACTCCCGGCCGAGGCCCCGTCCGGCGCCGGTGACGATGACGACCCGACCCTCCACATGCCGCTCAGACATGGTCACCGCTCCTCATCCAGGTCCCGCTCCAACAGGTCGGCCAGGCGCTGGTAATGGTGATCGGCGTCGCCGAAGAGCACCGCGTTGGCCGTCGCCCGCTTGTAGTAGAAGTGGGCGTCGCACTCCCACGTGAAGCCCATGCCCCCGTGGACCTGGATGGTGTCGGCCGCGACGCGCTGGCCGGTCTCCGCCGCGTGCGCGGCCGCGATGCACACCGCCCGAGCCGCCTCCGGACGGTCCATGTCCAGGCTCCAAGCCGCGTATCGCACCGCATCCCGGGCGGTCTGCACGGCCACCAGCATGTCCGCGCACATATGCTTCACGGCTTGGAAGGAGCCGATTGGTCGATTGAACTGCGTACGTACCTTGGCGTACTCGGTGCTCATGGTCAGGCAGCGGTCAGCGACGCCGACCTGCTCGGCCGCGAGCGCCAGCCGGGCCCGGTCGAGGAACGCGTCGACCGAAGCGCCGACGTCGCCGGAGAGCGGCTGGGCCGGCGTGCCGCGGAACTCCACCTGCGCGATCTCCCGGGTGGGGTCGAGGACATCGAGGGCGGTGGCCGTGAGGCCGGCGGCCCCCCGCTCGACGCTGAACAGCCGCAGGGTGTCCCCGGTGGCGGCCAGGGCCAGCACGACATCCGCGCTCACACCGTCGACGACCAACGTCTTCGTGCCGGTCAGCGTCCAGCCGGACGGTCCCTGCTCGGCCCGCAGCGCAGCGCCGTTGGCGACCCAGCCGTCCGCCTGGTCGAAGGCCGCAACCGCGACCGTGGCCCCGTCGACGATGCGCCGCAGCAGCTCGTCGCGGGCCGGGCCATCCGCGAGCACGAGCAGCGCATTGACCGCCATCGCTACCGTGCCGAAGGCTGGCCCAGGGTACAGAGCGTAGCCCAACTCTTCACAGACCAGGCCGAGCTCGACTTGGCCGGCGCCGAGCCCACCCAGAGACGAGGGCACGAGCAGGCCACGCAGGCCCATCTCGTCGCCCGTTCCCTCGCGGCGCAGCGCGACCTGCTTCTCCGGCGCCGCGTCAACCAGCTCGCGCACGCGCGACATGGGCCAGTGACGGCCCAGGTAGGCCCGCAACTGCCGGCCCATGTCCTGCTGCTCGACAGTCAATTGCAGTGGACGGTTCGTCACGACTGTTCACCGCCCCGGACAATCGGCTCCCGCGGGAGGCCAAGGATCTGTTCGCCGATGATGTTGCGTTGGATCTGGCTGGTGCCGGCGTAGATCGTCTCGGCCCGGCTCCACAGGTACAACTCGCGCCAGCCCCGAATCCGCTCGCGAAACTCGGACGGCGCGGCGGCCGCGTCAGCGCCGAGCAGAGCCAGCGCCTCCGCGCAGAACCGTTGGTGGTACTCGCTCCAGAACAGCTTGCGCACCGAGGGCGAGCCGTTGTCGGGGGGAAGCCCTTCGTGCAGGGAGTTCATCAACCGCAGCCCCTGGTACCGCATGAGTTCGACCTGCGCGTACGCCCACGCCAACTGTCGCCGGTCGGCCGCCCGGCCGCGCCAGCGGATGAGCTCGGCGAGCGCCGCCACCTCTTGGCGGAACCGCAGGTGGTGGACGGTCGCGGCCCCGCCGCGTTCATAGCTCAACGCCGTCAGCACGACCCGCCAGCCGTTGTTGAGTCCGCCGATGACGCTGGAGAGCGGGGCGGGTGCCCGCTCGAAGAACACCTCGCAGAACTCCGCGCCACCCGGCATCTGCCGCAGCGGCCGCATCGTCACGTACCGAGGATCGATCTCGACGAGCACGACGCTCAGGCCCCGGTGCTTGGGCGCCGACGGATCGGTCCGGCAGAGCACGATGATGTGCGTAGCGTCAGCCGCCTCGGAGGTCCACACCTTCTGCCCGGTGATGAAGATCTGGTCGCCCTCGACCTCCCCCCGGGTGCGGACGGCGGCCAGGTCGGAACCGGCGTCGGGCTCGGAGAGCCCCTGGCAGTAGCGATCCTGTCCCGAGATGATCCCCGGAATGAAACGCTGCTTCTGCTCGGGCGTGCCATGGGCCAGGACGGCCGGGCCGACCAGCAGCTCACCAGGGCCCCGGGTGACGACGGGCGCCCGCGCGGCCTCCATCTCCTCCGCGAGGATCGCCGCCTGAATCGGCGTGAAGTCGCTGCCTCCGTACTCGCTGGGCCACTCGGCGCAGATGAGCCGGGCGGCGCGCAGCCGTCGGGTCCACTCCTCGAAGGCCGGCCGGGCCACCTCGGGAACCTCGGTGGGGCGCTCGCCCATGTACGGATTCCAGTCGCGGAGCACGTCGAGTTCTGGTGGGCGGTTCTCCGCAATCCAGGTGCGCATCCGCAGGCGGAACTCGTCCAGCTCGGCACCGAGACTGGGCGTGTCCGGCCAGTCGATTCTCGCCAAGATAAGGCTCCTTGTTGTCGAACGGTCGCTCGGTAGCCTAGATGCTGTCGATTTCGTGGTCAATCTTGTGCTATAAGGGTTTCAGCGTCTGATGCAGGTATTCGCTATCGGTCAAGCGCTCGGACAATCGACGACCATTCGTCGTCAGTCAGCTCTGTCGGACTGCGGAATACGATGCGATCCGCACAGCCGGTAAAGCGATCCCGGACGATGCCGGGAACCTCGGCCGGCTCGCCCACCACCGCGACGGTGCGCAGCACCTCGTCGTCCACCAGCGCCGGCATCTCCGACCAGCGCCCCTGCCGGGCCAGTGCCGCCAACTCGACCTGCAGCTGTTCCCAACCGTGCGCGCGGAGTACGCCTACGTATGAAGGTGTCGATGCATAGAAAGCTACCTGCGCCCGGACCTTACGGATCGCGTACGCCAGCTCCTCCTCGGTCCGGCCGGTCGCCAGTAGCACCCGCAGGGAGATCTCCGGCCGCCGCGTCGCGTGCACGGTCGGCAGGATCGTCTCCCGAAGGTATCGCTCCGTCATGAAGCTGTGCACGAGCACTACGTCGGCCATGTCGGCCGCCACCCGGAGCATCATCGGCCCGGTCGCGGCCAACCCGATCCGCGGAAAGCCGAAGTCGTGCTTCGGCGGCCGGAACGCGGGGCTGGTCAGCGTGTGGTGCGAGAACTCGCCGCGGAAGTCCAGCGGCGTGCCCTCCGCCCACGAGGTCCAGATGGCCCGCAGGGCGGCGATCAGCTCGCGCATCCGGGCGGCGGGCCGACTCCACGGCACACCGTAACGATGTTCGATGTGGGCGCGGACCTGCGAGCCGAGGCCCAGGACGAAGCGGCCGCGGGAGAGCATCTGCAGGTCGTTGCCGCAGATGGCCAGGCTCATCGGGCTGCGGGCGAACGCCACGACGACGCGCGTTCCCACGTCGACGCGAGCGGTAGCGTGCGCCGCGAGGGCGGCCGGCAGCAGGGCATCATGGTCCGTCTCGCCGGCCCAGACACCGGCGAAGCCGATCCGCTCGGCCCGCACGGCCCGGTCAACGTAGC